>Ga0156023_1097_pt1 | contig 23382 bp, 21 predicted proteins | sample RifCSPlowO2_02_FD_107677 | JGI IMG/M metagenome (GOLD analysis project Ga0156023, IMG submission 107677) | Betaproteobacteria bacterium RIFCSPLOWO2_02_FULL_67_26
CGCCTGGATCGAGACATCGAGCGCCGACACCGGCTCGTCGCAGATGATGAGCGAGGGCTCCATGGCAAGCGCCCGGGCGATCCCGACGCGCTGCCGCTGCCCGCCCGAGAGCTGGTGCGGATAGCGCGCCTCGTGCTGGGGCAGCAGTCCGACCTGGGCGAGCAGGTCGCGGACCCTTGCGGCGCGCGCGGGCGCCTCGGGTACGATGGCGTGCACCTTGAGGGGTTCCTCGATGATCTGGCCGATGGTCATGCGCGGATTGAGCGAGGAATACGGGTCCTGGAAGATCACTTGCATGCGCCGGCGCAGCTTGAGCATCGCCTGGTGCGGCAGGGTCGAGATCTCCTCGCCCTGGAAGCGGATGGTGCCCGAGGTCGGGCGTTCGAGCCGCAGGATGCAGCGGCCGGTCGTCGTCTTGCCGCAGCCCGACTCGCCGACCAGGCCCAGCGTCTCGCCGCGGTGCAGGTCGAAACTGACCCCGTCGACCGCGCGTACCGTCCCCGTCTGTTTGGACAGCAGCCCCCCGCTCACCGGAAAGTGTTTGACCAGGTCCCGGACCTCCAGCAAGGTTTCGCTCATGCCGTCACCGGCGAGCCGGCAGCGATATTCGCGGCCTCCCAGCAGGCCGCCTGATGTCCCGCCGCGTCGACCGGCGCCAGTTGCGGCGCTTCGGCGCAGCGCTCGACGCGGTACTTGCAGCGCGGCAGGAACGCGCACCCCGTCGGCAGGCGCGTCAGGTCCGGCGGCTGGCCCTCGATCGGGTCGAGGCGCGCGCGCCGCGGCTCGTCCAGGCGCGGCACGGAACGCAGCAGTCCCAGGGTGTACGGGTGGCGCGGATGTGCGTAGAGCTCGGTGGCCGTGGCCTGCTCGATGATGCGTCCGGCGTACATCACGTTGACCCGGTCGGCATAGCGGGCCACGACCCCGAGATTGTGCGTGATGATGAGCATCGCCACGCCGAGCCGGCGCGACAGGTCGCGCATCAGCTCGAGGATCTGCGCCTGTATGGTGACATCGAGCGCGGTCGTCGGCTCGTCGGCGAGGATCAGCGATGGATTGCAGGCGAGCGCCATCGCGATCATCATGCGCTGGCGCATGCCGCCGCTGAAGTGATGCGGGTATTGCGACAGCCGGCGCTCCGGGTCGGAAATGCCGACCATCGCCAGCAGCTCGATCGCGCGCGCGCGCGCCGCCGGTGGTTGCGCGCCGAGGTGGATTTCGATGCCCTCCGTCAACTGGCGCCCGATCGTCAGCACGGGATTAAGCGAGGTCATCGGTTCCTGGAAAATCATGGCGATCTCGCGGCCACGCACGGCGCGCATCTCCTCCTCGCTCAGCCGCAGCAGGTCGCGCCCTTTGAAGAGAATCTCGCCGCTCTCGATGCGACCGGCGGGGGGCGTGATCAGCCGCATGATGCTCAACGCCGATACCGACTTGCCGCAGCCTGACTCGCCAACGAGGGCGACGGTCTCGCCTTCGTCGACGTCCCAGGACACGCCGTCGACCGCCCGGACGAGTCCCGTCGAGGTCGCAAAGGTCGTGCGCAGCTGATTGACCTGAAGTAGTTTCGCCACGGCGCGCGCAGTCTATCTATCCGGGACGGCATCTTACACGCTTCGCTCGCCGCCGGGCAGACCGGCGAGCGCCCCCAGAACTTGATTGCATGAATCCGGTCCAATCGCCGTTACGACCGCGATTTGAATTTGCCCCGCGGAAGCCTAATACTACGGCTCTCGACCCGTCAGGGGCCACCCGTCACCCGGCACTTTTTTCCGAAGGAAAACAATGAGGCTCTACTACTACCCCGGCGCCTGCTCGCTCGCCCCGCACATCGTGCTGCGCGAGGCGAAGTACAAGTTCGATCTCGACCGGGTCGATCTCGCGGCGAAGAAGACCGAGGGCGGCGGGGACTACCTCGCGGTGAACCCGAAAGGCTACGTGCCCGCGCTCCAGCTCGACGACGGCACGGTCCTCACCGAGGTCGCCGTCATCATCCAGTACCTCGCCGACCAGAAACCGCGGCGCGGGCTGGCGCCCAAGTCCAGGACGCCGGAGCGCTACAAGCTGATGGAGTGGCTCAATTTCACGGCCTCCGAGATCCACAAGGGCCTCGGCGACTTCTTCAACCCGAAGATGACGCCGGAGTGGCGGGAAGCCAGGCTCGAGCGTCTCGGCAAGCGTTTCGATTACCTGGAGAAGTCGCTCGGCACCCAGCAGCACCTGATGGGCGAGTTCAGCATCGCGGACGCCTATCTATTCGCGGTGCTCAACTGGACGAACCTGCACAAGATCGACGTGTCGAGCTGGCCGAACATCAAGGCGTTCATGGCGCGCATGGCGGAACGCCCCGCCGTCAGGAAGGCCATGAAGTCCGAGGGACTGGGCAAGTGACGATTGACGCTACCCCATCGCCATGCCGCCGCGCCGCATAATTCGGTTGACATCACTGGTCCTGGCTGCGGGAGTCATCATGATGGCCTTGTTCAGGGGTGGCGGCGCGACCGATTGGCGCACGGCAAGCCGGGAGCCGGTCGGTATCGCGCCCGACCCGGCGACGACGCCGGAGGCTATCGTCCAGGTCTACGGCGCCCGGGCGTGGGGTTGGCGCGGCACCTTCGGCATCCACACCTGGATCGCGGTGAAGCCGACGGGCGCAGAGTCCTATACGGTCTACGAACTGATCGGCTGGCGACTGCGCTACAGCGACTCGGCGGTCGCGATTCGGAGCCGCGTCCCCGACGAGCGCTGGTTCGGGTCGGCCCCGGAATTGCTCGCCGATAAGCGGGGAACCGGCGTGGACGCCCTGATTGAGCGCATCGACCGGGCCGTGCGCGACTATCCGTACGCCGCGGAATACACGATGTGGCCGGGACCCAACTCGAATACCTTCACCGCCTGGGTCGCGCGCGCCGTACCCGAGCTCGAAGTGGACCTGCCGCCGACGGCGATCGGCAAGGATTTTCTCGGCGACCGCATCATAGCGACTGCCCCGAGCGGCAGCGGCCTCCAGCTCTCGCTGTTCGGCCTGCTCGGCCTGACCGCGAGCGGTGTTGAAGGCGTCGAGATCAACATCCTCGGCCTGTCCTTCGGGCTGGACCCCTTCGCGCCCGCGATCAAACTGCCGCTCCTCGGGCGGCTCGGCGCGGCGCGCTAGCCGCCACTTGACCCATGTCAACCCAGACGGTAGGCAGATCGTTAAAAATGGAATCTACCGGTCAGGCGGGAGGGTGGCATGATAGCGCCTGACGTGCCGCAATGGAGGGATGCCATGAGTGACGCATCAGGTGCAAGACTTCCGCGTTGGCGCGCGCGGGAAATACTGATTACGCTGGCGGCGGCCGGCGGAATGCTTTCGATCGCAGCCCAGGGGGCAATGGCGCAGGGCACTGCCCGCACCGGCGAGCAGGTGGTGAAATCCGTCTGCGCCGCCTGCCACCAGGCCGGCAAGAACGGTGCGCCGCGCGTCGGTGACCGGGAGGCATGGATACCGCGGCTCAAGCAAGGGGTCGACACTGTGGTTGCCTCCGCGATACGCGGGCACGGCGGCATGCCTCCCCGCGGCGGTCAGGCCAACCTGACCGACCTGGAAATCCGCAACGCCGTCCTCTACATGTTCAATCCGGCGGGAACCGCCGCGAAGGAAGTAACGGCCGCGGGTGGTGGCGCCAAGGAAGCAACGCCGGTCCGGCCGCGGTCCAATTACGTCAAGACCGCGGGCGGAATGGAAATCCACCTTGGCCTGGTGTCGGCGGCCAGCCTGCGCAAGTATCCGAAGGGCTCCCCCGAGGCGTCCATGCACGGGGGCGTTCCCCGCGGCGCCGGTTATTACCACCTGAACGTCTCGCTGATCGACGGCGCGAGCAAGGCGCCTCTGACCGGCGCGCGAGTCGAAGCCAAGGTCGAGCAGGTCGGGTTGTCGAGCAACTCGAAGCTGATGGAGCCGATCCGCTTCGACAATGTGACGAGCTACGGGAACTACTTCAAGCTGACCAGCAGGACGTCCTACCGCGTCACCGTGAAAGTCCAGAAGCAGGGGTCGGCCCAGGTCAACGAAGTGCAGTTCGATCATCGCGTCAATTGACCGGCACAGTGATGGGTGACGACTGACGGGCGGACGTTTGAAGGGTGACGGAGGGAACATGGAACACGTCTTCCGGGTGGTGCCAACGGGCGCCGCGGTTGGCGCCGAGATCGAGGGCGTGGATCTTGCGGCGCCGGTGCCGGATGACGTGAAGGCGGCCCTGCGCCGGGCATGGGCCGACCATATGGTGCTGCTCGTCCGCGGGCAGCGGCTCACTGACGAGCAACTGCTGGAGGCCTCGGGCATCTTCGGCCCGCCCCACGACTCGGCCGCGCGTCACTATCACCTCGCCGCGGGCCACGGCGTGGACGACTCGTTCATGGTATCGCGGCATCCGAGCATCACGATCATTTCCAACCTCGACGCGAGCGGCAAGCCGGTGCTCGACAACGGCGGCCTCGGCAGCTACGAGGTCGTCTGGCACACCGACAATTCCTACGTGAAGGTGCCGCCCGCGGGCAGCATGCTCTATGCCCTGGAAGTGCCGCTGAACGGGGGCGGCGATACTTCCTTCAACAACCAGTACCTGGCCTACGAGGAGTTGCCGGAGGAGCTGAAGCGCGCGATCGAAGGCAGCTACCAGGTGCACGATTCCAGCCGCAACAGCGCGGGCGTGCTGCGTCCCGGCGTCAAGCTGCCGACGAAGCCGGAAGAGGTCGAAGGCCCGACGCACCCGCTGGTGCGCGTGCACCCGGTAACCGGCCGGCGCGCGCTCTACCTCGGGCGGCGGCGGGTGTGGCCGTCGAATTACATCATCGGCATCCCCAACGCGGACAGCGAGCGCCTGCTCGACCGGCTGTGGGCGCACGCGACGCAGCCGAAGTACGCGTGGACGCACCAGTGGAAAATCGGGGACCTCCTGCTGTGGGACAACCGCTGCTGCATGCACTATCGCACCGAGGTGGACGTGGCCCAGCGGCGCCTCATGCACCGCACGACCATCAAGGGCGAGCCGCCAATTGCCCCGTGGGGCAATGCCGCAACGGCGTGAGTCGTGACGAGGAAAACGCAATGCCCACCACCGCAAGCGGTCTGATCATCGAGGAAGTCGTCGTAGGAGAAGGCCTGGCCGCCGCCGCGGGCCAGAAGGTCACCGTGCACTACACCGGCTGGCTCGTGAACGGCACTAAGTTCGACTCGAGCAAGGACCGCAACGACCCGTTCGTCTTCCCGCTCGGCGCGGGCCGCGTCATCAAGGGCTGGGACGAAGGCGTCGCGGGCATGAAGGTCGGCGGCAAGCGCAAGCTCACCATTCCGCCCGCGCTCGGCTATGGCGCGCACGGCGCCGGCGGCGTCATTCCGCCAAACGCGACGCTGGTATTCGAGGTGGAGTTGCTCGGCGTCGGCTAGACGCCCTCGACGACGCGCATGTCGCGTTCCGCTGCATCCGTACCGAGCGCTTTGAGGGCAGCCTGGTAGGCGGGGCTGTCATGCGCCGCGGTGGCCTGCGCGACGCTGTCGAACTCTACCACGACCACGCGCTGGTTGAGCCCGGCCTCGTAGGTCTTGGCGACCCCGCCGCGCGCGAGAAAACGCCCGCCCGCGGCCTGGATGGCCGGGCCGGCCAGCTTGGCGTAGGCCGCGAGCGCCTCGGGGTTCTTGATCGAACGGTAAAACGCGATCCAGTATGCCTTTGCCATAAGTCCCTCCAAAATTGCGTCCCCGACTACGCGGGGAAATGCCGTTCCAGGAAACCGAAAAAATGGCGGTTGAACTCGGCCGGGTTCTCCGCCCACGGGTAATGGCCCGAGCCGGGCACGACCCCGAACTCGCAGCCAGCGATCAGGTCCGCCACACGCTTCATCCCCGCGGGGTTTCCGAGCTGATCCACCTCGCCCGCGAGCAGCAGCGCCGGCACGTTCACCGCCTTGAACCCCGCTACCGCCTCGGCCTCCGGGTAGGTCTGCACCGCCTTCACCGCGGCCTTCACCGTTTCCGGCGGCGTGCGCGATGCCCAGTAGCGCACCAGCTCGACTTCCGGGCCGGCCGACGCCGGCCCCAGCATCGAATTCACGACCATCATGTTCGCGGTCACCGGATCGGTGCCGGGCGGGGGCGGCGCCGTGCGCTTGCGGACGAATTCCTCCTGCTCCGCCTGCGTGCGGTTGGCGAAATAGCCGATCGTCGACGAGATCACGATGCCGTGCACGAGGTCCGGCACCTTCAGCCGGATACGCGGGGTGATCTGACCGCCCATGCTGTGGCCGTGGAAGACGTTGCGCTCGGTGGCCTGCGCCCGGATCAGCCGCGCTCCGGCTTCCGCCACCACGTCGAACGAAAACGGATCGGGCAATGGGGAGAGGCCGTACCCCGGAGCATCCCACGCCACGACCCGATAGCCCCGCGCGACGAGACGCTCGGTCTGGTGGCGCCAGTACTCCTTCGAGCCGTAAATACCGTGCAGCAGGAAGACGGTCACCTTCCCTTCGCCGGTAACCTGATAGTCGGGCATTCGCATTGTCCTTCCCTGTGGCGCGACGGACGCTGATCCTCCAAGTATAACGGCGCGCTCCGGATCCCGGAGAAACGGGATTCGATCGCCCGCCGGCCGGTTCGTTGATATCCCGGACTTGGGGTAAGATTCCTCCTCTCCAAATCAGGACTGCTCCAGAACCGAAGGGAGAATTCACGATGACGACCGCTTACAACCCCGCCGCACGCCACGAGATCAAGACCTGGGACATCGAGTTCCGGCGCAATTCCAGGCGCACGCTGATGGCCCGCATCTTCCAGCCGCAGGGCGCCGGGCCGTTCCCGGTGATGCTGGACCTGCACGGCGGCGCGTGGAACGACAAGGACCGATTTGCCAACGTGCCGATGGCGGAGAACGTGGCGGCGAGCGGCATCCTGGTCGTCGCCATCGACCTGACGCTGGCGCCCGAGGCGCCGTACCCGGCCTCGATCCAGGACGCGAACTACGGCGTGCGCTGGCTCAAGGCGAAAGCGGCCGATTGGAAGGGCGACCCGGCGACGCTCGGCGTGCTGGGCAGCTCCACCGGCGGCTACGTCGCGGAAATGCTCGGCATGCGCCCGCGCGATCCGCGCTACAACGCGCATGCTCTGCCCGGGGCGCCCGGCATCGACGCAACGGTCAATTACCTCATCGCCCGCTCGCCGATCAGCGATCCCTACTCCCGCTTCCAGCAGGCGGAGAAGATGAAGCGCGCGGAAATGGTCCAGAAAACGAAGAACTACTTCGTGCCGTGGGAATCGATCCACGAGGGCAATCCCCAGCAGATCCTCGATCGCGGGGAAGCGGTGTCCCTGCCGCCGCTCTTGATCATGCAGGGCGACCTCGACGACAACGTGCTGCCGGCGCAGCAGGAAAAGTTCGCCGCGTCCTACCGGAAGGCCGGCGGCGACTGCCAGCTGGAAATCTTCAAGGGCTGCGAGCACATGTGGGTCGCGCAGCCGGGGCCGCAGACCGACCGCGCCCACGAGATGGTCCGGGGATTTGTCGCCCGCCAGCTGACCCAGCTGCGCCGCGCCGCGTAGCATGGCGGCGCGCCCGCCCATGCACGCGGGCGAGGCGGTGGCGGAGGCCCTGCGCGAGGAAGGCGTCGAGCGGGTCTTCAGCGTGCCCGGTTCCCATATCCACCCGATCTACGACGGGCTGTCGCGGGTGCCGTCAATCCGTTTCATCACCTGCAAACAGGAATCCAACGTCTCGTTGATGGCTGACGCCTACGGGCGTCTGACCGGCAAGCCCGGCGTGTGCCTCGTCACCGCGGGCCCGGGCGGGTTGAACTCCATGGCCGGCGTCGCGCAGGCGTACGGGGCGGCCTCGCCCATGGTCCACCTCGGCGGCGCGGTCCCGCTCAAGGCCGACCGCGAGGCGTTTCACGGCGTGGACAATCCCGCGTTCGTCCACGAGATGTTCAAGAACATCACGAAGTGGAGCGCACGCGTCGAGCGGATCGAGGACATCCCGGAGGCGATGGCCAGGGCGTTCCACATCGCCCGCAGCGGGCGGCCGGGTCCGGTGCACGTCGAGCTGCCGCGCCTTTCGGACTACAGCGAGTACATTCTCCAGGAGCAACGCGCCGTCCTCCCCGCCTACCGGCGCAGGCCTGCCGTGGTCACCGCACCGGACCCGAAAGACGTGGACCACACCGCGAAGCGGCTGATGGAATCCCGGTCTCCCGTCATCGCGGCGGGCAAGGGCGTCATTCGCAAGGGCGCGCTGCAGGAGTTGTCCGAACTCTCGCTGAGGCTCCAGGCGCCGGTCGTCTTTGCCCAGGACGCGATCGGCGTCATCCCGGAAGCGCACCCCTTTTTCGCGGGCCACTTCCAGCACTACCGCAGCCACCCCCTGTGCATCGAGGCGCTCGCGCGGACCGACCTCGTATTCGGCGTGGGCTTGCGGGCGGGCACGGCGGAACTGACCGAGCTGAAGGGGCGCGCGCCCGAGAAAGAGCTCATGCTCGTCGGCTTCGACGACGGGCCGGACGCCCGCTACTCCGGGGAGGACCAGCGCGTGGCCGACCCCAGGCTCTTTCTCGCCGCGCTGCTCGAGCGGCTCGGGAACTACCAGCGGCCCCGCGACGAGGCGCTGGTCCGGCACATGGCCGAGGGCAAGGCGGCGATACGCAAGAGCCTCGCGGCGCAGAACGAGCCGCACCAGGGCGACCGGCCGATCGATCCGGGCGTGCTGATGGACGCCCTGAACGCCGTGCTCGACGACGCCGCCGTGGTGGCGAGCGACGTGGGCAACTGCCAGATGTGGGCCCGCACCTTTCGCCGCATCGCCACTCCGGAGTCCTTCATGCAGTCCGGCGTCTGGAACGCCATGAGCTACGGCTTGCCGACGGCGATCGTCGCCAAGATGGAATTTCCGGGGCGCGACGTGGTGGCGCTCGCCGGTGACGGCGCGTTCCTCATGACCATCGGCGACCTGCCGACCGCGGTGGAGTACGGGGCGAACATCCTCATGGTCGTCCTGAACGACGGCGCTTTCGGCCAGACCACGATGCAGCAGTCGAACCTCTACGGCCACACCTACGGCACCACCTTCGCGAGTCCCGATTTTGCCGCCATCGCCCGGGCTTGCGGTGCCGAAGGCACCCGCGTCACCGATCCGAGAGACGTCGAGCCGGCGCTGCGGCAGGGACTCGCCGCGACGAAGGAGAAACCCGCGCTGGTCGAGGTGATGGTGGCGAGGCGCCCGTACCCCAAGATCCAGGGCTGATTCACGGCTTCAAGGCATAGGCTTCGTCGAACTTGCGCTCGAGCACCGGGTGCGTGCCGCGGACCTGGTCGATCACCTCCTTCGCCCAGTCGAAATACTGCCGCCGGCGCTCGAGCGGCCAGCCCGCCGGCGGGTGCGCCGCGACGTCGCGCAGGTTGCAAATCTTGTCGGCGAGCTTGACGAGCCGCGCCCGCTCGCTGGCGTACTTGGCCTTGGCGACCTGCAGGCGCTTCCTCAGGGTTTTTTTCAGCCACTTCACGTCGGTCACCTCGAGCACCACGTCCGCGACCTCGTCGCCGAATCCGCCGCGCAGCTCCTGCCAGCTGGTCTCGGTGTCCTCGACCGTGTCGTGCAGCAGCGCCGCGGCGATCACGACCGGGTCGGCGACGCCGCCCTCGTGCCACAGGACGTTGGCAAGCTCGATCGGGTGGTTGATGTAGGGCGAGGCGCGCTTGTCCTTGCGCCGCTGGTCGCGGTGCTTGACCGCGGCAAACTCGAGCGCCTTCAGGATCAGCCCCACGCCCCTGGCTTCGCCCGTGACGGGTGATGGGTGATGGGTGATGGGGCCCGCCGCAATCAAGCCAGGGCGGCCTGCAGCACCTGGGCGACGTGGTACGCGGGACGCCCGGCGCCATCCCAGATCTGGTGACGGCAGCTGGTGCCGTCGGCGACGACGATCTCGTCGGGCTTCGCCGCCCGCACTCTGGGCAGCAACGACAGCTCGGCCATCCTCATCGAGACGTCGTAATGCGCCTCCTCGTAGCCGAAGCTGCCCGCCATGCCGCAACAGCTCGATTCGATGGCTTCGACCTCCAGGTCGGGCACGAGCCGGAGCGCGCGCTCGACGTCGGGCATCACGGCAAAGGCCTTCTGGTGACAGTGGCCGTGCAGCAGCGCCTTCTTTTCCCGCAGCGTCCTCAATTTGAGGTCGAGCCGCCCCGCCCCGTGCTCACGCGCGAGGAACTCCTCGAGCAGGAACGCGTTCATGCCGAGCTTCGCGGTTTCCGCGCCCGGAAGCATGGAGAGGAACTCGTCGCGCAGGCCGAGCAGGCACGCGGGCTCGAGTCCCACCACCGGCACGCCGCGCTCGACGTACGGCTTGAGCGCGCCGACCACGCGCCGCGCTTCGCGCGCCGCTTCCTCCACCAGGCCGGCCGCGAGGAAGGTGCGCCCGCAACACAGCGGGCGGCCACCCTGCGCGGGCCGCGCCAGGTGCACCGTGTTGCCCGCAGCCCGGAGCACCGCGAGCGCGGCGCGCGCGATCTCGGGCTCGAAATAGCGGTTGAAGGTGTCGACAAACAACACCACCTCGGACCCTCCCGCGCTGCGCGCGGTCCCGCTTGGCGAAGGAAGGCCGGCAGTGATCTGGTCACGATGCCATTTCGGCAGCGAGCGGCGCGGGGCGAAGTCGAGGTGGCCCTTGAATGCGCCCTGCAGCGCGTTCATGAAAGGAGAGAAACGCGAGGCGAGAGGCGCATACCGGGGCAGGTAGGCCACCAGGCGGTCCTTGAGCTTCAGGCCATGGCGTTGCCGATAGTGGTGGAGGAATTCGATCTTCATCTTCGCCATGTCCACGCCGGTCGGGCACTCGCGCTTGCAGCCCTTGCACGACACGCACAGGTCGAGCGTCGCGTAGAGTTCGTCGGAGGCGAGGGCGTCCTCATTTTCCTTCACGGCGAGCTGTCCCGAGAGCGCGAGCCGCAGCGTGTTCGCGCGGCCGCGCGTCAGGTGCTGCTCGTCCAGCGTGACGCGGTAGGACGGGCACATGGTGCCGGCGTCGAACTTGCGGCAGTGCCCGTTGTTGTTGCACATCTCCACCGCCTTGGCAAAACCGCTCCCGCGCTCGCCTGGGTCGGTCTCGTGTTCCGACCAGTCGAGCACGGTCTTGAGGGGGATCGTGCGGTAACCCGGCGGGTAGCGGAACAGTGTGCGGTCGTCCTGCTTCGAGGGCCGCACGATCTTGCCGGGATTGAGCAGCCCTTTCGGGTCGAACAATTCCTTGATCTCGCCGAATGCGCGCGTCAACTTCGGCCCGAGGAACGGCTCGATCCACTCCGAGCGCGCGAGGCCGTCGCCGTGCTCGCCGGAGTAGGCGCCCTTGTACTGCTTCACCAGGGCGGCCGCTTCCTCCGCGATCGCGCGCATCTGCTTCGCGCCTTCCTTGCGCATGTCGAGGATCGGCCGCACGTGCAGGCAGCCGACGGACGCGTGCGCGTACCAGGTGCCCCGGGTGCCGTGCTTCTCGAACACGCGCGTCAGGCGATCGGTGTATTCGGCGAGGTCCTCGAGCGGCACGGCGCAATCCTCGATGAAGGAAACCGGCTTGCCGTCACCCTTCATCGACATCATGATGTTGAGACCGGCCTTGCGCACTTCCCAAACGTCGCGCTGGAGCCGGGCCTCGATGATCTCCACCACGCTGCCCGGAAGACCGAGGTCGCCCATCAGGTCGGCGAGTTGCTGGAGCCGGAGCCGCTGCTCGTCCCGGTCGTCGCCGGCGAATTCGACCAGCAGGATCGCATCGGGGTCGCCCCTGATCGCCTGCTCGACGGTCGAGCGGAACGCCGCGTTGCCGCGGGCGAGGCCGATCATGGTGCGGTCCACCAGCTCCACCGCGACCGGCTTCAGCTTCACGATGTGCTGCGCCGATTCCATCGCCCGGTAGAAGGCCGGGAAGTGCACGACGCCGAGCGTCTTGTGCCGCGGCAGCGGCGCGAGCTCGAGATGCAGGCGCCGCGTATAGGCGAGCGTGCCCTCCGAGCCCACCAGCAGGTGCGCCAGGTTGATGCGGTTGCCGAGCATCATGTCGAGGTTGTAGCCGCCGACGCGGCGCAACAACTTGGGATACCGGTGCTCGATCTCCTCGGCTTCGCGCGCCGCGATGGCGCGGATCTTACTCGCCAGCTCCTGGTAGCCGGCGGGGCCCTCGACCGCGCCGCCGCTCGTCACCGCGCCAAACTGGTATTCGGAGCCGTCGGCCAGCACGGCGTCGATCGCGTGCACGTTGTGCACCATGTTGCCGTAGCGGATCGAGCGCGAGCCGCACGAGTTGTTGCCCGCCATGCCGCCGAGCGTCGCCTGCGCGCTGGTCGAGACGTCCACCGGGTACCACAGCCCGTGCGGCCGCAAGTACGCGTTCAACTGGTCCAGCACGACGCCGGGCTGCACCACGATCGTGTGCGCGGAGGCGTCGAACGCGAGGATCTGGTTGAGGTGCTTCGAGTGGTCGATGACGAGCGCGGCGCCGACGGTCTGGCCGCATTGCGAGGTGCCGCCGCCGCGCGCGAGCACCGGCACGCCCGCATCCACCGCGATGCGGAACGCGGCCACCGCGCCCGCCTCGGTCTGCGGCACCACCACGCCGATCGGCTCGATCTGGTAGATCGACGCGTCGGTGGAATAGCGCCCGCGCGACGCGGCGTCGAACAGCACCTCGCCGCGCACCTCGCGCTTCAGGCGGGCGGCGAGAGCGGAGTCACCGGGAACGATCTTGCGCATGGCCGTTCCATCCTATAATAGCGCAGCTATCCGGAGGCGAGACATGAAACACCAGAGCGGCCGCCATTTCCTGCAGATTCCGGGTCCGACCAACGTCCCGGAGCGCGTGCTGCGCGCGATCGACGGCGCGACCGTGGACCATCGCGGCCCCGAGTTCCAGGAAATGAGCCGCGAAGTTCTGGCGGGCCTGAAGCACGTCTTCAAGACGAAGGCTCCGGTCGTGATCTTCCCCGCCTCCGGCACCGGCGCATGGGAGGCCGCGCTCGTCAACACGCTCTCGCCCGGCGATCGCGTGCTGATGGTCGAGACCGGCCACTTCGCGACGCTGTGGCTCAACATGGCCGCCAAGCTCGGTCTCAGGCCCGAATGCATCAAGGGCGACTGGCGGCACGGGGCGGACCCGGCGGCGATCGAGGCGCATCTGGCGGCGGACAGGAGTCACCTGATCAAGGCGGTGTGCGTGGTGCACAACGAGACCTCCACCGGCGTCACCTCGCGCATCGGCGAGGTGCGCAAGAGCATCGATCGCGCCAGGCACCCGGCGCTGTTCATGGTGGACACCATCTCCTCGCTCGCCTCCATCGATTATCGCCACGACGAATGGGGCGTGGACGTCACCGTCGCGGGATCGCAGAAGGGCCTGATGCTGCCACCGGGGCTCTCGTTCAACGCGGTGTCCGACAAGGCGCTCGCCGCGTCGAAGTCCGCGCGGCTTCCCCGATCCTACTGGAGCTGGGAGGAGATGATCGCCGCCAACCAGGACGGCTGGTTCCCGTATACACCGGCGACCAACCTGCTCTACGGCCTGCGCGTCGCCCTCAAGATGCTGCTCGAGGAGGAAGGACTGGACAACGTGTTCAAGCGCCACGACCGCCACGCCGAGGCGGCGCGCCGCGCGGTTGGCGCGTGGGGGCTGGAAGTCCTGTGCGCGAATCCCGCCGAGTACTCGAGCTCGCTTACGGCCGTGCTGATGCCGGAAGGCCACAGCGAGATCGCCTTCCGCAAGGTGGTGCTGGACCGCTTCAACCTCTCGCTGGGCTCGGGCCTCACCCGGCTGCGCGACAAGGTGTTCCGCATCGGCCATCTCGGCGACTTCAACGACCTGATGCTTCTCGGCACCCTCGCCGGCATCGAGATGGGCCTCGAGCTGGCCGGCGTTCCGCACAAGAAAGGCGGCGTCCAGGCGGCCATGGACTACCTCGCGCGCGGCGAGGCGGCGCAGGCCGCCGGCAAGGCGAAGGCCCGCGCTGCCTGAGCGCCGCGACGCTCGAAAAAAGTGATGAATGAGGGTGATTTAACACTCACCACTTCTCATCACCATTTCTCATCACTCTCATGGCTCTGAAAGACCGCATCGGCATCGACCTCGGGCGCAAGATCCGCCTCGAGGAGGGCATCGAGTGGGCGGCGAAGAACAGGGTCCGCTACGTCGACGTCCAGCTCGACACGGCGGAGAACGCGCTGCCGACCTTCGATACGAAGCGCTGCGCCGGCGTGCGCAGGCTGCTCGAGAAGCACGGCGTCAGGCTCGGCCTGCACACCAACTCGGCGGTGAACGTCGCCGAGTACTCGCCCCATGTCGCCGACGCGGCGACCGATTACCTGAAGAGCTACGTGGACGTCTTCCCGAAGCTCGGGGCGAGCTGGATGGTGGTGCACGCGGGCTACCACTTCACCAAGGACAAGGGCATGCGCATGAAGGCCGGCCGCGAGCGGCTCCAGCGCGTCGTCGCCCATGCCGAGAAGAAGAAGGCGTTGCTGCTGCTCGAGAACCTCAACAAGGAGCCGGAGGACGCCGAGGTGCATTACCTCGCGCACACGGTCGAGGAGTGGCAGTACTACTGGGACATCGCCTCGCCCGCCTTCAAGCTCTCGTTCACGGCCAACCACGCGCACTTGGTTCCCGAGGGCGTCGAGGGATTCGTGCAGGCGCTCGACTTCAGGCGGGTCGGCGAGGTGCGGCTCGCCGACTGCTACCGCAACGGCCACGAGATCCACCTCAAGCCCGGCGCCGGCAACCTCGACTTCGGCGCGCTGTTCAGCCTGATCGAGGGCAAGGAGTACCAGGGCCACTACACCAACGCGTTCGGCTCGCTCGGCGACATGCTCGCCGGGCGCGATTATCTCGTCGAGCGCGCGCGCGAGGCCGGCGTCAAAGTCGACTAGAGCTGTCGCCGGCAGGCAAAACTGACCCCGCGAACCCGGAAAAAGGGGGGGTTCTGCCTTCTGCCCTTTAAGGCCCCCTTCCGCTGGCACCGGGAAAAGCAGTATCCTGACGCTGGCGTTCACACTGTGGAACGCCGGTCGCCCTCTAACCCCGCTTTGGAGCGGTCCCCCGGTGACGTTTCCCCGGAACTAAGGGCGAACCCACAACAAGGAGGAGGGAATCATGCGCCATATCGCCTGTTCTTCGTTGTTCGCTGCTCTGTTCGCGTTCCTCGCCCCCTTCGCCAATGCCGCCGAAAGCTATCCCAGCCGGCCCATCCGGCTGATCGTGCCGTTTCCGCCCGGCGGCGGGGTCGACATCAATGCGCGCATTCTGGCCGACCCGCTGGGCGCGCGGCTGGGTCAAACCGTGGTGGTAGACAACCGCCCGGGCGCTTCCAGCATCATCGGCACCGACATCGCCTCGAAATCGGCTCCCGACGGCCACACCCTGCTCATCAGCGCCATCACCATGAGCATCAACGCCGCGCTTTACAGGAAACTTCCATTCGACATCGAGCACGACTTCACCCCGATTTCGCTGGTGTCGGATCAGCCCAACATCGTGGTCGCGAATCCGTCGTTGCCTGCGAGAACGTTCCAGGAATTCGTCGCGCTGGCGCACTCGCAGCCGGCTAAATTCACCTTTGGCAGCCCCGGCCCCGCTACGGGCATACGCCTCGCGACGGAGCTGCTGCTGCTCAAGGTGGGTGCGAAGCTCGTACACGTGCCGTACAAGGGCGTCGGCCCGGCGCTCACCTCGCTGCTCGGCAACGAAATAACGATTCTGCTCTCGACCTTCGCGTCAGCCCTGCCGCATGTGAGGGCGCGCCGCCTGCAAGCCTACGGGGTGACCACCGCCAAGCGCGCCGATCCGCTGCCCGACGTGCCCACGCTTGCCGAAGCGGGCGTGCCCGGCTACGAGTACTCGACGTGGTACGGCTTGCTGGCGCCTGCCGGCACGCCGCGGCGAGTCATCGACAAGGTCAACAGCGCGATGGTAGCGACACTCAATTCGCCGGAAGTGAGGCGGATCTTCGTGGCCCAGGGCTTGACTTCCATCGCGTCGACGCCCGCCGAGTTCGCGAAGTACCTGCGGTCAGAGATCGAGAAATGGGCCGGGGTGGTGCATGCCGCGAGGATTGCGCAGCTGTGAAGCCGCGGGATTCCCATTGTCGAACGGAGAAAGGGCGAAGCATGCGTGACCGCATCGTGTTCGCTGTCCTCGCCGCAGTCTGCGTCGCACCGCCGCAACGGGCTGGAGCCGCCGACGGCTATCCCGCAAGACCCATCCGCCTGGTGGTGCCGTTCGCCCCGGGCGGCGGCACCGACATCAACGCGCGCATCATCGCGCCCGTGATCGGCGATGCGCTCGGGCAGACGGTAGTGGTGGACAACCGGCCCGGGGCGGGTAGCATCCTCGGCACCGAGATCGTGGCGAAGGCGGCGCCCGATGGCTACACGATACTGCTCGGCAGCAGCAGCCTCGCCGTCAATTTCGCCGTCTACCGGAAGCTGCCGTACGACGCGCGGCGCGACTTCGCCCCCATTTCGATGGTATCGGACCAGCCCAACGTCATGGTCGTGCACCCGTCGTCGCCGGCGAAGAACCTCAAGGAATTCATCTCGCTCGTGCATGCCCAACCGGGCAAGCTCACCTACGGGACGCCGGGACACGGGACGGCTACGCACCTGGCGACTTTCCTGCTGATGTCGAAGATAAAAGGGGACCTCGTGCACGTTCCCTACAAGGGCACCGGGCCGGCGCTCGTCGCGCTGCTCAGCGGCGAGATCTCCGTGTACCTGTCGACCTTTGCGTCCGCGCTACCGCACGTGAAGGCCGCCCGGCTGCGCGCCTTCGGCGTGACCAGCGCCAGGCGCGCGGAGACGCTGCCCGAAGTGCCCACGATCGCGGAGGCCGGCGTGCCGGGCTATGAACACGCCACGTGGTACGGGCTGGTCGCGCCCGCCGGCACGCCGCGACTCGCGATCGACAGGCTCAACAAGGCCGTGGTCGCGTCGCTCAAGTCCCCGGGCGTGAGGCAGCTCTACGCCTCCCAGGGCTTGAATCCGGTGACCACGACGCCCGCGGAGTTTGCCAAGCACATCGACTTCCAGACCAAGAGATGGGTAGGGGTAGTGCGCGCGGCGAAGATTCCACGCCAATGAATAACGAGGAGAGAACCATGCTTCGCAAATCCTGTGTTTCGCTGTTTGCAGCGCTATTCGCGTCATTCGCACCATCTGCCGCCGCCGCCGGCTATCCCGAACGGCCGATCCGTCTGATCGTGCCGTTCGCGCCCGGCGGCGGCACCGACATCAACGCGCGCATCCTGGCCGAGCCGTTCGGCCAGGCGCTCGGCCAGACGATCGTGGTGGACAACCGGCCGGGAGCGGGGAGCCTGCTCGGCACCGAGATCGTCACGAACTCGACGCCTGACGGCCATACGCTGCTGATCAATACCATCAGCATGGCGTTCAACGTCGCGATCTACAAGAAGCTTCCGTTCGACCTGAAGCGCGATCTGATTCCGATTTCGCTGGTGTCGGACCAGCCCAATATCATCGTCGCGCATCCGTCGCTGCGGGCGAAGACGTTCAGCGAGTTCGTTGCGCTCGCGCGTTCCCATCCGGGCAAGCTGACGTTCGGTTCCGCCGGCATCGGCACCGGCACGCAGATGGCGATGGTGCTGCTGCTGATGAAGGTCAATGCGGAGCTGGTGCACGTGCCGTACAAGGGCACCGGGCCGGCGCTCACCGCGCTGCTCGGCAACCAGATCTCGGTGTACCTGTCGACGTTCGCCTCCGCGCTGCCGCACGTGAAAGCGGGCCGGCTGCGCGCCTACGCCGTGACCACCTCCAAGCGCGCCGCTCCGCTGCCTGAGGTGCCCACTGTCGCGGAGTCGGGCGTACCCGGCTACGAATACGCCACGTGGTACGGCATGCTTGCCCCCGCCGGCACGCCGCGGGGCATCATCAACACGGTCAACAAGGCGCTGGTCACGACGCTCAATTCCCCGGGCGTGAAAAGTCTCTACGCTTCCCAGGGCTTGAATCCCACTCCCACGACGCCCGCGGCGTTCGCCAAGTATTTCCGGTCCGAGATCGACAAATGGGTGGGGGTCGTGCGCGAGGCCAAGATTCCGCAGCGCTAGTCCCGGCTGTCGCTGAACATGCCCGACCCCATCGTCGTGACCCGCGACGGCGCCGTCGCGACCGTCGCGTTGAACAACCCGGAGCGGCTGAACGCGCTCAACCGGGCCATGTGGGCGGGACTGGGCGAGATCATGCGCGCGCTCTCGGCCGATGACGGCTTGCGCTGCATCGTCGTGCGCGGCGCAGGCGAAAAAGCGTTCGCGGCCGGCGCGGATATCGCCGAGTTCGCAACCGAACGCGCGGCTTCGAAACCGGCGAAGCGCTACGGCAAACTCGTCCACGAGACCATGCGGGCCGTGGCACGCTGCCGGCATCCCACGGTCGCGTTGATCAGGGGCGCCTGCGTCGGTGGCGGGCTGGAGATCGCCGCGATGTGCGACCTGCGCATCGCCGGGCAGTCGAGCCGCTTCGGCATACCGGTCAACAAGCTCGGCCTCACCATGGCCTACGGCGAGTTGATGGGGCTCCTTGCGCTCTCCGGGCGCGCGGTGGCGCTGGAAATCCTGCTCGAAGGCCGCGTGTTCGACGCCGGGGAGGCGTACCGCAAGGGGCTCGTCAACCGCGTCGTCGCGGACGACAAGGTGGAAGCAGAAGCCTACGCCACCGCCCGCCGCATCGCGGAAGGCGCGCCACTCGTCAACCGCTGGCACAAGCAGTACATCGAGCGCCTTGCGGTGACCGCCAGGCTCTCGAAAAAAGAGTGGGATGAAGGATACGCCTGCTTCGATACGTCCGACTACAAGGAGGGCGTGGCGGCGTTCATGGGCAAGCGCAAGCCCGATTTCAAGGGGCGCTAGATTTCCACCTGCGTGCCGAGCTCGATCACGCGGTTCGCGGGAATGTTGAAATACTCCACCGCGCTGCCGGAATTCCGCTGCATCGCCGCGAACAGTTTCTCGCGCCACAGCGCCATGCCGCCCGTGAGACCCGCGACGGGGATCACGCGTTCGCGGCTGAGGAAGAACGAGGTCTGCATCAGATCAAAATCCAGGCCGTGGTCGGGGCACAACTCGCTCAGGGCCTGCGTGACGTCGGGCCGGTTCATGAAGCCGAAGTGGAGCGTCAGGCGGAAGCAGTGGTGCCCGAGCGGCTCCACCGTCACGCGCTCGTCGAACGGCACCCACGGCACGTCCCTCCCCTGCACGGTGAGGAACACCACGCGCTCGTGCAGCACCTTGTTGTGGTAGAGGTTGTGCAGCAGCGCGTGCGGCACCACTTCCGGGGTCGCGGTCAGGAACACGGCCGTGCCCGGCACGCGGTGCGGCTCGTCGCGGAACAGGGATTCGAGGAACGACTCCAGCGGCACCGTGGACCGGCGCAGCCGGTCGAACAGGATGCTGCGGCCGCGCCGCCACGTCGTCATCACGGTGAACACCAGCACCCCCATGGCGAGCGGGAACCAGCCGCCTTCGAGCACCTTGAACATCGCCGCCGAGAAGAACGCCGTGTCTACGGACAGGAAAAACCCGGTCGCGAAGATGCAGAGCACGAGCGGGTAGCCCCAGCCGTAGCGGATCACGAAGAATGTGAGGAAGCTCGTCGACAGCATCGTGCCGATCACCGCCACGCCGTAGGCCGCGGCGAGCTTGGAGGACGAGCCGAAGCCGATCACCGCGGCGAACACCGCGATGAGAAGTATCCAGTTCGCGGCCGGGATGTAGATCTGGCCGGCCGTTTTCGCCGAGGTGTGCATGATATTCATGCGCGGCAGATAGCCCAGCTGGATCGCCTGCTGCGTGATGGAGTACGCGCCCGAGATCATCGCCTGCGATGCGATCACCGTCGCCGCGGTGGCGAGCGCGACCATCGGGTAGAGCGCCCACGCGGGGTAGGCGAGATAGAACGGGTTCTCGATCGCCTTGGGGTCGGCGATGAGCAGCGCGCCCTGGCCAAAATAGTTGAGCACGAGCGCCGGCGCCACCAGCCCGAACCAGGCGGTGCGCACCGCGCTCTTCCCGAAATGGCCCATGTCGGCGTAGAGCGCTTCTGCCCCGGTGACCGCCAGCAGCACTGAGCCGAGCACTACGAAGGAGGCGAAGCCGTGCCCGGTGGCGAAGTGGAGCGCGTAATTGGGGTTCAGCGCCTGCAGCACCACCGGGTTTTTGACGATGTTCCAGATCCCGGCCGCGGCGAGCGCCAGGAACCACGCCACGCAAATCGGACCGAACAGCGACCCCACCAGCGCGGTGCCGCGCCGTTGAAGCAGAAACAGCGCCACCAGCAAACCCAGCGAGATCGGCAGGACGTAAGGCTTGAAGGCGCTGGTGCCGACTTCCAGTCCCTCGACCGCGGACAGCACCGAGATCGCGGGCGTCAGCACGGCGTCGCCGTAAAAGAGCGAGGCGCCGAACACCCCCACATACAGCAGCGGCTTATGCCATTGCTGGCGATCCTTCACCGAGGCGAGCGCCAGCGCAAGCAGCGCCATGATGCCGCCCTCGCCGCGGTTGTCGGCGCGCATCACGAGCACCACGTACTTGAGCGAGACGACGATCATCAGCGCCCAGAAGATCGCCGACACGCCGCCGAGGATGTTCTCGACGTTGAGCGCGATACCGTGACCGGGGGCGAAGGTTTCCTTGACGGCGTAGAGTGGACTGGTGCCGATGTCGCCGTAGACGACGCCGAGCGCGAGCAGCGTCAGTGCGGCGCGGGACTGCTTGAGGTGCGGGCCGTTGGCCATGGTGCGCCTCCCGGGAACGGGAGGGCGCGAACATTACTCCGGCGTTGCAGGGAAATCAAATCGGGCCTGTACTATTAAAACAACACTATTATATATCAATGGCTTACATGGTTAATTCCGAAGCACACCAAGCGTAAAATATTGCGATGCAACATCGCTGCCTGTGACCGACTTTTTGGTGGGCGTGGCGTTGGAAGGCGCGGCGTGAGGGGGTAAGGCGTGACATGATCATGCGCGTGCAACCGGATCCGGTATGGGTTTTTCGTCGGTGTCTCCTGCGATAGGCGTGTTTCCGGCGCCGACCATTTTTTCACCGGTCTTGAGCGCGAACTGGTGCGGCACGTACGCCTGTTCCTGGATCACCGGCTAAAATAGGCGCGCCATGTTCGCGCGACCGCAACCTCTATATTGGCTGACGCTGGACCCGGTTCGGGGGGCCTCGCACGCCTGGTTGGCACTGGCCCTGGCGCTCGCGGCCGCTATCGCCGGCCTCGACTACATCACAGGCTATGACTTCAGCCTGCTCATCGCATACCTGGTGCCGATATTTCTCGCCACGTGGATGATCGGGCGCGCCGCGGGGGTGGCGCTCGCGTGTATCGCCGTAGGGCTATGGACCGCGATGTTCGCGTTCAAGCATCCATTCTCGCATCCGTTCCTTTTCATGTGGGAGGCCGCGCTGCAGTTCTGCGTCTACATCATCTTTGTAGTCGTTCTCAACCATCTCAGGATCGCACTGGCTCACGCCGACGAGCGCTTTGTCACCGTGCTCGAGGGGCTTCATGCATCAGTCTACGTGGTCGATGCCGGCGGCGGGGAGCTCCTCTATTTGAACCAGAAGGGCCGTGAAGCGTTCGGCGGCGGCGGAACGAGCAGCGTCCGGGAGATCGAGCGCCGCCTGGGCATCCGGTTCGCGGACCTGATGGTGGCCCAGCAGAGTGGCGCCGGCATGCCGCTCGAGATGCGGGACTCGGCCACGGGAAAGTGGTACTGGCTCGCGGTGCGCGTGATGCGCTGGGTGGACGGACGGATCGTGCAATTGCACATCGCCACCGACATTACGGCGCGCAAGCAGGCCGAGGAGGTCGCCCGGCAACAGCACGAAAAACTCGATATGACGGCGCGGCTGGTCACGGTCGGCGAGATGGCTTCGGTGCTTGCGCACGAACTCAACCAGCCGCTGGCCGCCATCGCAAACTACAACATGGGCTGCGTGCGCAGGCTGCGTTCCGGAAACTGGCGGCCCGGGGAGCTGCTGGATGCCCTGGAGAAGAGCAGCGCCCAGGCGGGACGGGCGGGAAGCATCATCCAGCGCGTGCGTGAGTTCCTGCGCAAGCGCGAGCTCGATCTCGCGCCGAGCGATCTCAGCGGGATGATCATGGACGTCGCGGGCTTGATCCGCGCCGAGGCCGGGCGCCATGCGATAGACCTGAGGCTGGATCTCGATCCGCGCCTGCCGAAGGCGCTTGCGGACGGGATCATGATCAAGCAGGTGCTGATCAACCTGGTCAGGAACGCGATCGAGGCCATGCAAGCCGTGCCCGCGGAGCAGCGCGAGCTTCGCATCCATTCTTCCGCGGAATCCCCGGACCGGCTGCATGTCGAGGTCGCGGATCGCGGCCCCGGGCTGCCGTCCGAGCTGACCGAGAACCTGTTCAGGCCTTTCTTCACCACCAAGGCGGACGGCATGGGCATGGGCCTGCAGATTTGCCGTTCGATCATTGAATTCCACGGTGGCCGGATGTGGGCCACCGCGAACCCGGGTGGCGGCGTGGTGATCCATTTCACCCTGGTTGTCGCCAAGCCATGACGCAGGACGAGCGCCCCCCGTTGGTCTATGTCGTGGAGGACGATGACGCTCTCCGCGATTCGCTGTGCTGGCTGATCGAGTCCGCAGGCTATCGGGTAGCGGCGTTCAGCAGCGCCGAGCATTTCCTCGCCTACGTGGAGCCGGGAACGGGAGCCTGCGTGGTGCTCGACGTGCGCATGCCGGGAATGAACGGCCTGGAACTCCAGGAACGGCTGATCAAGCGACAACTGCACGTGCCGGTCATTTTCATCACGGGCCACGGGGACGTGCCCATGGCCGTCCATGCCATCAAGCGGGGCGCGATCGACTTCCTCGAGAAGCCGTTCCAGGACCATGAGCTGCTCGCGCGGATCTCCGGCGCGGCCCGGTCAGACCAGGGTGCGCTGAAAGGCCGCGCCCGGCAACGCCTGATGACGTCGCAACTGACCACGCTTTCGCAGCGTGAACGCGAGGTCATGGAACGCGTGGTCGACGGCAAGCCCAACAAGTGCATTGCCGATGAGCTGGGCATCAGCATCAAGACCGTAGAAGCGCACCGCTCCCGCATGATGAGAAAGCTGGGCGCAAACTCCATCGCCGAGCTGGTGCGGCTGTCGGTCGGCTGGACCTCGCCGGGCCCCATGCTGTAAGCGCCCGGACGCGTGCCGCTTACGGAGGATCGCCGCCTTGGTACGCTTCCTGCTTCCTCTTGCGTATCGACGGCAGGATCATGGTGAGCAGGATCAGGATGCTCGCGATCATGAATCCCATGCTGATCGGCC
>Ga0156023_1039_pt1 | contig 23133 bp, 21 predicted proteins | sample RifCSPlowO2_02_FD_107677 | JGI IMG/M metagenome (GOLD analysis project Ga0156023, IMG submission 107677) | Betaproteobacteria bacterium RIFCSPLOWO2_02_FULL_67_26
CACCGGCTTGCCGCTGAAGTCCTTCCAGCACTTGTACTTGCCGGCTTCCTTGGCCGAGACGGCCATCATCGATTCCATCGGATAGGAATACCAGGCGTGCGCGATCTCCGGCATTTTGGGCTTGTAGTCCTTGAATCCGCCGATGCGTTGCTGGAACTGGGTCATGCCGATGTCGGCGGTGTAGGCGATCTCGCCGTTGCCGTCCATCACCGCCTTCATGGCGACGGTGGGGGACGTGTAGGGCTGGACGGTGACGGTGTATTCGCCGCCGAGCGCCTCCTCCACGATCTTGGTCATCGAGGCGGCGATCTGGTAGCCGTAGGAACCCACGGGCGAGGTTGCCCAGCGCAGCGACTTGCGCTGCTGGGCGTTGGCCGGCTCGACCGCCGCAACAGCGGCCACGACGAAAACTGCAATGCCCATCATGGCCCCGATCCACGCGGACCCGCTTTTCCTGCCTGCATCTGATTTCATGCGAAAGTCCTCCTCCACAAAGTCACGCCACGCTCCAGACTCAACCGAAATCCATCTTGTGGACGTAGCCGATGTAGGTTAACAAAGTGGCAAACCATTCGCAACGCGGACAGCGCGTCGCTTGAGCCAAATGCTTGATCTGCATCAACGTGAGACGCTATCGGCGCCCTGGCCGGCGCATCGCGGCGTTCCAGACGGGTCGGATGGCGGGCTCGCCGTCCGATGCCTGATACTTGCAATCCACGCCAATGCCAGCGGCCCAAACGAGGTCCACTCCGCAAAAGATCAGGGGCATGTGGCCACGCTGCCACGGCGGGACGCGCGCTTCCTGCAGCAGGTTCTTCAGGCTGCGGCGCGGGCGGCGGCGGTCGGGCTGCAAGCGCTCGCCGCCTCTGCGCACCCGGATCGTGACTGTGCCCCCACGCAGCCGCTCGCGGCTCACGCCCTGCCCGCGCGACGGCGTCATCACCAGAACGCCGCCGAGCTCGCGCAGCGCGAGCATCCGTTCGCCGCGCCAGCGCCGCGTGTACTCCTGGCGCACCGGCGGAAAGCGCGGCACGACGTGCAGTCGGCCCTGAAATCGATGAAGCTCGAACGCGCCGAGATCGACCTTCACCCGCGCATCCTGCTTCGCGCCGAGCGACTGACGAAGCGCTTCCTCGAGCCGCTCCGTAGCGGGCATGCTGACGCCATGGCCGCCCAGGAAATACCGCAACAGGTTTCTCGCCCGCGCCGGGGCGAGCCGTCGCAGTGCCGCCACCTCCAGCGCGCCGCCGTTTACGCGTCCCGCGCCATCGGCCGCGGCCACCTCGTCCAGCAATCGGGCGGCCTCGGCCAGGTGGCGCGCCGAGCGCGCGACCGTCGCGCGGTACGCCGGGAAGCGCCGCGCAATGACTGGCAGTACCTCGTGCCGCAGGAAATTGCGCTGGAAATAGATATCCTGGTTGCTTTCGTCTTCGATCCACTTCAGCCTGCGCTTCTTCGCATAATCGAGGATTTCCTGCCGCGTTACGTCGAGCAGTGGACGGAGAATCCTGAGGGATGAGGGATGAGGGACGAAGGATGAGGGATGACGGACGAGCGGCATGGCCGCGAGTCCCCTCACTCCGGCGCCACGCAGGAGCTGGAGGAACAGCGTTTCGACCTGGTCGTCGCGGTGATGCGCCAGCACGATGTAGTCGCAGCGCTGGCGTGAAAACACGGCGTAGCGCGCGGCGCGTGCCGCGGCTTCGAGGCTGTCGCCGCGCCGCACCTTTACGCTCGCGCTCTGGAACGGGATTCCTCGCTCGCGGCACAGGCGGCGGCAGAACGCCAGCCAGCGACCGGCACTCGGGCTCAACTGGTGGTTGACGTGGAGCGCCGACAACCGGAAGCGCAGGGTGCGCGCCGCGCGTTGCAGGCCATCCAGCAAGACAACTGAATCGACGCCGCCGGAAAGCCCCACGACCAGGTGGTCCGAAGGCTTGACGATGTCCTTGATCTGTACCGCCACGCGGGCGGCTAGATCCGCGGCGCCGGGTCCGGGGCGCTTACCGCTGCTCGACTTCCTTGAACTTGCCATAGCCGATGATCTTCCCGAAGCGGCTCTCGAGCAGCCGCTCGAGCGGGATCTCCTTCAACTGCCGCCAGCTCTCCTGCAGCGCTTTCTTGAGTGTCTGCATCATCGCGTCATGGTCCCGGTGCGCCGCGCCGGGCGGCTCATTGATGATACGGTCAATCAGTCCCAGCGACTTCAGGCGCGTCGAGGTGATGCCGAGCGTCTCCGCCGCTTCCTCCGCATGGTCGGCGCTCTTCCACAGGATGGAGGCGCAGCCCTCCGGCGAGATCACCGAGTAGGTCGCGTACTGCAGCATCAGCACGGCATCCCCCACCGCGATGGCGAGCGCGCCGCCCGAGCCGCCCTCGCCGATGACGGTGCAGATGACCGGGACCCTGAGCTCCGCCATCGCGTAGAGGTTGCGGCCGATGGCTTCGGACTGGCCGCGCTCCTCCGCCCCGACGCCGGGGTAAGCGCCCGGCGTGTCGATGAAGGTGAACACCGGCATGCCGAACTTCTCGGCAAGTTTCATCAGGCGCAGCGCCTTGCGATAGCCCTCGGGCTTGGGCATGCCGAAATTGCGGAAGATCTTTTCCTTGGTGTCGCGGCCTTTCTGGTGGCCGATCACGACGCAGGCGTCGCCGTTGAAGCGGGCGAGCCCGCCGACGATCGCCGGGTCGTCCGCGAACGCCCGGTCGCCATGCAGCTCCTCGAACCCCGTGAACAGCTGGCTGGCGTAGTCGAGCGTGTACGGCCGCTGCGGGTGGCGCGCCACCTGCGCGATCTGCCACGCGCTCAACTTGCCGTAGATCTCCCGGGTCAGCGCCTGGCTCTTCTTCTGCAGGCGCGCGATTTCCTCGGAAATGTCGAGCGCGGAGTCGTCCTGGACGTAGCGCAGCTCCTCGATCTTGGCCTCGAGCTCGGCGATCGGCTGCTCGAAATCCAGAAAGGTGGTCTTCATTCTGGCGCAATGATACCGGATGCGTCAGTACTCCGCGCCGCGCGGGTCGCTCGCCGCGACCGCGAGCCCGCTGCGGCGCGATTTGAACACGGCCTGCATGTTGCCCCACCGGCGCTTCGCGGTCTCGACGCGGTGACCTCTCGCCTCGAGCCCGGCGCGCCAGGCGCCGCCATAACCGCCCGGCTCCACTTCCACGCGATCCGGCCACCATTGATGATGGTAGCGCGGCAGGCCCACCAGGTAATCGAGGTCCACCCGCCGCTCGCGGAGGTACTCGAGCACGCCGAGCAGCACCTGGCTGACGATGCGCGAGCCGCCGGGCGCGCCGATCACCAGCACGCCCTTCCCGTCCTCCACGAACGTCGGCGTCATGCTGGAGAGCGGCCGCTTGCCCGGCGCAATCGCATTGGCGTCCCCGCCGCGCAGCCGAAACGCGTTCGGGACGTCGGGCAGGACCGTGAAATCGTCCATCTCGTTGTTGAGCAGCACGCCGGTTCCCCCGGCGACGACACCGGAACCGAACAGGAGATTGATAGTCAGCGTCGCCGCAACCCGATTGCCTTCGGCGTCGATCACGGAAAAGTGCGTCGTGCTCCCGCCGCCGCGGGGCTCGTGCGCCGGCGTTTCGCTGCGCGTGGCTGCGTTCGGCCGGATCGTGGCGGCCTGCTGCGCCGCGTACGACTTGCTCGTGAGCCGCTCCACCGGCACCGCGACAAAATCCCCGTCCCCGAGATGCAGAGCGCGGTCACGGAACGCGCGGCGCAGCGTCTCCGCGACGAGATGCGCGGTCGCAGGCGCGTGGCCGTCGGCGAGGTCGTAGCGCTCCAGCATGTTGAGGCACTGGACGAGCGCGATCCCGCCCCCGGAGGACAGTGCGGCGGTCGTGATGGTCGCGTCGCGGTACCTGACCGTCAGCGGCGCGCGCTCGATCACGCGGTAAGCCGCGAGATCGGAAAGCCGCCACGCGCCGCCCGCGCGATTCACCGAATCGACGAGCGCACGGGCGACGGGCCCATCATAGAAGCCGTTGCGCCCCTCCCGCGCCAACCGCTCCAGGGTGGCCGCGAGATCGGTTTGCTGCAGCAGCCATCCCGCATGCGGCGCCCGGTTCCCGTCAAGATAGATGCGCGAGGTCTCCGCCTGGTCCTGCAGGAGCCGCTCGCGCAGGCCGGCAACGCGCGCGTAACGCGCGTCCACCGCGAAGCCCCCGCGCGCATGGCGGATGGCCGGGGCCAGCGTCGCGGCGAGCGGCAGCTTGCCATAGCGCTCCGCGACGTGGATCAGCGCCGCGGGGGCGCCTGGAATCGCCGCGGCCGTCCCGCCTCGCGTCGTGGCGTTGTGAACCGGCCTGCCTGCAGGATCAATGTAGAGCTCGCGCTTCACCCCGGCCGGCGCGGTTTCGCGCGCGTCCACCATCACCTGGTGCCCGTCGCGCGCGCGGTGCAGCAACCAGAAGCCGCCGCCGCCGAGCCCCGAACTGTAGGGCTCGACCACGGCCAGCACCGCGGCCACTGCGACCGCGGCGTCGAAGGCATTGCCGCCGCGCTCGAGGATCTCGTGGCCCGCGGCGGTGGCGAGCGGATGCGCCGACGCGATCGCCGCGGCTTGCTGTTCGGCCGCCTGGGCGACGGCGCCAAACGGAAACAGAAATGCAACGCACAGGGCGAGCCGGCGCAGCGCTTGTCGCCAACGGGTCTTCATGCAAAGAGAAAACTCGAACAACAAATGGACAGGGTCTATTTAGGTGTAGCCGCGGACACCGGCGTTTTTGCCGGGCGCCACCCGGCCTCCCACAGATCGAGCGGCACGATCGCGGGCGGCTTGCCGTTCTCGAAAAACCACGAATCCACGGCCCACTTCGCGCCGCCGGCCACCTCACTGACCACCGCCGTCGTGTGCGGCCAGCCGAAGATGAAAAAACCGCGCGTCACGCGCGCCTCCACCCGATGCCACCGGAGCAGGCCCGCGCGGGCGAGGATGCGCAGATACGTTGTCGAGTTGGTGGATTCGTCGATGCAATCCATCTGGCTTTCCCAGTTCCGGCCAGTCCGGTTTTCCGCGCGGTCGTCGGCGGTGTCCGTGAGCGCACCGACAATGTTTTCGAACCGCGCGATGGCCTGGGCGATGCGGCCACGCTCTTCCTCTGCAGCGCGTGCCGGCGACGGGAATACCGCCGCGATCTGCCCCCATTGCCCCTCGTCCAGGCTCACCGGGCTCACAATATTGCACGTGCCCCCATGACACACGGAAAAATTTTCCGGCGCCGGATCCGTGACGATATCGCTGCGGACGAACGTGTCGATCGCGTAAGTGCCGGCGGCGTGCGCGGCACTAAACACCAGCGCCAACAGGGCAGCGGAAACCAGGCCCGGCAGGTTGATCCTCATGCCGCATTTTAGGGTAAGCTACGCCCTCTCGTTTTCCACCCCTCCAGGAACAGGAAATGACACCCAAGGAAGCCATCGTCCACGACTCACCGGTACGCTCGCGCGAAAGCGCCGAATTCTGGGGCAGCGACGCCATCGCCGCGGTCCTGCGCGAGCTCGACATGCCCTACATCTCGCTCAACCCGGGCGCGAGCTACCGGGGGCTGCACGACAGCATCGTCAACTACCTCGGCAACCGCACCCCGCAGATGCTGCTCTCGATCCACGACGAGAACGCGGTCACCATCGCCCACGGCTACGCCAAGGCGACGGATCGCATGATGGCGGCGGCGCTGCATTCCAACGTCGGGTTGATGCACGCCACGATGTCGATCTTCGACGCATGGTGCGACCGCGCGCCCGTCCTGATCCTGGGCGCGACCGGCCCGTGGGACGCGGCGAAGCGCCGTCCCTGGATCGATTGGGTGCATACCGCATCCGACCAGGGCGCGCTCATCCGCGACTTCACCAAGTGGGACAACCAGCCCGGCTCGGTGGAAGCGGCGATGGAAGCGATGCTGCGCGGCTCGCAGATCGCGCAGACCGCGCCGCGCGGACCGGTGTACATCAATCTCGACATCTCCCTGCAGATGGGCAAGATCGGCGCGATGCCCGGCCTTCCCGACGTGAAGCGCTATGCCGCGCCCGCGATGGTGCGGCCGGCGCCCGAGCAGGTAGCGGCGGCTGCGAAGCTGCTGTCCGATGCGAAAAACCCGATCCTGCTCGCGGGGCGCTGCTCGCGCGACCTCGACGCGTGGAAGGCGCGCGTGGCGCTCGCGGAAAAGCTCAACCTGCGCGTGCTGACCAACATGAAGGTTGCCGCCGCGTTCCCGACCGATCACCGCCTGCACGCGGCGCCGCCGGCGAACCGCTTTGGCCCGGAAACGCTGAAGATGATCGCCGACGCGGACGTCATCCTGTCGCTCGACTGGCTCGACCTCGCCGGCCTGTTCAAGAGCGCCTATGGATCGAAGCCGGTCACGGCCAAGGTCATCCAGGTTTCGTGCGACCAGCACAGCCACCGCGGCTGGAGCATGGACCACCAGGGACTGCCGCCGATCGACGTCTACCTGATGTGCGAGCCGGAAGCGGCGGTGCCGATGCTGCTGGAAGCGACGAAAGCGCGCACGGCAGGCGTGCCGGACGCACCCGCGCACAAGAAGCCCGCCGCGCCGGCGGACGCGGTCTCGTTGACCGGCGTCGCCGACGCCCTCAACCGGGCGACGCGCGGAATCGACGTCTGCTACGCCCACCTGCCGATCGGCTGGAGCGGCGCCAACACCGTCTTCCGCCACCCCCTTGACTACCTTGGCGCCGAGGGCGGCGCCGGCGTGGGGTCCGGGCCCGGCATCTGCGTGGGCGCCGCGCTGGGCCTGAAAGGCAGCGGGCGCGTGCCGATCGGCGTCCTCGGCGACGGCGACTTCCTCATGGCCAACACCGCCATCTGGACCGCCGCGCACTACCAGATCCCCTGCCTGATCGTGGTCTGCAACAACCGCTCGTTCTTCAACGACGAGCTGCACCAGGAACGCGTCGCGAAGGAGCGCAGCCGCCCGGTCGAGAACCGCTGGATCGGCATGCGCATCGGCGACCCCGACATCGACATCGCGGCCATGGCGCGCTCGCAGGGCGCGGTCGGGATCGGTCCCGTCACGAAACCCGGCGACCTCCAGCCGGCCATCGACAAGGGCCTCGAGACGGTGCAGAAAGGCGGCCTGTGCGTGATCGACGCGCGCGTGCTGCCGGGCTACGACGCCGACGGCTGACGCGTCAGCTCTGTTTTGCTGCGCTCAGGGCTGCGGCTGCCCGCGCTGCAGCTTCAGCTCAAGGTCCATGATCATGCCGGAGGCGCTGTCGATCTGCCGCATTTTTTCCTCGGAGACTTTCGCGGCGTCCTGCGGCTGCCTGATGATGTAGGGCGTGATGATCACCACCGTTTCCGCGGTGCCCGTAATCTCCGACGAATGCGAAAAAAGATTGCCGATCACCGGCACGTCGCGCAGTAGCGGCACGCCGTCCTTTTCGGTATTGCTGCTTGCCCGCATCAGGCCGCCGATGAAGATGGACTGGCCGTCCTCGCAGATGAGCTCGGTCGTGACCTGCGTGCTCCTTTTCGAAGGTATGCCCGCCGCCAGGGATGCGGTGCTCACCTCCGGCTGCACCTTGAGCTGCACCCGCCCGCGCTGATCAACCGAGGGCACGACTCTCAGGATGACCCCGGACTCCAGGAACTGGATGGACTCGGTCGTCACGAGATTGATGGTGGTGGTGACCTTGTAGCCCGTGCTGTCGCCGATGATCACCTTGCTCTCCTGGTTCTCCAGCGCCAGCAGCTTGGGCGTGGAGAGCGTCCGCACCCGGCCCGCGGTCGCCAGCGCGTCGAGATACGCGGTGAGGTTCCCGCTGCCGCTCAGGAGGCTGAAGAAAAATCCCCGGCTGGGCGCGGCGAGCGTGCCAGTGGCGAGCCCAGAAGTGCCGACGGTGCCGGATGTGTTGCCGGGCGAGCCAAATATTTTCTTCCAGTCGATGCCGAAGCGCTCGCTTTCGTCGAGCGTGACCTCGAGTATCCGCGCCTCGATCATCACCTGCTTGGGCTGGATGTCGAGCTGCTCCAGCAGCTTCTCCACGCGGTCCACGTACCCGGGCAGATCCTCCACCACCACGAGCTTGCGGCCGATCAGCGGCGTGATCTTGCCGTAGCGCGATGCATACCGGGTCAGCAGGTCCGCGACTTGCTTGACATCGGAATACTGGACCGTGAAGGTCTTGACCTGCGTCTGCGCGCCGGTGATGTCCAGGCTCGTTTCCTTGCCGAGGATGATGTAGTCGCCGTTGCGCATCTCCACCCAGTAGCCCGCGGCGCTCGCCACGGCGTGGATGGCCTGGTTGACCGTGACGTTGTAGAGCTTCACCGACACCGGGCCCGTGACGCCCTTGGCCAGGATGATGTTGACCTTGTCCCGGCGCGACAGCAGGTCGAACACTTCCTCGATGGGCAGGGCACGGAAGTCGAGCGTGACCCGGCCGTTGCCGGCCTCCTGGAGCGCTGCCGGCGGTGGAGGTGCAATGCGCAGGGACGGACCGATGGGCGGGGCTACGGCGGGGGTCACCTCGGGGGTGGCCGGAATGGCGGTATCGGCCGCGTCGAGTAGAGGCACCATCACGGCGGTCCAGATGAGCGCCATGGCCATGCGGATTGCGTATGTTTTCATTTTCCTTGCCCCTCCCTGCCGCTCAATGACAGTACCACCCGCTTCCGGTCTTGTACAGCGATGAATACCGCCTCCGACTCGCGTACTGCCACGAGGCGATGGCCGTCGATGACTTCGCCCACGCGGACCATGACGCCGCCGACTTTCACCATCGAGTCCTTGCCGGCCGACAGGATCGCGGTCAACTCGGGATTCCAGGACATGACGGGCGCATCGGCGACGCGCGCGGCGCTGGGGACGTTACCCGGAGCCGGCGCGCCGTGCGACGACAGCAGCGGGCGGGCGAACGGATCATTTTTCAGCGCCGGCGCCTGCGCGACGGCCAGGCCCGTTGCCAAAGCCAGTGCCGCGGCGAGGCACGGCATGACGCGCGTAATGCGGCTCTGGCGGTTCATTTCGCCGCTCCTGGAGCCCGCAACGGGCGGTACAGCACCGCTTTCAAGTTCAGCGCAACCAGGCGCCCCTCGTCGGCGGATTTCATCGTGAACTCGCTCACGGTCGCGCTCCGGCCCAGCGTGCGCTCGAAGTCGAGCAGCCACTGGCTCAGCCGCAGATACTTGCCCTGGGCGCTCACGTCGAAGGAAACCTCCTCGAACTCGAGCACCTGCCGCCGCACGCCGGGCCGAAAACCGGTCAGCGTGATACCGTTCGCCGCGGCGGAGCGATCGAGACTCGCCATGACTTCGGACGCCATCTGGTCGTCGGGCGTAGCCGCCGGCATCTGCCCGGTAAGCTGCGCCGAAACCTGCCGCAGCTCCTCGGCCAACTGCGCGAGGTCGCTCTCTTTCCGGGGCAGGCTGTTGAGGCTGGCCGAGAGGCTCTCGCCGGCCGTGATCAGCGTTCGGTACTCGGCATACGGTTTGCTCAATACCAGCAGCCAGCCCTCGCCGGCTATCAGTCCGGCGATGAACAGCAACCCGCCCAGCAGCACCCGCGGGTCCAGCCTCGTCAGCACGGCGATCAGGCGCGGACTCACTGCGACCTCCCGGGTTGGGACTCGATGAGCAGCGTCAGGCTCAGGTCGATCACCTGGGCGTTGGTGTAGGTGCGCAAGCCCGTGTCGAGCAGGCGCACGTCGGTGATACCCGGCTGAGCGCTCAGGCTGCGCATGAATTCCGCGAGCCGGGTGTGGTCGGTGGCGTGGCCGACGATCTCCGCGCGCTGTTCGACGCTGGGACGGCTCGCCGCGACTCCGGGCCCGGGCACGCTCCCCTTCGGGTTCACGAGAACGGTCGAGCCCGCGCCGCCTGCCGGCGGTTTGAGCGTGCCGGCGGGCAGGTTCTCGCGGCGCAAATAGCGCAACTCGTCAAGCCAGATACTGGGGCTGTAAGCGGCATCGATGGCATGCAGCAGGACCGTGAGCCGGTCGCGCCCGCGCAGTTCGTCCAGGTGCGCCAGCCGCGCTTCGTCGATCCTGCGCTGCTGCCGGTAGCCGTCCGCTTTGGCTTCCGTCTGCGAATAAATATCGACGGCCTTTTGCAGGCGCGCGACGGTGGCGGTTTCAGAGACGATGGCGCGGCTCAACGCCACCCGCGCGCCGCCCACCAGCACCGCCACGGCGATCGCGGCGATCAGGAACCGCGTCACGAGCCGCTGCACGAGCTGGCGCTTCAGGTAGGCCGCCGGAATCAGGTCGATGTCGGCCACGTTCAGGGCACCCCGCGTAATGCCAGGCCGGTGGCCGCTGCAACGCCGGAAAGCGGCCGCAGCTCCGAGACTCTCGTGTCGGCGAGGCGATGTGGAAGGAGCGAGAACAGATCGAGGATCTCGACGGGAACGGAGAACAGCTCCCGCAGCAACTGTTCGATGCCGGGATAGCACGCGACGGTGCCGGTCACGTAAATTCTGTCAACGGTGCGCCCGTGCGTTCTCGATGCCGTGTAGACCAGGGTCTTGTTCACTTCGGCTGCCAGCGGGGCGAACTCGGAGCGCAGCACTTGCTTCAGGTCGCGACTTTCCCTGCCGCGCTGCGCGACCGGGACGAAGCCGGTCTCGAGCAGGAGCCGGCTTGCAGCCGTCTCGGGCATGCCCAGCGTCTCCTTGAGCCTGGCCAGCAGGCGCTCGTCGCCGAATTCGATCGGCCGGTCGAGCATCAGGCCGCGGTCCCATACCACCGTCAGGTAGCTGTTCCGCGAGCCGAAGTTGATCAGCATCAGGTTTTGCGACGCGGCCGGGTCCTGCGAGCCCATGCGCGATATGAGGCGCGCCAGGGCCGCGGGCACGATGTCCAGCGCGGCAACCGTCAGCCCGGCGGAGGACAGCACTTCCAGGTAGGCGATCACTTTTTCCCGGTCGGCCATCGCCACGATCGCCTCCTTCGGGCGCGACGGGTTGTCCTGCCGCACCGGAAGGTAATCGACCACCATGCCCTCCAGGCCGCCCGGAACGCGGCCGCGCAATTCGCGCACGACCGAATCGGCGTCCGGCACACCGGGAAGCGCGGGGTAAGTGAGGAGCAGGATCTTCACGAGTTCGTTCGGCAGGCAGGTCACCACGCGCTTGCCGCTGAAACCCTGCCGCCGGAAAGCCTGCTTCAACAGTTTCTTCAGGAGGCGCGGGTCGTTGCGCACCTGCTGCAAATCCGCGCCGTGGGTGATGGACGAGATTGCGCGAACTGCCGGGCCCGTGTCCCCGGGCCGCAGTTGCACGACGTTCAAATGCTCGCGGCCGACATACATCCCGATGTCGTAGCCCTTGCGCCCGCCGAAGATCCGCTTCAAAAATTCCCTCATGGCGCAGGCTTCCGGATTTGACGGATGGGTAACATCAGTAGCTCACGACCAGTTGCGGCCGGTTGCCCGCGGTCCCGTTCTCGGCGCTGGGGATGGTCATCGAGTCGGCGACCGTGGACACGAGGATCACGCCGTTATTGACGGTTATGCCGTCGACCCACTCCTGGGCCAGGGCGGTCAGATCCCAGGTCAGCCACCCGGTCGTGAAGCCGGCGGGCGGCGGCGATATGCCGGTGCTCTCCTGCCGGGCGACGGCGACGATGGCCGGATTGAAAGTGCCGCCGGCCGTCGTCCAGTTGATCGCGCCGGTGCGTGAATTCCAGGTGGCGCCGCTGCCCGCGGCGCCCGTGCCTTCCACCCACGCTTGCGTGACAGAGTAGGCATTGATGACCTTGGGATTGCCGGTAGCGCCGGCTGTGCCCGTGACGCGCATGCGCAGGGTGGCGCTGACGATGAGGGCGCCGGGCGGGACGTTGCTCGTGTCGAACAGAAGAATGTTGCGGCTCTGGTTCGCGGGGCCCTTCAGCACCATGGTGGTGGTAACGCCGTAATTCGTGTTTGTCGCCGCGCTGTTGAGCCGGTTGTCCTGGGTGGGGTTCAGCGTCTGGGTCAATCCCCACGTCGGCGCGACCGCGCCGCAGGGCAGCAAGTACGAAACGAAGAGCCGGGGGCGCCGGAAGATATTGGCCGCCCCACCCACGTTGCTCGCGTAGTAGCGGGCGTTGTTGATGGCGGCGCCCACGGCGCGCAGCCAGATGCCGAAGTTCGGATAGACGCCGCTCATCCACGCCACGGCCGCATCGGACACGTCGAGGTCCTGCCAGCCGATCGCAACCTGGTACGGCGCGGTCGATATCGTCCGCGCGTCGTAGCCGACCCCGGGCGCGGGCCAGTTGCTCACCCCGTCGTAGGTGTTCCAGGTGGCGCCGTTCGCCACCCCGAATCCGTTCATGGTGCCCGCGACCCAGCTGCGGGTGATGAGCAGCGTCGCGATCGAATCGACGGCGGCAGCGCTGACGGCTGTCTTGTATATCGACAACTTTGCGCCGGGCTGCAGCGCGCCGGCGGTGGCGTCGTACCACGGGATGACGCGGCTGCCCGCCGGCAGCGGCGTCAGATCGAATTCAAGGAGACTTTCGTAGCGCGCCGACTGGATTCTCAAGATGGTGCTGCCGCCGAAGTTCCGCGTAACGTTCGAATCGTCGAGATGAGTGTCCTTGCCGGTCCCGGGGGCCGGTTGCGAGCCCCAGGTTTTCCGGGCCCCCTGGTAGGCGTACACGCCGGCGCGGTTCAGCGTGACGGAAGCGCCGTTGTACGTTCCGGTCGAGGTCAGCGTCATCGGCGACCCGACAAGCCGGTCGGAATACGCCGTATAAGTGGCGCCGCCGAAATTGTTGTCGGTCACCGGCGTACCCAGGACCGGGTAGCCCCCGGGGCAGCCCAGCGCCTGGACCGCGTAGTTCGCGGCCTGCAGCCCGGCTTCAGCCGCGTAACGCGCCCGCTCCTTGTCGGCCTGGCTGGCAACCAGGTTCACATTGATGCCGTTGTCGCGATTGAGCAGGAAGGCGATGGCCGCGATCAGGCTCATCGCGAGGATCACCGGCAGCAGCGTGAAGCCCGCAGGCGATCGCCCGTGACCGCGTGACGAAGTGAAGGGCCTCACAACGTGCCTCCGCCCAGCCGCACGCTGCTCGTGAGCGTGACCGGCTGAGGCGCGTTGCTGTGCGTCAGCGTGAGGCTGAGCGAGCCGGTGGGCCTGCCCACCGGACCCACGCCGGCGATGAGCGCAGCAGAGAACGCGGTGACATTGCCGGCGATGACCGTGGCGCCGGCGCAGGCGGCGTCGGCGGTGGTCGTCTCGATGATCTGGCTGGCGGCGTTGCGGCAGTACATCACGCAGGCCGCGCCCACGCATCCCGCCGGCGCGAACCAGTCGCCGGTGGTGCCGGCCGCGGGGGCCGTCAGCAGCTTGGGCGCGACGCCGCGGGCCCGGTCCACCATGCGCTCCAGCGCGAACCGCCCCTGGTAGACCAGCTCGTTCTGCTGGCGGCCGGTGACCTGCGCCTGCAGCCCGAGCGAGACGACGGAGTTCAGCGCAGCCAGCGCGATCGCGCCCAGGGTGACGGCGATCAACAGCTCGACCAGGGTCATCCCGGATTGCGCCCGGCGCGTGAAGGTCATGTCACCACCATCGGCCCATCAGCGTGCTGAGCGCGCTGGCGGTCCCCTCGCTCTGGTAGTACACGCTGACGTAGAGCAGCCCGGTATCGCCGGCGCTCAATGCCCTGGCCGCCGCGTCGTAGCGGTACAGCACCACCACCCGGCGGTTGACCGCGGCGGCGGCGTCGGAGTAGGTCGCGTTGATCGCGGTGGTGTTGCCGCCGGGGAGATAGGTTTCCACGTAGAGATCGCCAAAGGGGACGGCGAGCACTTCTTCCATCTTGGCGCGCAGCGTCGGCGCGCTGGCGGCGAGCGTCGGCGTTGCGCCTCCGGAAATACCGGTCTGCAGGGCCTGCAGCGCCGGGACGAGAAGCACGGCCAGCAGCACGACCGACAGCACCACCTCCACGTAGGTGAAGCCGTTCTGCTTCAGGGGGCGGGAGGCGGAGAGCATGGGACGCGCAAACAAGGCAGATCCTCAAGGAATGGCCACGAAGCCGGTGGTCTCGTTGATCGTCACCGTCACGCTTTGGGTCCCCAGCGCCAGCACGATGCCGCTGCCCGCCTGGAGCACGCCCTTGTTGACCCCTGGGCCGTCGAATACCTGGAGTTGCATGGCCGGACCGATCAGCAGTTGCAGGTAAGGCACGCCGCCTTGCATGAAGCGCGCGGTCATGCTGACGGGGGCGGAGCTCGATGCTTCCGCCGTCACGATGTCCACCGCCCGCTTGGTCAGCGGGTCGTTCACCGCGCCCAGGTCGGCGCCGGTCGCATCGGACTTGATTAACTTGAGATGCCCGGACGCAGTCTTGGCGTCCACCAGCACGTAGGCACCGGTGCGGCCCGCTTCGTTGAGGGCGAACCGCAGGGCATTGCCCACTTCCTCCGCCGCGGCGTCGAACTTTTTCGAGTCCTGGGACTGCAGCAGCGGAACGGCGACGGCAGCGATAACCGCGATAATCGATACGACTATCAGGATCTCGGTAAGGGAAAACCCCTCCGGCCGCGCTGGCTTGGTTGCAGGCTGCAATCGGAGGGGCCCAAGACAAAATCGACCTAGTGGGTCGAGTACGCCTTGCCTTTACTGTCCAGCGCGTTGCTGTTCATGACGACCTGGCCGGATTTCGTGTCGGTTGCCCAGCCGCCGGTGGCTGCTCCCGGCGCGATCGGCACGCCGGTCGTGGTCACGACGATTTCGGCGGGGAGCGAGCCTTTTCCGGTAATCGGATCGGCGGGGACTTTACCGCGCACGTACGGACCGAATTTGTACACGGCGGCGTCACCTACGGTGCAGGTATTACCGGCGGCGTCGGAGTACATGATCATGCTGTCGATCCACGCCTGGGCGGTATTGATCGCGCCAGTGCCCTTGGCCGCAGGCGCGCCGCAAGCCGCCCCGGCCGAGGTGGCGACGGCGCCAGGGTAGATGCCGTTGGTATGCTGGACCCGGTACAGCTCTATTGCGTTGCGCATCGCCGCCAGGTTGGCGTCGAGCGCCGATTCTTTCGCGTCGGTCGTGGAACTCGAGAACTGGGGAATGACGATCGCGGCAAGTATGGCGAGAATGATCACCACGATCAGCAGTTCGACCAGCGTAAAGCCTGCCTGCAGGTGTTGCCTTATCGGCTTCCCCATCGTAACCTCCTTTGATATGTCGTGCAGGAATATACATGATTTGTCAACGATTTACAATCCCCCCCTGAGAAACAACCTTAATGAACGACCCGGGAGAGCTTGAATATGGGAAGAATTAGGGACGCTACGATCAGACCGACCACGACGCCCATCACCAGCAGCATGATGGGCTCCACCCCTTTCGCCACGGCCGCAATGCGCTTGTTGAGCTCCCGGCCGTAAAAGTCAGACACCCGGGACATGACCTTGGCGAGATTGCCGGTCTGGTCCCCGGTCGCGATCATCTGTTTCACCATGGGCGGGACGAAGTCCGTCTCCAGGAAGCCGATAGCGACCCCCCGGCCTTCGTTGACGTGGCGCTGGATGGTGCGCAGGAAGTCGAAAAAGATCGAATTGCTGACCACGTCCTGCACCGCCTTCAGCGCGCCGGTGATGGGCACCCCGTTGGCGAGCGACATGCCCAGCACGCCCAGCGTCTGGTAAAGATAGATCTGGACGTAGATCTCGCCGACGACCGGCGCCCGCATTTTCAGCAGGTCCATCGTCAGATTGCCTCCCGGGGTGCGCAGCCAGTACGTGAAGAGGAACGCCGCGATGACCAGGACTCCGATGATCGCCCACCAGTAGTGGCGCAGCATGTCGGAGGCGAACATCAGCACGAGCGTCGGCCACGGCAGCTGGTCGCGGATCGACTGGAAGAGCTCGCTGAACCTGGGGAAGATGAACACGAGCACGAAGACGATGACGGCGAACGAGAACAACATCAGGAACGCCGGGTACGACACCGCCGCTACGATGTTGCTGCGCATCTGGCTGTTTTTCTCGTCCATGTCGCGCAGTTGGTTGAGGACCTCGGGCAGAAAGCCGCCCTCCTCCGCCGCCGCGACGAGGCTCACGTAGGTCTGCGAAAAGAACTCGGGATGCCGCCCGAGCGCCGCGGAAAACGGCTTGCCTTCGCTCACCGTGCTGGAGATCGAGGTGAGAATGCCGGCGAGCAGCGCATCGTCGGTCTGGCGGCGCAGCACCTTGATCGCTTCCGCAAGGCTCACGCCGGTCTCGAGTAGCAGCGCCAGCCGCTCCGTGAAAATCATGCGCTCGTCCGCGCCCAGGCTCCGCTTGCCGAACGAAAGCGCCATGTTCAGGTTGAAACGGCGCGCGGGCTCGACCGACGGGGAACCGGGCGCTCTCGGGGAGGCCGCCCGCGGCTCGGCCTTTCGCGCCTCGAATTCGATGGCCATCGGCTCTAGGTCTCGTGTATGACGCGCGTGACTTCTTCGAGGCTGGTGCGCCCTTCAAGCACCCGCTGCATGCCGTCCTGGAAGAGAGACACGTGCCCGCTCTTGCGGATGAACGCCTGCAGTTCCTCTTTCGAAGGGTTCCTGATCATCAAGCGCTCCAGGTCCGCGGAAGCCTCGATGATTTCGTGTATCCCCATGCGCCCGCGGTAACCGGAGTCGAAACACGCCGGGCAACCGCGGCCTTTCGCGAGCTTTACGTCCGCCGGCCAGCCTTGCGCGGCCGCCATTTCCGGCGATGGCGTGAACGGCGCACTGCAGCTCGGGCACACCTGCCGCACGAGCCGCTGCGCCACCACGCCAATCAGCGCCGAGGACAGGAGATAAGGCTCGACGCCCATCTCCATCATTCGCGACAGTGCGCCGACGGCGTCGTTGGTATGCAGCGTGGAGAGCACGAGGTGCCCGGTCAGCGCGGCCTGCACGGCGATCTCCGCGGTTTCGCGGTCACGGATCTCACCCACCATGACGATGTCGGGATCCTGGCGCAGGATATGGCGCAGCATCCGCGCGAAGCCCAGCCCCGTCGCCTCGTTGACCTGGTTCTGGTTGATGATGTCGAGCTGGTATTCGACCGGGTCCTCGATGGTGACTATGTTTTTTTCTATGCTTTTCAGGAAGTTAACCGCGGCATAGAGCGTGGTGGTCTTGCCGCTGCCGGTGGGTCCCGTCGCCAGCACCAGTCCGTAGCTGCGGCCCAACAGCTTCTTGAACAGCGCAAGATTCGGCGCCGTCATGCCGATCTTCTCGACGTCGAGTATGGACCGGTTCCGGTCCAGCACGCGCAGCACCACCTTTTCGCCGTAAATGCCCGCGAGCGAGCTGAAACGCAGATCGATCGTGCGGCCCTGCGTCATGACCTGCAAGCGGCCGTCCTGCGGCATGCGCCGCTCCGCGATGTCGAGCCCGGCCATCACCTTCAGGCGCGAGACGATGGCCGGATGCATGTCGGGGCGCACCTGCATGATCTCGTGAAGGATGCCGTCGACGCGAAAACGCACCATGCCCCGGGCGCGCGAGCACTCGATGTGGATGTCGCTCGCGCCGTCGCTGACCGCGCGCTGTATCAGGCCGTTGACGAGGTTGATGACCGAGCTGCCGCCGGCCATCTGGTCGATGGTGGTATAGTCGGTGCGCTCCTGCTCGACAAGCTCGACGTCGCCGGCGACGTCTCCCAGCGCGCCGCCCAACTGTTCCATGCCCCCTTCCAGCGCCCGCGACGCCTGCTCCGCGCTGTACGCGTCGAAGTGGCACTTGGTGATTTCCTCGCGGCGCGAGAGCACGAGGCACAGCTTGCCGCCGGCAATGGACTGGATTTCGTCGAACGCGGGGATTGCCTGCGGGTCCGCGGTCGCGAGCGTCAGCGTGTCGCGCACCTTGAACATCGGCAGGACATTCAACCGGCGCGCCGTCTCGCCCGGCACCATCGCGGCCGCCGCCGGCTCATACAGTCCCGTGCGCAGCGCGATGTACGGAATTCCCGATTGCCGGCTCAACGCCCTGTAGAGGTCGGTTTCGGAGAGCGCTCTTCTTTCGATCAGTATCGCGCCGAGCTGCTTGCCGCTCTTCGTCTGCAGTTGCAGCGCTTCGGCGCGCTTCGCGTCGTCGATGAGCCCCATCTCGATCAGGATCTCGCCGATTTTCCTGGGCTGGGGCGCGAGGCGCTGGCCCGCAGGCATCACCGTGTTCGTGCCGAGGCCCGACGACGGGTCGGAGGACGTGATGCCGTTGGCGATGAAAATGTCGGTGACGAGCGGAGACGCGTTGACAAACTTGAGGCTGCCGCCTGCGGCTGTCAGCCGGTCGTTGGCGTTGAGGATGACCTCGAGTCCCCTGCCGTTGACGAGCGGCACCCGGTCGAGGTCAAGCACGACTTCCGCGCGGCTGGTTTCGACGCAGGCGCCCACCGCTCCGGCCAGAGCCGCCTGCATATGCTCTTCGCCCAGGGAACCCGATGGGGCCAGGTAGGTGATGCTGCCGATACTGCTTTGGGAGACGAGATCCGCCATGACTACGCGTGCGCCTTGCGCTGGGGGTCGATGATCTTTTCCAGCTTGCCGAGCACGCGCATGCAGGGCAGCACCTGCGCCAGGCTGCCGTTCGGCTCCCGCTTCCCCTGGATCGCGGCGATGAACTCGCGGTCCTCCAGCTCGATGCCGTCCATCGACACGTCCACTTTCGACACGTCGATCTTGTTGTCCTTGCCGTCGCTCAAGTCGTCGTAGAACGCCTTGTAGGTGCCGTTGTCGCAGATGTAGCGGAAGAACGAGCCGAGCGGCCCGTCGTTGTTGAACGACAGCGACAGCGTCAGCATCGCGCCCGACGGCACCCTGGCGACGATGCCCATGTCCATGGCGATATTGAGCTGCGGATGGATCGGCCCCTGCACGGCGTAGCAGTCTGAAATATCCTCGCCACACTGATACGCGAAGAGATCGATGGTGTGGGCGGCGTGGTGCCACAGCAGGTGATCGGTCCAGCTGCGCGGATTGCCGGCGGCGTTGATGTTTTTGCGCCGGAAGAAGTAGGTCTGCACGTCCATCTGCTGGATCTTGAGCTCGCCCTTCCTGATCCGCTTGTGCACCCATTGATGGCTCGGATTGAAGCGGCGCACGTGGCCGCCCATGGCGGTGACGCCGGTCTCCCGGGCGATCCGGACCAGATTCTCCGCGTCCTCGACGCTGTCCGTGACCGGGATTTCGACCAGCACGTGCTTGCCGGCCCGCATCACCTGCTCGCCCTGCCGGAAGTGCATTTTTGTCGGCGTGGTGAGGATCACCGCATCGGCGCGCTGGATGCCTTCGACGAGATCGTGCCCCCAGTGAGGGATGCCGTATTTCCTGGCTACCGACTCGGTGCCGGCGGGATTGCCGCCGATGAGCGACACGATCTCAATGCCTGCAATCCGCTTCAATGCATCCAGGTGCTTCTGCCCGAAGGCCCCCTGTCCGGCAACGCAAATTTTCATCGATCTGCCCTCTTATCGTCGCGTATTTTCGAGAATGATGTGGCCCAGCGCGGTGTTCGACGCCGGCACGTGATAGAAGCGATGGACTTCCCTGACGTCGTCATCCAGCGCCCCGCGCATGATCAGCCACATCACCATTTCGATGCCTTCAGAGCCGGTCTCGCGCAAGTATTCGAAGTGGGAGATTTTCGCCAGCGCCCGGGGGTCCCGGGTCAGATTGTCGAGGAAGCGCGTGTCGAATTCGCGATTGATCAGGCCGGCGCGCGGGCCCTGCAATTGATGCGACATGCCGCCAGTGCCGAAAACAACCACGCGCAATTCCTTGTCGAAAGACTCGACCGCCTTGCGAATGGCTTTGCCCAGCATGTAGCAGCGATGCCCGGTCGGCACCGGATAGACCACCACGTTGACGGACAGCGGAATGACCGGGCACGGCCATTGCACGGGCTGGCCGAACATCAGGGTAAGCGGCACGGTCAGCCCGTGATCCACTTCCATCTTGTTGACGATGGTGAGGTCGAACTCGTCCAGGACCACGGACTGCACGATGTGCGACGCCAGCTCGGGGTGGCCCTTGACAGGAGGAACCGGGCGCGGCCCCCACCCTTCATCGGCGATCGGGAATTCCGCGGCGCAGCCGATCGCGAAGGTCGGAATGATCTCGAGCGAGAACGCCGAGGCATGGTCGTTGTAGACGACGATACAGACGTCCGGCTTCACTTTCGCGATCCAATCCTTGGAGCGCTCGAAGCCTTCGAACACGGGGCGCCAATAAGGCTCTTTCGTCTTGCCGTTGTCCCATGCTGCGCCGACCGCGGGTATGTGGGAGGCCGCTACGCCGGCGACGATTCTAGCCACGAGCCTTCCACTCCGATTTGCTGCGGTTTCCATCCACCGGGCGGCCGCCCTTCAACATCATCTGGGCGTATTGTTCCTGCGTCGACCCGGTCATGATGGCGGCTATCTGCTGGAACGACAGCCCATCGGTCGCCGCGATCTTGGAGGTGAAATAAATATTGCCCCCGACCGCGAGCATGCCGTTCCAGTCGCGCTTCAGGACCGACTGCTTCTGTTCCTCCGTCATCGGCCATCGGTCGAGATAAGCGCGCTCATCCGCCTTGAAGGCGGCACGGTTTTCCGGCTTCATCAGCGACATGCAGAACATGTTGAGATGATAGCCCTGGCGCGCCTGGTCGGCATCGAACACGACCGTGCCGGGAAGATCGTCATATTCTTTCGGGAGCGCCATCTTCGCCTCTTAGGTCCAACAGGGCCGCATGGGATTGTCGACTGGCAGCGCCATTTCAATGCAGGCGCACACGCTACAATGATAGCAAAATCCTCCCCCTCGACGCGCCCCGTCGCCCGCACCTCGTCACTTTTTTCTGACGACGGCGGGCGCGAACGCCACGCCGTCATCAACGATGCGCTGATTGAGCAGCCCGGCCGCAGCCCCGCAACAAGGACCGGGCAGCGGCCGATCGTCTCAGGAACGAACGTGCGACTGCAGCGGCACCGGGACCGCGGCGGCACGCTGACGCACCAGCAACGCGAACTTGTCCGCCGGCACCGCCGCGCTCAGATGATAACCCTGCATGATGTCGCAACCTATCAGGGAGAGCAGCTTGAACTGCTCGGCGAGCTCGACGCCCTCCGCTACCACCGACTTGCCCAGGGCATGTGCCATGTCGATCGCGGCGCGCACCACCGTCAGGGCGCTGGCATCCTCATGGATTGATTTGATAAACGCACGATCCAGCTTCACTGCGGCCACCGGCAGGTCACGCAGGTGCGCGAGGGAAGAATAGCCGGTGCCGAAATCGTCAAGCTCGAGCGGCGTGCCGAGGGCGTTCAGTGCGGCGAGATTGGCGCGCACAGCGACCTGGTCGCCAAGCACCGCGCTCTCGGTGAGTTCCAGGTGGAGCGCGCTGGCCGGCACGCCAAAAGCCTGCAGCGCCTCGGCGACAGTTTCGGAAAAGCCGCTAGCTTGGAACTGGCGTGGCGACACGTTAACCGACACGTACTCAATGGGCAGGCCTTCGGCCCGCCACGCGACGAGCTGCGCGCAGGCCGCCTTGAGCGCCCACTGCCCGACGGGATTGATCAGGCCGCTGGTCTCGGCGAAGCCGATGAACTGGGCGGGCGGCACCAGGCCCCGGACCGGGTGGATCCAGCGCATCAGCGCCTCGCCGCCGACGACGCGCCCGCTCTTCAGGTCGAGCTGCGGCTGGTAATAGAGCTGCAACTGCTCCTCGTCGAGGGCCTGGCGGAGTTCGCGCTCGAGCTCCACGCGGCGCCTGACCTCCTCGTTCATGGAACCTTCGAAGAACACCGTGTGCCCGGACCCCTGCTGCTTGGCGTGATACATCGCGAGGTCGGCATGCCTGAGCAGCTCCTCCGCGGTGCTGCCATCGCCGGGATACAGCGCGATGCCGACGCTGGCGGATACATGCGCCCGGCCCTCGGCCAGCTCATATGGGGCCGACAGGGCCTTGATCGCGTGTCGCGCGACGAGCGCCGCGTCGGCCGCTTCGCGCAGCTCAGGCAGCACGACCGCGAATTCGTCGCCGCCGAGGCGCGCAACGATATCGGATTTGCGAACGCAGCCACGCAACCGCACTGCCGACTGCACCAGAACCGCGTCGCCAGCGGGATGCCCGAGGCTGTCGTTGACGTCGGAAAACCCGTCAAGATCGACGAACAAGACCGCCAGCCCGCGCCGCTCGCGCGCGGAGGCGGCCACTGCGCGCATCAGCTCCTCGAGACCGAGCAGTCGATTCGGCAGGTTGGTCAGCGAGTCGTAATACGCTCGCCGATGGAGCTCGAGGTCACGCCGCGCGGTGGCGAGCGCAACGGCGACCCGATCCCCGAACTTCCACAGCATCGAAACTTCCTCGCCGTCGGGAACCCGATCCTCGTCGTAGCCAAGGATGAACGCCCCCGCAAGCTCGTCTCCAAGGACGAATGCAAGCACGTACAGCGTGCTTCCGGGAATCCCGGCAAGCGCCGAGGATGGCGCAAGTTCGCCGGGACTGACGCGCATGCCGCGCACCGCTGCGCGCAGCCGGTCCAACTCTTCCCGGGATACCTCGATCTCCCGATCGTCGGGCGCTTCGATTTCTCCGCCCGAATGGAGGTGGTACGCACCCGCGGGATCGGCAAGCAGCAGGAAATAGCGGTCGGCGCTCACCACGTCCGCAAGCCGTCGCAACACGATGCGGACGACCCGCGACAGGTCTGCGCTCGACAGGATGACGGCATCGATCTCGGATTGCGCCAGCAGCGCCTTGAACTGCCGTCCGAGGCGCAACGACATGGCATTGAACGAACGCGCCAGCACGCCGAACTCGTCGTCGCGCCCCACTGCGACGCGCACGTCGAAGTCGCGCACCGCGACCCGGCCCGCAGCCTGCGCCAGCTCGTTCAACGGCTGCAGGGTGCGGCGAACGTACACCAGGCCGAGCAGCGCGGCCACCAGCAACCCCAACAGGACGACCGGGATGGCGACGCCGGCGAGCGCGTGGACCGGCGCGAGCGCGTGGTCCTCGGGCTGACTCGCGATGATCAGCCAGGATTCCGCGCCGAAGCGACCGCCGAGGAACAGCTCCCGAAAGCCGCTCAGGTACCTGACGCCGCCGTCCTGCCAGGCAAAGTCCGCTCGCCGCGCGCCCGTCGGGGCGCGCCGGAACACCTCGAGTTCCGCCGCCGGCGGCCGCCGGGCGCAGTCCAGCGG
>Ga0156023_1049_pt1 | contig 23098 bp, 23 predicted proteins | sample RifCSPlowO2_02_FD_107677 | JGI IMG/M metagenome (GOLD analysis project Ga0156023, IMG submission 107677) | Betaproteobacteria bacterium RIFCSPLOWO2_02_FULL_67_26
ACTGCGGCTTTTTATTCAGAAATTTCTTGAGCATCGTGTCCTCCATCCTGTTATGAAGCGGGGGCAAACATACTACCGGGATCGCGCCAGCAAAGCACCCTGGAAATCGGACTGAACCAGACAGTGGATTTTAGTATGCGGGAAGCTCTACTACGCTGCGGCAATCGTATACCCCGACACTTCCAAAAGCAAGCCGCGGACGGCTGGCCTCCAACGTCCCGTTCCGAGCCGGAAATATGTGGGTCCCACTCTCCCTCCCAACCCGGCCGTACGGTCACAAGTAATAGAACAGCAGGTAGGCCAGCAACAGCACCATCACCCACAAGGCCATGCTGCCGGTGGGCGGAGTGCGGGCGAGAGCCCCGTCCGGGCCATGGTGGCGCCGCAGCGCCGTTATCACGCCACCCGCCGCGGATTCCGCCGCCCGGCCCGTCCCGGCGAGCCATCGCGAAACGGTGGCGGCCGAGGTCCACGCCAGGTCCCGCCCGAGGCGGCGGTAGATCCAGTCGAAATCGAGATTGACCGAATTCAACTCGGGCGGGTAGATCCCGCTGCGCATCAGGTAGAAGACGCCCAGGACCGCGAAGACGAGCAGCTGCGTCTGCGTCAGCACGTGCGCCGCCGTGTACGGCACGTAATCGACCGGGTACGGCAGCACGGCGTACAGGGCCGCCGGGAACACGCCGATGCCGACGCACAGCAGCGAGGCCAGAGCCATCGCGGCGAGCATGTTTGGCGGCGCTTCCTGGCAGCGGATGCCCGAGTCGTGCGCGAAGAACGCGAAATAGGGAATCTTGATGCCTGCATGCTCCAGCACGCCCGCCGATGCGAACAGCAGCAGGAGCCAGATGAAGGCATGCCCTTCGACCGCGACGGCCGCCATGATCATCGACTTGGTGACGAAGGCGCTGAACAGCGGGAACGCCGAGATCGAGGCCGCGCCGACGATGCAGAAACCCGCGGTCCAGGGCATGGATTTGTAGAGACCACCGAGCTCGCTGCCCTTGACGGTCCCGGCACGCAGCAGGACGGCGCCCATCGACATCAGCAGCAGCGCCTTGAACAGGATATCGGCGAACGCGTGCGCGACCGCGCCGTTCACGGCCAGCTCGGTGCCGATCCCGATCCCGACCACCATGAAGCCAAGCTGGTTGGTAACGCTGTAGGCGAGCACCCGGCGCAGGTCGTTCTCGATCACCGCGTAGAAAATCGGGAACAGCGTCATCACGGTGCCGATCCAGACCAGTATCTCGGCGCCGGCGAACCCGCGCGCCAGCGCGTAGATGCCGAGCTTGGTCGTGAACGCCGACAGCACCACCATACCGGTGGCCGTGGCTTCCGGGTAGGCGTCCTGCAGCCAGTTGTGCAGCAGCGGGAACGAGCACTTGATGCCGAAGCCGGCGAAGATCAGCCAGCTGCCTGCGCCATCCAGCCGGAACTGGCCGAAGTGCAGCGAGCCGCCCTGCATCAGGTGCAATAGCGTGCCGGCGATCAGCAGCATGCCCGATGCGAGCTGGACGATCACGTAGCGCATGCCGGCCCGGTACGCGCGCTCGGTGCGGGTCGCCCAGATCAGCAGCACCGAGGACACGGCGGTCAGTTCCCAGTAGATGAAGAGCGTCAGCAGGTCCCCCGCGAAAACGGCCCCGAGCGCGCTGCCGGCGTACACCAGCCCGGCGCTGTGCTGCGCCGCGTCCTTCACGTGCAGCGAGAAGATCGCGTTGAGGAATGCGGCGATGAGGAACGCGTAGCCGAACAGCAGGCTCAGGCGGTCCACCCGCACCAGCACCAGCGTCTGGCCGAGCCATTCGATGCGGGCGTGCTCGCCGTGCGGCAGCGCGATCAGCCAGGCGAACGCCGCGACCGGCAGGAGCAGCAGGGCGGCGGCGCGCAGCCGCCCGGGCAGGAGCGGCAGCAGCAGCCCGCCGGCGATAAGGATCAGCGCGACCGGGAAATCAGCGCTCATAGTAGTCCTCGGCGCGCATGACCGCGCGGCGCAGCGCCTTGGCGGCCAGCACCAGCACGACGATTCCGACGAAGCCGTAGACGCCGTGGAACCCGAACCAGCCGGCGAAGCCGAAATCCTCGTGCCGGTGCACGACCAGGTCGGTCAGGACCAGCGCCGCGCCCAGCGCCCACAACCCGCGGTAGAGCCGGGCCACGTTTTCAGGCCGGTCGAGCCAGTATTTGTTACCGTCGGGCATGGGAACGCTCCATCATCCGGGGGACCGCGCCACGAGCTGCCGCGCGAGTTGCAGCGGGAGCTCCGGGAAGAAGAACAGCGCCACGGACGACGCGGCCGTGGCGGTAAGCGCCACCACCATCGGCCACGGCGCTTCGCCGTGGCCGTGCCCGTGGCCATCGCCCCCGCCGGCGCCAGCGCCGGGCACGCGGAAAAAAGCGGAATACACGATTGGCAGAAAGTAAGCGGCGTTGAGCAGCGTGCTGACGACGAAGACCGTCAAGGCAGCATAGTGCCCGGCCTGGAGCGCGCCGGACATGATGAACCATTTGCTGACGAAGCCGGCCGCCGGCGGCACGCCGATGAGCGAGAGCGCGCCGATCGTGAACGCCGCCATCGTCCATGGCATCCGGCGGCCGATGCCCGCGAGCTGGCTGACCTCCGTCTTGTGCGCCGCGGTGTAGATCGCCCCGGCGCAGAAGAACAGCGTGATCTTGCCGAGCGCGTGGGTTGCAATGTGGAGCGCGGCGCCGATCACCGACAGCGGCGTCAGCAGCGCCGCGGCCAGCACCACGTACGAGAGCTGGCTCACCGTCGAGTACGCGAGCCGGCGCTTGAGGTTGTCCGAGCGCAGCGCCACGATCGAGGCGGCGATGATCGTAAAGCCGGAGACGAAGGGCAGCCAGTCCACGCTCGTCATGCCGGAAATTGTCTCGACGCCGAACACGTAGACCACGATCTTGAGGACGGAGAACACGCCCGCCTTCACCACCGCCACCGCGTGCAGCAGCGCGGACACCGGCGTGGGCGCCACCATCGCCGCCGGCAGCCAGCGGTGCACCGGCATTACCGCGGCCTTGCCGATGCCGAACACGTAGAGCGCCAGCAGCAGCCCCATCGTTGCGTTGGAGACGTTTCCGCCCAGCACGCCGCCCGGCGTGAACTCGATCGTGCCCGCAATCGCCCAGGTCCAGATGATCGCCACCAGAAGGAACAGGATGGAGCTGCCGATGAGCATCCCGATATAGAGGCGCCCGGCCCGCTTCGCCTCCTCCGTGCCGTGATGGGTCACCAGCGGATAGGTGACGAGCGTGAGCGCTTCGTAGAACAGGAACAGCGTGAACAGGTTGCCCGCGAACGCGATGCCCATGGTGCTCGCGATGGCGAGAGCGAAGCACACGTAGTAGCGCGTCTGGTGCGCTTCGCCGTTGCCGCGCATGTAGCCGATGGAATAGAGCGAATTCACGATCCACAGGCCGGAGGCGAGGACCGCGAACAGCATGCCGAGCGGCTCGACTGTGAACGCGAGCGAAATTCCGGGCATGACCGGGAGCAACGTCTGGTGTGGCCGTCCGCCGGCGAGCACATCCGGCACGATCGAGGCTACGAGCAGAAACAGCAGCCCCGCCGTGACGAGGGTGACGGTTTCCCGCAGGTTGGGCGTGCGATGCGCCGCGGCGATAAGCACGGCGCCGGCGAGCGGTACCGCGACCGCGCCAACGATGAGCGTGCCGGCCGTCATCGCGGCCCCCGCAGCAGCGACTCGGCCGCCGCGCCCGCGCCGCCCAGCGTCACGCCCGTGTCGAGACCGAAGTAGAAGCAGGCGAGAACCATCAGCCACGCCGGCACGAGCATGCTCAGCGGCGCCTCGCGCAGCCGCGCGACCTCGGTGGTGGGCTCCCGGAAATAGGCCACCTCGACAAAGCGCCAGACGTAGACCACCGCCAGCAGCGAACTGCCCACGACGGCGAACGCGAGCCACGCATCACCGCGCTCGAGCGCGGCCAGCACCAGATACCACTTGCTGACGAAGCCGACGGTTGCCGGCACGCCGATGAGGCTGAGGCCCGCGAGCACGATGCCGAAGGACGTGAACGGCATCGCCCGGCCGATGCCGCCGATGGCGTCGAAACGAACAGTGCCCAAGCGAAGCGCGATTCCGCCGAGCAGCATGAACAGGGCACCCTTCGTCACCGCGTGATTGAACAGGTGCACGATGCCGGCGGTCAGGCCGTACACCGAGCCGAAGCTCACGCCGAGGGTGATGTAGCCGATCTGCGCCACGCTCGAGTAGGCGAACAGGCGCTTGACGTTGTTCTGGAAGATCGCGATCGCGGAAGCGATGAACATCGCCGCCAGCGACAGCGTGATCCAGATCGGGGCGAGCGGCCGGTCGTCGAAGATCCCGGAGCCGCTGAACACCGTGAAATAGAAGCGCAGCAGCACGTAGACCGACACCTTGGTCGCCGTGGCGGCAAGAAACGCCGTCACCGCCGAAGGCGCGTAGGCGTAGGCGTTGGGCAGCCACAGGTGCAGCGGAAACAGCGCCAGCTTGAGCGAAATGCCCACGGTGATGAACGCCAGCGCGGCCAGCACGGAGCGGTGATCGGACACTGCGGGCAGGCGCGCCGCCATGTCCGCCAGGTTGAGCGTGCCGGTCAAGAGGTAGAGCAGGCCGACACCGATCACGTAGAAGGTGGCGCCGATCGTCCCGAGTATCAGGTACTGGTAGGCGGCCATGAGCGCCCGGCGGTCCCGCCCCAACGCGATCAGGACGTACGACGAGAGCGAGGAGATCTCCAGGAACACGAAAAGGTTGAACGCGTCGCCCGTCACCGCGATCCCCAGCAGGCCGGAAAGGCACAGCGCGTACATGGCGTAGAACAGGTAGTGCCGCTCGCGCGGCACCTCGGCGCGGACGCTTTCGCGGCAGTACACGATCACCACGGCGGCGATGAACGAAACCAGCAGCGCCAGGAAAGCATTGACGATGTCGATCCGGTACTCGATGCCCCAGGGCGGCGGCCAGCTGCCGATCCAGTACGACACCACGTTGCCGCCCGCCACCTCCAGGAACAGGCCCGCCGCGATCGCGAGCGCGGTCCACGATGCCGCGACCGCAAGCGTCCAGGCCGCGGCGCCGCTGCGCAGCACCACCATCAGCGGGGCCGCCATCAGCGGAACGACGACCTGCAGTATCGGCAAATGGCTGGTGATCACGCGCGGCGATGCGGGTCAGGCGTCCCGGTCCTGCGGCAGGATCTCGTCTTCCTCGATGCTGCCGTAGGCTTCCTCCAGGCGCACCACGAGCGCGAGGCCCAGCGCGAGCGTCGCCACGCCCACGACGATCGCGGTGAGGATCAGGACGTGCGGCAGCGGATTGGAATAGACCTGGAACTGCGGCGAGACGATGGGCGCGGTGCCGCCGATCAGCTTGCCCGGCGCGACATAGAGCAGGTAGACCGATGTCTGGAAGATGCTCAGCCCGACGAGCTTTTTCACGAGATTGCCGCGCGCGATCACGATGTAGAGGCCCGCGATCGCGAGAAAGATGATCACCCAATAGCTGTAATGGTTTGCGAGCGTCATGTCTCGGGACCCTCGTTGCGCCGCCGGCCCGCGAACAGGTAGAAAATCTTGAGCATGACGCCGGACACGGTGATGAACACCCCGGCCTCCACCCAGAAGATTCCGCGCACCTGGCCGTGCACCGGGTTGGAATCGAGCACGAAGTAGTCGAGGTAGTTGCCGCCGAGCACGATTCCCGCCAGGCCGACCGTCGCGTACAGCAGCACGCCGGCCCCGACCATGGTCTCGACCAGCCACTCCGGCACCACGCGGCGCGCGGCAGGAAGGCCGTAGATGACCGCGTAGAAGATGATCGCCGCCGCCGAGATCACGCCCGCCTGGAACCCGCCGCCGGGCCCGAAGTCGCCGTGGAACTGGACGTAGAGCGCGAACAGCAGCATGAACGCGATCATCATCTTCGCGATCACCCGCAGGACGAGGTACTCCCTCATTGCGGATCGCCCTCCTTCTTGCGGCGGCGGATCCGGCGCAGCAGCGCGATCACGCCCGCGCCCGCGGTGAACACCACGGTGGTTTCGCCGAGCGTGTCGTAGCCCCGGTAGCTCGCCAGCACCGCGGTCACGATGTTCGGCACGCCGGTCTCGCGCGGCCCCTCGCTGATGTAGCGTGGCGCCACGTGCCGGTGGATGGGCGCGCTGGGGTCCGAGAACGCCGGCAGCCCGAGGGTGCCGTACACGAGCACGAGGCCGGTCGCAGCCGCGACGCCGAGCGGCAGCAGCGGCCGGTGCAGCGGCTTCAGCTCGTCTCCCTTGGTCAGGTACAGCGCGCCCAGCAGCAGCACGGTCGAGACACCGGCGCCGACCGAAGCCTCGGTCATGGCGACGTCGACCGCATCGAGCGCGACCAGCACCGCCGCCATCATGAAGCTGTAGATGCCGAGGAGTATCACCACGGCGAACAGGTTGCGCTGGACGACGATCGCCAGCGTGGCGACCGCCATCAGGGTCAGGAGCGCGCCGATTACGACTGCTTCGATGGCCGCCCTCCCCCGTCGTCAAGCATCGGCTTGAGCCCGCGCACCATCGCGGCCCGCGTCAGGGCGTGCGTCGCAGTGGGGCTCGTGAACAGTATCAACAACCCGATCAGCGCCAGTTTCACGCACACCAGCGTCGGCCCTGCCTGCAGCATGAGCCCGGCGAGAACAAGGCCGGCACCGAGCGTTTCCGTCACGCTGGCGGCGTGCACGCGCGTGTAGAAATCCGGCATTCGCAGCAATCCCACGGCGCCGACGACGCAGAAGACGCCGCCCGCGACCAGGAATGCCCAGCTCAATGCGTCCACGGCCGCGCTCACCCCGCCTCCTCCTCGCCCGGGTCGCCGAGGCTGCCGTAGCGGAAGAACTTGAGGATGACGATCGTGCCGACGACATTGAGGAATCCGTACACCAGCGCAAGGTCGAGGAACTCGGGGCGCCCGCCCATGAAGCCGATCACCGCGAGCAGCAGGACCACGACGGTGCCGATCGTGTTCGCGGCCTGGATACGGTCGAAGACCGAAGGGCCCATGCACGCGCGCGCCAGCGCGAGCGCCAGGGTCGCCAGCAGCGCCGCGGCGGCCGTTTCGAACATCAGGACAATCCCTCGAAGCGGGTCACGCGGCGGTCCATCTCGCCCTCGAGCAATCCCGCCGCGGATTCGCGCGTCAAGGCGTGCACGAGGATCTCACCCCGCGCCACTTCGACCGAGATCGTGCCGGGCGTGAGGGTGATGGAATTCGCGTAGGTCACCACGCCCACCGCGGACTTCTGCGTCGGCTGCACGCGCACCAGCGTCGGGCTGATCGGCAGGCGGGGGGCCACGATGATGCGGGCGACGCCCCACGCGCTCTTCGCGATTTCCTTGAACAGCCACGGCCAGTACAGCAGCACGCGCCAGCCGAGGCGCAGCGGGTAACCTTCGGCATCGACCACGTCCATGCGCCGTGCCAGGAGCACCACGCCGAGCGCCGAGCCTGCGCCCGCCACGATCAGGAAGGGCTCGAAATAGCCGGAGAGCAGAAGCCAGAAGGCGAAGAGAACGATCGCCGAGCTGAACGCGTACGCCGTGTTCTTCATGGCCTTAACCCCTGGGTAAGCGTGTGCCGTGGCCATGCCCGACGCTGTGGCCGATTTTTACTCCCGGCACCTCCCGCATTCTACGTACCACTCACGCGCGAAACAAGCGCGGCCGCGCCGGCACGCCTCAACCGCGCAAGACGATCATCAGATAGACGAGATACGCCGCGACCAGCAACGCCCCTTCGGCGCGATTCACGATCAAGCCGCGCCACATGACGGGGAGGCTCAATCCGGCGAGCACGACCGCGCCCCAGACCTCCACCGGCCGCACGCCGGTCGCATCGATCGGAGCGATCACGGCGGCGAGGCCGAGCACGCCCAGCAGGTTGAAGATATTGGAGCCGATGATATTGCCGATCGCGATGTCGCCTTCGCGCTTGAGGGCCGCGACCACGCACGTGATCAGCTCCGGCAGCGTGGTCCCGGCGGCGACGACCGTGATGCCGATCATGCTGTCGGTCATGCCCACGGCGCCCGCGATCCGCACCGCGCCGAAGATCAGGCTCTGCGCGCCGAGCGCGAGTGCCGCGAGCCCGACCGCGATCAACCCGAGCTCCGCGGCGGGGCTTGCGAGAGGGCGCGGGACCACCGCCGCGAATTCCTCGCGCACGTGCGCGCTGCGCTCGCGGCGGGCCAGGTACACCGTCAAGGCCAGGTAGGCGACGAGGGCGGCCGTCAGGATTCCGCCTTCGAGCCGCGCGAGATCGCCATCCATGATGAACGCCGCCACGACCAGCGAGGCGAGGATCATGATCGGCACGTCGAACCGGATGAGCTGCAACTGCGCCTGCAGCGGCGACACCAACGCCGTCAGGCCGAGTATCAGGCCGATGTTGAGGCTGTTCGCGCCGAATACGTTTCCGAGCGAGATGCCGTCGCGCCCGGCCAGCGCGGAGCCCACGACGACGAACAACTCCGGGGAGCTGGTGCCGCCGGCGACGACCGTGAGCCCCACGACGAGCGGGCTCATCCCTACCCGCCGGGCAAGTGCCGCCGCGCCCTTGATCAGCGCGTGGGCGCCCACGAACAGGCCCACCAATCCGCCGACGATCATCGCCAGGGCAAGGCTCATGTCAAAGTCTATCACCCGTGATCGGGATCACGAGTGGCCCTGCGTCACGCGAGCTCGACGGTTCAGGCTGGAATCGCAGTGCGTCCCATCCACAAGTCGCTCTGCACGCGCGCGACGTCGTTGAGCGAGCCGTGCTCCCGGTGCACCCCGCGCAGCCAGCTGGCGTCGGTGCGGCCGGCGATGACTTCGGCGCGCAGAAGCGCCAGCGCCTCCCCGTTTCCGAGCTCTGTCGCATGCGGCGCGACCACCGCCAGCGTCTCCAGGATATCGTCCTTCAGGCTCGCCTGGCGCTGCGCGTACGCATCGACGATGGTGCCCTCGAGACCGAAGCGGCAGGCCTGGAAACGGTTGTGGTTGTAGAGCACGTAGACGTCGCGCGAGGGCGCAAGCGGTCGGTCGGTCAGGACATGCCGGGCGAGTGACTGGGCATACGCGGCCAGCAGCGCGGCGCGCTCGACCGTGAGCGGGGTGTCGAATACGCGGATCTCGACCGTGCCGTACTCGGGCTTGGGCCGGATGTCCCAGTAGAAATCCTTCATGCTCTCGACGATGCCGTAGCCGCGCATCTTTTCGAAATACTCGAGAAACTCCTTCCACGAGTGCACGAACGGAATCTGCCCCGACAGCGGGAAGGCGCTCACCGTGTTGAGCCGCGACGACTGGTACGCGGTGTCCTCCCCCTGCTGGAACGGCGAGGAGGCGGAGAGCGCGATGAAATGCGGCACGTAGCGCGACAGGATGTGGGTCAGGTAGATCGCGGCATCGCCGTCCGGACAGCCGATATGAACGTGCTGGCCGAAGATCGTGAATTGCTTGGCGAGATAGCCGTAAAGAGACAGCAGGCGGTTGAAGCGTTCCGTCGGGTAGATGCGCCGGTCGGTCCACATGTGGAAGGGATGCGAGCCCCCGCCCGCGATGCGAACGTTCAGCCGCTGCGCCGCCTGGGTGACCGCGTCGCGGATCGTCCGCAGCTCGGCGACGAGCGTGTCGTGGCCGCCGTGAATCGAGCTGTTCAACTCGACCATGCTCTCGGTGATCTCCGGCTTGACCGCGCCGGGCGGCGGGGCCTTCTCGAGCAGCCCGATGAGATCGGCGGCGTCGCGCGCGAGATCGTAGTCGCGCGAGTTGAGTATCTGCAGCTCGAGCTCGACGCCCACCGAGAAGCCGGCGGAGGGCTTGAATTCCAGGGCGGCCTCGCTCATCACGCCGCCCGCGCCGCCTCGCCGGCGCGCCTCAGCGCGAATTGCACCGCCACCGGCCCGGCGAGCTCCATGATCAGCACCGCCGACAGCACGATCGCCGCGAGCGTGGCGCCGAAATCCGGGTACAACTGCGCGGTGCGGTGCACCATTCCCACCGACGTCGCCGACATCGGCGTCAGGGCGAGGCACAGCAGCCCCGCCGTCCCGCCGCGCGCGCCGGAGAAGTAGGTCAGGCCCATCACCGCGAGCGACTTGCCCGCGAACCGCGCCAGCACGTAGACCAGCGCCAGCGCGCCGCCCGTCACCAGCGCGCCGGCCTTCAGGCTCGCGCCGCTCACCACGAACAGCACCACCACGAACAACTGGCCGAACCATCCGACGTCCACCGGCATCAAGTCGTGCCGCTCATCGAGGTTGCGCGCCAATGCGCCGAAAGCCAGCAGCGCGAGCACGACCGAGAGCTCGAGCGTGCGCGCCGCGCCGACCGTCACCACGATCAGCGCGATCGAAACCACCAGGTGCCCGCGCTCGGTCTTGCCGAGCCAGCGCGCCAGCGCCATCGCCGCCATCGCGGCGAGATAGCCGAGGGCCAGCGAGCCGGCGAGCAGGTACACCGGATGCAGCACGACGGTCGCCCAGCTGGCGCGGTACTCGTGATGCAGCCACGACAGCAGCATGGTCGAGCTCACGAACGCGATGACGCTGTTGATCGCGGTGAGACTGAGGGCCCGCTCGGTGACCTGCCCCTCCGCCTTCAGTTCCTGCACCACGACCACCAAAACCGCAGGCGATGTCGCGATCCCGATGGCCGCGGCCAGCGCCGCGTAGAGCGGCTTGACCTCGAAATAAAGGAGCGCGAGAAACACGCACACGAACGCCAGCGCGCTCTCGAGCACGCCGGTCGCGGCGAGCCAGGGATCACGCCTGAACCAGGCGAAGTCGAGGCGCCGGCCGAGCTCGAACAGGATCAGCCCGAGCGCGATGTCGACGAAGATCCACGCCTCCCGCACGAGCCCGGCGTCCACCACGTTGAGGCCGCTGCTTCCGAGCGCCAGGCCGATCAGGACGTAGCCGACGATGCGGGGCAGCCCGAGCGTGCGGCGCACGATCTCGCCGCCCACGACGCCGGCGAGCAGGAGCAGGCCGAACAGCACGAGCGGGCTCGCGGGAAACGGAAACGGCGGAAGGAAGCTCAGTTGTGTCATATCGGGCCCACACCCGCACGGCCCCGTGCCGCGGCGCCGCGCCCTGTCAACAACTGAATACCTGGCATTCGCGCATCCGCTTCGGCGGACGCGGCAGACACCGGAACGATCGATATTATTGCGCTTTCAGACCGCCGCGACAGCAAAAGTTCCATGGCGGTTCGTAACGCATTGATTCGTCATGCGACCAGCACGACGCGCAAGCCAAACACGCTTGACGCCTACGGGACCCTATCCTTAACCTGTTGCCATGCGAATCTCGCTGCGCTTCGTCATTCCCCTTGCCGTCACCCTTGGGGCCATCGCCTACATGGTGGTGCCGCTCGTGGACAATCTCACCCTGAAGTGGTTCGTGCGCGACCTGGATATCCGCACGAAGCTGATCACAACGGCCGTGCAGGATCCATTCGTGGAGCTGCTGACCGAGAGGACGCGGGACAAGGTCCGGCTGCAGCGCGTGCAGGCGTTCTTCAACCGCATCCTGCAGGACGAACGGCTGTTTGCGCTCGGATTCTGTGACGCGGCGGGGACGCTCGTGTACAAGACGCCGACGCTTCCCGCGGAAAGCACGTGCCGCCCGCCCGACGCGCCGCCCGAGGAGACCGGGCGCGTGCTCGAGAACCAGCGCGGGTCGCTTCACGTGTCGTCGAACCCGATCGTGCTCGAGGGCAAGCAGCTCGGGGAGCTGCTGATCGTCCACGACATGAGCTTCATCGAGCGGCGCAGCGCCGACACGAAGAAGTACATTTTCTACCTGTTCGCGGCAATCGCGGCAGTGGTCGCGCTGCTCACGGTGGTCATCGCCGAGTTGAGCTGGCGCGGCCTGCTCGCCGGGGTGAAGGCGCTGATCTCGGGAGATCGGGATGCGCAGGCGCTGGACGGCACGCGCATGCCGGAACTGCGCCCGATCGCGAGGGACCTGCAAGCCCTGGTGCGCGACCTCGAGGCCGAGCGGCGGAGCCACGACGAAAGCCAGATCGGCTGGGGGCCGGATGCCCTGCGCCGCATCCTGCGCGAGGACCTGAAGGGCGATGAAGTGCTGATCGTTTCCAACCGCGAGCCGTACATCCACGAGCGACGCGATAACGCCGTCGAAATCCGGCAGCCGGCGAGCGGCCTGGTTACCGCGCTCGAACCGGTGATGCGCGCGTGCTCGGGCACCTGGATCGCGCACGGCAGCGGGTCCGCGGACCGCGAGGCGGTGGACGAGAACGATCGGGTGAGGGTGCCGCCGGAGCACCCGGCATACCGTATCCGGCGCGTATGGCTCACCAAGGCCGAGGAGCAGGGCTACTACTACGGCTTCTCCAACGAAGGCTTGTGGCCGCTCTGCCATATCGCGCACGTGCGGCCGACGTTTCGCGCGGCGGACTGGGAGCACTACCGCACCGTGAACCGGCGCTTCGCCGACGTGGTGGTGGACGAGGCGCGCACCCCCGACCCCATCGTGCTGGTGCAGGATTACCACCTCGCGCTGCTGCCGCGCCTGGTGCGCCAGCGGCTGCCGCGCGCGACGATCATCACCTTCTGGCACATCCCCTGGCCGAATCCGGAAGCATTCGGCATCCTGCCCTGGCGCGAAGCGGTGCTCGAGGGACTGCTCGGCTCCAGCATCCTGGGCTTTCACACGCAAATCCACTGCAACAACTTCTTCGATACCGTGGACCGCTTCCTCGAGGCGCGCGTCAACCGCGAGACCTTTGCGATTTCCTACGGCGGCGAGTCGACCGAAGTGCGCCGCTATCCCATCTCGATTGAATACCCGCCGGCGGCGCTCGCCGCCCAGCCCCCGGTGGACGCGTGCCGCAACCGGATCCGCGCGCGCATCGGCGCCGACCCCGACTTGCGCCTGGGGCTCGGCGTGGACCGCCTCGACTACACCAAGGGGATACTCGAGCGCTTCATGGCGGTCGAACGGTTGCTCGAGATCGAGCCGCGGTGGGTCGGCAAATTTTCGTTCGTGCAGATCGCCGCGCCCTCGCGCTCCTCGATCGACGAGTACCAGGGCTTCGAGGCCAGGGTGCGCGCGCTCGCCCAGCGCATCAATCGCCGCTTCGGGGGCGGGGGTTACCAGCCGATCATTCTCAAGGTCGAGCACCACGACGCGCGGGAGGTGTACGCCTACTATCGCGCCGCGGACGTGTGTTACGTTTCGAGCCTGCACGACGGCATGAACCTGGTGGCGAAGGAGTACGTCGCGGCGCGGGACGACGAGCGCGGCGTCCTGGTGCTGTCGCAATTCACCGGCGCCGCGCGCGAGCTGTCCGAGGCTTTGATCGTCAATCCCTACGACATCGAGCAGAGCGCGGCAGCCCTGCAGCTCGCGCTCACCATGCCGGCCGAGGAACAGCGCGCCCGCATGCGCAGCATGAGAAGCCTCGTGCAGGAGTTCAACGTGTACCGCTGGGCGGGGCGCATGCTCATCGACGCGGCGCGCATGCGCCACCGTCACCGCGTGCTTTCGAGCGCGCGGGCCGGACGGCTGCACGTCATTAACCGGTAGCCGATGCCCGATACGCCACCTCGTCCACAGGCGACGGATTCCTGGGCGTTTTTCCTCGACGTTGACGGGACCTTGTTCGAGCACGCGGACCAGCCGGACGCGGTGCGCGCCGATCCGGCGGTCGTGCAGTTGCTCGCGGGACTGCGCGCGACCACGGGCGGCGCGCTCGCGCTGATCAGCGGCCGCCCGGTCGCGTCCATCGATGCGTTGTTCGACCCTTTGCGCGTCCCGGCCGCCGGACTGCACGGCGTCGAGCGGCGCGACGCGCTCGGCAGGCTGCACAGCCACGCGCTGCCGGAAATACCGCTGCGCCGCGCGGCGGCGCGGCTCGCCGATTTCGCGGCGCGGCACGCGGGGCTGATCTTCGAGGACAAGGGGCTGGGCCTGGCGCTGCACTTCCGCAAGGCGCCGCACCTCGAGCAGGCCGCGAACGGGATCGCCGCGACGGTTGCGGCGGAGCTCGGCGAGGGATTCGAGCTGCAGCAGGGAAAGATGGTGATCGAGATCAAGCCGGGCGGACGGGACAAAGGCGTGGCCATCGAGGATTTCCTGCGCGAGCCGCCGTTTTCCGGCCGCACCCCGGTGTTCATCGGCGATGACCTCACCGACGAATACGGGTTCAGCGTGGTCAATCGCCTGGACGGTCACGCGATCAAGGTGGGCCCGGGCGAGACCGTTGCGCGCTGGCGGCTCGCGGACGCGTCCGCGGTGCGTTACTGGCTTGCGGAGTGCGCGGTGGCATTGCGCGCGGGCGGGGTCACGGCGTGACGCAGTCGCTCGATCTTGCCCTCATCGGCAACTGCAGCGTCGCCGCGCTCGTGGATTCCCACGGGGAGCTGGTGTGGGCCTGCGTGCCGCGGCTGGACGGCGACCCCGTGTTCTGCTCGCTGCTGCGCAAGCGCGGTGGCCGTGACGACTACGGGTACTTCGCCGTCGAGCTCGCGGGCCTGGCGCGCAGCGAGCAGGAGTACCTCCCGAACACGGCCGTTACGGTCACGCGCCTGTACGATGCGGATGGCGGGGCGATCGAGATCAAGGATGCCGCCCCGCGCTTCCGGCAATTCGGCAGGATGTTCTCTCCCACGATGGTGGTGCGGCAGGTACGGCGCCTTGCCGGCAGTCCGCGAATCACCATCCGGCTGCGGCCGGCGCGCGACTACGGGGCGAGCCGGGCAGCGCTCACCTTCGGCACCAACCACGTGCGCTATCTCTGTGGCGACTTCGTGCTGCGCGCGACCACCGACTGCTCGATCACGGCGCTGGTCGAGGAAGTCCCCTTCGTGCTGCAGAGCACGGTCTCGTTCGTCCTGGGCCCGGATGAGACGCTCCAGGGCGCGGTCGCGGAGGTCGCGCGGCGCTTCCTCGAGGAGACCGCTGACTACTGGCGCGAATGGGTGCGAAACCTGTCCATTCCGTTCGAGTGGCAGGATGCCGTCATTCGCGCCGCCATCGCGCTCAAGCTGTCGGTGACGGACGACACCGGGGCGATCGCCGCGGCGGTGACGACCTCGATTCCGGAAGCCGCGGCCAGCGGGCGCAACTGGGATTACCGCTACTGCTGGCTGCGTGACGCCTACTACACGGTGAGCGCGCTCAACCGGCTCGACGCCACGCGGACCCTGGAGCGCTATCTCGGCTATATCATCAACGTGGCAGCGAGCGCACCCGACGCGCGGCTGCAGCCGGTGTACCGGCTCAGCGGGCTGCCCGACCTGGAGGAGCGCGAAGTCGCCTCGCTCCCCGGTTACCGCGGCATAGGGCCGGTGCGGGTGGGCAACCAGGCCTGGCGGCAGGTGCAGCACGACGTCTACGGCTCCGCGGTGCTCGCCGCGACGCATGTCTTCTTCGACCGGCGGCTGCTGTGGTCCGGGAACGAGGCGCTCTTCGCGCAGCTGGAAGCCCTCGGCGAGCGCGCGACGGAGGTTTGGTCGCAACCCGACGCCGGGTTGTGGGAGTTGCGCGGCGTTGCGCGCGTCCACACTTATTCGAGCGTGATGTGCTGGGTCGCCTGCGACCGGCTGGCGAAAATCGCCGCGCACCTCGGGCTGCCCGCGCGCGCCGCGCGCTGGCGCGCGCGCGCGGACACCATCCACCGCGCGGTGTGCGAGCGCGCCTGGAGCCCGTCGCGCGGGAGCTTCGTGGCGACGCTCGACGGCAACGGCCTCGACGCCGGCCTGCTGCTGCTCGCGGAACTGGGCTTCATCCGGGCGGAGGACCCGCGTTTTGCGGCGACCGTCGCCGCGATCGAGCGCGAGCTCCGGCGCGGTGACTTCGTGTTTCGCTACGTCGAGGCGGACGACTTCGGGGTGCCGCAGAACGCGTTCCTGGCGTGCACCTACTGGTACATCGACGCGCTCACCGCGCTCGGGCGCCGGGAGGAAGCGCGCGCGCTCTTCGAGAACCTGCTGGCCTGCCGCAACCCGCACGGCCTGCTCTCCGAGCATATCGACCCGGCGACGCGCGAGCTCTGGGGAAATTTCCCGCAAACCTACAGCATGGTGGGGCTCATCAACTCCGCGACGCGGCTCTCGATCCCCTGGGAAGAGGCGTTCTAGCCGTGCTGCGGCTCGGCGTGGATATCGGCGGAACCAAGACCGCGATTGCCGTGCTGGACGCCGACGGCGCGGAGCGGCTGACGCGGCGCGGCGCCACGCCGGCCGGCGCCTATGATTCCGCGGTCGCGGAGCTGGCGGGGATGATCCTCGAGGCCGAGCGCGCCGCGGGGTCGCGATGCAGCGTCGGGATCGGCATACCCGGGGCGGTATCCGCGCGCACCGGACTGGTGAAGAACGCCTTCAATACCGCGTTCAACGGCGGCCCGATGTGCGCCGATCTGGAGCGGCAGCTCGCGCGGGACGTGAGAATCGCGAACGACGCCAATTGTTTCGCGCTGTCGGAGGCGACCGACGGCGCGGCGCGCGGCGCGCACGTCGTGTTTGGCGTGATACTCGGCACCGGCGTCGGCGGCGGCATCGTGGTTGGGGGGCGGATCGTCGAGGGGCGAAACCAGGTCGGCGGCGAATGGGGACACAACCCGCTGCCGTGGATGGCGCCCGACGAATTTCCAGGGCCAGGCTGCTATTGCGGGCGACAGGGATGCATCGAGCAATTCGTCTCGGGCCCCGCGCTCGAACGAGATCATGCGGCCTTGACCGGGCGGGCGCTCGATTCCCGGACCATTGCCGACGAAGCCGCCGCGGGAAATGCCGCCTGCAAGGCCGCGCTGCAGCGCTACGTCGATCGGCTGGCGCGGGCACTGGCGCACGCCGTCAACTTCCTGGATCCCGACGTCATCGTGCTCGGCGGGGGCCTGTCCAACCTGAACGGGCTCTACTCGGGCGTGCCTCCCCTGCTGGCGCGCTTCGCGTATGGCGGCATCGTCGAAACGCCGGTCGTGCGCGCCGCGCATGGGGACGCCAGCGGCAGGCGCGGCGCGGCGATGCTCTGGCCGTGATCAGGCGATGCGGGGAAGGCGCGGCACGCGCCATCACGCCGGCCGTCAGAACGACAGATAGTCTGGCGCTTCCACGGTGGAGTAATTGTCGGGCTGGGGGAAGGCCCTGAGATCGCGCGCGATGGTGGCGCGAAGGAAAGAGTCCACCCACCAGAACACGTCGGCCTCCCGGACCGAGCGCCGCATGCTGCGCATCCGCGCCAGCCGTTCGCGCGCACTCATGTGGAACGCGCGGTGGATCGCGTCCGCGACCCCCTCGATGTCGTAGGGGTTGACCAGCAGCGCGCCGCGCCCGAGCTGCGCGGCCGCGCCCGCGAACTCGGACAGGATCAGTACGCAGTCCTCCTCGATGCTGCTGGCGCAATATTCCTTCGCCACCAGGTTCATGCCGTCCTTGAGCGGCGTCACCAAAGCGACGTCCGCGGCACGGTAGTACGCCAGGAGGTCGATGCGGCTCAGGCTCCGGTACTCGTACCACACCGGCACCCAGCCTCCGGGCCGCACGAAGCTGCCGTTGATCTTGCCCACCAGTTGCTCGATCTCGGTCTTGAGTTCCCGGTACTGCCCGATGTCCTCGCGGCTCGGCACGACCACCTGTATGAGCGAGAGCCGCTCGCGCAGATCGGGGTAGCGCGTAAGCACGTCATGGAATGCCTGCAGCCGCTGCGGGATGCCCTTGGTGTAATCGAGGCGGTCGATTCCCAGGACGAGCTTGCGGTTGGGCAGAAGCCGGTGCAGTTCCTTGGCGCGCGCCGCAACCTCCCCGGTGGCGGCCTGGCGCATGAAGGCGTTGAAATCGATGCTGATGGGAAAATTTCCAATTCGCACCTGGCGTCCCGACACCGTCGCCTGCAAGACCTGGCCGCGGCCCTCGAATTCGATATCCCTGCGCAGCGCGCGCACGCATTGCACGAAATTCCGGCGGTCGCGCACGGTCTGAAATCCGATGACGTCGTACTGCAGCAGCGCCTCGATGAGGGCATTGCGCCAGGGAAGCTTGAAATAGATGTCCGGCGACGGAAACGGAATGTGCAGGAAGAAACCGACGCGGGCCTGCGACCCGAGCCGGCGCAGCTCCGCCGCGACATTCATGAGATGGTAGTCGTGCACCCAGATGAAGTCGCCGGGACCGCTCGAATCATGCACCAATTGCGCGTACTTGCGGTTGACCTCGCAGTAGGTGCGCCAGTAGAGGGGATGGAAGTTGCACAGCATCTGCATGTCGTGAAACAGCGGCCAGATGATCTCGTTCGAGAACCCCTCGTAGAAATTGCGCACCTCCTCCGCGGTGAGGAAGACGCCCTTCAGCGTGTAGCCGGCATCCTCGCCGACCGTGGCGAGCTCTTCGTTGAGGTCTGGCGAATAATCCGCGGCGCCCGGCCAACCGATCCACGTTCCGCCGCGGTGCCGCAGCACCGGCAGCAGCGCCGTTACCAGCCCGCCGCCGCCCGGCTCGGCCTGCCAGCGGCCCGCATCGTCGCGCCGGAACGCGAACGGCAGCCGGTTCGACACCACGATCAGGCGCGCGCGCCCGCGGGTTCCGATTCTGTTGATCGGGTCGTTCATGCTTGGCCCGCGCTCGCGGCCGGCTCCTGCTTGAAGTAAATGGTGCGCGTCGGGTAGGCGAACTCGATCCCCTCGCGCGCGAAACGCTCGAAGATGGCGATGTTCACCGCCTGGTGCACATCCATGTAGGTGTTGTAATCGGGATCGAGCACGTAGTAGACGATCTCGAAAACCAGCGCCGAGTCGCCGTACTGCTTGAAATGGGCGCGGTCGAACCGCGCCCGTTGCTGCGCCTCCACGATCTCGCGCAGCCATTGCGAAATCAGCCGCAGCCTGCCCAGCGGCGTCTGGTAGGTCACGCCCACGGTGAATTCGACGCGGCGGTCGAACATGCGCTTGAAATTCCGGATGCGGCTCCTCAGCAGGTCGGCGTTGGAGAAAATCAGGAGCTCGCCGTCGAGGCTGCGCAGCCGGGTGGTCTTGATGCCGACACGCTCCACCGTGCCGCGCAGGCTGTCCACGACGACGAAGTCGCCCACCACGAACGGCTTGTCGAGCACGATGGAGAGCGATGCGAACAGGTCGCCCAGTATGTTCTGCATCGCGAGCGCCACCGCCACTCCGCCGATGCCCAGTCCCGCCACCAGCGCGGTGATGTCGAAGCCCAAATGGTCCAGGATGAACAGCAGCACGAGCGCCCAGACCAGGACTCGCCCGGCGAAGCCGATCAGGCCGAGCGCGGTGGCCGCCTCGCCGTCGCCAGCCTGCCGCCGCGCCATCTTCCTCTCCGCCCAGCCGCGAATGAAGTGGTTGGCCCACAGCGCGGCCTGCAGCATCAGGGCAACGACCGCGATCACGTCCACCAGCCGCCCGAGCCGTTCCGGCAAATCGAGCGCGGATGCGCCCGCGTACAGGGCGAGCGGTAGCAGCAGCCACAAACGGGTCGCCGCCGCCACGTCCATCAGGATGTCGGCGTACGCCACCCCGGTGCGCGCCGCGAGCAACTTGAACGCGTGCGCGGCGGCGAGCCTGAGCAACGCCAGCACCATCAGCGCGCCGAGCGCGATCGCGGCTGCGAGCGCCCAGTCGTCGAGCGCATTGGCCTGCCAGGCTTGGTGAAGCAGCCTCATCGCGTGATTTCCTGGCGGCGCCAGCGGCCGATGAATTCCAGCAGCTCGCGCGGAGGCTTGATCCAGATATCCGCCGCGGTCCCGCGGCACACCGGCCGCACGAGCACGGCGAGTCCCCGCCCCTTCACCACCCGGAAGGCGTCCTCGTCGGTGATGTCGTCGCCGAGGTAGGCTACCGCGCTGTCGCAAGCGATTTCCGACAGCACCGTTTTCACGGCATGCTGCTTGCTGGAACCGCGCGCGCGCAGCTCGACGCCGCCGTCGAAAGAGAGCCACTCGAGCACACCGCTTGCGGCCAGAGGACTCCATGCCGTCTCCGACAGCCGGACCAGCCGCTCGACGGACAGTACCGGCAGCCCCCTCCAGTGCAACGCGATGCTGGCCGGCTTGCGCTCGATACGGGCGCCGGGCTGCAGAAAATCCGCGGCGCGCGCGTTGGCTTCGGCCAACGCCACCCTGACATCGGCGTGGGGTTCCTCCGAGTGAAGCCGGCCGCCGGGCGACAGGCGCTCCCAGCCGTGCGCGCCCCATATCTCGGGACGGCCCCGCGGCGGCAGCAAGCCGGCCACCACTTCCGCGCGCCGGCCGCTCACGATCACGACACGGGTCCCTTCCTGGGACATGAGCGCGCCCAGCATTTCGACGACCCCGGGATACGGCGACGCCTGCTCCGGCCGGATCCTGAACGGCGCGAGCGTCCCGTCGTAGTCGAGCATCAGCACGCGGCTGCGCGCCGACGCGAGCCGCGCGTAGAACGCCTCCAGGTCCAGGTGAGGACTGAGCACCTGCATGGACATCAATCCAGGTCGAGCCGGTCCCCGGCCCCGCGCGCCAACCCCGGCATCAGCGTCAGGAACTCCCGCAGGTGCCGGGTGATGAGAAAGTTCTGCGCGCGCTCACCTGCTGCGATCTGGATCAGCGCGCAGTCCTTGATCGTGAAGGGTTCGGCTCTTGTTTGTCTCTGGCTCATGGTTTCCATCCAAGTGGACGTGGCGACGCGCGTGGTCACGCGTGAGCGCGGCCGCGCCGGTCCGGGTAATGATGACTGCTGCGATTTAACCCGATGCTTTCCTCGATAAGCAACGGTCACATGGAGATTATTTTTATGACTTAAATTCTGACCATGACAGGCTGAAAAGTTCCACAGTGCGCCGTAACGTATTGATTTGTCATGGGAGGAGAATGATGTGCACGCGGTACGGCCCGTGCGCGCCGAGCGTGACGGTCTGCTCGATATCGGCGGTGCGCGAGGGGCCCGAAATGAAATGCACCGCGCGCGGCATTGATCCGAGTTCCGTGCGCAGGAGCTGCCACGCCTCTTCCATCCCGCGCACGATGCGGGACTTGCGCACGATGGCCACGTGCGTCTCGGGCAGCAGGCTCACCGTGGCCGGCGTGTCGCGCCCCGAGACGGTCAGGAGCGTGCCGGTCTCCGCGATGGCGCAGAACGCCCCGGTAATACCGACCAGGTCATTCTCGCGCGCTGCGCGCGCCTCGACGTCCATGCCGGCGCCACGCCAGTCGAGCGCGGGGAATTCCGCCCAGCAGGCCGCGGTGAGCGGCAGCGAAGCGGTCTTCAGGTAACGCGCCACGGCTTCAGGCACGGCCGCAAGCGCTTCCACTTCGTCCACCGTGCTCGCAAGTCCCAGCGCCCGCTCGCGGAAGCGGGCGACCGGCTCCCAATCCGAAATCGGGCGCGGGCTGTGTGGATGCGCGACGATGTGCGCCCGCACGGCCTCGCGCTCCTCGGCAGACGATTCGGCGCCCTTGCCCTGCCGCGCGCGGATCCGCGCCAGAATACGCTGGCGCGCCTGGGACCCATCACCCATCACCCATCACCCATCACGCTTTATCCAAGCGTCGGCATGTTGAGCCCCGGCGCCGGCGTATCCTGGTGCGGCCAGCGGGTGGTGATCGCCTTGGTGCGGGTGTAGAACTTCACGCCCTCCATGCCGTGCACGTGGAGATCGCCGAACAGCGACGATTTCCACCCGCCGAACGAGTAGAACGCGACCGGCACCGGAATCGGGACGTTCACGCCGACCATGCCGACCTGGATCTCGTTCTCGAAGCGGCGCGCCGCGCCGCCCGACTCGGTGAAGATCGCCGTGCCGTTGGCGTAGGGGTTGCGGTTGACGAGCGCGATCGCGTCCTCGAGCGTCTGCGCGCGCAGCACGACCAGCACCGGCCCGAAAATCTCGTCCTGGTAGATCTTCATCTCCGGCGTGACGTTGTCGAACAGCGTCGTGCCGAGGAAATAACCGTTCTCGTGGCCGGGGACCTTCAGCCCGCGCCCGTCCACGACGAGCTTCGCGCCTTCCTTCACGCCCTGGTCGACGTAGCCCGCGACCTTGTCGCGGTGCTGCCGCGTGACGAGCGGGCCCATCTCGACGCCTTCCTTGTCCCCCGGGCCGACCATGATCGCCTCCGCCTTCTTCTTCAGCAGGGAAACCAGCGGGTCGGCTGCCGCGCCCACTGCCACCACCGCCGAGATCGCCATGCAGCGCTCGCCGGCCGAGCCGTAGGCCGCGCCGGTCAGCGCGTCGGCTGTGAATTCGAGGTCCGCATCCGGCAGCACCACGGCATGGTTCTTGGCGCCTCCCAGCGCCTGCACGCGCTTGGCGTTCTTCGCGCACGTTTCGTAGATGTAGCGGGCGATCGGGGTGGAGCCCACGAACGACACGGCGTTGACGCCGGGGTGCCCCAGTATGGCGTCCACGGTCTCCTTGTCGCCGTGAACGACGTTGAGCACGCCGTCGGGCAGGCCCGCTTCCTTGAAGAGCTCCGCCATGCGCATCGAGGCCGACGGCACCTTTTCCGAGGGTTTCAGCACGAAGGTATTGCCGCAGGCGATCGCCACCGGGAACATCCACAACGGCACCATCACCGGGAAATTGAACGGCGTGATGCCGGCGCACACGCCCACCGGCTGGCGCACCGTGTGGCAGTCCACGCCGGTGCCGACGTTCTCCGAGTGCTCGCCCTTGAGGAGGTGCGGGACGCCGCAGGCGAATTCGACCACCTCGATGCCGCGCTGCACCGAGCCCAGCGCGTCGGGCAGCGTCTTGCCGTGCTCCTCGGAGACGAGCCGCGCCAGCTCCTTCTGGTTCGCCTGCAGCAGCTGGAGGAATTTCTGCATCACGCGCGCGCGCCGCAGCGGCGGTGAATCCCGCCACCCGGGCAACGCCGAAGCGGCCGCCTTCACCGCGGCGTCCACATCGGCTGCGTTGCAGAACGGCACCTTGCGGATCACGGCGCCGGTCGCGGGATTGGTCACGTCGCCGGACCGCGTCGCCGTTGCGCGCTGGCGACGGCCCGCGATCCAGAGATCCACCCGGGTAATATTGCCCGCATCAACGGACTTGTTCATCGTTGGCTCCAGTACAGCTCGCGAAAAGTCTTTCCCTGCGGCGCGGGAA
>Ga0156023_1057_pt3 | contig 22898 bp, 15 predicted proteins | sample RifCSPlowO2_02_FD_107677 | JGI IMG/M metagenome (GOLD analysis project Ga0156023, IMG submission 107677) | Betaproteobacteria bacterium RIFCSPLOWO2_02_FULL_67_26
TCGCGCCATAGAGCAGCGCCACCGACGCGCCCAGCGAGGGCGCGCGGCCCTCGAGGAAGCGCGCGAGCATCGGCAGCGTCGCCCCCATCAGCACCGTCGGCAACATCAGGGCCACCGCGCCCAGCAGCACACGGAATACGGTGAGCGCCCCGGCATCGGGCATCGTGCCCGTGGCCAGCGTCACGTACGCCGACTGGATAGCCTCGAAGATCCATGGTGTCGCCATGCAATAGGCCCCGATCCCGAACTCGCACAGCGCGTAGAGCTTGAGCGCATCCGGCCGCTGCGCCGCGAGCCGCCCGCCGAGCCACGCACCGAGCGCCATCCCGCCCATGTACACCGCCAGCACCGTGTAGGTGGCCGTCGCCTGGCTGCCGAAGGTCAGCGCGAGCGCCTTCGAAAACACGACCTGATAGATCAGCGCGGCGAGTCCGGACAGCACGAACATCAGGCCGGCGTAACCCAGCTCCGGGCGGCCGGCGCCGTCCTGGCGCCGGCGTTCCACCGGCGCCGCCGACGCCGATAGCGCGCCGGCCAGCAGCGTTCTCTCCAGCGGGCGATACACCATCGCGCTCGCCACGATCGTGCCCCCGATCGCCAGCCAGGCGAACGCGCCAGGGGCCGCCAACAGCAGCCCGGATCCGAAGCGCAGCGCGACGATCCACGCCAGCGTGAGCCCGAGCCCGACCCCGACCGCGCGCGTGCGTTCCCCGTTCCACGGCAAGCCCAGTGCGCATAGCCCGAGAATCCCGACGACCAATGGAACCGCCACCACCAGGTCGACGAGATAATGCTCACCGAGCGCGAGCGTCGACAGCACCGTCAGGCCGAGCCACGCCGCGAACAGCGCCCGTACCCACTTCACGCCCAGGCAGCAGGCGTTGAGCCACAACGCGAGCGCCCACGCGAAATGCATCGAGGGCACGCCGTTGCGCGCGCCCTGTGGCACCAGTGACGATATGCCCTGCAGCTGCCCCGCATCGGGCAGTGCTGCCGGAAACGCGGCGCCGAAAGCGTATTTCGGCCCGGTCACCGGATACAGGTGATAGAACAACAGGGCCGACAGCAGCGCGGTTACCGCCTGGAATGCGATGATGCTGAACGGCTGCCGCTGCGCCGCCACCCGCTGCAGCGCGTAGAGCAACGAGATGCCGTACGGCTGGAACATGTAGGCGCCGATCAGCACGACCATGAACCACGGCACGTGCTCCGCAAGCAGGCCGAGAGTGGCGCTCGGCTGGAAGCCGAGCATGCCGTCGAAGCGGTAGGCCCCGAGGTCGAATGTCTCGGGTTGCAGCGCCAGGGTGAGATTCAGGTAGGCGCTCACGGTGGGGTCCGCCAGCGGCGCGATGGCTGAAGCCGCCAGCAGGTCCCTGGTGAGCGCCGGCTCTCCGGTCCCGCGCGCAAGCCTGACGGCCCACGCCGCCAGTGCGGACGCTCCAAATCCGACGGCTGCGATGAACAGCCAGTCCCAGACCGTGCGGCCCGGCAGCGGCGGAAATTCGGTGTATACGGCGATGGCGGCGAGCACCGCGCCCGCCGCCGCGACGATCCGCGCCTCGCCCCGCGGCGGGCGCGAGAACGCGTAGAGCACGACGACAAAGAGCGCGTAGGTCCCGGTATTCGCAACGCCCAGCTCGGCCAGCCACAAGGCGTGCGGCGCCTGGACGACGCCGGTCAACGCAAGCGCCTCCGCGAGAAGGAGCATGACCAGCACGATCCGGTACGTGAGCTTGAGATCCTGGCTCATAGTCAGACCAGCACGGGGTCCGCCCGACGCCTGCAGGGCTGACCTGCGCTCCGCAACAAGAGCGCAACGGGGAGTTTAGCCGGAATAAAAGAGGCCCGCCTCGAGGCGGGCCTCTCGCAGGATGCGGTTACGACCGATCAGTTGCGGCAGGCCGCGGGGCGATACTTGGAGCTGACGGTGCCGGCCGTGCAGTTCCACGTCCTGCCATCGGCGCTCGTCAAGATGAGCGTCGAGCCAAGGATGGCGGTGTTGACGCCCGTACTCTTCATCGACGCCACAACCTCGATCGTGCCGATGGTGCCGACGGCGCCGGCGAGCGTGATGTTGCTCACGTACTTCCCGGAAAGGCTGCCCATCACGATATCCGCCGTCGACGGCCAGATGCCCTTGTCGCCCATGAACTCGGCCAACGGGGTCTTGCCGCTGGAGGTCAGCGTCACCGCCTCCGCCACCTGCGCTCGCGCGATGTAATCCTGGTAGGCCGGGATCGCCACCGCCGCCAGTATCCCGATGATCGCGACCACGATCATCAGTTCGATCAACGTGAAACCTCTCTGGATCGACTTCATGGCCCATCCTCCCCAATGTCCCAAGCTCATCCTGAGCAAACAGCGTGCCAAAAGAAGAAGCCCGCCGAGGCGGGCCTCTCACTTGATGCTGTTACACGGCCAATCAGCTGCGGCAGGCCGCGGGGCGATACTTGGAGCTGACGGTGCCGGACGTGCAGTTCCACGACTTGCCATCGTTGCTCGTCAAGATGAGTGTCGAGCCCGTGATGGAGGAGTTGACGCCCGCACTCTTCATTGACGCGATGACCTGGATCGTGCCGACGGTGCCGGCGTTGCCTCCGAGCGTGATGTTGCTCACGTACTTCCCGGCGGTGTTGCCCATCACGATATCCGCCGTTGACGGCCAGACGCCCTTGTCCGCGAAGAACTCGGCGAGCGGCGTCTTGCCACCAGCCGTCAGGCTCACTGCCTCCGACACCTGCGAACGCGCGATGTAGTCCTGGTAAGCGGGGATCGCAACCGCCGCCAGAATGCCGATGATCGCGACCACGATCATCAGTTCGATCAGCGTAAAGCCTTTCTGCAAGTGGCTCATTCGGTACTCCTTCTGAGGGTTAGCTATTGAATAAACAAGCAATTTTTCATTGCCCGCGGAATCATACTCGCAAACTTCGTGCCATGGTAAGAAGCCTATGCAAAACGTGAAGAATTACCGCCAGAACAAGCGCAATTTCCGGATTCCCGTCGCTGGCACCCGAAGCATCAAATGCCCGCATTCTGATTCAGGGCAATATGTGCCGAAAAACGTCACTTTTGGGCATCGGCTGAGCTTGCCCGGTCGGCAACGGCGGACCGGCTAGCGAGCAGATGACCCCGCAATAATTCGGGGAGCATGTTGTCCGGCGCGGTGACCATTCGGTCTGCGAATTCGCTCCACAGCGCCATCGCCTTGTCGCGCTCCCCGAGCGCGAGACGCCCGGTGATCGCGGCCCCCACCAGGAAATCCATGCGCGCGGCATCCCGCCTGAGCAGCGGCTCGGCCAACTCAACCATGCGCGCCGCATCGCGCTCGCCGATGGCCACGAACAGGTCGACCCAGGTGCGCTGAGGCTCGCCGAGGCGCGCCGCGCAGGGCGATTTCCGTATCTTGTCCCACACCGGGCGCAGCTCGTCGCGCGTGAGAAACGGGGTCATGGCGCTGGCGATTTCGAATAGATGATCCACCGCAAGGGTGCTGCCCGCGTCCACGCACTCGACCGCGAACAGGCGCGCCAGCTGCGCGGCGCTGCGGACGATCGGCGCAACACCCTCGAGTTGTCCGGTACGGCCCTCGAGCAGGAATGCGCGCACGGCGAGGGCCTCTTGCGTAAGCCCGGCCTTCTTGAGCCACTGGCGCGACGCAGGGGTGATACGCCCGCGACCCGCTTCGCCCCCGAGCAATTCGATTGCCGGGATAGCGAGCATCGACAGATTGACGATGTCGTTCGAGCGCGCATCCAGGAAACGGGCCCTGGCCGCGTTGAGGTCGAGGACGGGAAAGAAATCCGAGTTGGCGGCTATCGAAAATTGGTCGAAGTACGGCTGCAGCGTCTTCCTCCCGCCGACGCGATGCAGCGCGAAGTCCGCGACGCTTCGCACATGAATGCGCGCAAGCTCCTTCACGAGGCGCGGCTGCTGGAAAACCGCGTCCGACAATGGCGGCAACGATCCGCCGTTTTTCGCGACGATGATGAGGTCGACATCGGTTGCGGTATAAATCGCATAATCGGAAAACTCGGTGGATAGCGCCTTGATGACCGACGCGACGAGGACGGGACTGATCTCGTAGAGTTGCATCCATTGCACGAAGATCCCGTCGCCGGCCAGATGACGCTTGACGCGGGCGTAGAACTCCCCGGTAAACAGGCTCGCCACCCCGCTCACCCAGGGGTTCGAGGGCTCTGAAACGATGATGTCGTAGCGCTTGTCGTGCGCCGAGAAGAAGGTCTTCGCGTCCTCGATGTAAATGCGGCTGCGCGGGTCGCGGTAGACGTTGTCATTACGCGGGCTGAAAGCGCGCGCCGCCTCCACCATCGCCTGCTCGATCTCGACGGTGTCGACCTCGCGCAGCCGGTCCGCGGCGAGCATCACGTGGCTGGTGAGTCCCGATCCAATGCCGATATTGGCCGCCGTCCGGGCGCCGGGCTTGTAGGCGAGCGGCAGCGCCCCGGTCAGGATCATGGTCGCCTCGTCAGGAGCGACGCCGCGGTTGGGTTCCATGACGAGCGCGGCATCGGACTTGCCATTGGTGTGGATCGATACGCGCCGGGCGGTCTTCACGACGTCGACGGTCGCCGTCTTGCCGTCGCGGTGGTACAGGATTTCCGCGTTGTCGCGGGACAGCAATGCGCCATGGCGATAGACGCCGGAGGCCATCTTGTACGGATCGAGTTGCACGAAAGCGAGTGTCGCGGCCAGGCCCGCCACGCCCGCTGCGGTCGCGTACGCCGCCAGGCGGCTGCCCCGGGCGCCCCCCCACAGCAGCGCGATCCCGAGCCCGATGTCCACGGCCGCGCCGGCCGATATCAGGCCCTTGAGCCCGAGCGCGGGCAGGCCGACGTGAACCGCGGCGAATACCCCCGCGATGGCGCCGACGGTGTTCGCAGCGTAGACCGCGCCAATCGCGCGTTCCCCCGCGCCGCGCTGGAGCAGGGCATGGGTGATCAGCGGCAGCGTCATGCCGGCGCAAAACGCGGCGGGGAACATCACGATGAGGGCGATGAGGTGGCTGCCGAGGTTGAACATCGCATAGCCGCTGTCGTTGCGCGCGAGCACGCCGAACAGCCATTGCATGAGCTCGAACGTCCGGCCGTAAACGACGAGGGTTGCCAGCGCGAGCAGCCCCATCGCGACCTGCACCACGCCGAGAAATTTCTCGGGCGCGGCGATGCCGTCGATGCGGCGCTTGATCCACAGGCCCCCGAACGCCAGCCCGAGTATGAACGCCGACAGCATGAGCTCGAAAGCGTGCGTGGAGCTTCCGAGCACCAGGCTGAGCATCCGGATCCAGCCGATCTCGTACATGAACGATGCCGCGCCGGTGAGTGCCGCCACGCTCAGCATGAGCGCGTAACCGTGCCCGGCCGGACGGGCGGCCGCGCGGCGCGGCGGGGGCGGCGCGAACGCCATGTCTTTCGCGAGCAGCCAGACGACGGCCGCCAGCAGGATGTTGAGGACGCCCGCCGTCAATATCGTGCCCGGCAATCCGACCAGCGCGATTAGGAGAAAGCCGCTCGCGAGCACCCCCACCGCCGCGCCCAGGCTGTTCGTGAAGTAGAGCATCGCGATGGTGCCGCCGCTGCGGTCGGGATAGCCCCGGATCAGCCCCGCGCTCATCAGCGGGAACGTCATGCCCAGCAGCACCGACTGCGGCAGGATCAGCAGGGTGGACAGCGCCCACTTGAACGCATTGGCCGCGAACGGGGAGCCGAGCGCCGGCATCACGCTATCGTAGGCAAAACCGGTCGCGCCGACGTACACCCGGTGGAAAACGAGCGCGCACAGGCCGATCACCGCTTCGGCGACCGCGTACCCCAACAACAGGTTGCGCCAGCGCGCCGAAAAGCGGCTGCACAGCCAGGAACCGAGCGCCATGCCGCCCATGAAGATCGCGAGCACCAGGGTCTGGGCGTACGCGGCGTGGCCGAGGAAGAGCTTGAGGTAGTGGCTCCAGATCGATTCGTAGATCAGGCCGGCAAAACCGGAGAACGCAAACAGCACATAGAACCAGTTGCGGGAGAGGCGTGTCGTCATGATGATGGCTTCAGATCGTTGCCGTCTTTTGAATGACGCCGCCGCGCACCCCTCCCCGAGTGGTCAGAGGAAGTCCTCGGCCCGCGGGAAGGATACGGAAAACGAGGCTTCAGCCCGCCGGGGCGCCGGCAAGCCGCCGCAGTTCGGCCGCTGCAGAAGAGATAACCGGCTCCCACTCGCCGAATGCGGGCTGTCTGAAGATTTTCACAGAGGGGTACCAAGGCATTGTATCGCCTGTGAACCCGTAGCGCCATTCAGGGCTATAAGGCGCCAGGACCCAGACCGGCCGCCCGAGCGCGCCGCCGAGATGGATCACTGCGGTGCATACGCTGATGACCAGGTCGAGGGCGCATACCAGTGCCGCGGTTTCTTCATAGTCGCTGATGGCTTCGTTCCAATGCTCGACCCGCACGCCGTGCTGCTCGCGAAGCGCGGCCACCGTGGCGCCGGCGTCTGCGGTGTATTGCAGGCTCGCGAAGTGCACGGCGGGCGTCTGAAGGACAGGCCGCCACCGCTCGAGTGGAATCGAGCGTAGCGCGCGCCTGGTCTTGCGCACGCCGCCCGCCCACGCGATGCCCACCTTCAGGCCGGACCCCATCTGGTCCAGCCGCTCGCGCCAACTGGCGATGCGCTCCGGATCGGCCTTGAGATAGCCCTGGTGGCGCGGAAAATCGTCGAGCCCCCTCCGGATGAACCGCGGCACGCTCCCCGCCGGTATCGCCACGTCGATACCGCATTCCGCTATCTCGCGCGGCAGGGCGCCGTCAGGGGTCGACGCGTACACCGTGGCCGACGGAAACGAGCGGCGAAGGATGCCGAGCAGCCTGGGCTCGCATTCCACGACGCAATGCCTGGCCGCCCCGATGAGCTGGGGCAGGCAGGACGCAAACATGATTTCATCGCCCAAGCCCTGTTCCCGGTAAAGCAGCAGCGTGCGGCCGGCAAGACTCGAACCATCCCAACGCGGGAATGCATCCCCCCAGCTCGGGCAATCCCCCTCGAGTTGGCGCAATTCGTAGTCATCCCAGCCGCGCCGGTAGTCGCCGAGGAGGAGTCGCGCCATGGCGCGGTGAAATGCCGGGAGCGCGAAATCGGGACGCAGCGCCACGGCGCGGTCAAAGCACTCCACCGCTTGCGCCAGCAGCCCGAGCTCCTGGAACGTGCTGCCACGGCAGTCGTGAAGCTCGGCATCGTCCGGTCGCATTTTCATCGCCGTCTCGTAGCAGGCCAGCGCCCGGTGCGGGTCGTGCAGCTTCTGGTGGGCCATGCCGTGAAAAAGTTGGGCCTCATAGCTGGCGGAATTGCGCTCGACCGCCTGGGCTGCGACCGCGAGCGCCTCCTCGCACCGGTCGGACCCGATCAGCGTCACGACGAGATTGCGCAGCGTGTCCTTCGCCTCAGGCGCGAGCTCATGGGCGCGGCGCAGGTGCACGAGCGCCTCGTCAGGCCGTCCGCATTCCTTGAGCAGGAGCCCGAGGTTGCACTGTGCCAGCACCGAGTCGGGATCGGCGGCGAGCGCAGCGCGGAAGCTCGCGCCGGCCCTGGCAAAATCGCGCTGGAAGTAATAGACGCCGCCGAGATTGGCCCAGCCGTCCGTGATGTCCGGATTCAGCTCAAGCGCGCGCTCCAGGTGCTGCGCCGACGCGGAATAGGACTGCGGGTCTCGCGCGAGCAGGATGCCCAGCCAATAATGGGCTTCCGCGGCATCGGGATCGAGCGCGACCGACTGCTCCAGGCTGCGGCGGGCGCTTTCATAATCCAGGGATTGCATCTGCGCGAGGCCCGCATCGAACAACGACCGGGCGCGCCTGGCGCGCCGGTTTTGCCCGGGAAATCGCAGCAACGATTTCAGGAGATTGCCCAGCATCATCGAATCACGAGCGCCGGGACACGGACAGCGGCCATCCGGTCGAGCGTCTGTTATACAATCTCCGGGCACGCCACATCAGGGCACGCGGGAGAAAGGTATGGGGCTCTTCGGTTCCGTTTCCGGCAGGCAGGTCGACGAGTTCGCCAAATCGCTGGTGGGCGAAATAGCGAAGGTCTATCCGCCGGAGGAGAAAACCGACGGCCCGAGAAAGTCCTCGCAGAAGAAAGTGGCGTCGGCCCTGGAAGGCGCGCTGAAAAAAGCCGTCGATTTCAAGAAGCAGCATAGGCTCGGGATCTACAAGACGGCGCGGCTCGGCAATACGTTCCGCTGGGAAATGAAGGAGCTGGGCTACAGCGAGCCATTCGTCGAGGCGCTGGTCAAAGACCTGGTGATCCGCCTCTCGGTCAAGTGACCGGGCCGGCGCGCCGGGGTTCAGCTTGAAGGCGGGGCGGCGTAACCCGGTATCTTCGTGGCGTCGACCTCGTCGATCTGGTCGGGGTCGAGAAACTGCCGGGCGTACTTCTCGTACACCTTTTCCCACATGAAGATGTCGAAGAGATCGGGATCGATGTGCCCGTTCACTTTCATCCGGCCGAGTATGGTGAGCGACTCGGTGAGGGTCTTGCCCTTCTTGTAGGGGCGGTCCTTGGCGGTCAGCGCCTCGAAGATGTCGGCAATCCCCATGCAGCGCGCCTGGACCGACATCTGCTCGCGCGTGAGCCCGCGCGGATAGCCCTTGCCGTCCATGCGCTCGTGGTGCCCCCCGGCGTACTCGGGCACTTTTTTCAGGTGCTTGGGCCACGGCAGCGCTTCCAGCATCTGGATCGTGACCTCGATGTGGTGGTTGATGATGCCCCGCTCCTCCGGGGTCAACGTGCCATAGCGGATGGTGAGGTTCCTGAGCTCTTCCTCGCTCAGGAAATCGGTGTGGTCCCCGTCCACGTTGTGCCAGCGGTAGCGTCTGGTGATGTCCTGCACCCGCGTCACGTCCTCGTCTTTCATTGCCTCGCCGCCGATGTTCGCGCGCCGCAGGAATTCCCGGTCGGCCTCGATCTGCTTCAAACGTGATTCGATGTCCTTGCTGACGGCGCCGCCGGCCGGCCCCTTGTCCAGCGCCCTCAGGCGCTCCCGCAGAGCCGCGATCTCGGCGTCGCGCTTCACCACTTCGAAGCGCGTATCGATCAGGGCGACCCGGTCGAAGATGGTCTGGAGCTTCGTCGCCTTGTCCACCACGTGAACCGGGGTCGTCACCTTGCCGCAGTCGTGCAGCAGCCCCGCGATCTTGAGCTCGTAGCGGTCGCGGTCGGTCATGCTGAAGTCCTTGAGGGGCCCCACCCTGCAGCCGTCGACCGCCTCCGCCAGCAACATGGTGAGCACCGGCACGCGCTGGCAGTGCCCGCCGGTGTAGGGCGACTTGTCGTCGATCGCGGCGTTGATGAGCCCGATGAAGGACTCGAACAGGTTCTCGAGGTGGTTGATGAGGAGGCGATTGGTGAGGGCGATCGCCGCCTGCGACGCGAGCGACTCGGCCAGGTGCTGGTCGGTGTCGGAGAACGCGACGACTTCGCCGGTCGCCGTATCCTTGGAGTTGATGAGCTGCAACACGCCGATGACTTCCCCCTCGTGGTTCTTCATCGGCACGGTGAGGAAAGACTTGGAACGGTAGCCGGTCTTCTTGTCGAAGTTCCTGGTGCCCGTGAAGTCGAAGCCTTCCTCGGTGTAGGCGTCGGCGATGTTGATCGAGCGGTCGTGGTGCACCGCGTACGCAGCGACCATCGTGAGGATCGGCCGGCCATCCTTGTCGTAGAGATGGATGGGGTAGAACGGGATCTCGACGCCGCTCGTGCCGCCCATCGCGATACCGAGGGTGCCGTTGCGCATGATTTCGAACTTGAGGGTCTTCTCCTCGGTCATCCGGTAGAGCGTGCCGCCGTCGGCGCGCGTGATCTCCTGCGCCGCGACCAGGATTGCCTCGAGCAGGCGCGTGATGTCCTTCTCTTGCGAGAGGGCAACGCCGATCCGGTTGAGGTGCTCGAGACGCTTGAACAGGTCGTCCCCGCGGTGGGGACGGCCCAGTGCGTCGATGGCGGGCGCTACTTGATACACACCGCGCGCACTTGCTGGATGTCGGTGATGCCCAGCAGCACTTTTTCGATGCCGTCCTGCTTGAGGGTCCGCATGCCGTCCTCGAGCGCGGTGGCGAACATCTCCGCCACGCGCGCGTGCTCCTGGATGTTCTTCTTCATGCGGTCGGTGCCGATCAGGAGCTCGTGTAGCCCCAACCGCCCCTTGTAGCCGGTGTTGCCGCATACTTCGCACCCCTTGGCGGCATGCAGGATGAGCTCGCCCTTGTCGTTGCCGAACTCCTTGACCCATTCCTCGTAGAGCTTGTCGCGCGCGGTCTTGGCATCCTTTTTCCAGGTGTCCGTGTTCTGCAGCTCGAGGCTGTATTCATCCATCAGCGACTGGATTTCCTCGGCCGTCGCGACGTGCGCCTCCTTGCACTTGCACAGCCGGCGGGCGAGACGCTGGGCGAGAATGCCGAGCAGCGCGTCGGCGAAGTTGAACGGGTCCATTCCCATGTCGAGCAGGCGGATGATCGATTCCGGCGCGCTGTTGGTGTGCAGCGTGGCGAACACCAGGTGGCCGGTGAGCGAGGCCTCGATGCCGGTCGACACCGTTTCCTTGTCCCGCATTTCCCCCACCATGATCACGTCCGGGTCGGCCCGCAGGAAGGCCTTCATGGCGATCGCGAACGTCAGCCCCGCCTTGGGATTCATCTGCACCTGGCGCAGGCCCTTCTGCGTGATTTCCACCGGGTCCTCGGCGGTCCAGATCTTCATGTCGGGCGTGTTGAGGTAACCGAGCACCGAATGCAGCGTCGTGGTCTTGCCCGAACCGGTCGGCCCGCACACGAAGAACAAACCATACGGCTTGTCGACTTCCTGCTTGCACAGCGTCAGGTTTTTCTTCGAAAATCCCATCTTGTCGAGGGGAAGCGGCTCGCCCGCGGCCAGTATCCGCATCACGATGTCTTCGACCCCACCCTGCGTCGGGATGGTCGCGACCCGCAGCTCGATGTCGAGCGGCCCGAACTTCTTGAACTTGATCTTGCCGTCCTGCGGCTTGCGGCGCTCGGAGATGTCGAGATCGCACATGATCTTGAGCCGTGCCGCAAGCGAATTGCGGTAGCTTGCCGGCACCTGGATGTACGGCACCAGCTCGCCGTCCTTGCGGAAGCGGATCTCGGTCTTGGCCTTGCCCGGATAGGGTTCGATATGAATGTCGGAGGCGCCCTGCTGGTAGGCGTCGATGATGACCTTGTTGACGAGCTTCACCAGCTCGTTGTCATTGGCAGCGGATGCGACGTCCTCCGACCCGCCCTCGAGGGGAGTCTCGCTCTCGTCATCCAGCGTCCCCAAAATATCACCGATGTCGCCGGAGTCCGCCAGCGCGCCGGCGCCGCCGCTGCCGAACATCTGGTCGAGCGTCGAGGCGAAATCGCGGTTGGTCGTGACCCGGTAGACGATCTTGCTCTTGGGATAGACGTTGTTGACCATCTTCGACGCCTTGGTCTTCTCGGGGTCGATGGCCATCACGATGATGCCGTCCTTGCTGTCTTCGAGCGGGATCCACTGGTTGGTCTGGCAGAACTCGCGGCTCATGTTCTTCAGGAGGTCCGGCGGCTTGATGCGGTCGTTCTTGTGCGGCTCGCAGGGCACGCCGAAATAGGACGAGAGCGCGTCGCCCAGCGCCTGCACGGTGACCTTGAATTCGTCGATCAGCACGGTCTCGAGCTCCAGGTTCTTGCGCCGCGCCGAGCGCTGCGCGAGCTCCAGCTCCTCCGCCGAGATCACCGCGTTGGTCACCAGGCCGTCGTACTTGGTGCGCACCTGCATCATCGGGCCCTGACGCTGGCGGAACGCGATGGCGAGCGTCTCGCACAGCTGCACCACGCCCTCTTCCATGATCGGCGGGAACGGCTGGCTGGCCTTGGAATTGATGATCTGCACCACGCCGATCAGCTCCTTGGCCTTGGCCTCCAGCACCGGCGCCACCAGCATCTGCTTGGTGCGGTAGCCGGTCTTGGCGTCCACCGCCTTGAGGAAATTCAGCTGCGGGCTGTAGGACTTCAGCTCCGCGTCGTCGTAGACGTCGCGGATGTTGACCACGCGCTTGTTGTGCGCGACGAAGCCGGCGATCGACGCCTCGTTGATCGGCAGCTTGATGTCCTTGAACGAGTTGAGGCCGGTCTTGACCTTCGATACGATCGAGCCCTTGTCCTCGCTCACGAGGTAGATGGTCAACCGGTCGGCGCTGAACAGGTTGCACAGGTCCTGCGAGAGCTCGAGGATGATCTCGTCGATGTTCTTGGTTGCGTGGATCTTGTTGGTGACCGCCTGCAGCTTCGTCTGGAACTGCAGCTTCTCGGCCAGGTTGTCCTGGCTGACCGGCTTGCTCTGGAGTACCGTGCTCATAATGACCTCGCCCTGTCGATTCCTGTCTGGCCGTCAACGGCCGCCTGAAATTCCGCCCCCGTGCCCGCGCCGGGCCGATCCGGCCGCATCAAAATTCGAACACATGGTTGTTCTGGAGCATCTTCGGCCTGCGCTCCTTCACCTTGACCGCGACCTGCTGCATGATGAGCTCGGATTCGCGCGGCTTGAGATGCGTGATGTAGATCTCGGGCGTGAGCTTCAGCTTTGCCAGCTCGCCCGCCAGCAGACTCGGGCACAAATGCTTGGACACGCGCGCGAGTGCCTCCTCGCGATCCGAAAGCGCGGTCTCGATGATCAGGTACTTCAGGTTCACGATCCGGTTCACGACCGGCCACAGCGCATCGTTGCTGGTGGTGTCCCCCGTGAAGACCAGGCTGGCGGTTCCCGAGTCGAGCTGATACCCGACGGCCGGCACCACATGGTTGGCCGGCAGCGGGGTGATCCGGCGGCCGTCCAGCGCCACCGCGTCGCCCAGTGCGACCGCCTCGTAGCGCAGGGCGGGGTTGGCGGCATCCGGAATCCGGCTGAAATCCGGCCACAGCTTCCAGTTGAACAGATGCTCCTTCAGGATGGCGAGCGTCTCCCGGGTCGCATGGAGCGTGAGCGGCTTGTCCCGCATCCAGCCTACCGTGTCCACGATGAACGGGATCGAGGCCACGTGATCCATGTGGGAGTGGGTGACGAACACGTGATCGATCTGCGCCAGCTCGTTGATCGAGAGGTCGCCAACCCCGGTGCCGGCGTCGATCAGGGTGTCGTGATCGAGCAGCAGGGTGGTCGTGCGGAGGTCCCCGCCGATGCCGCCGCTGCACCCCAGCACCCTCAGTTTCATCACTTGGTCTCAAATTTCCACACGCCGTCCCAATCCGCGCCCGGCGGGTGGGCTCGCAGGGTTGCGATCCGCTCAATGAATTCATCGTACAACGCGCCGTCCGCAGCGATCTTCTTGAGGTTGAGCAACTGCAATTCGGCCTGGTCCCACTGCTGCGCCCGGTAGTACTTAAGCGCCTGATTCCAAAGCCCATGTTCATCAAGCCTGGCCTTATCCACCTGCCCTTCCAGCCCCAGCGGCTGGAAAATGGCGACCGGTTCGTCCTTGCCCTTCACCCGCACGCGGTCAATCTCGCGGCACACGACGCCCGAGATCAGCGATTTGGTGCCCTCGCCGATAATAATATCAGCCCCATACTGCTTTGTGATGCCCTCGAGACGCGACCCCAGGTTCACCGCGTCGCCCATCACCGTGTACGCCTTGCGGATCTTTGAGCCCATGTCGCCGACCCGCATCACCCCCGAGTTGACGCCGATGCCGATCTTGAAGGTTGGCCAGCCCTTCGCCCTGAACTTCTCGTTGAGGGCCTTCGCCTCGTTCTGCATGTCCAGGGCCGCCAGCACGGCATGCATCGCGTGCCTGGGGTCCGCCACCGGCGCGCCCCAGAACGCCATGATCGCGTCGCCGATGTACTTGTCGAGCGTTCCGTGATGCCGCTCGCGGATCGCCAGGCTCATCGTGGTGAGGTACTCGTTGATGTAGAGGGAAAGCTCCTCGGGCGTAAGGCTCTCCGAGATGGTCGTGAACCCGCGCACGTCGGAGAACAGCACCGAGAGCTCCTCGGCGCGCGGCGCCATGTTGAATTGCTCGGGGTTCTCCGCCATCTTCTCCACCAGCTCGGGCGGGACGTACTGCCCGAACAGGCCGGTGATCTGGCGCATGCCGCGGGCCTCGATGAAGAAGCCGTAGGCCATGTTGAGCGTGAACAGCATCAGCAGCATGATCACCCCCGAGGCAATCGGCAGCACCAGGTGGCCGTGCTGGAACACCATGATGTTGGTGGCGAGCACCACGACCAGGACCAGCACCGTGACCAGCGTCGATCGCAAGGGACTCAGCAGGGGCAGCAGCAGGGCCATGAACAGCCCCGAGATGAACAGCAGCACGAATTCGGCCCCCAGCACGTACGGCGGGCGTTGCTTGATGTTGTTATCGAGCATGCCCGCGATCATGTTCGCGTGCACCTCGACCCCGGGATAGACCGCGTCCACCGGCGTCGCCCGCAAATCCAGCAGGCCGGGCGCCGTGGTGCCGACCAGGGCGATCTTGCCCTTGAGTTCGGACACGTCGATGCGCTCGTTCAGCACGTCGACGAGCGAGTAGTAGCGGAAGCTGCCCTTGCGCCCGCGATAGGGGATCAGCGCGCTCGCCGTGTCGTCCACCGGAATCCTGAGCGAGCCCACCTCCAGCAATTCGAGATCGGGGTAGCCTTCCGGCGCCAGCGACGCGTCCGGGGACACCGCCTTGACCGGCGTCGAGCCGAGCAGCACCCGCACCATCGCCAGCGACAACGGCTCGTAATAGGCGCCGTTGTATTCCGCGAGCATGGGCACGCGCCGCACGATGCCGTCGTCGTCCGTGAGCGAATTGAAATGCCCGGCGCTGGCCGCGTTCTTCTGCAATACCTCCAGGTTCGACGTGTAGCCGTGCCACGATGTCGTCCGGATCGACCGGCTAGCCAGTAATTCCGCCGTGAAGACCGGCGGCGGCAGGGCCCCTTTTTTCGGCGCCAGCCCCGGCTCGTCGCTGGAGAAGATGTAGCCCATCACCACCGCGCGCTTGTCCATCTTGCGCGCGAAGATGTCGTCGTACTCGAGAAACGGTTTGAGCTGCTTCAGCACCGACTGGAACGGGGCGACGTCGCGCAGCTCGCGTTGCGACAGCCGCTCGAGCACGCGGATGCCGGAGGACTCGTCGCGCTCGGCGAACACCACGTCGAACCCGAGGACCGCGACGTTGTACTTGTCGAACAGCACGTCGAGCAGATTCGCCAGCCGGTCCCGCGGCCACGGCCAGCGGCCTTCGCCCCCCTTCTCCTTCTCGGCCAGGCTTTTTTCGTCGATGTCGAGGATGACGATGCGCTGATCCACGCCGCCCGGCATGGTGAGGCGCAGGCGCGTGTCGTAGATGATCGCCTCCAGGTTGTCGATGAGCGGCAGGCGATAGCGCTCGACGCAGTGGCCGAGAAACACGATGACCACCGCGAGACCCATGACGATGCGTGCGAGATGCTTTTTCAAACCCGGTTCCCCTGCTTGTGGCTCTGCCTATGGTTCGTTGCCCCGTCGCTGCCGGCCCGTGATCCGCCCGCCGCCCCGTCCCAGAAACCAAGGGCCGGACACCGGCACCGTACCGATATCCGGCCCATGATCGCTACCGACGGGTCCCGGCAGCGTGCCGACCCGGTCGCCGCGACGCCTATCTCTTGACGAAAAATTCCATCTTCACGCCCGCCAGCTCGATTACGTCGTGGTCGCTCAGCGGGTGGGCCTGGGCATCCAGCACCTTGCCGTTGACCACCGGCAAATTGGCGCCCTCGACGTGCGTGATGAAGTAGCCCTGCGGGCGCCGGGTGATGACGGCCACCTGCAGCCCGGGCTTGCCGAGGGTGGTGAGGTTCTTGGTCAGCTCGATCTCCTTGCCAGCGGCGCCACCGGTCAGGATTTGCAGGGCCGCGAGCGGCTGCGGTTCGGCCGGGGCCGCGGGCCTGGGCGGAGGGGCAGCCGGTGCAGGCGCCGCTGCGGCCGGCGCAGGGGCGGCCGGTTTCGGAGCCGCGGCGGGAGGCGGCGCGGCGGGCTTGGGCACAGCCGCAGGAGACGCCGCGGGAGGTGGCGCGGGAGGAGGCGCGGCTGGCTTGGGCGCAGCCGCAGCGCCGGCTGCCGCCGCGGGCGCCGAAGCGGGCTTGGGCGCAGCCGCCGCCTTGGGCGGAGCTCGCATCACCATGGTCTTTTCGAAATCCTCCGCGGGCGGCTGGCCCGCGGCAGCCGCAGGGGCGGCCTCCACCACGTACTTCATCTTGTACTTGCCGATCTCGACCACGTCGTTGTTCTGCAGGATGTGCTTCTTGATCGGATTGCCGTTGACGAGCGTCCCGTTGGTGCTGCCGAGGTCCTCGAGGAAGGAGTCGTTGAGAATGGTGACGATGCACGCGTGCTCGCCGCTCACCGCCAGATTCTCGATCTGGATGTCGTTCTGCGCCTTGCGCCCTATCGTGACGCGTTCCTTGTCGAGTGGGATCTCCCGGATCACCGACCCTTCCAGACTGAGAATGAGCTTGGCCATGGTGTTATCCCCGCCTTCTATCTGAACCAGGACTTCAATTTTCCCCGCCACCCGGTACGCGCCGCGAAATCCTTCACCACCCGCACCAGTATCACCGAAACGTTGTCGCGCCCCCCGTTGTCGTTCGCCTGCTGCACCAGCTGCTGCGCGGCGAGCGGAAGGTTGGCGGCGAGCGAGGCCAGCGTCAACTGGATGTCCTCGTCGGTCACCATGTCGTTCAACCCGTCGGAGCACAGCAGGAAAATGTCGCCCGGCTGCACCGGATACGTATGCACTTCCGTTTCCACCTCGGGATCGATGCCCACGGCGCGCGTCACCAGATTCTTGTTCTGCGAGTGCCTCGCCTGCTCCTTGGTTATCATGCCGCTATCGATCTGTTCCTGCAACAAAGAATGGTCGCGCGTCACCTGCTCCAGCACGCCGTCGCGCAGGCGGTAGAGCCGCGAGTCGCCGATGTGCCCGACCGAAACGTGGTTGTCGTGCCACAGCGCGACCACCAGAGTCGTGCCCATGCCCGAGTACTGCGGCTGGCTCTGGGCCGCCTGGTAAATTGCGGCGTTGGCGCGGGTTGAGTGCTCCGTGATCAACTGCTCCGCGCTCTGTCCGTTGAGCTCCTCGGGCTTCTTGCCCGCGAGCGCCTTTTTCATCTCGGACTTGATCAGCTCGACCGCGATACCGCTCGCGACCTCGCCGGCATTGTAGCCGCCCATCCCGTCAGCGAGCACGGCCAATCCGGCCTCCCCGTCAGCCGCAATGCTGTCCTCGTTGTGCGAGCGCACCATGCCGGAATCGGTTGCCGTCGCAATTTCGAGCGCGGTTTTCAAGTTGACCATCGCGTTACCCTATGAGCTCGTCGCCCGCGCAGCCGGGGCCGGTGGTGATGCAGTCGCCGCCTGGCGCGCGGCCGATGACAGGCTCTGCAGGCACAGCCGCAGCGCCTTGGCCATCTGCTCGCCATCCTGATAGCGTTGATCCGGGTCCTTGGCCAGGGCCCTGTTGGCGATCGCCGCCACGCACGCCGGCAGCGCGGCGTTGTGCGTGCGGATGTCCGCATGCGGCTCGTTGGCGATCTTGAACATGAGCTGCGCCATCGAGTCGCCCTCGAACGGCAGGCGCCCGCACGCCATCTGGTAGAGCGCCACCCCGAGCGAGAACAGGTCCGAGCGGCCCTCGATCTTCTTGCCGGCGAGCTGCTCCGGCGACATGTAGGACGGTGTGCCCAGCACCATTCCCGTCTTGGTCTTGGACGAGTCGGTGATGCGGGCGATGCCGAAGTCGGTGACTTTCACCGTGTCGCTCTCCGCCTCGTACATGATGTTGGCGGGTTTGATGTCGCGGTGCACGACGCTGTTCTTGTGCGCGTACGCGAGCGCCTCGGCCACCCGCGCGACGATGGACAGCACCTTGGCGAGCGGCATCAGGTTGCCCGGCTTGATGTACGGCGTCAGGTCCTTGCCCTTGAGAAATTCCATGGCAATGAAGGCGAGATCGTGCTCTTCGCCGGCATCGTAGATCGTCACGATGTTGGGGTGGGTGAGGCGGCCTGCAGTCTCGGCTTCCCGGAAAAACCGCTCCTTCACGTCCTTCAGCTCGTCGGGCTCGAACTCCTGGGACAGCGCCATGGTCTTGATCGCGACCACGCGCCCGATCTTGGGGTCCTTCCCGAGGTAGACGACGCCCATGGCGCCCTTGCCCAGTTCCTTCTCCACCTGGTAGCGGCCGAGCATCGGCTTTTCCACGCCGCCGCCCGGCATGATCACGGTGCCGCCGGGATGGCCGCCGCCCGCCCCGCCCAGAATCACGGTTTCCGACATCGCCTTGGCGCGGGTCAGCCGGGCTTCCAGGTCGCGGAACTTCGGGTTGTAGTCGGACATGTAGCGGAACACCGATTCCGCCTTGTTGAACTGGCGCTTGCGCTCGAAGTCGAGCGCAAGATTGTAGAGGACGTCCATGATGCCGTCGTCGATCGGCAGCTTGCGGAAGTAATCGAACGCGGTGTCGAGTTGCCCCTGCCCCTGGTAGGCGAGCCCCAGCATGCGGTTGCTCTGGGCGGAATCGAGATCCGATTTTTCCTTGCCGCGTTCGGTGACCAGAAACCGCTTGGTCGTCAGCGCAAGGTGCCCCGCCAGCAGCAGCGTCACCGCCGCCATCAACTGCAGCCACATGAGCTGGGTCATCATCAGCGCGAAATGCGCCGCGATCAGCACGACCAGAACCGCGGCGGTCAGCAGCGCGGCCGTGCCCGCCTTGAGCCGCGGCAGCAGCAGGATGAGATAGAGCGCTACCAGCAGGAACACCCCCTTCTCGACGATCCCGCCCCACGTCGGCGCGACGAAGAAATGCTCCTGCAGGATCGAGGACACCGAATGCGCCAGCGCCAGCACGGACGGCATCGCGGGAGAAATCGGCGTCACTGTCGTGCCCGCGAGCCCCGCCGCGGTCACGCCGATCAGCACGATCTTGTCGCGATAGGTGGCCGCCTGGATCTTGCCGTTCAGAACGTCGTAGAACGAGTCGCTGCGGAACGCCGGACGGCCCTCGCGATCCTTGTAGAAATAAGTGTACATCTGGAGCACCGGGTCGGTGTCGATGCGCAGCTTGCCGAGGGATACGCCTTCGCCCGGCCGGACCTTGATGTCCGCCGGTCCCAGGTTGAGGTATTGCGCCGCGATCCTCATCGACAACGATGGGAAGACCCGGCCGTGGTGGCCAACGACAAGCGGCTCGGTGCGCACGGCACCGTCGACATCGGCATTGGCGTTGAGATGCCCGAGCCCTGCGGCTGCCTTGCCCAGCGCCTCGACCGGGATTTCGATCCGGTCGGAGGGCAGCACCGCGGCCTCGATGCCCGCCTGGGGGGCAAGCGCGCTTTTCAACACGTAATCGGGAAGCGGCTTGTCGGGCTTGCCGCGCGGCTCGAGGAGGCGGAACAGCAGCGGCAGGATAACGTTTCCGGCCCGGGCGTAGCTCTCCGCGAGTTTGCGATCGGTGTTGAGGGCCTGTTCCGCCTCCCGGAGCAGCGCGACGAACTGCGCCGTCTCGCCGGACGGCGACGCGGCGCCCGGATCGGCTCCGGGCTGGGCCGAAGGCGCGGGCCGCGTGGCAAGGTCGATCAGCTTGACGATGTACGGGTAGCCGGCATCGACTTGCGGCTCGCTCAACAACACGGCGCTGCCGATCACCTTGGGCTTGGCGCCCGCCAACAGGTCGGCCATTCTGGCCAGGACCTCCCGCGACCACGGCCAGCGCCCGATCTTCTCGACCGACGGCTCGTCGATGACGATGACGTACACGTCCGTCATCGGCTCGCGCGCGGTGGCCTGCACCCCCATGTCGTACGCCTTGCGCTCCAGGCTCTGGATGAGATCAGTGCCCGAGAACGCCAGCAACAACAGCGCAACCGCGAGTCCGAGAAACCAGTCCGCTCGCCAGAAGTCGAGTTTTTTCATCCCTGTCCCTGCATTTTGTTATTGTTTTCTAGCGGGTTAGCGTCGTTCACTCACCCATTCTACGATATTTGCCGGAAAAGTATATGGTTTTCTGGGAAACGGGAGTCAGAACTTCCCGCGAATACAGGATGTTACGGCGGAGAAGGTAAACGAATCCGCAGCGATTCCGGCGCGCCGGAACCTGCGGTGCCGCCCGAGCGAGCGGCGTCAGTTGCCGAGCAGGGTGCCCGCGGCAAGTCCCGCGGCGCGCGCAAACTCTCCGCCCGAGACCTTCTTGCCATCCTCGCCGCGCGCGCGCAGTACCTCGATCATGCCGCCTTGCGCGGTGACCTTGAAGCTCGCGTCGGTGATGCCGGAGACTTCACCGATCTTGCCGGCCACGTCGGCGAAACGCCGGAAAACGTGCTTGCGCGCGTCGAAGATCTGCAGCTTCTTTCCGCCCAGCGTGGTCCACGCGCCGGGCGCCGGATTGCAGCCGCGGATCAGGTTGTAGTTGAAATCGACGTGGTGCGCCCAGTGGATGCGCGCCTCGCCTTCGCGGCACCAGCCTTCGTAGCTCGCCTTCGATTCGTCCTGAACCACTTCCCGGTGCTTGCCGGCCAGCACGAGGTCGGCCGCTTCCAGCATGGCCTCCACACCCATCGGGAACAGCTTGTTGAAATACATGTCGCCGATCGTCTCGTCGGGACCGATATCGCATTCCTTCTGCAGCACGACCGGTCCCTCGTCGAGCCCTTCGGTGGGACGGAAAATCGTGAGCCCGGTGCGGGTGTCGCCGCGGATGATCGGCCAGTTGATGGACGAGGGGCCGCGGTACTTGGGCAGCAGCGACGGGTGGTACTGGATCGTGCCGAGGCGCGGGATCTTCACGAGCGTGTCGGGCGCGAACTGCAGCACGTAGGCCATGATGCCGAGGTCCGCCTTGAGGCTTTTCAGGGCGTCGTGGGCCTCGGGGTCGCGCAGCGACTTGAACTGGAACACCTCGAGCCCCTTTTCCTCCGCCGCGGCCCGGAGTGGATCGGCCTTGGCGCCCGGCTTCTCCGGCGCGCAGAACACGCCCGCCACGTCATCCTTGCGGGCGAGGAATGCATCCAATATCGCTTTGCCGTAGTCCTGCTGTCCGATGATGGCGATTTTCATGACTACGCCACTTTCTTCGGCGGCGTCGAAAACGCGCCCGCACTCTTCAACTTCGCAATCTGCTCGTCGCCGTAGCCGAGCACTTCTTTCAGGACTTCCTCGGTATGCTCGCCGAGCGTCGGCGAGCGCTTGATCTCGGGCGGAGAATCGGACAGCTTGATCGGCATGCCGACGTTAAACCACTTGCCGCGTTGCGGATGATCCAGCTCGACCCACATGTCGCGTCCCCGCACGTGCTCGTCGTTGGCGAGGTCGTCGGTGCCCATCACCGGCCCGCACGGCACGTCGAGCGGGTTGAGAATCGCCATCAACTCCCGCTTGGTGTGCTTCAGCGCGAACTCGCCGATGACCTCCCACATCTCGTTCTGGTTCTTGCGGCGGTCCGCGATCTTGGCGAATTTCGGATCGGTCGCAAGTCCCGGCATGCCGATATCGGAGCCGATGCGGTTGGCGAGCGCATTCCACACCGCTTCCTGGACGACGACGTAGAGAAAGTCATTCGGGCCGCCCGGCTTGCAGCGAACCGCATTGCCGAGCTGGCCGCCGCCGGAATCGTTGCCGCCGCGCGGCACGTCGCCCATGCCCTTGTGCGTGGGCACCGAGAATTCGGTGAGCTCGCCGCGCGTCAGGCGCTGGTGATCGCGGAACTTGACCCGGCACAGGTTCATGATCCCGTCCATCATCGCCACCTCGACGTACTGCCCCTTGCCGGTGCGGTCGCGCTGGCGCAGCGCCGCGAGCAGGCCGATCGCGAGGTGCAGGCCCGTCCCCGAATCGCCGATCTGCGCGCCGGTGACGAACGGCGGGCCGTCGGGCACGCCGGTGGTGCTCATGGCGCCGCCCATCGCCTGCGCCACGTTCTCGTAGGCCTTGAACTGGGCGTACGGGCCGGTGGAGCCGAAGCCCTTGATCGAGCCCATGACGATACGTGGATTGATCTCGCGGATCTTCTCCCATGGAAAGCCGAAGCGGTCGAGCACGCCGGGCCCGAAGTTTTCCATCACGATGTCGCACTTTTTCAGCAGTTCGACGAACACCTGCTTGCCCTCGGCGTTCTTCATGTTCACCGTGATCGAGCGCTTGTTGCAGTTCAACATGGTGAAGTAGAGGCTGTCGGCATTGGGCACGTCGCGCAACTGCCCGCGCGTCGCGTCGCCTTGCGGGTTCTCGAACTTGATGACGTCCGCTCCCATCCACGCCAACAGCTGCGAGCAGGTCGGCCCGGCCTGGACGTGCGTCATATCCAGGATTCGTATGCCCTTCAGTGCTTCCATGGTCATCCCCTCGATGCGGTTTCCCGGCGGACCGTGAACGGCGCTTGCCTCCGTTCGTCGGGACGCCCGCTTGAACGGCGCGCCCCGGAGTCCATTCTAGTTGCTTCCGTCATTCGCGTCCGTTCGAAGCGCTATTTCTTCTTTGCGCTCGGATTCAGGCTCGTGATGCGACCGCTTTCGGTGCCGGCGGTTTCATCGATCACGGCATTGATGAGCGTGGGCTTGCGCGAGCGGATGGCTTCCTCCATTGCCTCGCGCAACTCGGCCGGGGTCGTGGCGTGCACGCCCACGCCACCGAAGGCCTCTATCAGCTTGTCATAGCGTGCGCCCTTGACGAACACGGTGGGTGCCACATCGGGGCCGCCGGCCGGATTGACGTCCGTGCCGCGGTAGACGCCGTTGTTGTTGAAGATGACCACGCAGACCGGCAGGTTGTAGCGGCAGATGGTCTCGACTTCCATGCCGGAGAAGCCGAAGGCGCTGTCGCCCTCGATCGCGATC
>Ga0156023_1060_pt2 | contig 22797 bp, 19 predicted proteins | sample RifCSPlowO2_02_FD_107677 | JGI IMG/M metagenome (GOLD analysis project Ga0156023, IMG submission 107677) | Betaproteobacteria bacterium RIFCSPLOWO2_02_FULL_67_26
GTCGGCGACCTGCTGGCGGAGTGCGACAGCCCCTTCGGGCGGCTCACGCACGTCGCACCCGCCGCGCGGATGTCCGAGACGCCGGCCTCGTGGTCGCGGCCCCCGGTCCCGCTCGGGACGCACGAACCCATCTGGCCGGAGTACGGCGCCGGACAACAGCCGGTAAAATAAAAGGGGAAGACCCCGTGAAGATCGCCGCGCCCCCAATAGTTCTCGCTGCCCTGCTGGCCGGCGCCGCAGCCACGGCGCGCGCCGACGTCCAGGAATCGGATAAGGAATACCTGTTCTTCACCCCGGCCGCTCCCTGGAAGCTCGTGGTGCCGAAGGGCGACTTGAAGCTGGTGCAGGAGCAGCGGCGGCCGGACGGCTCCGGTTTCTACTACATGCTGACGAGCGCGAAGCAGCTGCTCAACTTCTCGGTATTCATGGACAGGGCCGACGGGTGCTCCTCCGGGGAAAGCTGCCGGGCGCTGTTCCTGCGCAACCCGGGCGCGAGAATTCGCAACCCGAAGGACGTGAAACTGTTCGAGGAGAACGGGTTCCACGTCGCGCAATTCTACGTGGACGGTTTCTCGGATATCCCGATGAAGCAGGCCAACCTGTCCGCGCACCTGTACCGCGACGGCTACTGGATCGACGTGCGCATCTCGCTGGTGGCACGGAAGCCGCCCGATCCCGAGCCCCTGCTGGCGGTGCTGCGGTCCGTGACGCTAAGGTAATGCAAAGGAGAAGCGCAATGACCCTATGCCCCATCGCCCTTGCCGCCGGATGCCGGAAATGCCCCGCCTTTTCGGTCTGCCCCCTGAAAGGCGTCATCGGCGACTACAAGAAGGAAGACGGAACGCAGTCGAAGCCATCCGCTGACCCCTCGAAGCGCGACGAGAAGTGATCGGAAAGGCTAGCGGCGCGGGACTTGCGCCAGCTCCTTCTCGATCGTCTCCACCACCGCCGCTTCGTAGGCGCGGATGAATTCCACGCTGGTCTCGGTGAGCAGGCGGTGCCGCTTCCTGACCGCGAAGGTTGAAGGCTTGTGCTGGTCCACTTGCCGGAAGAACGCGACGGTCCGCTCCAGGTCGCTGCCGTGCGCCTCGTAGGCCTGCTCGAGCAACGGATAGTGGCGGCTGTAGGTCATGTCGTTGGCGAGGGACACGTTGTTCAGCTCGCCGCGCCTGACCGCCAGTTTCCGCTCCGCCTTCGCGAAGAACGCCGCGCGCTGCCGCAGCAGCACATCCTCCGATATCTCCCTGCGCTCGTGGCGCGCGTATAGCGCCGCGAGCTCATCGTAGACGGACTTCGTCGCGCGGGTGAGCGTGGATTGCTGCTCGGCATAGCGGCGGATCGCCCGGTGCTCGCGCGTGCCCGGCCCGTATTTTTGCAGCGTGAACGCCGCCATCGCCTTGTAGGTGATGAGGTTGCAGAGCGCTTCCTCGACGCCGTAGGGCAGGTCGAACTGGTCGTGGCAGTCCTCGTGGATCACGAGGTAGAGGAAGCGGTCCAGCTTGCCGCCGAGCATGGAGAGGGTGACCGGCGTGCCGATCTCGCCCCACGCCTCCACCGTGGCGAAGAAGACGTCGGCGCCGTCGGCGGCGGCGCGGCATTCCTTCTCGGTCTTGATCTCGCGCCACTGAATCGCCGGGTCCTCGTAGGAGTACGGCAGGGCGAGCCGCGACGCGACGCCGCAGATCGGATACGACTCCTCGTTCTTCTCGACATCGACGAAGTTATCCGTTTCCTCGAAGCCGATCCGCTTCTCGAATACCCTGACTTCGTCCAGGAGCGCCTGCCACTCGCCCGACACCCCGGGGGCCGACGGGACGAAGAGCTCCTGCAGCTGGGCGCATCCCACGAAAACGGCTGCGAGCAACGCGAGCGCGGAAAATCGGACAGCAAGATGGGGATTCACGCGGATCCTTTTCGGTAAGCCAGCACCGGATAACGCATTGATCCGGTTGGAGGATGACAGTTCCCGGCGCAAAGTGGAAAATAAACAGCATCGGGGTCATTTTCCTTTCCAGTGGCTGATACGACGTTCCACGGCGTGTTTCCTTATCTCGTTTCCCCGATCGATGCGTCAGGGAGCGTGAAGGGGGACGTCCTGGCGCGGCTGTGCAGCGACCTGATCGAGGCGGGCGTGCACGGGTTGACTCCGCTCGGCTCCACCGGCGAATTCGCCTATCTGTCGTGGGCGCAACGGCGCGGCATCGTCGAGACCGTGGTCGCGGCGGCGAGAGGCCGGGTACCGGTCGTGGCGGGCGTGGCTTCGACGACGATTGCCGATGCGGTAATGCAATCGCGCGAATTCGAGCGCCTGGGCTGCAGCGGCATCCTCGCCATTCTCGAGGCCTATTTCCCGCTGTCCGATGAAGGCGTGTTCGAATACTTCAAGGCGATCGCCGAGGCGGTCTCGGTCCCGGTCGTGCTGTACACCAACCCCAACTTCCAGCGCTCGGACTTGAGCCTGGCCGTCATTGACCGGCTCAGCCGGGTCCCGAACATCCGCTACATCAAGGACGCATCCTTCAATACCGGGCGCCTGCTCTCCATCATCAACCGCGTCGAGGGCAGGATGCAGGTGTTTGCCGCGTCCGCGCACATTCCAGCCTGCGTCATGTTGATCGGCGGCGTCGGGTGGATGGCCGGGCCGGCCTGCGTGGCGCCGCGGCAGAGCGTCGAGCTGTACGAGCTTTGCCGCCGCAAGGACTGGAGCGCGGCGATGGAGCGCCAGCGCCCCCTATGGAATCTCAATCAGGCCTTCGCCCGGTACAACCTCGCGGCGTGCATCAAGGGCGGGCTCGAGCTGCAGGGCTACGCGGTGGGCGCCCCGCTGCGGCCCCAGGCGCCGCTCCCGCCCGAAGGCGTGGAGGAAGTCCGGCGCGCCTTGATGGCGATCGGTGCATTGCAGGACAAGGAGCGCTGACCATGGCAACACCGAAACCAAAATCTGCAACGGGGCGCAAGCGGGCGCCGGCGAAACGCGCGCCGAAGAAGGCGGCGGCGGGCTCGCGGGGCATACTGCCGCAGGACTGCCGCCTCGATGCGGGGACCGGCGACATCGCCGAACTCACCCGGCGCATCGAGTCGGAGGGCGGAATCGTGCTCGGCACCTACCGCGAGCCGCTCGGCGGCCATCCGGTGGTGTTCGCGTCGCTGCCGATCGGCAAGGTCGAGCCCACGCCCTTCCAGCGCGATCTCTCGGAGGCGCACCACAAGAAGCTCGCCGGCGTGCTCGACAAGACCGGCCTGTTCCTCGACCCGATCATCGCGATCACCGCGCCGAAGGAAGGGTTCTGGACGCCGAACGGGCGCCACCGCCTCGCGGCGATGCAGCGGCTCGGCGCGAAGGCGATCATGGCGCTCGTCGTGCCCCAGCGCGAGATCGCCTGGCAGATCCTCGCGTTGAACACCGAGAAGGCGCACAACCTGAAGGAGCGCTCGCTCGAGGTGATCCGCATTTACAAGGGCCTGCTCGACGAGGATGGCGCGCGGCCCGAGACCGAGTTCGCCTACTACCTCGAAGAGGCGGCGCTGGTGACGCTCGGGCTATGCTACGAGCAGAAAAAGAACTTCGCGGGCGGCGCCTACGCCCCGATCCTGCGCCGGCTCGAGACGTTCTCCGGCGAGTCGCTGCGCAAGGCGCTGCACGCGCACGAGAAGCACGCCGGGGAGGTGTTCAAGCTCGACGAACTGGTGACCGATGCGGTGGCAAAGCTGAAAGCGAAAGGGCTGATGAGCCCCTACCTGCGCGCGTTCGTGGTGGCGCGCATCAACCCGCTGCGCTGGGTCCAGGGCGACCCGCCGCCGCTGGAAGACGTGCTCAAGACGATGCGCGAGCGCGCGGCGAAGTTCAACACCGACCGGATCAAGCAGGAAGACCTGGCGACCGCCGGCGGCCCGCCCGACGACGAATAAGGGAGAATGCGCTAGAAAAGGTCCGTCCACTTCTTGCGGACCTTTTCCTGCAGTTCCTTGCTGGCTTCCGCCACCTCCGGAAACTCGTGCAGGTGATCGAACGGCCGGCACGCGTCGATGATCGCCTTCGAGCTGAACGGCGCCTTGTAGGGATAGGCGACGAACATCGGGTCGTTCTTCGAGCCCATGCCGCGCTGGATGATGTCGATATCCGTCACCGGGTCGGTGCGCGTCGCGACCGCCCACATGACTTCCTGCAGGTTGGACGGATCGATGTCCTCGTCCACCACCACCGAGTAGCGCGACATGTACGCCGCCACGCCGCACTGGTTGAGGATGTGCCCGGCCTGCTTCGCGTGCCCGGCATAGCGCTGCTTGATCGCCACCACGTTGAACATGCGCGCCCCGCCGATCTCGTGCGCCCATACCGCGTGCACGTCCGGCACGCCGGCCGCTTCGAGGGCGTCGAACAGCAGCGCCGAGCGCATCACCGCCTTCGAGTACGAGTAGTCGTTGGGCGGCTTCGCCGGGGGACTGCCCACCATGATCGGGTCGTTGCGGTAGTAGATGCGCTCGATCGTGACGGCGGGCGCCTTGGACGCCTTGCCGGGATAGTAGCCGTGGAACTCGCCGAACGGGCCCTCCGTCCGCACGTCGCCCGGATGCGCCCAGCCCTCGAGCACGATCTCGGAGGCGGCCGGAAACGGCAATCCCGTCACCTGGCCCTTCACCACCGCCACCGGCTCCTTGAGGATCGCCCCGATGTAGTTGTACTCGCACATCCCGAACGGCACCTCGATGCCGGAAATCAGGTAGCCGAGCGGGTCGGCGCCGCACACGATCGCGACCGGGAACGGCTTGCCCGCCTTCATGGTTTTGTCATATTGAATAGCGCCGTGCTTGCCCGGCACCATGTCGAGCCCCACGGTCTTCCGGTCGTGGACCTGCACGCGGTAGGTGCCGACGTTCACCCAGTCGGAATCGAAATCCTTCGTCACCACGCAGCAGCCGGTGCCGATGTAGCGCCCGCCGTCCTTCTCGTGCCAGAACGGCGACGGGAAGATGTCGAGGTCCACTTTCCCGTCGCCCTTGATGTTTTCGAACACGGGGCCTTTCTCGACAGGCGCGGGATCGTGATTCGGCGCGTCGGCCTGCCACTCCTTCGGCTTGCCGCGCAGCTTCTGAACCAGGCCGTGGTGCGACTTCTCGGCGCCGAGGCGCAGGATCGAGGACAGCTTGCCCGGGCTGCTCGTGCTGCAGGTGAGGACGCGGAATCCCCTGGGATAGCCCTTGATCTCGTCGAACAGCAGCGCCGGCGGCGATTCCTTCTTGACGTTCAGCTCGCTGATCGCGCCCAGCTCCAGGTTCCAGTCGGCGCCGCGGACGTCTTGCACCTCGCCGAGCTTGCGCGCCTCCTCGAGCCAGGCGCGGAGGTCGAGCGGGTTGCCTTTTTCGGAGCGTCTCATGATGTGGATTTTCGCATGCGCGCGGCCCGCCGGACCGCCTCGATGATTTCGGGATAGGCGCCGCAACGGCACAAGTTGCCCGAAAGATAGTGCCGGATTTCATCCTCCGTGGGATCGGGCTTCTCGTCGAGCAGCTGGCGGGTCATCAGGATGAAGCCTGGCGTGCAGAACCCGCACTGGAAGGCGCCGCATTCGATGAACGCCTTCTGCACGGCATCGAGTCCGTCGCCGTCCGCGGCGCGCTCGATCGTGACGACCTCGGCTCCGTCCACCAGCGCGGCGAGGTACAGGCAGCCGGTCACGGCGGTCCCGTTCACCAGCACCGTGCAGCAGCCGCACAGCCCCTGCCCGCAGCTCTCCCGCGCGCCGAACAGCGCAAAGCGATTCTGCAACAACTCCACGAGATTCCAATGCGGCGGAACATCCGCGGAAACCGCCTCGCCATTCAGCGTGAACCGGATAGTCCGCTGAACGGTGTTCATCGGCGGTTCCCGCTAAGGGATGAGGGATGAGGGATGAGGGATGAGGGATTCATTCTGTTTCTCTCGGCGCCTCGGCGGTTCAGGCTTTCAGCGGGCTGCCCTGCTTCGTTCGCAGCGCGCGGTAAACAGCTTCGGCGGTCAGCGGTAGAGACGTAAGCCTGACGCCGACCGCGTCGTCGATCGCGTTTGCTATCGCCGGCGACACGCTGAACGTCCCGCTCTCGCCGACGCCCTTCGCGCCGAACGGGCCGCCGTGCTCGGTCGAGTCCACCGCCTCGTTCGCGATGCTCGCCGGAATGTCCAGCATCCCCGGAATCCTGTAGCCGGCGAGCGAAGCGTTGGTGCACTGCCCGGCGCTGAACTCCATCTTTTCCGACAGCGTGAAGCCGAGTTGCATGATCGATGCGCCGGACAACTGGGTCTCGACGATGCGCGGGTTGATCGGGGTGCCCACGTCGGAGACGTTGACGAGCCGCGTCACCTTCACCTGCCCGGTCTCGGTGTCCACCTCGACCTCCGCGCCGCTCGCGCCGATCATCCAGAACGGCGTCACGTTGGCGGACTGGCCGGTGTCGTGATCCGTGGGCTGGTAGGTCGGGATGAAGCTCCCGGTGCCGATGATGTTGCCGGCCTGCATCCCGTACTTCTTGCGGAACACCTCGGCGATCGGCGTCGTTTCGCCGGACAGGCCGACTTCGCGCGCGAGCGCGAGCAGCTTGTCGCGCGCATCCTCCGCCGCGCGCCGCACGGCATTGCCCATGTGGTAGGTCGAGCGCGACCCGAGCGTCGCCATGTCGTAGGGCGTCACGTCGGTGTCGGGGTGGACCACGGTGATCGACTCGATACGGATGCCCAGGACCTCGGCGACGATCTGCGCCATCGCCGTGTCGGAGCCCTGCCCCATGTCCACCGTGCTGCTGTAGAGCGCGCAGCTGCCGTCCGCGTAAAGGTTGACGATCGCGACCGAGGTCGTCGGCGCAATGACGGCCTTGAAGCCGATCGCGATGCCGCGCCCGCGCCGCACCGTCCCGCTGCCCCGCTCGAACGGCTTGCCCCAGTCCAGGCGCGCCGCCACGCGTTCGAGCGCCTTGTCGAGCGCCGCGTCCTTCATCACCGTGCCGGTCGCCTGCGGGCGGCCGTCGCGCAGGAGATTCTTGCGGCGAAACTCGAGCGGGTCGAGCCTCAACTCACGCGCGATCATGTCGGTGTGGCCGTCGTACGCCCACACCAGCTGCGGAATGCCGAAACCGCGCAGCGCGCCGGCGGGCGGCAGGTTCGTGTAGAGCGCGTAGGAGTCGATGTGCACGTTCTCGATGTCGTACGGCCCCGGCGCGGTGAACCCGGATTTCTGGGTGATGCGCGGGCCGATGTCCGCGTAGGCGCCGCCGTTCCACCACACCTCGCACTCGCGCGCGGTGATGCGCCCGTCCTTCGTCACGCCGCTCTTGATGCGGATCGTCGCCGCGTGCTTGGTGAGCGTGTAGAACTGCTCCTCCATCGTGAGCGAGACCTTCACCGGCCGGCCCGTGAGCAGCGACGCGGCGGCGACCAGCGCCTCGAGCTTGATGTAGAGCTTCGCGCCGAAGCCCCCGCCCAGGTACGGCACCTTCACGCGCACCTTGCTCTCGGGCCAGCCGAGGAGCCGTGCGATCTCGATGCGCACGAACGACGGGCTCTGCGAGGCGGTGTGGATCGTGAGCGTGCCGTCGCCCGGCACGGCGGCCGAGACGAACGGCTCGAGCGGCACGTGCAGCACCTGCTGCGTGCGGAACGTATGCTCGAACACGCGGTCGGCTTTCTTGAACGCCGCCGCCGCATCGCCGCGCCGCAGGTGGTAGTCGAGCGCGATGTTGGTGTTCTTCCTGCCCTGGAGATGCTTGAGGTCCGGGAATGTACCGGCCGGCCTGAGCACCTCGTGGACGACGGCTTTCGAGGTCATCGCCTCGACTTCGTCGAAAACCGCGGGCAGCGCCTCGTACTGGACATCGATGAGGCTCGCCGCCTCCTCGGCGACGTGCGGGTCCGTCGCGAGCACCAGCGCGACCGGCTCGCCCACGTGGCGGACCTTGTCGAGCGCCAGGATCGGCTGGTCGTGGAACGCCGGGCCGTAGTGCGGGTCCGGGATGATCGCGCGGATGTCCTCGCCGGTCACCACGCGATGGACGCCGGGGACCGCGCGCGCGGCGGTGACGTCGATGCGCTTGATGCGGCCGTGCGCGATCGTGCTGCGGAAAATCTTCCCGTGCAGCATCCCCGGCAGGCGCAGGTTGTGCACGTACTCCGCCCGGCCGGTCACTTTCGCCTTGCCTTCAAGGCGAGGTACCGAGCGCCCGACGGCACCGCGCTTTTCCTCAGCCCTCATCCCTCAGCCCTCATTCCTCGCGAGCGCTGCGCGGACTGCCCGGACGACATAGACGCGCAGCAGCTCGCGCTTGTACGCCGCCGACCCATGCTCGTCGCCGATCACCGCGGCCTCGGATGCAGCCGCGTCGCCCGCACGGCGCAGCACGCTGTCGTCCACGCGGGCGCCGCGCAGGGCGCTTTCAGCCGCGCCGAGACGCTTCGGCGTATCGGTCGCCGCGCTGATCACGATGCGGGCGTCACGCACGACGGCACCCTCATTTTCCGAAGCGGTATCGAGCACGACGGCCACGCCCAGCGCCGGCCAGTCGTCTACCGAGCGCGTGGTGCATTTCAGGTACGCGGCACGCCGGGGAGCCTGCCGCGGGACCGTTACCTCCGATATCAGCTCGCCGCGCCCGAGCGTGGTTTCGAGATAGCCGCTGTAGAGCTGCTCAAGAGGAATTGTCCGGCCACCCTTGGCATCGACGGTGGAAATGGTCGCCCCCAGTGCAATCAACACCGGCGGCAGGTCCATATGCGGATCCGCGTGGGCCAGATGTCCGCCGACGGTCGCAACGTTGCGCACGCGCACGTTCGACAGCGTGCGCAGCGTCCGGGTGATGACGGGAGCTTCTTTCCGGACCACCGGAGACCGTTCCAGCGTGGACAGCGTCGCCATCGCTCCGATGCGAAGCGTGCCGCCCGCGCCGGCTTCGATGCCGGAATACCGCTTCTCGATCGCGCGCAGGCTGACGAGCCGCGTGGGCCGCAGCACGCCCATCTTCATCATCAGCATGACGGCGGTGCCGCCCGCAAACGGGCGCACCGTGGCGTCCCCGGAGGCGAGCAGTGCGGCCGCCTCGCGCAAGGTGCGGGGCTCGAGCAATTCAAACGGCGCCATAGCTGTCCCGCACTCTACTGAGAACGTCGAGAAAATTCAAGGAAGTAGCGCAATTAGTGTGCTACAATCGCGCCCTTTTGCAATCAGGGCCGCCGCACATGCCCCGCGCCATCAGAAACATCGCGATCATCGCCCACGTCGACCACGGCAAGACCACGCTGGTCGACAAGCTGCTGCGCCAGTCCGGCACGTTCGCGGCGCACCAGCACCTGGTCGAGCGCGTGATGGACTCGAACGACCTCGAGCGCGAGCGCGGCATCACGATCCTCGCCAAGAACTGCGCGGTCACCTACGCCGGCACCCACATCAACATCGTGGACACGCCGGGCCACGCCGACTTCGGCGGCGAGGTCGAGCGCGTGCTCTCGATGGTGGACGGCGTGCTGCTGCTGGTGGACGCGGTCGACGGCCCGATGCCGCAGACGCGCTTCGTCACGCGCAAGGCGCTGGCGCTGGGCCTGAAGCCGATCGTGGTCGTCAACAAGATCGACCGTCCCGAAGCGCGCCCGGACTGGGTGGTGAATCACACCTTCGATCTCTTCGACAAGCTCGGCGCGACCGAGGCGCAGCTCGACTTCCCCATCATCTACACCTCCGCCCTGAATGGCACGGCGACCCGCGACCTTGCGCAGCCGGGTACCGACATGCGCCCTCTATTCGAGGCGATCCTCGAGCAGGTGCCGGTGCGCGCCGACGACCCCGATGGCCCGCTCCAGTTGCAGATCTGCTCGCTCGACTATTCGAGCTATGTCGGCCGCATCGGCATCGGGCGCGTCAACCGCGGCCGCATCCGCTCCGGCCAGCCGGTGGCGGTGCTGCACGGTCCGGACAGCACGCCGGTCATCGCCAAGGTCAACCAGGTACTGGTGTTCAAAGGACTCGAGCGCGTGCTCGCCGAGGAAGCGCAGGCGGGCGACATCGTGCTGGTCAACGGCATCGAGGAAGTCGGCGTCGGCGTTACCCTCGCCGACCCCGAGCGCCCGGAAGCGCTGCCGCTCCTGAAAGTGGACGAGCCCACGCTCGTCATGAATTTCCAGGTCAACACCTCCCCTTTCGCCGGCCGCGACGGCAAGTTCGTCACCAGCCGCCAGCTGCGCGAGCGCCTGGTGCGCGAGACCATGAGCAACGTCGCGCTGCGCGTCGAGGAAACCGCCGACCCGGACATCTTCAAGGTCTCGGGTCGCGGCGAGCTGCACCTCACCATCCTGCTCGAGAACATGCGCCGCGAAGGCTATGAAGTGGCGGTCTCGCGCCCGCGCGTCCTGCTCAAGGAAATCAACGGCGTCAAATGCGAGCCGTTCGAGATGCTGGCGGTGGACATCGAGGAGGCGAACCAGGGCGCCGTCATGGAAGCGCTGGGCAGCCGTCGCGGCGACTTGCAGGACATGCAGTCCGACGCCACCGGGAGAAATTCGGGCCGCGTGCGGCTCGATTACCGCATCCCGGCGCGTGGATTGATCGGCTTCCAGTCCGAGTTCCTCACCATGACGCGCGGCACCGGCATCATGAGCCACGTGTTCGACGACTACGCGCCGGTAAAGCCGGAAATCACCGAGCGCCGCAACGGCGTGCTGGTCTCGGCCGAGAACGGCGAGGCGGTCGCCTACGCGCTGTGGAAGCTGCAGGAGCGCGGCCGCATGTTCGTCGACCCCGGCGAGCCGCTCTACGAGGGCATGATCGTCGGGCTGCACAGCCGTGACAACGACCTCGTCGTCAACCCGGTCAAGACCAAGCAGCTCACCAACATCCGCGCCGCCGGCAAGGACGAGGCGATCCTGCTGACGCCCCCGATCCGTCACACCCTCGAATCGGCCGTCGAGTTCATCGCCGACGACGAGCTCGTCGAGATCACCCCCAAGTCCATCCGCATCCGCAAGCGCCTGCTGCTCGAGCATGAGCGCAAGCGCGCTTCCCGCGCCGCCGCCTAGCAGTCCGTGAGCTGGTCTGTTCCGGACGCGTGTCCCACGCCTCCGAGTACTGCTACGCTTGCGTCACGTCGTCACCATTATTCGTCATCCGTATCTCGTCACTCTTTCCAGCCCATGACATTCGACATGAATCTCGTCCAGCGCGGCGCGCGGCTGCGCCGCAGCCCGTTCTTCGCGGCGACGCAGCGCCACGGCGCGCAGGGCTACACCGTCTACAACCACATGCTGTTCCCGACTTGCTTCGCGGACTTCGAGGAGGAGTACTGGCACCTCCTCAACCACGTCACGCTGTGGGACGTCTCGGTCGAGCGACAGGTCGAAATCACCGGACCCGACGCGTTCGCGTTCACCAACATGCTCACCCCGCGCGACCTCTCGAAATGCGCCGTGGGCCAGGGGAAGTACGTGGTCATCACCGCGGAGGACGGCGGCATCATCAACGACCCGGTGCTGCTGCGCCTCGCCGAGAACCACTTCTGGCTTGCGCTAGCCGACAGCGATGTCCTGCTGTGGGCGCGCGGCGTTGCACTCAAGTCCGGGCTGCGGGTGAAGATCACGGAGCCCGATGTGTCGCCGCTGCAGATCCAGGGCCCGAAGGCGAAGGACGTCGTGCAGGCGCTGTTTGGCGACGCCGTGACGAAGCTCCGCTACTACTGGTTCCTCGAGACGAAGCTCGACGGCATCCCGGTCGTGGTGACGCGCACCGGCTGGACCGGCGAGGTGGGCTACGAAATCTATCTTCGCGACGGCAGCCGCGGCGACGAGTTGTGGGAGCGCATCATGACGGCGGGCAAGCCGCACCAGATCCGCCCCACCGGCCCGTCCGACATCCGCCGCGTCGAGGCCGGCATCCTCAACTGGGGCGCCGACATGACGCTCGAGAACAACGTCTACGAGGTCGGGCTCGAGTATCTCGTGGATGACGCGAAGCCCGGAGACTATATCGGCCGCGCGGCCCTGAGGCGCATCAAGGCCGACGGCGTCCGGCGCAAGCTCGTGGGCGTCGAAATCGACGGCCCGCGCATCGAGATGAACGCGGAACGCTGGACGGTCGCCGCCAACGGGACCGGTACCGGACAGGTGACTTCGGCCCTGTACTCCCCGCGGCTGAAGAAGAACATCGGCTACGCGATGGTACCGCTCGCGCACGCGGCCGTGGGCACGGCGCTGACGGTGGCTATCCCCGGGACGGGGACGCGCAAGGCAACGGTCGTGCCGCGGCCGTTCGTGGATCCGAACAAGGAGATTCCGAAAGCGTGACTCGTTGCTCGTGAGTCGTGGGCGTGGGTCATGGGCCGTCACTGCGTCACTTCCTGGGACGGGGTACCCGCGTCTTGATCGCGGGAGCACAAAAATCAAAGTCGCAGCCGCGGTCGGCCTGCGTGACCGATTCGAGGAACAGCTTGCGGTAGCCGCGGCCGTCTCCCGGGCGCGCCGGCGGCTTCTTCCGCTTTTTGCGGCGCGCTTCGAGCTCGGCGGGACTCACCTTGAGCTCCAGCCGGCGCGCCGGCACGTCGAGGCGGATGCGGTCGCCGTTCCTCACCAGCGCGAGCGGCCCCCCGGCCGCGGACTCCGGCGTCACGTGGAGCACGATCGATCCGAACGCGGTGCCGCTCATGCGCGCGTCGGAAATCCGCACCATGTCCTTCACGCCCTGCTGCGCGAGCTTCTTCGGAATCGGGATGTAGCCCGCCTCCGGCATGCCGGGCGCGCCGATCGGCCCGGCGCTCTTCAGCACCAGCACGTCGCCGGCCGCGACGTCGAGCTTCGGGTCATCGATCCGGTTCGCCAGGTCCTCGAGCGACTCGAACACGACCGCCCTGCCCTCGTGCTTCATCAGCTTCGGGTCCATCGCCGACTGTTTGATGATCGCGCCGCCGGGGGCGAGGTTGCCGCGCAGGAACGCGATGCCGCCCGCCTTGAACACCGGGTTCCGGGACGTACGCACCACTTTCTGCGGGAATGAAGGGGGCGCCGCGGCGACGTTCTCGCCGAGCGTCCGGCCGGTCACGGTCAGCGCGCCGAGGTTGAGCAGCGGCTTCAGTTCCCGCAGGATGGCCGTCGCCCCGCCCGCCTTGTAGAGGTCTTCCATGTAGTGCTGCCCGGTCGGCTTCAGGTCCACCAGCACCGGCGTCTTGCGCCCCATGCGGTCGAAGGCCCCGAGGTCCACCGCGATGCCAAGGCGGCCCGCCATGGCCGTGAGATGCACGATGCCGTTGGTCGAGCCGCCGATCGCGAGCAGCATCCGGAGCGCGTTCTCGAATGCCGCCGGCGTCATGATCCGGTCGGGCGTGAGCCGCTCCTTCGCGAGGCCCACCGCGCGCGCGCCGCTCGCTTCCGCGTTGCGCATGCGCTCCGCCATGACCGCCGGGATGCACGCGCTTTGCGGCAGCATCATGCCGAGCGCCTCGGCGCACAGCGCCATGGTGGAAGCCGTCCCCATCACCATGCAGGTGCCGGCCGATGGACAGAGCTGGGCGTTGACCGCGTTGATTTCCTGCTCGTCGATCTCGCCCGCGCGGAATTTTCCCCAGTAGCGGCGGCAGTCGGTGCACGCGCCGAGGCGCTCGCCCTTGTGGTCGCCGGTGATCATGGGACCGGTCACCATCAGGATCGCCGGCACGTTGGCGCTGGCCGCGCCCATGAGGAGCGCGGGGACCGTCTTGTCGCAGCCGCCGATCAGCACCACCGCGTCCACCGGCTGCGCGCGGATCATCTCCTCCGCGTCCATCGCCATCAGGTTGCGCAGGTACATGCTGGTCGGGTACGCGAACGACTCGTGCAGCGTGATCGTGGGAAACTCGACCGGCAGCCCCCCCGCGAGCATCACGCCGCGCTTCACCGCCTCGATCAGCTCCGGCACCGTGCGGTGGCAGGCGTTGAAGCCGCTGTAGGTGTTGGTGATGCCGATGATGGGCCGCTCGAGCGCGTCATCGGTATAGCCCATCGCCTTGATGAAGGCCTTGCGCAGGAACAGCGAGAATTCTTCGTCGCCGTAGGCCGTCAGGCCCTTGCGCATTCCTGTCTTCGATTTCAATTTCGCCATCGGGACATTATTCCACGATACGCAGGATTCAGCACTTGCGAGCGGCGAGGCGCGGCTCGCCGGTGCGGACCCAGTACTCGAGCTGCCTGCGGGTTTCGGCGTCAACCTTCACGATGCGCTCCTTCAGCTCCTTCATCGCCTGGTCCGCGACCGCCCAGTTCTGCTGCGTGCAGGCGCCGGCCATCCGGCCCGCCGAATTGCGCGCCAGCCTCCGGTTGCGCTCGGTGTCCGGCAATGGAATTTGAGCCACGTAGCGGTACGCGCGGTCGTAATAGACGTACGCCCGGTCGTAGCGGCGCTGGTCCCAGTAGAAGTCCGCGAGCCGGCGGGCCACGATTTCCTTGTCGAGCGCGCCGCCTTGCGTTCCGATCGCTTTCTGCACCTCGGCGTCCGGGTAGTTCTCCAGGATCGCGAGCGCGTCGAGCAGGGCCTGCTCCTGTTGCGCAGGGTCCTTCCGGCGTTCATGCAGGATGTGCATCTGGTAGCGGACGCGCGCGGTGCCGGGGCGGCCCACGCCCTGCGCTTTCTCGACGAATGACAGCGCCTCGTTGAGCAGCCGGCCCGCGTCGTCGTAACGCTGTTGCGACATCGCGGTCGTCGCGAGCAGAACGCGGTATTCCCAGCCCTGCAGCGTCCGGGGCACCGTGCTCCGCGGGGGCGCGGGCCGCGCGGGCTTCGCCTTGGCGGCCTTCGATTGCGGGGGAACGGGCTGCGGGGCCACCTTCGCGGTCGCGACCGGCAGCGCCGCGAAATCGGTGTGCTCGGCGTGGGCGTCGCGCTCCAGCTCCACGCGCACCTGCAGGCGCACCTCGCAACCGCCCTCCAGGCACGCCTTCCCGGCCCCCGGCACGACGAACACCTGCCAGTTCAGCGTCCTCGACGGCGTCGAGGTCGTCAGTTCGCCCCCCACTTCGTGGTTCCACGCCGCGTTCAGTATTTTCCCCTGCCGGTACACTGCGATGCCAAGGGCGCTGTAGCGCACCGCGGGCAGCTTGCCGGTGGTCTCGAGGCGGATCTCCGCGATGCGCACGCCCAGTTCACCGTCACGCTCCAGGCCCGCGAAGCCGAGCCCCGTGACCTTGACGTATTGCGCCGGGGTCCCGCGCCCGACGTTGGACACGTCCTCGCCCGCCCCGAGCGCGGAGATCGACAGGACGACGAACAAGATCCCACCGCAGATGATCGAGCGCGTCACAGCGTTACCCACCACGCCTCGCAATGCGCGCAGCCTCCTCGCGCTTGAGAAAAACCACCAGCGCAAGGACGAGCGCGGCGCCGTAGCCGGCGAAGACCAGCACGAACGCGCCGAACAGCCCGCCGGCCAGCTGAAAGATGAAGTTGCGCCCGACCGACATCACCCGCGGCGGAAAGCTGCCCTGCACGACGACTTCGTAGGGCCCGGGTCGGGCAATGCTGAACTGCGCGACCGCGACGCTTTCGGTATTGCCGCTCGTGGACGTCGCTCCCGATTGCGATCCGACCGGCAGCTCGCGCCCGCTGGTCTTGTCGATCACGGAGATGCGCGCGCCGGAGGGCAGATGCCTAGCCTCGTCGTAAACCCGGCCCTGGAACACGGCGCGGTAGTCGTTCCAGACCAGGTAGCTTCCCGGCTTTTTCAATTCCAGGGCATGCCGGCCGGGCGCGAGAAACGGGATGGCCGACTCGTACTCGAGGAAGAGCCATGCGCCGATGCCGCCGGCCGCGATGGTGGTGGCGAGAACGATCGCCCCGGCGAGCACGTACCAGCCGTTGCCGGGAACGCGTTCGGCTTCGGTCATGGGCGCCGCCCGGCTGCCCGGGAAATCTATCGCGCGCCGGCTTTCTTGAGCAGCTCGACGACCTTACTGTCCCCGCCCTTCACGGCGTAGTCGAGCACCGAGCCGCCGGCGCCCCGCCGGTTGGGATCCGCTCCATACTTCAGCAGCAGTTGCGCGATCGCGGCGTCCCCGTTCATCGCGGCCACCATGAGCGGCGTGACGCCGCTCGCGGCCGGGCGGTCGGCCCAGAAGCCCAGCTCGACGGCTTCGGCCGTCCCTGGACCGTCACGGTTCATCACCGCCGACATGACGTCGTTGTATTTCGGCGTCCTCGGGGGAGGCGCCGGCGCCGCGTCGGCCATCGGCGGGGCCGCCGCCGGCTTGCGCTTCACAACGCGCTGCGCAGGCTTGGGCTTGTCGTCGGCGGATGGCGCCGCGGCGGGCATTGCCTTCGGCGGGGCTTCCGCTTTCATCACCGGGGCCGACGCCGGTTTCGCGGGTGTTGGCGCCAGGGCCACGGATGCCGGCTTCTGCGGTGCCGCGGCCGGAGGCGCCGGGGGCGCGCTCTTCTGCGCGTCCGGTATCGCCTTCGCCATCTCCTTCTTCATCTCTTTTTCGGCATCCTTCATCGCCTTTTCCATCTCGCGCGCGATGTCCTTGCCGGCCGACTTCATGGCTTTATCCAGGTCGCGCTGCATGTCCTTCTGGGCGCTTTTCATTGCCTTGTCCATCTCCTTCTCCACCCCCCCCATGAGCTGCCCGGGAAGAATTTCGGAGACGTAGTAGCCGCCGGCTAGGCCCGCGATCAGCAGCCCGCCGACGGCCGCGCCCACCGCCTTCATAAGGCTGGACGGCCCGGCGCGCACGACGAGGCAGCTCGTGATCATGTCGTGCAGCGCCTGCTTGCGCCCGGTGAAGGCCGCGAGCAGAAAGCCGATGTAGAGCGGAATGGCTGATATGATCTTGGCGAGGTTTCTGAGGAGCGCGCGCACGAACGAAGTGCGGTTGCCGTCGAGGTCGGTGACCTGGATGCCGAGCAGGCTCTTGCCGAACGTCGCCTGCCGCTCCGAGCTCTCCATCACCGGCCAGTAGAGCAGGTAGGCAAGAAACCAGACGATGTTGCCGATCACCGCGCCCGTGACGCCCATGGCCATCGTGAGGGCGGAGAGCAGCACGACCCCGAAGACCGTGAGAATCGCCGAGTCCACCACGATCGCCGCGACCCGCGCCCAGAAGCCGGCATACTCCAGCGCCCCGCCGTCCGCCGACGCGACGGCGTCGGCCGGCATTTCCAGCACTGCATTTTTCTTCGTAAACATGACTGACTCCCCCCCTGTGGAAGCACTGCCGGCACCAATGATACTCTCCCTATATTCCATAACGCACGAGGCTCCCACCGTGCCCAAGACCCCGCTTGGCAAGCTGCCGCGCGATGCGATCCGCATGCTGGAACTGCCGCGGCTGCCGCAGGACATCATCGAGGGCTACAAGGTGCTCGTCGATCTCACCGGCACGATCTCCGACGCGATGGACGAGCTCGGCATCGTCGGCGTCGTTCCGGCTTACCTGCTGCCGCCGGTGACCACCGGAAAACGGATCGTCGGCCCGGCGTTGACCGTACGCAACATCCAGCGCACCGCTCAGATTCACAAGGCGGCGCAGGAAAAGTCCAACACACAGGGCGAAACCGAGGCGCACAACCTGGCCGAGCCCGGCGACGTGCTGGTGATACAGGGCATCATGGGCTGCTCCAACATGGGCGGGCAGTCGGCCACCATTGCCCGCCGGCAAGGGTTCATCGGCGCGATCGTGGATGCGACCGTGCGCGATCCCGAGCAGTACCGCGGCATGGGCTGGCCGGTGTGGTGCCGCGGCTTCACGCCGATCACCGGCAAGTGGCGCATGCAGACGGTGGAAGTGAACGGCGTGGTGCAGATCTGCGGCGTGCCGGTGCGGCCCGGCGACCTGGTTTGCGCGGACGAGGCCGGCGTCGCCTTCGTGCCCTACGACCGCGCGGCCGACGTGCTGGAAGGGGCGCGCAAGATCGACGCCGGGGACAACAAGCGCAAACAGGACATCGACGGCGGCGCGAGCGTGGCCGAGCTCGTCACGCGCAAATACAAGTGACGGCATTGACCAAGTCACAAGTCACAAGGCAAAAGGCAAAAGGGTTCCGGGCTTACGCTATCCTTGTGCCTTGTGCCATATGCCTTTTGCCTTAGGAACACAGTGAAACCCACGAATTTGCTGTTCATCCTGTCGGACGAGCACAACAAGCGCGTCACGGGTTGCTACGGGCACCCGATGATCCGCACGCCCAACCTCGATGCGCTGGCGGCGCGCGGCACGCGTTTCACCAGCGCCTACACCAACTGCCCGATCTGCGTGCCGGCGCGCGCGAGCTTCGCCACCGGGCGCTACGTCCACGAGGTGCGCTGCTGGGACAACGCCATCGCCTACAACGGACAGGCACCCACCTGGGGACACCGGCTGAGGGAACGGGGGCACCACGTCGCCGCGATCGGCAAACTCCATTACCAGGAGCCGAACCCGGAGGTGAACGGCTTCGACGAGGAAATCCTGCCGATGCACATCGTCAACGGCGTCGGCGACCTGCTGGGCCTGATCCGCGATGAACTCCCGCGCCGGCCCGGCTCGCTCAAGCTCGGGCCGGAGGCCGGCCCCGGCGAGTCCGAGTACACGCGCTACGACCGCAGCATCGCCGACGAGACCGTGAAGTGGCTGAAGCACTCGGCGCCGAAGCACAAGGCGAAACCGTGGGCGCTCTATGCCGGGTTCGTCTGCCCGCACTTTCCGCTGATCGCCCCGCCGCGGTTTTTCGGCCTCTATCCGGAGGACGCGGTGCCCTGGCCGGATCTCTACGAACCGGACCGGAGGCCGCGCCACCCGTTCATCGAGGCCATGCGCAAATGCTATTGCTACGACGAGCCGTTCGACGCCGCGATGGTGCGGCGCGCGATCAGCGCCTATTTCGGCCTGGTTTCATTCCTCGACGACAACGTCGGGAAGATCCTGAGGGCGCTGGACGAGACCGGACTCGCGGAAACGACCCGCATCGTCTACTCGACCGACCACGGCGACAACCTCGGCACGCGCGGGCTATGGGGCAAGTCCACGATGTACGAGGAATCGGCCGGAATCCCGATGATCATGGCGGGGCCGGACGTGCCGGCCGCCAAGGTCTGCGACACGCCGGTCACGCTCGCGGACGGCTTTCCCACCGCGATCCACGCGCTCGGCGCGAACCCCGATTCCCGCGACCGCGATCTCCCCGGCGTCTCGCTCCTGGACGTGGCGCAGGGAAAAGCGCCGCGGCGGACCATCCTGTCGGAATATCACGCGGGCGGCGCGCTGACGGCCTCCTACATGATCCGGCACGGGAAGTACAAGTACATCCACTACGTGGGGCTGCCGCCGATGCTTTTCGATCTCGATGCGGACCCGCACGAACGGAAGGACCTCGGTGGAGATCCCGGCTGCAAGGCGGTTCGCGCCGAGGCCGAGGCGCGGCTGCGCACGGTCGTGGACCCCGAGGCCGCGGACAAGCTCGCGCGCGCGGATCAGAAAAGGCACATCGACCGGAACGGCGGGAGAGAAGCCATCCTGAAAATGGGGACGTTCCGCTACTCGCCGCCGCCGGGGGCGAAAGCCGAGTACTACCAGGGATGAGGGCTACTCGGCCCGGATGCCCGTCGCCTTGATGACCTTGCCCCAGCGCGCGTAGTCCTCGCGGATGAGCCGGGCGAGGGCCTGCGGCGAGCTGGTGAGGACGTCTATGCCCTGCGCGGCGAGCTTCGCCCTGGTGGCGGGCGCATTGAGCGCCCGGGCGATGTCCGCGGCGGCCTTGGCGACGATGCCCGGCGGCACTTTCGCCGGCATCAGGACGCCCGACCACACGTCGTGCTGATAGCCCGGAACGCCGGACTCCGCGATCGTGGGCACGTCGGGCAATAGCGGAGAGCGCTGCGCGCCGGCGAACGCAAGCAACCTGAGCCGGCCGTCCCTGATCTGCGGGAGCAACTGGTTGGCGGCCCCGATAAAGACCTGGATGCGCCCCGGCAGGAGATCCATCAGCACGGGGGCCGCGCCCTTGTACGGCACGTGGGTCATCGAGATGCCGGCCAGGTATTGCAGCAACGCGGTGCCGAGATGCTGCGCGCTGCCGTTGCCCGAGGACCCGTAGTTGAGCGATCCCGGCTGCGCCCTGGCGAGCGTCACCAGCTCCTGCACCGTCTTTGCCGCCACCGAGGGGTGGACCACGAGCAGGAACTGGAAGCGCGCGGTCTGCGTCACCGGCGAGAAGTCCTTGAACGGATCGAACGGCGTCTTTTCGAGCTGCGGGATCACGGCCATGATGTTGTCGGTCGTGAGGAACCACGTTTGGCCGTCGGGCGCGCTCTTGGCGACCAGGTCGGCCGCCAGGACACGGCCGCCGGCCGTGCGGTTGTCGACCACGACCGGGTGCGGCCAGTTGATCTCGCTCGCAATCGTGCGCGCGATGGTGTCGGGCGAGCCGCCCGGCGGCAGCGGCACGATGAGCCTGACCGGGCGCGCGGGATAGTTTCCGGTGCTGCGCTCGGCGGCCGGTGCGGCGGCTGGCGCGGCGGCCAGCAAGGCAATGGCGAACAGCGGTGCGAACATTTTTCCTCCTCCGTTCTTGATCGGTATTTCCGATCAAAAGCACTGATTTAATTCGATTGATGCATAACCGGACTTCCCATATATTGCCATCGTAAGCCACTACACAGGAGGTCATCATGGCCATCGACATCGGCATCAAACCCCACGACCGCAAGGCGATCGCGCAGGGGCTGTCCCGCCTGCTCGCGGATACCTACACCCTGTACCTCAAGACCCACAACTTCCACTGGAACGTGAAAGGCCCGATGTTCCAGACGCTGCATCTCATGTTCGAGACGCAATACAACGAGCTGGCGCTGGCGGTGGACCTGATCGCCGAGCGCATCCGCGCGCTCGGCCATGCCGCGCCGGGGAGCTATGCCGATTACGCGAAGCTGGCTTCGATCCAGGACGCGAAAGGCGTGCCCACCGCGACGAAGATGATCGCCGAGCTGATCGCGGGCCAGGAAGCCGTGGTGCGCACCGCGCGCGCGATCTTCCCGACCGTCGACAAGGCGAACGACGAGCCGACCGCGGACCTGCTCACCCAGCGGATGCAGATACACGAGAAGACCGCGTGGATGCTGAGAAGCCTGCTGGAGAAGTGATGACCGTCATGCCCGTGAAGTCGGGCATGACGGGTTAGACTGGCGGCATGCTCGCCTCGATCCCGCCGGTCACGCGCGCGCTGCTGATCGCCAACGTCGCGGTCTTTTTCGCGCAGGCGTATCTCGACCCTCTCCTCGTCATCTGGTTCGCGCTGTGGCCGCTGTCCGCGACCTCCCCCGGCATGCCCGGCGTGCCGACCGGCTTCCTGCCGTGGCAGATCGTCACCTACAGCTTCCTGCACGGCAATTCACTGCATCTCCTGTTCAATATGCTCGGCGTGTTCATGTTCGGCTCCGAGGTCGAGCGGGTCCTGGGTCACCGGCGCTACGTCACCTACTACTTCGTGTCGGTGCTGGTCGCCGGCGTGTCCCAGCTCGTCACGTCGGCTTTGAGCGCCGGCCCGCCCTTCCCCACCATCGGCGCCTCGGGCGGCGTATTCGGCCTGCTGCTCGCCTACGGGATCTTCTTCCCGCGCCGCATCGTGATGCTGATCTTCCCGCCGATCCCGATGCCGGCCTGGCTGTTCGTGATCGTCTATGCCGCGGTGGAGCTCTACCTCGGCGTCACCGGGACCCAGGCTGGAGTCGCCCACTTTGCCCATCTCGGGGGGATGCTGGGGGGCTACCTGATGCTGCGGCACTGGCGTCGAAGGCGCTTTGATAGCGCGTGACTTGCCGTACCGGGCGGCTTTCTGAGAAACTGCAGCAAACTCGCGCTCCGGGGCCCCGGCTCCGCGGGCCGGGAGAAGAGCAAGCCGTTCCCGTAGACACCGTTTGGAGGAGAATCCGATGAAAAGGGCATTCATAGTTCTGGCCGCGTTTTACGCCGGTTGTGCCGGCACCATGGCGCCTCAGGGGGGTCCGACCGTCAAAATCACCGCTCTCGGCAGCCATGACGGCGAGCTGTGCGCAAGGGACCGGGCCATGGTTTTCGAGGATCCCGACGGAACGCGGATCCTCTACGACGCCGGGTTCACGGTGCGCGGGCCGAACGACCCGCGGCTCGGCAAGATCGACGCCGTGCTGCTCTCCCACGTCCACGGGGACCATCTGGGCCCCGCCCATCAGCCGGCGGCCAATGCAGGCATCTGCGGCAACCCGAGCTTTTCGGTCAACGTGACGCCGAACTCGACCACCACGATGATCGCCGCGGGCAAGAAGGCCAGGATTTTCGCCGGCAGCGACATGCACACCTTCCTGGCCGCGAAGGTCAAGGCCGCGGGGGGCGACCCGAAGCAAGTCCAGCTGGTCCGTTTCGGCGCGCTGGGGAAGATCGGCGGCGTCAGCATCGCGACCGTCCCCGCCACTCATACCAACGCCGTGGATCCGGTGTTTCTGGAAAAGAATCTCGCCGCCTTGCTTCGGCCGCTTGGCCTGGGAGCGGATGTCGGCCCGCCGGTAGGCTATGTCCTGCAGTTCTCCAACGGGCTCGTGGCGTACCTGTCCGGCGACACCGGGATCACCGCCGAACAGGACGTCACCGTTCGGCGCTATTACAAGGCGAATCTCGTGGTGATGAACATCGGCGGCACGCCGTTCACCACCGGCCCGAACGAATCGGCCTTCGTCGTCAACGAGCTGGTGAAACCCAACGCGGTCATCGTTACCCACGTCAACGAGGTGGCGACGCAGGGCGGCAAGCTGCGGCCGGGCACCAAGACGGAGGCATTCATGAATGCCGTCAGCATCCCGGTGCACATTCCGCTGAGCGGCAAG
>Ga0156023_1062_pt1 | contig 22684 bp, 22 predicted proteins | sample RifCSPlowO2_02_FD_107677 | JGI IMG/M metagenome (GOLD analysis project Ga0156023, IMG submission 107677) | Betaproteobacteria bacterium RIFCSPLOWO2_02_FULL_67_26
GGCGAGATGGCGGGATCGTAGAACGGCGCGTCGCGCCGGATCAGCCCGGCGATGAGCGCCGCCTCCGCCTCGGGAAAAAGCTTCCTGCCGACCGCCGTTGCCCGTGATGGATCTTCCTTCAACGCCCGCTGCGCCGCGACGAGCGCGCGCACCGCCGCGGCGACCTGGTCGGGCTCGCCGTCGATTTTCTTCTGCGTGGTGACGAGGGCAGGAAAGGTGTAGTCACGCGCGGCGGGCGGGCCGTCTCCGCGCCGCGCATCGAGCACCAGCGTGCCGGCGCCGTTGCGCACCGCCACCTCCGCGCCCATGCCGTTGGCCCAGAACCCGTCGAGCTTGCCTGCTTCGAGAGCTTTCGCGGCCGCCACGCCGAACGAGACGCCGGCGCCCGCCGTGCCGGGCACGGGCCCGATACTCACGTCGCGCTCCGGGTCGATCCCGGATTCGACCAGCATGCGCTTCAAGCCATCAACGGGGCCGGGCGCCGCGCCGATGCGCAGCCCCTTCACGGCAGCGAGGTCGCCGCGCTTCGCGCCGAGGTCTTTGCGCAGAATCAGGAACCAGTACATGTGCTGCGCCAGCGCGGCGAGCAACTTGCAGCCTTCCCAGTTCCTGAACGCATAGAGGGGCGCGTGCGCGGCACCGGCGACGAAGTCGAGCCGGCCGTCGCGAAGTTCCTCATAGGTGCGCGTGACCGGGAACAGCAGCTCGATCGTCGCGTCGAGGCCTTCGCGCTCGAAGAAACCCAGCTCGACGGCGGCGATCGCCGGAAAATACGACGGCGAGACCAGGTCGGGGACAGCGACGCGAAGCATTACGAAAAGACGGGAGAGCGGGCCCTCCCGCCCTCACGGCTTGTCATAGTAGTGGACTTCCACCAGCAGGCAGCCGCCGTCGGACTTGAACGGCCCGTGCGGCGTGCCGGGCGGCCGGCAGGCATAGGTGTTGGGCCCGAACTTGGTTCCGCCCCTGCCGTTCTTGTCGCAGCCGACGATGAGATCGCCGGACACGAGGTAGACCTCTTCCCAGTACTCGTGCACGAACGGCTCGGTCGTGTAGACGCCGGGCGCGAAGCGCAGGTGGCGCGTGCGGTGGCCGCGCCGGTTCTTCTCGTCGAGGTGCCCGGCGAGGATCTGCTGCTCGATGCCGCGCGGGTAGCCCTCCGGCGTCTCCCAGCCTTTGCCGGGATCGGGCGTGTAGAACTCCTTGTGCTCCTTGTGGATGGCCATGGGCTAGTGGGAAATCGTAACACGCTCACAGCGCGGCGAAATCCTCCGGCGGGAGCTTCAGTTCCGCCGCGGCGGCGTTTTCCTCGAGATGCGCGATCGAGCCGGTGCCGGGGATCGGGAGCACCGCCGGCGAGCGCGCGAGGAGCCACGCCAGCGCCACTTGCGAGGGCGTAGCGCCAAGGCGCGCGGCGACGCGCTTCACCTTCGCCGAGCGCAGCGCGCTGCCCGCGCCGAGCGGGTACCACGGCAGGAAAGCAATGCCGTGCTTTTCGCACGCGGCGAGCACGTCGTCGTCCTTCCGGTGCTCGAGGTTGTATTGATTCTGCACCGAGACGATAGTCGCGATGCGGCGCGCCGCCTCGAGCTGCTTCACGGTCACGTTGGAGACGCCGAGGTGCCGGATCTTGCCGGCGCGCTGCAATTCCACGAGCGTGCCGAGCGAATCCGCGTACGGGACTCGCGGATCCGGCGCGTGGAACTGGTAGAGGTCGATGCGCTCGATTCGGAGCTTCTTCAAGCTCCCGTCCACCGCCTGGCGCAGGTGCTCCGGCCGCCCATCCTCGTCCCAGCGGTGGCGGGTCGGGCGCACCAGCCCCCCCTTGGTGCCGATGACGAGGCCCTTCGGATAGGGGTGCAGGGCCTCGGCGATGAGGATCTCCGACACGTCGGGGCCGTAGCTGTCCGCGGTGTCGAAAAAGGTGTGGCCGAGCTCGAAGGCGCGCACCAGGAGCCTGCGCATCGCCGCGCGGTCCTTCGGGTCGCCCCAGATATCGGGGCCGGCGACGCGCATCGCGCCGAAGCCGTGGCGGTTCACGGTGAGGTCGCCGAGCTTGATGGTGCCCGCGGCGGCTGCGGGTTTCATTTTCTCATTCATAATGACGCATACCATCGTGCAGTCCAACCGGGGAGTCAAGTGCCATGTTCAGTCTTGCGGGCAAGGTCGCGCTCGTTACGGGGTCGTCGCGGGGCATCGGCAAGGCCATCATCGAGCAGATGGCGAACGCCGGCGCCAGGGTCGTCGTCTCCAGCCGCAAGGCCGACGCGTGCGAGAAGGTACGCGCCGAATTCGCCGCGCGCGGTCAGGAGGCGATCGCGGTGCCGTGCAACGTCGGCCAGAAAGAGGAACTCCGGAAACTGGTGGACACCGTGATGGCGAAATGGGGCCGCATCGACGTCCTGGTCTGCAACGCGGCGTCGAACCCGGCCTATGGCCCGATGGCCAACGCGACGGACGAGGTGTTCGACAAGATCATGCTGACCAACGTCAAGAGCGTGTTCTGGCTCGCCAACATGGTGCTGCCGCAGATGGGCGAGCGCAAGGACGGGGCGATGATCATCATTTCCAGCATCGGCGCGCTGCGCGGCAGCAGCGCGCTCGGCCTCTACGCGACCTCCAAAGCGGCGGAAGCGGGCATGTGCCGCGCGCTTGCCTGCGAGTGGGGCCCGAAGAACATCCGCATCAACAGCATCGCGCCCGGGCTGATCCGCACCGACTTCGCGCGCGCGCTGTGGGAGGACGACACCCGGCGCAAATCGCGCGAAGCCCTGACGCCGCTCCGCCGCATCGGCGAGCCGAAGGATATCGGCGGCATCGCCGTGTTCCTCGCGTCGGACGCGGGCTCCTTCATCACCGGCCAGATGATCGTGGCCGACGGCGGCGTCACCATCGCCGGCGAGCGCGGCTAGCCGCGCTCGCCTTCAGGGATGCACGTCCTCGGTGAACCAGTCGTCCGGCAGTTCCCTGCCCACGCCTTGCTCGCGGGCCTTGCGTAACGCGAGGGCGCCGGCGGCGGCGAACTGGAGGCCGGTGCCGACGTTGTTCGCGAAGCAGGTGATTTCGTCCGCGCGCTCGCGTCCCGGGGCGCGCTCGGCGAGCAGCTCGCCCAGGTCCGGGTAGCTGCGCGCGGGCTCCCGCCACCAGCCCTGCTCGTGCTCCTCCTTCACGTTGGGCGTGCCCGGCATCACGTTGTTGTACTGCTTCGCCTGCTGCCGGTTGTGGACGAATATGCGGTCGCAACGGTCGAGCACCTCGCCGTCGATCTCCTGGGACTTGATCGAGCCGACATGCATGCCGGGCTTGAGCCACTTCGGGTCGATGACCCGGACCATGGAGGACGTCGCCGAGAGGATCACGTCGGCGCCCTCGACGCACGCTTCCACCGTGTCCACGGCCCGGACGTTCTTGTTCCGGGCGACGAACGCCTCGCGGCTCTTCTGTTGCGGGCTGTAGACGCGCACCTCCCGGAAATTCCGCACCGCGCGCGCGGCCATGAGCTGCGCGCCCGCCTGCCAGCCGGTGCCGATCAGCGCCAGCGTCGAGACGTTTTCGCGCGCAAGGTGCTTCAGGCCGAGGCCGCTCGCCGCCCCGACGCGCAGGCGCTGCATCACGCCGTCGGGAAACATCGCGAGCAGCTTGCCGGTCTCGGTGCTGAAGAGCAGCACCAGCCCGACCCAGCGCCCGTCCGCCATCGGCTGCTTCACGCGGCGCGGCTTCCCCGCGATCACGGGGTGCGTGCAGATGTCCGAATTGATGCGCAGCGCCTGGATGCCCTGCGCCGGCCAGCCGCCGCCCATGTGCTTGAAGGCGTAGTAGGCGCCCTCCAGCGCGGTCGGCATCATGTTGTCGAAGCGCGGCGAGAGCAGGGCGCGCGACTCGACGGCGTCGCGGTACATCGGCTCGAGCGCCGCCATGACGTCCTGCATCGTCAGCAGGCGGGCGATTTCCTCGTTGCTCAATATCAGCATGGAGAAATTATCGCACAGTAGCTATCGCCTCGATCTCGACGCGCGCCCCGGCGACGAGGCCCGCGGCCTGAAAGGTCGTACGCGCCGGCGGGTCCTTTGGAAAATAGCTGCTGAAAATCTCGTTCATCGCCATCAGCTCGCCGAGATCCACCATATAGATGGTGACCTTGACCACTTTCGAGAGCGAAGCTCCGCCCGCCTCGAGCACGGCCCTGAGGTTTTCGCACACCTGCCGCGTCTCGGGCTTGATCCCGCCCTCGGCGAGGCGCCCGGTCCTCGGGTCCATTCCGAGCTGGCCCGAGGCGAATACCCAGTCGCCCGCCTTGATCGCCTGCGACAGCGGCACCCTCGCCGGCGGCACCTTGTCCGTGTGCACTACGCTTCGCTTCATGGGCGCGCCCTCCATCCGGTGACAGGACCGGTAGTGTAACCGGTCGCCGGCGACGCCTTGATGCGATAATGGCTCTCCGGTTCCGGGGGAGGGCGGGCTATGGAAGTGAAATCAACCTTGCGCGTGATCAGCGAGAAGGACTGCAAGGGGCGGCGCGGCGTGACCGACGGCCAGACCTACCAGCGGCTCGTGGGCTGGCCGGAAGTTCTGGAGACCGACCGCGTCCGGCTCGGGCGCGCGACCTACAAGCCCGGCACCTGCGAGCAGCTCCACTGGCACCCGATCGAGGCCTGCTACTACGTGATTTCCGGCCACGCCACCGTGCGCGACGTCAACGGCAAGGAATACGAGGTCGGCGCCGGCTCGATCATCTACGCGCCGGCCGGCATCGCGGGCGCGCATGAATGGGAGGTCAAGGAGGCGCTGGAGCTGCTCGACATCCGCGCCACCAACGAGACCCACCGCAAGATCCAGTTCACGGTGGACAGGAAGACCATGCGCTCCCACATCGACCTCGAGGACCTCGCGTACCGCGAGGCGATCAGCTTCAAGTCCCACTACTAGAACCCGGGAGCGCGGGAGAGCGTAAGAGCGGGAGAGGGGTTTCGTTCTCCCAATCTCCCGACCTCGCGTCAAATTCGTCGTGAAGCCGGAAATCCTGGTCCTCGTCCCGATCTACGCCCCCACGCTCGCCGAGCTGGAACGCGAGTTCACCGTGCACAAGCTGTGGACCGCGCGGGAGCCGGACGCGCTGGTGAAGGAGGTGGCCGGACGCGTGCGCGGCGTGGTCACGTCGGGGTCCTCCGGGATCGGCAGCCGCCTGATCGAGTCGCTGCCGAGGCTCGAGATCATCGGCTGCTTCGGCACGCCGCGAGGGATGGTGGACCTCGCCCTCGCGAAGCGGCGAGGCGTGGTCGTCACCAATACGCCGGATTCCATCACCGGCGACGTCGCCGACCTGGCGATGGGGCTGATCGTCTCGGTCATGCGCGGGATCGCGCGGGCCGACCGCTTCGTGCGCGCGGGAAAGTGGGAGGCCGGCCTGTTTTCGCCGGGCGCGGGGCTGGGCGGCAAGACCTGCGGCATCATCGGCCTCGGCGCCATCGGGGCGAGGATTGCGAGCCGGGCCGAGGCGTTCGGGATGTCCGTGCGCTACCACGGGCCGCGCCCGAAGCCGGGGGTGAGCTATCCGTTCGAAGCGGACCTCGAAAGCCTCGCGCGCGCGTCGGACTGCCTGGTCGTGGCATGCCCGGCGACGCCGGAAACCCGCAACCTCGTGGACGCGCGCATCCTGGACGCGCTCGGCCCGGTGGGTTTCCTTGTCAACATCGCGCGCGGCTCGATCGTGGACGAGGCGGCGCTGGTCGCGGCGCTCCGGGGCGGGCGGATCGCGGGCGCCGGGCTCGACGTATTCCGCGACGAGCCCCGGGTGCCCGCCGGGCTGATCGGACTGGAAAACGTCGTGATGACGCCGCACATCGGGTCCACCACGCGCGAGGTGCGCGAGGCGCGCGGCGCGAAGCTGCTCGCGAACCTGCGCGCGCATTTCGCCGGCAAGCCGGTGCCCACGCCGCTCGCGTGAACGCCGCCCCGCCCGCGTCCGCTCCCGCCGGCGCGCGGCTGCTCGCCGCCGTGTTCCTGCCTTTCGCGGCGGGATATTACGTCTCGTTCCTGTTCCGCAACGTCAATTCGGTGGTGTTCCCCGAGCTGACGCAGGCGTTCGACCTGTCGCCCGTCATGCTTGGGCTTCTCACCAGCGTCTATTTCCTGACCTTCGCCGGTGCGCAACTGCCGCTCGGCATGCTGATGGACCGTTACGGCCCGCGCCGGGTCAATGCAACCATGCTGCTGGTTGCCGCGCTGGGCGGGCTGGTGTTCGCGCTTGCGGCGGGGATGCCATCGTTGCTGCTGGGCCGCGCGCTGATCGGCCTGGGGGTCGCGGTCTGCTTCATGTCGTCGATCACGGCGTTCGCGCTGTGGTTCCCGCTGGAACGCATGGCGACCCTGATGGGCTGGATGCTGCTGGTCGGGGCGTGCGGCGCGCTGTCCGCCACCAAGCCGGTCGAGATGGCGCTGCGCGTGATCGACTGGCGCACGCTGTTCGTCCTGCTGGGCGGGCTTGCGGTGTGCGCGAGCCTGGCGATCTTCCTCGCTGTGCCGGAAAAGCCCGCGCCTGCGGCGGGCGGAACGCTGCGGCGCCAGATCGCCGTCGTGGCCGGAATCTTCCGCAATCGCGGCTTCTGGTCGGTCGGGCTCGCCTCGGCCTTCGTGCAGGCCGTCGCAATCGGCCTGCTCGGGCTGTGGGCGGGACCCTGGATGCGCGACGTCGCGGGACTCGACCGCGCCGCCATGGCACAGGACCTGCTGTACGCGGCCGCCGCCTTCGGCGTGGGCGGCGTGCTGTCCGGCACGCTCTCCGACCGGCTCGCGCAGCGCGGCGTGCCGCCGCTTGCGACCTATATCGCGGGCTGCTCGGCGTGCACCGTCGCGATGATTCCGATCGTGCTCGGCTACGGGGCGGGGAGCCTCGCGCTCTGGATCGTGTTCATGGGACTGTCACCGTTCGGGACGCTGTGCTACCCGCTGCTCGCCGCGCGCTTTCCCCGGGAAATGACGGGACGCGTGGTGACCGCGCTCAACATGGTCACCTTCCTGCTCGCGTTCGCGGTGCAGTACAGCGTCGGCGCGATCATCGGCCTGTGGCCGGTCACCGACGGACGCTTTGCGCTCGAGGGCTATCGCGCCGCGTTCGCGCTGTGCTGGGTGCTGCAGGCCGCCGCGGTCGCGTGGCTCGCGTACGCCGAGCGCCGCGCATTTCAGCAGCGGTAGCCGGGATCTTCCCGGTCGAGCTTCCGCACCAGCGCGGCCCACAGCAGCTTGCCGCCCGCGGCGCGGCCGGCATCGTTGATCTCGCGCCCCTGCTGCGCGGTGTAATCCACGATCTCCCGCGGGATCGGGTTGGGCTCGGCGCCGCCGGTGAGCGCCGCGAGCTGGAAGCGGCAGGCGCGCTCGATGCGGTTCATGCGCGCGAACGCCTCGCCGACGGTGGCGCCCACGGTGAGCGTGCCGTGGTTGCGCAGGATCATCATGGTGCCGTCGCCCAGGTCCTCGACGATGCGGCTGCGCTCGTCTTCGTTGTCGGCCACGCCTTCGTAATCGTGGTAGCGCACCTCCCCCCACACGGTCAGCGCCATCTGCGTGACCGGCAGCAGGCCCTGCTTCTGGGCCGCCACGCCGACGCCCGCGGTCGTGTGACAGTGCATGACGCAGTGCGCATCCTTCGCGCCCGCGTGCACCGCGCTGTGGATCACGAACCCGGCGCGGTTCACCTCGTAGGGGGATTGCGAGAGCTTGTCGCCCGCGGTGTTGACCTTGATCAGCGAGGACGCGGTGATCTCCTCGAACAGCTGGCCGTAGGGATTGATCAGGAACTGGTCCCCGTGTCCCGGCACGCGCAGCGAGAAATGGGTGCCCAGGAAGTCGCTCCATCCCAGGCTGGCGGCGAGGCGGAACGCCGCGGCGAGCTCGCAGCGCGCCGCCCATTCGGCGCTGCTCACCCCGCGCGGCAGGCGCTCGGACCGGATGCGGGTGATGGACGATTTCCGGGTGGTGGTCTTCATGTCTTCTCCTGGTCGGCGGCCACGATGTGGACCGTGTTTCAGTATGCGAACGGGCGCATTATCGCCCAAGTCCCGATGCCGCGTGACCGGGGTGTCCGGGATCGAGGATCGAGGGATCGAGCCGGCGCAAGGGCAATTCGTGGTGCCGGTACGATCACTTACAATACGGGCCGGGGAGCGAACCGACAGGCGAGGAGGAAACGTGCCGATCAAGTTGAGGGGCGTGATGCAGAGCCCCGTCACGCCGCTCAAGGACGATTTCAGTCCGGACCTGCCGACGTTCGAGCGGCTTCTCGACTTCCACGTCCGCAGCGGCTCCCCCGCGATTTCCTGGCCCCACCACAAGGGCGAATCGCTCAACCTCACGATCCCCGAGCGCAAGCGCTTCGCCGAGGCCGCGGTGAAGGTGGTGGCGGGGCGGGTGCCGGTGACCATCCACGTCAGCGCGCTCGCGGTGGAGGACACGCTGGAGCTGGCGCGGCACGCACAGAGCATCGGGGCGGACGGCATCCTCGCCATCACCCCGTACTTCTGGAACCCGACCCTCGAGGCCATCCACGACTACTTCGTCCGCCTCTGCACCGCCATCGACCTGCCGGTGATCTCGTACAACTCCCCCAGCTACCTGGCCGGCGTGGAGATCACCGGCGAGCTCATGTCGAGATTGATCGAGCGGCTGCCGAATTTCACGGGGGTGAAGGAAGCGAGCTTCAACAGCGAGAAGTTCATCGAGATTTCCCGCATGGCGCTGAAGCTGCGGCCGACGTTCGCGATGCTGACCGGCGTGGAGTACCTGCTGCCCTCGGTGCCGCTCGGCGGCGTGGGGTCCTACTCCGCCGCCGGATCCATCTGCCCCAATCTCTGCAACCGGCTGTTCGACGCGTGCGTCGCCGGGGACTGGCCGCGCGCGCGCGATCTGCAGTACACGCTGTCCCGGCTCTGGCTCCTGTTCCGCGACCAGTATCCGTCTTCCCTGAAGGGCGGGATGGTGATCATGGGCCGCCCGGTGGGGCCGACCCGCTCGCCGCTGCCCACCGCCACCAAGGAGCGCCGGGAACTCATCCGCTCGCAGCTCGAGGAGCTCGGCATTTTGCAAAGCGAGCCGCACGGATGGTAACTCCCGGCCTCGTTCATACCCCCGTAACGCCGTTCACCCGCGATAACCGCGTCGACTTCGACTTGTACGGGAAGCTGATCGAGTTCCACCTGAAGAACGGCGCGGACGCGCTGGCGCTGCCCATGCACGCGGGGGAGTCGGTCAGCCTGACCGATGGCGAGCGGCGGGAGCTGCTCGAGTTCGCCATCAGGCAGATCGGAGGCCGCGCGCCCGTCATCGCGCACGTGAGCGACGCCGGCACCGCCATCGCGGCGGCGCGGGCGCGGCACGCGGAGGAGGCGGGAGCGGCAGCCGTCGTCGCGACCACGCCCTACTACTGGACGCCGCCGCCGGCGATGGTGCTCCAGCACTTTACGGGCATCGGGTCGGCGGTGCGCATCCCGTTCTTCGTCTACAACGCGCCCGAGGAAATGGCGGGCACGAGAATCAACGCGGATCTGGCGCTGCAGCTCATGGAAAAGCTCGGGCATTTCGCCGGCGTGGTGGACGTGAGCCTCGACTGGCAGTTCATGGTCGAGATCGTGGATCGCGCGCGGCGCCCGCGGCCGGCGTTCCAGTTGCTGTCCGGCGCGGAGTACATGGTGTCGGCCGCGGCGATCGGCGCGAAAGGCGCGTTCTCGCCGCTGGCGGCGATCGCCCCCCGGCTGGTGCGCCAGCTCTACGATCTGTGCCGCAAGGACCAGCTCTTCGAGGCGCGCGCGGCGCAGGAAGAGGTGGCGGCGCTGCGGCAGATCGTCAGGAAGGCCGGGGCCGCGAGCCTCAAGGCGGCCCTGCGCGCGATGGGTCGCGACTGCGGCGAGCCCCGGCCGCCGCTGCGGCCCGTGGGCGAGATCGAGCGCGGCCAGCTTACTGACGCCCTTGGGGCCATGCCCGCCCTGCGAGCGGAGCCCAAGGGCTGGTGACGAGTGACGGGTGGGCCTCGAAAGACAGCGTTCGTTACGGGGGCGTCGCGCGGCATCGGCGCGGCGATTGCGCTGGGTCTCGCCCGCGAGGGGTTCGATATCGCGGTGTCCTCGACGCGCGCGGATAAGCTGTCGGACGTCGTGACGGGACTCAAGGCGGCAGGCGCGCGAGCGGCGCCGGTCGCCCTCGACGTGCGGTCGCAGGCGAGCATCGACAAGGCGATGGCGGCTGCCGTCGACGCCCTGGGCGGGCTCGACGTCCTCGTCAACAACGCCGGCATTCCGCTGAAGAAGCCGGCGCTGGAGGTTACCGGCGCGGAATGGGACGAGGTGATCGGGACCAATCTCGCGGGCACGTTCTTCATGAGCCAGCGGATGGGGCGGCACCTGGTGGAGACGGGCAGGCCGGGCTGCATCATCAGCATCGCCTCCACGCACGGACTCATCGGGCTCGCGGACCGGGCGCTGTACGGGATCGCGAAGGCGGGCGTGATGCACATGACGCGCATGCTCGCGATCGAATGGGCGGAACGCGGCATCCGCGTCAACGCCATTGCGCCGGGCCGGGTGGAAACGGCGTCGCGCGCGGAATCGTTCACCGACCCCGGTTACCGCGAGTGGGCGACCGCGCGCGTTCCGCTGGGGCGCTTCGGCACGGTCGAGGAAATCGCGGCGGCGGTGTGCTATCTCGCGAGCCCGGGGGCGGCGTACATCACCGGGCAGACGCTGGTCATGGACGGTGGCCTCACCGCCTGCTGATCTAGAGCTTCATGTCGCGGATCAGCTTGGCCCACTGCGCGAGCTCGTCACGCACGAACGCGCTGAATTCTTCGGGGGGTTGGCCTTCGGGGACGGTGCCGTCGGCTGCCAGCCGTCGCACGATTTCCGGGTCCTTCAGAACCTTGACGACCGCCTGGTATACGCGGTCAATGATGGGTTCCGGCACCGCGGCGGGCGCGAACAACGCGAACCAGGCCGTCTTGATGTAGCCGGGCACCCCGGACTCGTCGATCGTCGGAACATCCGGGAGCAGCACGGAACGCTTCTTGGACGACACGCCGAGCGCGCGCAACCTGCCCGATTTTACGAAGGGCAGCGGCGAACTGATTGCGGGCATAACCATTTGCGCTTCGCCGCTCATGACGGCGATCTGGGCGGGGCCGCCCCCCTTGTACGGGACCTGCGTGAGCTTGATCTTGGCCATGTACAGGAACAGCTCGGTGGTGAGGTGAATGTTGCTGCCGCGTCCGGCGGAGGCGTAGTAAATATCGCCGGGACGCTTGCGGGCAAGCGCAAGAAGCTCCTTCACGCTCTTCGCGGGGAGGGAGGGATGCACGATCAGGATGCTCGGCGACGATCCGAACATCGTGACCGGCTTGAAATCCTTGAGCGGATCGTAGGGCAGATCCCTGTAAAAATTCGGGGCGAAGGTGTAGCTCGCCGAGGTGAAGAGGAACGTGTAGCCATCCGGGGCCGCCCGTGCAACCAGCCCCCCGCCCAGCGTGCTGCCCGCGCCGGGCCGATTTTCGATGACGATGGAGGTACCGAGGGCCGCCGAGAGTTTATCCGACACGGCGCGTGCCAGGATGTCGGTTCCGCCGCCCGGAGCGAACGGAATCAGCAGCCGGACCGGCTTTTGCGGATAGCGCTCGGCCGAGAGGGCCGGTGATGCGGGCAATGCGACACAGGCGGCAAGCAGTGAAGCGCAGGCGTAGCGATACATGACCCCTCCTCGTTGTTATAGCGGCTCCTGGTATCCCCTCGTTGGCCGGGGGGCGGCAGGCGTTCGCGTTTCCATAACGTGGACGCCAGGCGCCAGAATAGTTCTTTTCCGCCGCTGTTGGAAGGGGGGGGAGCGACGGCAAGGCAGAAGGCAGAAGGCAGAAGGTAAAAGGGGGAAGGGCGGCGATAGAATAGCCGCGCTGAAGGCGGATCGGGTTCTTGTCCGTGTCGTTCCGCGTGATTCCGTGGCCAATTTTGAGGGTTCTCGAATGAAATCCGGCGACGTACTGGTTGTCGGCAAGGGCAACGCGGCGTTGTGCGCCGCGCTCGCCGCGCGCGACCGCGGCGCGAGCGTCGCCATGCTCGAAGCGGCCCCGGTGGACGAGTCGGGCGGCAACAGCCGCTTCGCCGGGGGCGTGATGCGCTTCGCCTACGGCTCGGTCGAGGACCTGCGGAAGCTCACCGATATTTCCGACGAGGAGGCGAAGAACACCGACTGGGACAGCAACACGATCGAGGAGTTTTACGACGACCTGTACCGCGTCACGAGCTACCGCACCGACCCGCAGCTGAGCGAGGCGCTGATCACGAAGAGCCTGGAGAGCATGGTGTGGGTGCGCGGGCAGGGCGCGAGATTCGTGCCCAACTACGGCGCCCAGTCGGCCATCGTCAGCGGCCGGCGCAAGTTCTTCGGGCGCTTTCCGCTCACGGTGAACGGCGGCGGGGCGGGGCTGGTGGCGGACCTGACGAAGACCGCGGAGAAGAAAGGCATCGCGATCCACTACGAGACTCGCGCGGTGTCCCTGATCTACGACGGCGAGCGCGTGCTGGGGGTGAGGGCCAGGCAGAATGGCAAGGCCGTCGAGTTCCGCGCCCGCGCGGTGGTGCTCGCGTGCGGCGGTTTCGAGGCCAACCCCGAGTGGCGCGCCCGCTACCTGGGGCCGGGATGGGAGCTTGCCAAGGTGCGCGGCACGCGGTTCAACACGGGCGATGGCCTGAAGATGGCGCTCGACATCGGCGCCTGCCCGTACGGCAACTGGTCGGGCCGCCACGCGGTTTCGTGGGAGCGCCACGCGCCGGAATTCGGCGTGGTCGAGCGCTCGCACGACCCGTACCGCCACAGCTACCCGCTTTCGCTCATGATCAACGCCGAAGGCCGGCGCTTCGTGGACGAGGGCGCCGATTTCTACAACTACACTTACGCCAAGTACGGCGCGGAGGTGCTGAAGCAGACCGGGCAGTACGCCTACCAGGTGTTCGACGTCAAGGTGAAGCCCTTGTTGCACAAGGAATACAGCGGCAGGAACGTCACGCGCTTCACCGCGAGCACGCTCGAGGATCTCGCCGCGAAGCTCGAGGGCGTGGATCCCCAGGCGTTCCTGAAGACCGTGCGCGAGTACAACGCCGCGGTGCGCGCCGACGTGCCGTTCAACCACGCGGCGCGGGACGGTCGCTGCACGGCCGGCATCGAGCCGCCGAAGTCGAACTGGGCGAACACGCTCGACACCCCGCCGTTCGAGGCTTACGGCGTGACCTGCGGCATCACGTTCACGTTCGGCGGATTGCGCATCAACCCCGAGACCGGCCAGGTGCTCGACGCGCATTTCCACCCGATGCCCGGGCTCTACGCCGCGGGCGAGATGGTCGGCGGGATCTTCTATTTCAACTACCCCGCGGGCACCGGTCTCGTCTCCGGCCTCGTTTTCGGCCGCATCGCCGGCAACGGGGCGGGCGCCGCCGCGCTCGGAACATGAGCGACACGGCCACCCGCACGCTGGCGCGGTTCGTGATCGGGGCGCGGGCATCCGATTTGCCGCAGGCGGTACTCGACGGCGCGCGCAACGCGGTGATCGACACGCTCGGGGTCGCCCTCGCGGGCTCGCTCGAGCCGGTGGCGGGAATCGCGGCGCGCTGGGTGGCCGCGCTCGGCGCGAAGCCGGTGGTCAGGGTATGGGGCCGCAGGCTCGCGACCTCGGCATCCGAGGCGGCGTTCGCCAACGGCGTGGCGAGCCACGCGCTCGACTTCGACGACAGCCATCCCGGTTCACGCGGCCACGCCAGCGCATCGCTGGTGTCCGCCGTGCTGGCGGCGGGAGAGGTGGCGCGCGCCGGCGGGCGCGACGTGCTCGCCGCCTACGCGCTCGGCTTGGAGGTCGCGGGCAAGATCGGGCGCGCCCTGGGCCCCGGCCATCTCCAGCGCGGCTGGCATCCCACCGCCACGATCGGCGTCCTCGGCGCGACCGCGGCGGCGGCGCGCCTCGCCGGCCTCGACGCGGACGGGCTGCAGCGCGCGTGGGGACTCGCTGCTTCCCAGATGGGCGGGCTCGTGCGCAATTTCGGCACCATGGTGAAGCCGTTTCACGCCGGGCAGGCGGCGCGCTGCGGCGTGCTCTCGGCGTGGATGGCGGGCGAAGGGCTTTCCGCCGACGGCGACATACTCGACGGCAAGGGCGGCGCGCTCGACACCTACCGCGGCGCGGACGGGCTGTCCATGGACGAGCTGCTCGGCAGCCTCGGGAAGCCGTGGGAAGTCATCGAGCCCGGCAACTACGTGAAGCGCTGGCCGTGCTGCTATTCCGGCCATCGCACCATCGGCGGGCTCTACAAGCTGATCGAGCGCCATCGCCTGAAGGCGGACGAGATCGAGGAAGTGACGATCGGGTTCCTGCCCGGCGGCGACAGCGCGCTGGTGAGCCGCGACCCGAAGACCGGTCTCGAGGGGAAATTCAGCGTCGAGTACATGGTGGCGGCCCTGCTGCTCGACGGCGCCCTGACGCTGGAGACCTTCACCGACGCCAGGGTGCGGCGGCCGCAGGCGCGCGCGCTGATGCGCAAAGTGCGGCGCGCGGCGATCGCCGACGACAAGGTCTATTCCGGCATCGCCGGCTACAACGACCTCGCGGTGACGACGGCGCGCGGGCGCTTCGAGCTGCGGGTGGACCACGTGCCCGGCTCGCCCGCCTGGCCGATGTCGGAGGAGGACCGGGCCGCGAAATTCATGAACTGCGCCGCGCGCGTCCTCGGTGATGCGGGCGCCGGTCGCCTGCTCGAGCTCGCCCAACGCTGCCATGCGCTCAAGGACGTCCGGGAACTGGCGCGCGCGACCGCTCCGGCCGCCGCGCGCCCGCGGCGCAGGCGGTAGGGGATCAACCGCCCAGCTTGATGTCGGCGGTCTTGACCACTTTCCGCCACTTCGCGAGGTCGCGAACGAGCAACGCGCGCAGCCGCTCCGGCGGGCCGCCAACGGGCTCCAGGCCGATGACCGCCATGCGCTGCTTGATATCGGGCTGCTGGAGGATGCGGTCCATTTCCCGGTTCCAGCGCGTTACGACATCCCTGGGCACCCCCCTGGGGCCGATGATCGAAGCCCAGCTCACGGCTTCATAACCCGGGACCGTTTCGGCCACGGTCGGGATATCCGGCACGGAGTTGGAGCGCTTGATACTGGTCACCGCAAGGCCGCGCACCCGGTTCGCCTTGACGTGCGGGATCAGCCCGGGCAGTCCGCCGAAGATGAGCTGGATATTCCCGCCGATCAGGTCGTTCACGGCGGAGGTGGCGCCCTTGTACGGCACGTGCGTGAACTTCGCGCCGGTCATCTGGCTGAAGAACTCGGCGGCGAGGTGATTGCCGCTCCCCGTGCCGCCGGAGCCGTAGTTGATCTTGCCGGGATTGGCCTTGGCATAGGCGACCAGCTCCTTGATGTTCCGGGCGGGGCCCGACGGGTGGACCGTCACGAGGTTGGCGATCTCGCCGATGTACGTGATCGGCACGATGTCGTTCATCGGGTGGTAGGCGAGCTTGTAGAGCGCCGCGTTGGAGGTGTAGCTGGTCGAGATCATGATGAGGGTATAGCCGTCGCCCGGGGCCTTTACCCCGATCTCGGCGCCGATGGTGCCGCCGGCGCCGGGGCGGTTGTCCACCACCACCGTCTGCTTGAAGGCCTCGCCGATCTTCTGCATCAGCGAGCGCGCCACGATGTCGGTCTGGCCGCCGGCCGGGAACGGCACGACCAGCCGGATCGGCTTGGGGGGGTAGATCTCCTGGGCCTGCGCGCCGCCCGCCGCAAACAGCAGCCCGAGTATCGCAGTCGTCAGCCAGTCATTTCGCATGTTCTCCTCCCTTGATAAACAGGATCAGTGTAACTTTTCCATCATGCGCAACGCCAGTGCGGCCGAAAAGCGACGCTGGGCCCATGGATCGCCACCACGTATGGTATGATGTATGGCATGCAAAAGACCACCGTTTACATTCCCAGGGACGTGAAACGGGCGCTGGGCCAGGCGGCTGCCGCGCGCGGGGTGAGCGAAGCCGAATTGATACGCGAAGCCCTGCGCACGCTCACTTCGAAGACGACCCCTCCGGGCCCCCGCCTGCCGTTGTTCAAGAGCGGTAAGCCCCGGCTTGCCGAACGCGTGGACGAGGCACTGGCGGAATTCGGCGAGTCGTGATTCTTCTCGACACGAGCGGCCTGCTTTCGGCGCTCGACGAGAGCCAGCGCTATCACCACGAGTGCGCGACCTTGCTCGGCGAGGCTACACCGCCGTTGCTGCTATCCCCCTTCGTATTGGCCGAGCTCGACTATCTGCTGGCGCGCCACATTGGCGGGCGCGCGCAGGCGGCGCTGCTGGAGGAGGTCGCTCGCGGCGCCTACCAGCTGGAGCCGTTCGGCGCAGCCGACGTTGCGCGCGCGAAGGAGGTGGTCGAGCAATATGCCGATCTCGAGATCGGGCTCGCCGACGCTTCGATCGTGGTGCTGGCCGAGCGGCACGCCGTCACCGAGGTGCTCACGCTCGATCAGCGGCACTTCCGGGCGATGCGTATCGAGCGTCGCAAGCGGTTCAAAGTCCTGCCCTTCGACCGATAGGCAACCCGGCACGCTTCACTGAACGAGGATGACGCGGTAATCGTTGACGTTGGTCCGCGTCGGGCCGGTGACGACGAGGTCGCCGAGCGCGCCGAAGAAGCCGTAACCGTCGTTGTCGTCGAGCCGCTTCGCGGGGTCGAGCTTCTTCTTCACGGCGCGGGCGAGCGAGTCGGGCGCGAGGACCGCGCCGGCGTTGTCTTCCGAGCCGTCGATGCCGTCGGTGTCGCAGGCGAGGGCGTGGATGCCGTCCGCGCCGGCCAGATCCACCGCCAGCGCGAGCAGGAACTCGGCATTGCGCCCGCCGCGCCCGTTGCCGCGGACGGTGACGGTGGTCTCGCCGCCGGAGATCAGCGCGACCGGCGGCTGGTACGGCAGTCCATGCTGCTTCACTTCCCGCGCGAGCGCGCCGTAGACCTTCGCCACTTCGCGCGCCTCGCCCGTCACCGAATCGCCGAGGATGGCGGGGTGGACGTCGTGGCCGATGAAAAAGCTCGCCGCGGCCTGGAGCGAGGCCTGCGCGGTGGCGATGACGCGGTTTTCCACGCGCTTGAAGATCCTCGAGCCCGGCTTCGGCGTTTCCGGCAGCTCGCCTTTCGCGCCGCGCGCTAGATGATCGGCCACCGCTCTCGGCGCCTTCACTTCATAGCGCTTCAATATGTCGAGCGCGTCCTGGTAAGTGGTGGGATCGGGCGCGCAGGGGCCGGAAGCAATGTGCGTGGGATCGTCGCCGGTCACGTCCGAGATCACGAGCGCGAGCACCGGCGCGCGGCAGGCGGCGGCAAGCCGGCCGCCCTGGATCGCGGAGAGGTGCTTGCGGACCGTGTTCATGTCCTGAATCGGCGCACCGCAGCGCAGCAGCTCGCGCGTGGTCGCCTTGAGGTCGGCCATGGAAATGCCCTCGGCCGGAATCGAGAGCAGGGCCGAGCCGCCGCCGGAGACGAGGACCAGCAGCAGGTCATCGGGGGTGAGGGCCTTTGCGCGCCGCAGGATTTCCTGCGCCGCTTTCTCGCCGCTTTCGTCCGGCACCGGGTGCCCGGCCTCGGTGACCGTGATGCGGTTGGTGAGCAGCCCGTGCTGGTAGCGGGTGATGACTGACCCGTCGAGCGGCGCTTTGGCCGGCCAGTTCTGCTCGACCGCCAGCGCCATGGAGGCCGCGGCCTTGCCCGCACCAACGACCAACGTGCGCCCCTTGGGCGGCTTCGGGAGATGCCGCGGGACGATCTTTAGGGGATCAGCAGCGGATAGCGCTGCACGGAAGCTGTCGAGGAGGAGATCCCGCGGGGACATCTATCGTCTCGTGAGCGCGGGAGAGCGCGAGAGCGGGAGAGCGAGATTTCCCCCCTCCCGATCTCCCGACCTCCCGATCTCCCGTGTTTTCAGTCTCACGTCAGTACGGTCTTGAGATACTGGCCCGTGTAACTTGCCTTGTTCCTGGCGACTTCTTCAGGTGTCCCCTCGGCAATGACGCTCCCGCCGGCATCGCCGCCCTCGGGACCGAGGTCGATGATCCAGTCCGCGGTCTTGATGACGTCGAGGTTGTGCTCGATGACCACCACCGTGTTGCCGTGGTCGCGCAGGCGGTGCAGCACGCGCAGCAGCAGGTCGATGTCGTGGAAATGCAGCCCCGTGGTGGGCTCGTCCAGGATGTAGAGCGTGCGCCCGGTGTCGCGCTTGGAGAGTTCCAGCGAGAGCTTCACGCGCTGCGCCTCGCCGCCGGAGAGCGTCGTCGCGCTCTGGCCGAGCTTGATGTAGCCGAGCCCCACGTCGAGCAGCGTCTGCAGCTTCCTCGCGATCGCCGGCACCGCGCTGAAAAATTCCGCCGCCTGCTCGACCGTCATCTGCAGCACTTCGTGGATGTTCCGGCCCTTGTAGCGGATGTCGAGCGTCTCGCGGTTGTAGCGCTCGCCGTGGCAGACGTCGCACGGCACGTAGATGTCGGGCAGAAAGTGCATCTCGACCTTGAGCACGCCGTCGCCCTGGCACGCCTCGCAGCGCCCGCCCTTGACGTTGAACGAGAAGCGCCCGGCGCCGTAGCCGCGGGCGCGCGCTTCCGGCACGCCGGCGAAGAGGTCGCGGATCGGCGCGAACAGTCCGGTGTAGGTCGCGGGGTTGGAGCGCGGCGTCCGCCCGATCGGGCTCTGGTCCACGTTCACCACCTTGTCGAACTGATCCACGCCGCCCATCGCCTCGAAGCTGGCGGGCTCGAGTGGACTGTCGTTCAGTTCGCGCGCGACCGCCGCGTAGATCGTGTCGTTGATGAGCGTGGACTTGCCGGAGCCGGAGACGCCGGTGACGCACACGAAGAGGCCAACGGGCACGCTCACGTTGATGCTCTTCAGGTTGTTCCCGCGCGCGCCGCTCACCGTCAGCAGGCGCTTGGGATTGGCGCGATGGCGCAGCGCCGGCACCTCGATCCGGCGCCGCCCGGAGAGATACTGGCCGGTCAGCGACTCGGGATGCTTCGCGATGTCCCGCGGCAGGCCCTCCGCGATGACGTTGCCGCCGCGCTCGCCGGCGCCGAGGCCCATGTCGACGACGTGATCGGCGTTCTGGATCGCCTCCGCGTCGTGCTCGACCACGATCACCGTGTTGCCGGTGTCGCGCAGGCGCTTCAGCGTCGCCAGCAGCCGCGCGTTGTCGCGCTGGTGCAGCCCGATCGAGGGCTCGTCGAGCACGTACATGACGCCCGTCAGGCCCGAGCCGATCTGGCTCGCGAGCCGGATGCGCTGCGACTCGCCTCCCGAGAGCGTATCCGCCGCCCGGTCGAGGGAGAGGTAGTCCAGCCCCACGTTGTTGAGGAAGGTGATGCGGGTGAGGATCTCCTTGACGATTTTCTCCGCGATCGCCTGCTTGTTGCCGGTCAGCGCCAGCGCGTCGAAGAACTGGCTCGCGTGCGCGAGCGTCAGCGCGCTCAACTCGTAGATCGGCCGGCCCGCGACCGTCACGTTGCGGGCCTCGCGCCGCAGCCGCGTGCCGTCGCACTCGGGGCAGGCACGGGTGTTGAGATACTTGGCGAGCTCCTCGCGCACCACGATGGAATCGGTTTCCTTGTAGCGGCGCTCGAGGTTGGGAATGACGCCCTCGAACGCGTGCTCGCGCACGAACTTGTTGCCGCGCTCGCCGACGTAGATGAACTTGATCTTCTCGTCGCCCGAGCCGTGCAGCACGGCGTCCTGCACCTTCTGCGGCAGCTCGCCGAACGCCGTCTCGATGTCGAAGCCGTAGTGGCCCGCCAGGCATTGCAGCATCTGGAAGTAGAACTGGTTGCGCCGGTCCCAGCCCTTGATCGCGCCCGAGGCGAGCGAGAGGTCGGGGAAAGCGGCCACCCGCTTCGGGTCGAAGTAGGTGATGGCGCCCAGGCCGTCGCAGCGCGGGCATGCGCCCATCGGGTTGTTGAAGGAGAACAGGCGCGGCTCGAGCTCCGGCAGCGAGTAGCTGCACACCGGGCAGGCGAACTTCGCCGAGAACAGGTGCTCGCGCCCGGAATCGAGCTCCACCGCGAGCGCGCGACCGTCGGCGTGGCGTAGCGCCGTCTCGAACGATTCGGCGAGCCGCTGCCGGGCGTCCTGCCGGACTTTCAGGCGGTCCACCACGACTTCGACCGTGTGCTTGACGGTCTTCTTCAGCTTTGGAATGGCGTCGATCTCGTGCACGGTCCCGTCGATGCGCAGCCGCACGAAGCCCTGCGCGCGCAGCTCCTCGAAGAGGTCCGCCTGCTCGCCCTTGCGGCCGACGATGAGGGGGGCGAGGATCATGAGGCGCGTGTCTTCCGGCAGCTCCAGCACGTGGTCGACCATCTGCGAGACGCTCTGGGCCGAGAGCTGGATGTTGTGCTCGGGGCAGTGGGGGTCGCCGATGCGGGCGAACAGCAGCCGCAGGTAATCGTGGATCTCGGTCACCGTGCCGACCGTGGAGCGCGGGTTGTGGCTTGCCGCCTTCTGCTCGATGGAGATCGCGGGCGAGAGCCCCTCGATCAGGTCCACGTCGGGCTTTTCCATCAACTGCAGGAACTGCCGCGCGTAGGCGGAGAGCGACTCGACGTAGCGGCGCTGCCCCTCGGCGTAGAGCGTGTCGAAGGCGAGCGAGGACTTGCCCGATCCCGACAGCCCCGTGATCACGATCAGGCGGTTCCGCGGCAGGTCGAGGCTGATGTTCTTGAGGTTGTGCGTGCGCGCGCCGCGCACGCGGATCAGCCCGGCGCTGCGGATGGCGTCGGTTTCCGCGGTCTGCAGGCCGCTTTGCAGCCTTACTAGGGTCGGGCGGTTGCTGGCCAAGGATGCGGAGAGAGCGAATGTAAACCTGCTAATATACCTAAGATTTTCGTCTTTTCCCAACCTGTTTCACTCCCACTATGCAGCCCGGCGATCGCATGAGCCCCGTGGAACTGCGGGCGGCGCTCAGCCTGTCCAGCATCTTCGGGCTGCGCATGCTCGGCATGTTCGCGATCCTGCCGGTGTTCGCGATCTACGCCGAGGGCCTGCCGGGAGGAGACAACCTGACGCTGGTCGGCATCGCGATCGGCATCTACGGCCTGACCCAGGCGATCCTGCAAATTCCGTTCGGCTGGTGGTCGGACCGCTATGGCCGCAAGCCCGTTATTTATGTCGGGCTCGCGATCTTCGCCGCCGGCAGCTTCGTCGCGGCGCTCGGCGTCCACATCTACGTCGTGATCCTGGGGCGCCTGCTGCAGGGCGCAGGGGCGATCGCCGCGCCGGTCATGGCGATGACGGCGGACCTCACGCGCGAGGAGCACCGCACCAAGGCGATGGCGCTGATCGGCTCCACCATCGGCGCCACCTTCGCGCTTTCGCTCGTGCTCTCGCCGTGGCTGAACCGGGTGATCGGCGTGCCGGGCATCTTCGTCATGACCGGCGTGCTGGTGCTGGCGGCGCTATGGGTGGTTTATGCGATCGTGCCGGACGTCCCGGAGGCGCCGCACCCGGCGGGTGCGCGCGCCATGGGGCAGTTTGCCGCGGCGCTGCGCGATCCGCAGCTCGCGCGGCTCAACTACGGCGTGTTCGCGCTGCACGCGGTGCTGATGGCGCTGTTCATCGCCGTGCCGCTCGACCTGCGGGCCGCGGGGCTGCCGGTGGACAGCCACTGGCTGGTCTATCTCCCGGTCATGCTCGGCTCGTTCGTGCTGATGCTGCCGGCGATACTGGGCGTGGCGCGGCCGCAGCGGTTGAAGGCGGCGTTCGTCGGGGCCATTGCGCTGCTGCTGGCCGCCCAGCTCGCGCTGCCCTGGCTCGCGGGCGGGGCCTGGTCGATCGCGGTGTCCCTGCTGGCATTTTTCACCGCGTTCAACGTGCTGGAAGCGCATCTGCCGACGCTGGTGACCCGGGTCGCTCCCAGCGGCGGCCGGGGCACGGCGATCGGAATCTTCACCAGCATCCAGTTTTTCGGCGCCTTTTTCGGGGCCGCGGCGGGTGGGTTCCTCTACGGCCGGTGGGGAACGGCGGGTACTGTCATCTTCAATGCGGTCCTGCTCGTTATCTGGCTGATGGCCGCTGCCGGCACGCGGGTCCCGGCGCCGCGCTCGACGCGGGTCTACGCGCTGCCGGTGCTCGACCGCGGCCAGGCCGAGGGGCTGCTCGCGCGGCTCCAGGCGGCCCCGGGCGTGCACGACGCGCGGCTCGCGAGCGGTGAGCACCGCGCGGTGCTCACGGTGGACAGCGACGGGTTTGACGAACAAAATGTGCTCAAGTTGATTGGAGGAATCTGACATGGCATCGGTGAACAAGGTGATATTGATCGGCAACCTCGGCCGGGACCCGGAGACCCGCTACCTGCCCTCCGGCGACGCGGTGACGAACATCAGCGTCGCCACCAGCGAGAAGTGGAAGGACAAGAGCGGCGAGCAGCAGGAGCACACCGAGTGGCACCGCATCGCGTTCTTCGGCAAGCTCGCCGAGATCGCGGGCGAGTACCTCAAGAAAGGCTCGCCGGTCTACGTCGAGGGCCGCATCCGCACCCGCAAGTGGCAGGACAAGGAGAGCGGGCAGGACCGCTACTCGACCGAGATCGTGGCCGACCGCATGCAGCTCCTGGGCGGGCGCGGCGGCGGCACGGAGCCGATGACGCGCGAGCCCGCAGT
>Ga0156023_1061_pt1 | contig 22659 bp, 25 predicted proteins | sample RifCSPlowO2_02_FD_107677 | JGI IMG/M metagenome (GOLD analysis project Ga0156023, IMG submission 107677) | Betaproteobacteria bacterium RIFCSPLOWO2_02_FULL_67_26
ACTGTCCCGGCGCGCGCGGGCATTATTCACGCAGTCTAGGCCGCTCGAACTGGAAGGTCTGTCGGGCTTATCCCGACAAATCGTGTAAGGATTTGCCTGACATCCGATATGGCCAACGTTTCCGTCTACGAGCTGAGTCAAGCAGCGCTTGTCGGGTTTGCTGGTGAGGACGCTCAAACCTTTCTGCACAACCAGTTGAGCTGCGACGTCGCCGCGCTGACACCGGGCCGCGGCACGTACGGGGCCTACTGCACGCCGAAAGGCCGCATGCTCGCGAGCTTCCTTCTGTGGCGCTCGGAGCAGGGGTTTTTCATGCAGCTGCCCTCCTCGCTGCGCGAACCGATTCAGAAGCAGCTCTCGAAGTTCATCCTGCGTTCGAAGGTGAAGGCGTCCGATGCGTCCGGAGATTGGACGGTCATTGGCGTCGCCGGAAAGGATGCCGCCGCGCTGGTGCAGCGCGTGGGTGGCCAGGCGCCGCAAAACGTGCATGACGTAGCCCACACACAGGACGCCATGGTCATTCGGCTGCCGGGCGAACGGTACGAACTCGTCGTCGCGCGGGACAAGGCGCCGCGCATCCTTGAATCACTTGCCGCAGGCGCGGAAAAGTCCGGTTTCGAGCACTGGGACTGGCTCGACATCCGCGCCGGCATCCCGACCATCCTGCCGGCGACACAGGAACAGTTCGTGCCGCAGATGGTGAACCTCGATCTCATCGGCGGCGTGAGCCTGACCAAGGGCTGCTACCCGGGCCAGGAGATCGTCGCGCGCATGCACTACCGCGGCACGCTCAAGCAGCGGATGGTTCTCGCCAATATCCCCGGCACCGACCGGCCCGAGCCGGGCGCCAAGCTCTACAGCCCCACTTTCGGCGAACAGGCCTGCGGCACGGTCGTCAACGCCGCCCGCTCGCCGGAAGGGGGTTACGACGTGCTCGCCGTGATCCAGATCGCCAGCGCCGAGAAGGGCGACGTGCACTGGAAGTCGCTCGACGGCCCGGCGCTCAAGTTCCTGCCGTTGCCCTACAAAGTGACGACCGACGACTGACCCGCATCAACCATCACGCATCACGCTCTTACTGTATGACGGCCGACTTCCCCGCTGGCACCTCGATCACTTGCGGCGGCGTGGCGCCCTCGGCGGGCGGGTGGAATGGCACGTAATACGGCGGGAAGCCGTGACGGCTGGCCGCCAACTGGTATTCGAGCTGGGAAATCTGGATCGCCCGGGTCGCGGCGCTCATCGTGTAGAGCGGCCTGAACGGTTCGCCGGCCTCCTTGATCTGCTGCAGGTCGTATTCGCGCGCCGCCCGGACTTCCTTCAATTTGTCCTCCAGCCGTTTCACGTCGGCGGCCGCATCGGCCGGCGCGCGGAATGGCTTGCCGTCCACGGTGTAGGACAGTGTTACCTGCGCTCTTCCTGCCACGCGCCGTTGCTCGAGCATGGCGAACGTCTGCTCGTGGATCGCGATGCGCAGCGTCATCAGGTCGTGCGCCACGGACCCTTTGCCGAACGCTTTCCGCTCCTCCTGCGCCTGCGCGATGCGCTCATTCACCGCGTTCACGTCCGCGTCCAGCGGCGATGGCGATTCGGGAGCGGCGCATCCGGCCAGCAGAATCAAAACCAGAAATGGAATGAGTTGGCGGGTGCTCATGGTGGATCACTCCGTTAGTCGTGACAAAACTTATACACCATTCCCTCGCCCCGACTCTCTACCCTGCGTCCGGGGGAGTGAGGATATCTGTTGTTGCCGGGGTGAAGCCGCGCCAGTAGGATGCCCTCATGGCCTTCTCCTATTACATCTATTACCGCATCGACCCCGCCCGGGCTGCCGAGTGCGAGGCCCGCGTCAAGGACCTGTTCGCGGCCGTGCGCAAGGCGACCGGCATCGAAGGCCGGCTCATGCGCAAGCGCGGCGAGTCGAACCTGTGGATGGAGATCTACCTCAACGTCACCGACGACGCGAAGTTCGAGTGGGAGCTGGCCGATGCCGCTGGCCGCCTCAACGTGCAGGAATTCCTGCTGCCCGGCACGCCCCGTCACGTCGAGTGCTTTGAACACTGATGTGCCTGATACTCCTCGCCTGGCGCGCCCACCCGGAATTCCCGCTGGTGTTCGCCGGCAACCGCGACGAAGCGTACGAGCGCCCGAGCACGGCCGCGGACTTCTGGCTTGACGCACCGGACATCTTCGGCGGGCGCGATGTCGAGCACCGCGGCACCTGGCTCGGCGTCACCACTTCCGGCCGCTTCGCGGCGGTCACCAACTACCGCGACGGACCCGCCGCGCGGGATGCCCCGCGATCGCGCGGAGAGCTGACGGCGGAATTCCTGCGCGGAAATGCCGCACCGCGCGCCTATCTTGAAAGCGTCGTGCCGGCCGCGGGGCAATTCCGCGGCTTCAGCCTGCTGGTCGCTGACCGGGAACGCCTGTATTCCCTTTCAAACCGCGGTTCCGGCATCGAAGAACTCCCCGCCGGCGTGCACGGGCTCAGCAATCACCTGCCCAACACCCCCTGGCCCAAGGTCGCGCGCGGCAAGCAGCGGGTATCGGCATTGCTCAAGGCGGGCGAAGCGGAACTGATCGGTGGGCTGTTCGACATCCTGTCCGACCGCACCGTCGCACCCGATGCGGAGTTGCCGGACACCGGCGTCGGCCTGCAGCGGGAGCGTGAACTGTCCCCGGCGTTCGTCGCGGGTGACCGCTATGGAACCCGCGCGTCCACCGTGCTACTGGTGCACGGCAAATCGGAGGCGACGTTTATCGAGCGCAGGTTCGGACCGCTGGGCGCGCCGCTGGGAGAAACGGCGCGGCGCTTTCCGATTCACATGCGCGCCAGGGGGCGCACGACGAAGGCGGCTGGCCAGGACGTCTGATCGGCGGTGGCGCGGATCATGGCGATGTGGGGGATGCCCGCCTCCATGAATTCCTCGCCCTGCACGGTGAAACCGCGCCTGAGGTAGAAATCGAGGACGCGGGTCTGGGCATGCAGCCGCACTTCGTCGTAGCCCATCTTGTTGGCGATGACGAGCAGCATGTCGAGCAGCGCGCGCCCCACCCCCTTGCCGCGCCATTCCTTGAGCACCGCGACGCGCCCGATATGGCCGTCCTGCAGCAGCCGGCCGGTGCCGATCGGCGTGTCATCGGGCGCGAACGCAATGACGTGGTAGGCGTGCTCGTCGAGCCCGTCCCATTCCAGGTCCTCGGGCACCCCCTGCTCCTCGACGAATACCGTGTCGCGGATCGCCTTCAGCAGCTTCTCGCTGGCGGTCCAGTAGACCGGCTTGACGGTGAAGGGCAGCGGCTCGGCCATGGAGCCGATTATATCGACTAAAACGGACGCCAAGCGCCGTTTTAGTCGCTCGCGTTCGAACGGACGGATTTCGCCGTTCAACGCTCGCTACAGCGTAAGCCCTCCGCTAACTTCTATGACCGCGCCGTTGATGTAGCTCGCCTCGTCGGAGGCGAGAAAGGCGAAGGTGTTGGCGATCTCCTCCGGCCGCGCGAGCCGGCCCAGCGGCACCCGGTCCTCGAGCGCCTTCAACACCTTCTCGGGAATCTTGGCAAGGATCGGGGTGGAGACGAATCCCGGGCAGACCGCGTTGGCGCGGATGCCCTTGCGCCCGAGCTCGCGCGCCCAGGTCTTGACCATGCCGATGACGCCGAACTTGCTCGCCGCGTAATTGGTCTGGCCGAAGTTGCCGTAGATGCCGACGATGGACGAAGCGTTGAGGATGACGCCGGAGTTCTGCTTCAGCATCACGTCCACCACCGCCTTGGTGCAGTTGTAGACGCCCTTTAGATTGACCTCAACGACGCTGTCGAACTGCTCGTCGGTCATGTTCTTGATGGTGGCGTCCTGAACAATGCCGGCGTTGTTGACCAGGCAGTCGACGCGCCCGTACTGGGCGACCACCGCCTCGACCATGCGCGCAATGCTCGCTTTGTCGCGCACGTCGATCTGGAAGCCCATCGCCTCGCCGCCCGCCGCGGTCACGAGCTGGGCGGTTTCCTGGGCCTGGTCGGCGTTGATGTCGCAGGAAATGACCGTGGCGCCCTCTTTGCCGAACTTCACCGCCGTCGCCTGGCCGATTCCCCGGCCGGACCCGGTGATGATGGCTACCTTGCCCGATAACCTCATGATTGTGCTGCCATTACCGCTTCCGTTTCCTTTTTCCCTGCTTTTTCCGTTGCCGTTGCGCGGTTTGTCAGCCATGAGTTTTATGACCTCTCAGGGATAAGATATGGCAATTTAACCGATTTTTCTGCGTTGCACAATTGCCGCATGGCAATATTATGTTGCGCAGCATGACGCCCCAAAAATCAAGGTATTGGAATGCAACACCATGATTTTGCGATGCGAAATACCGCATCGCAGCGAAGGGGGACGCCCGGCTACTCGGAAATGACGACGGGCGTGCCGACCGGCACGAGATCGAACAGCTCCGCCACGTCCTGATTGCGCATGCGCACGCAGCCGTGCGACCCGGGCTTGCCCATCCGCGCGCTGTCGGGACTGCCGTGGATGTAGATCGCGCGGCGCATGGTGTCCACGCTTCCGAGGCGGTTGTAGCCGCGCTCGCGGCCGGAGAGCCACAGGATGCGGGTGAGGATCCAGTCGCGCCCCGGGTTGCTCCGGACCAGTTCCGGGCTGTAGACCTCGCCCGTCGGGCGCCGCTCCACGAATACCGCATTCAACGGCTGGCCGGCGCCGATCTTGGCGCGGATGATGTGCCGGCCCCGCGGCGTGCAATAGCTCCCGTTGAGCTCTCCCGCGCCGTTCCTGGAGGTGGAAATCGAGTAGCGCTTGATCAGCGATCCGTCCTCTCGCAGCAGATCGAGCGCCTGCTCCTTGATACTGATTACGATGCTAGGCATGGCCGCCGGCCCGGCGTCGCGCCGAGAAGAATTCCTGCAGCAGCTCACCGGCCTCCCCCGCCATCACGCCGCCGATGACGGTGGCGTGGTGATTCAGGCGCTTTTCCGCGAACAGGTCCACCACGCTGCCGCAGGCGCCGGACTTGGGGTCGGCGGCGCCGTAGACAACACGCGCGATGCGGGCGTGCATCATGGCGCCGGCGCACATCGCGCACGGCTCCAGCGTCACGTACAGCGCGCAATCACCGAGCCGGTAGTTGCCGAGCCGCGTTGCGGCTTCGCGCAGGGCAATCACCTCGGCATGCGCCGTAGGGTCTCGGGTTGACACGGGCCGGTTGTAGCCCCGCCCGATCACCACGCCTTCCTTCACGACGACCGCCCCCACCGGCACCTCCCCGGCTTCGGCTGCCTGCCGGGCAAGCGCCAATGCTTCGAGCATGAATTCATCATCGTGCATCGCGCAACATTTCCGCCGGAACGAAAATTTCGTCCTTGTGCACCCGCTCGGCAAGGGAGTACCCGAGGGAGCCCAATAACTCTCTGACGTCCTCAGGACGCTTTGCGTATCTCGAACCGAACTGCTTCTGTTCGACGATGATCAGAGGTTTCGAGCTGCTGATGGTCTGCCGGGCGCCCTTCAGGACCAGATATTCCGCGCCTTCGACGTCGATCTTGAGGAACCCGACGCCGGTGAGCCCATAGGAATCCAGCGTCCGGCACTCCACCTTGCCCTCCGCCCCGAAAGTCATGAAGCTCGCACCCGAATTTCCCTCGATCACTTGCAAGGACCCGCGGCCGTCCTCGTCCGCCAGCGCCACCGGGAAGAGCTCCACGTTTCGGGACTCAATGTTGCGCACGAAGAGTGCTCTCATACTTTCGCTGGGCTCGAAGGCATAAACCTTCTTGAATCTCGTGCAGAGCAAAAAGCTCCAGAATCCGATGTGGGCCCCAATGTCTATGGCACATGCATCGGTGAAGTTGGTGAAGTACCGGCTCACCGCCATCAAATGCTCGGGCTGGTAAACCACCCGTCCCTCGAAGAGGCATTCCCGCCCGGAACTGATCACCTCCAGGTAAGCGGAGAATTCGACGTCGTCGTCGGGTAGATGCCAGCCGAACTTGTTCATTTGATGATCCGATCGAAGTTGCGTCGGGGCTCATTCCCACTCGATCGTGGCCGGCGGCTTGCTCGAGATGTCGTAGACGACGCGGTTGATTCCCCGCACCTCGTTGATGATGCGGTTCGCCACCTTGGACAGCAGCCCGTGCGGCAGTTCCGCCCACTGCGCGGTCATGAAATCCTGGGTCTGCACCGCGCGCAGGGCAACGACGTGCTCGTAAGTGCGGCCGTCGCCCATGACCCCCACCGACTTGACCGGAATGAACACCGCGAAGGCCTGGGCGGTCTTGTCGTACCACCCGGATGCCTGCAGCTCGTCTATGAAGATCGCGTCGGCGCGCCGCAGCAGGTCCGCATACTCCGGCTTGACCTCGCCCAGTATGCGCACGCCCAGGCCCGGCCCCGGGAACGGGTGGCGAAACACGATGTCGCGCGGCAAGCCGAGCGCAACCCCCACTTCGCGCACCTCGTCCTTGAACAGCTCGCGCAGCGGCTCGAGCAGCTTGAGATGCAGCGTATCCGGCAGCCCGCCGACGTTGTGATGCGACTTGATGCTGTGCGCCTTCTTGGTCTTCGCGCCCGCCGACTCGATCACGTCGGGATAGATGGTGCCCTGGGCGAGCCACTTCACCTTCGGCAGCCGCGCCGCCTCGCGCTGGAACACCTCGATGAACTCGCGGCCGATGATCTTGCGCTTGTCCTCGGGATCGGTCACGCCCTTGAGATGCTTCATGAAGGGGTCGCGAGCGTCCACGCGGATCACCCGGGCGCCGAGTTTCCCGGCGAAAGTGTTCATCACCTGCTCGGCCTCGTTCAACCGCAGCAGCCCGTGGTCCACGAACACGCAGGTGAGCTGCGCGCCGATCGCCTTGTGGATGAGCGCCGCGGCCACGGAAGAATCCACGCCGCCCGACAGCCCGAGCACGACTTCGTCGGAACCGATCTCCGAGCGGATGCGGCCGACCGCCTCCTCGATGAAATTCGGCATGCTCCAGTCGCCCGACAGGCCGCAGACCTGGCGCACGAAACGCTCGAGGATCGCTCTTCCCTGGAGGGTATGCGTGACCTCGGGGTGGAACTGCACGCCGTAGAGCTTGCGGGACTCGTCGGCCATGCCGGCGATCGGGCACTCGGCGCTCGCAGCGATCACCTTGAAGCCCGCCGGCAGCTCGTTGACCTTGTCGCCGTGGCTCATCCAGACGTCGAGCAGGCCGTGCCCCTCGGCGGAGACCCGGTCCTGCAGGTCTCTCAGGAGGGTCGAATGGCCGCGCGCCCGCACCTCGGCGTAGCCGAACTCCCGCACCTTGCCCATCTCGACCTTGCCGCCAAGCTGGGCCGCCATGGTTTGCATGCCGTAGCAGATGCCGAGGACCGGCACCCCCAGGTCGAATACCGCCTGCGGCGCCCGCGGGGTGCCGCCTTCCCAAACGGAGGCCGGGCCGCCGGAGAGGATGACGCCGCGCGGGTTGAAGGCGCGGACGAACCGGTCGTCAACGTCGAACGGGTGGATCTCGCAGTAGACGTGGGCCTCGCGCACGCGGCGCGCGATCAACTGAGTGTACTGCGCGCCGAAATCGAGAATGAGGATTTTTTCGTGCAGCATCTTCAGTGAGGCGTGGTCCTCACTCAACGCGGTAGTTGGGCGCTTCCTTCACGATCTGCACGTCGTGAACGTGGGACTCGCGGATGCCGGCGTGGGTGATTTCCACGAATTCCGCGCGGGTCCGCACTTCCTCGATCGAGGAGCAGCCGAGATAGCCCATGCTCGAGCTGAGCCCGCCGGTCAGCTGGTGCACCAGCGGCGCGAGCTGGCCCTTGTACGGGACGCGGCCCTCGACACCCTCGGGCACCAGCTTGTCGGTATCGGGCTCTTCGTCCTGGAAGTAGCGGTCCGCGGCGCCTTGCTGCATCGCGGAGAGAGAGCCCATGCCCCGGTACGACTTGTAGGAGCGCCCCTGGTAAAGCTCGATCTCTCCCGGCGACTCCTCGGTGCCGGCGAAGAGGCTGCCGATCATCACGGCGTGGGCGCCGGCGGCGATCGCCTTGGCGATGTCCCCGGAGTAACGGATGCCGCCGTCGGCGATCAGCGGCACGTCCGTCCTGGCGAGCCCTTTCAGGACGTTGGCGATCGCGCTGATCTGCGGCACGCCGACGCCGGCGACGATGCGCGTCGTGCAGATGGATCCGGGACCGATGCCGACCTTCACGCCGTCTGCGCCATGGTCCACCAGCGCCTTCGCCGCCGCCGCGGTGGCGATGTTGCCGCCGATCACCTGGGTCTTCGGGAAGTGGCGCTTGACCCATTTCACGCGGTCCAGCACGTTCTTCGAATGGCCGTGCGCCGTGTCCACCACGATCACGTCGGCGCCGGCCTCGACCAGCGCCTCGGCGCGCTCCTCGGTACCCTCGCCCACTCCGATCGCCGCGCCCACCCGCAGCCGGCCCTGGCTGTCCTTGCACGCGTTCGGGTGCTCGGTGGACTTGAGGATGTCCTTCACCGTGACCAGTCCGCGCAATTCGAACTTGCGATTCACCACCAGCACGCGCTCGAGGCGGTGCTTGTGCATGAGCGACAAGGCCTCCTCGCGGGGCGCGCCCTCGCGCACCGTCACCAGCCGCTCGCGCGGTGTCATGATGTTGCGCACCGGCTGGTCGAGCTTGGTCTCGAAGCGCAGGTCGCGGTTGGTGACAATGCCCGCCACCTTTCCCGAGCCATTGATGACCGGCAGCCCCGATATCTTGTGCTGCTCGGTGAGCTTGAGCACATCCCGCACCCGCATGTTGGGCGAGATGGTGATGGGGTCTTTTACGATCCCGCTCTCGAAGCGCTTGACCTTGGTGACTTCCGCCGCCTGGGACTTGGGCGGCATGTTCTTGTGGACGATGCCGATCCCGCCCTCCTGGGCGAGGGCGATCGCGAGCCGCGCCTCGGTGACCGTGTCCATGGCGGCCGAGACCACGGGAATGTTGAGTGTGATGCCGCGGGTGAGCTGGGTGGCGAGATTGACCTCGCGCGGGAGGACGTTCGAGTGGGCAGGGATCAGCAGGACATCGTCGAAGGTGAGGGCTTTTTGCACCACACGCATGTTTTCTACCCTTCGCAAAAAACGTATTATACGCATGCACCCGTCAACGGTAAACGGATTCGCGCGTTAATGGATTGATCTAGCTGTAAAAAGAGGAGACCCAGTGAAAACCGTCATCACGATCCTGATACTGGTCGCGCCCCTGGCCGCGCACGGCCAGCTGCTCAAGTGCGTGAGCAAGGATGGCAAGGTCGAATACGCCGCGCAGTGCCCGCCCGGAACGAAGCCGCTTCAAACCGGCATCAAGAACGAGCCCACCCGGACGACGACCAAGGGCGAAACCAAGGCGAAGACGCTCGCCGAGCGCGAAGCCGAGTTCAAGAAGCGTCAGCTCGATGCGACCGAGGCCCGCCAGAAGGAGAACGAAAAGGCCGCCGAGCAGGCGTTCAATCGCGAGGCTTGCGACAACGCCCGGTCGCACCTGAAAGGCCTTGAGGAGGGGCAGCGGATAGTCCGCGTGGATCCCAAGACCGGCGATCGCGTGTTCATGGAGGACACGGACCGCCCGGCCGAAATCGCCAAGGCGCAGAAGGTCGTCGCCAACAACTGCAAGTAACGGTCGGCTGGCAGCCCGCCGTGCTCTACCGGCCCCGCACCCGCCGCGGTGAACGCCGCGCCCGCTCCCGGCGCGCATCCTTGGGATCGGCAATCAGCGGACGGTAGATTTCCACGCGGTCGCGATCGCTCAGCGGCGCGTCCAGCCGCACCCGCTTGCCGAAAATGCCGACGCGCCCGTGCGCAAGCTCGATCCCGGGAAACCGCGCCAGCAGACCCGAGCGCTCGATGGCCTCGCGCACCGACGCGCCCTCCTCCACTTCCAGCTCCAGCAATACCTGCTTCCCGGGCAGCGCGTAGGCCACCTCCACCCTGATGAGTGACGACTGACGACTGGCGACTGACGGCTCTAGGCTGCTTTCAGCCATAGACCTGCTCGGCGCGCTTTGCAAAGGCATCCACCAGCCGGTCGGTGATGTAATTGAATACCGGGCCCACCAGTTTCTCCAGGACGCGGCTCGAGAATTCGTAATGAAGCTTCAGCTCGACCTTGCAGCCGCGGTCGCCAAGGCCGGTGAAACGCCAGCTTCCGTCCAGGCTGCTGAACGGCCCCTCCACGAGGCGCATGTCGATCGTCTCCGGGACCCGCAGGGCGTTCTCGGTCGTGAAGCTCTGCCGGATGCCCCGGTAGTTGATCTGTATCGTCGCGGTCGCGCGGCCGGCGTCGTGGCGCTGCACGCTTGCCCCGCCGCACCAGGGCAGGAACCTGGGATAGTCCTCGACCCCTTCCACCAGGGCAAACATCTGGGCGGGCGTGAAGGCGACCAGCACCGAGCGGTTCACGTCGGTCATCGGCTCACCGCCCCGGCATGCCCGGGAAGGGCAGATGCGCCGGGCGCCGCTGGTAGAATGCACGGGGACCCGGTCCAGGCATGAGCATCGTCCAGAACAAGAAAGCTTTCCACGACTATTTTATCGAACAGCGGTTCGAGGCGGGGATCGCGCTCGAAGGCTGGGAGGTCAAGGCGATCCGGGCCGGCCGCGCGAATATCAAGGAAGCCTACGTGATCGTGAGCAACGGCGAGATCGTTCTCATCGGCTGCCATATCAGCCCGCTGCCCGCGGCGTCGACGCACGTCACGCCGGATCCCACGCGCACGCGCAAGCTGCTGCTTCACGCGGAAGAGATCAGCCGCCTGATCGGCAGCGTCGAGCGCGCCGGTTACGCGCTGGTGCCGCTCGACCTGCACTACAAGAACGGGCGCGTCAAGGTCGAGATCGGCCTCGCGAAGGGCAAGAAGCAATTTGACAAGCGGCAGGCCGAGAAGGAAAAGGACTGGCGCCGCGAGCAGCAGCGGCTGATGCGCATCAAGACCTAGTTCCGCCGCGGGCTTCGACCGGTCACGGGTCACCGGCCACGAGCCGCCCGCCCTCAGCCCGAGCGGGCCTTGCCGAGTATCCCTTTCAGCGCGTCCTGCAGGTCGCCGGGCAGCAGCACGATCTTGCTGTTGGGCGAGGTGGAAATATTTTCAAGTGCGTGGATATACTTCTCGCCGAGCAGGAACAGCATGGGCGTGTCGCGATCGCCCACCGCGCTGGTGACCTTCTGTATCGCCTGAGACGAGGATTCCGCCAGCGTCACCTGGGCCACGGCGTCCCGCTTGGCGCTCTCGAGCCGTCCTTCGGCCTCGAGGATCATCGCCTGCTTCGCGCCCTCGGCCTTGGTCACCACCGCTTTCCGTTCCCGCTCCGCCGCCGCCTGCAGCTCCATCGATTTCACCATCGATTCGGAGGGCTTGATGTCCTGGATCTCCACGGACTTGATGGTCAGCCCCCAGTCGATCGCTTCGTCCGAAATGCTTTCCTTCAGGCGCAGCTTGATCTTCTCGCGCGAGGACAGCGCCTGATCGAGCTCCATCTCGCCGGTAATCGAGCGCAGCGTGGTCTGCACCAGGTTGCGTATCGCCTCGGAAAAATCCACGATGCCGTAGACCGCCTTGATCGGGTCGGTCACCTTGATGAAGGCGATCGCGTTGGTGATGATCACGGCGTTGTCCTTGGTGATCACCTCCTGCTCCGGGACATCGAGGATGATGTCCTTGGTAATGACCTTGTAGGCGACCCGGTCGATGTAGGGAACGATGATGGTCAGCCCGGGGCTCAGGGTGGCGTTGAACTTGCCGAGACGCTCGACGATCCATTCCTCGCCCTGCGGAACAATCCGCACGCCTTTCCACACGGTGACCACGACAAAGACCAGTACCGCGATGACAACGATCTCGAATCCCATGCGCGTCCTCCCGCTACGTTCTTCCGACCTTGAGTATGTTGCCCTCGACCTCGATCACCTTGACGCGCTCCCCGGTCTTGATTTCCTCGTCCGCGATCGACTCCCATACTTCATCCCCCAGCACCGGCTTCTGGAAGCGGATCTGCCCTTTTTCGAAGGGGCGGATGTCGCGGATGACGAGTCCGATCTCGCCGAGCACCGCGCCTTTGGACATGCCTGCGCGCGTCTTGTACAAGCCCGGCTTGAACACCTTGAACCACAACCAGATAAAGGCGAGCGAGCAGCCGATCCAGGCGAGGACCTGCCAGGCGAACGACAGTGCCGGAACGGCGAGCAACGCGACACCGACGATCAGCGCCCCGAGGCCGAACCACACCAGGAAGAACGCCGGCACGGCGAGCTCGAGCAGCATCAGCGCGATGCCCAGCACTACCCAATGCCACCACAGGAACTGCATGATGTCCAACGGCGCCTCCTCTCCGGCGGACTGCGATTACATCACGATTGGAGCGCCGCGGCAAAACGGCGGGAAAGTGGGGTGGCTGATGGGACTCGAACCCACAACACCTGGAATCACAATCCAGTACTCTACCTTTGAGCTACAGCCACCACCGAAAAGCGTGAGCCTTTGGCGCGCCCGGCGGGAATCGAACCCACAACCCCCGGCTTAGAAGGCCGGTGCTCTGTCCGTTGAGCTACGGGCGCCTTCCAGCTAGTGCCGTTCCAACTATCCCGGCAATCCACCGTGTCCACCTCGGGCCAATTTTCCGCCACCGGACAGCTTGCCCCGCTGGCGCGAAAAAGTTGGAACGGCACTAGTCTGCCGCACCCGGCGCGGGCCGCCAATCCAGGCGCGCAACCGGCCCCGGCCGCGCCTGCTTCGAAGGGGCGTAATCTTACCCGCTGCCCTACTGGAGGTCAATGAAAACGCAGGGGTTTTTGCACGGGAATTGCCTGCTTGCGGCGCCTATCGAATTCGGATATAAAGCGTTCTTTTCCGAACGCCGAAAAGCCATGCCCACCGAATTGCACAAGCCTTTTCCCCCCTACAAACCGAAGGGGAAAGAGGACTACATGAACCCGCGCCAGCTCGCCCATTTCCGAAAGATGCTGGAGGAGATGAAGCGCGATTTGTCGCAGGACATCGACCGCACCGTGCACACCATGCAGGACGAGGCGACGATATTCGCCGACCCCAACGACCGCGCCAGCCAGGAATCGGACATGTCGCTCGAGCTGCGCAACCGCGACCGCGAGCGCAAGCTCATCAAGAAGATCGACGAGACCATCGCGCGCATCGACGCGGGCGAATACGGCTACTGCGATTCGTGCGGCATCGAGATCGGGCTGAAGCGGCTCGAGGCGCGCCCCACGGCGACGCTGTGCATCGATTGCAAGACCCTCGACGAGCTGCGCGAGCGGCAGGTCGCCAAATAACGTTAAATCCGGAGGCAAAGCCCCGGTTTAACTCCGCCCGTTCGAACGGACGAAACGATCGCCGTTCAACGCGCGGGGAATAAAAAAGCGGCCGAACGGCCGCTTTTTTTGTGCGCCGATCTTTCCTTACTGCGCGGTCTGGGGCTGGGCCTGAGCCTCCGCCGCGACGGCCTTCATCGACAGCCGCAACCTGCCCTTGTCGTCGGCTTCGAGCACCTTGACGCGCACGTGCTGGCCTTCCTTGAGGTGGTCGGAAACCGCGTTGACGCGCTCGTTGGCGATCTGCGAGATGTGCAGCAATCCGTCCTTGCCCGGCAACACGCTCACGATCGCCCCGAAGTCCAGGAGCTTCAACACGGTCCCATCGTAGATGCGGCCGACTTCCACGTCCGCTGTGATCGCTTCGATGCGCTTCTTCGCCGCCTCTCCCGCTTCCGGGGATACGCAGGCGATGGTGACGGTGCCGTCGTCCTGGATATCGATGGTGGTGCCGGTCTCCTCGGTGAGCGCGCGGATCACGGCGCCGCCCTTGCCGATCACGTCGCGGATCTTGTCCGGCTTGATCTTGATCGTGATCATGCGCGGCGCCCACATCGACAGCTCGGCCCGCGGCGCTTCCAGCGACTGCTTCATCTTCTCCAGGATGTGCAGGCGGCCTTCGCGCGCCTGGACGAGCGCGGCGTGCATGATCTCCTTGGTTATGCCCTCGATCTTGATGTCCATCTGCAGCGCGGTAATCCCCGCCTCGGTGCCGGCAACCTTGAAATCCATGTCGCCCAGGTGGTCCTCGTCGCCGAGGATGTCGGACAGCACGGCGAACCGGTTGCCTTCCTTGATGAGCCCCATGGCAATGCCCGCCACGTGCGCCTTGAGAGGCACCCCCGCGTCCATCAACGCAAGACAGCCCCCGCACACGCTCGCCATCGAGCTCGAGCCGTTGGACTCGGTGATTTCGGATACCACCCGCATCGAGTAGGCAAAAGCCTCCGGCGACGGGAGCATGGCAATCAGCGCGCGCTTGGCGAGCCGCCCGTGGCCGATCTCCCGGCGCTTCGGCGAGCCGACGCGGCCGGTCTCTCCTGTCGCATAAGGCGGCATGTTGTAGTGCATCATGAAGCGATCCGTGTATTCGCCTTGCAGCGCATCGATGCGCTGCTCATCGCGCGAGGTGCCGAGCGTCGCAGCCACCATCGCCTGGGTCTCGCCGCGGGTAAACAAGGCGGAGCCATGCGCGCGTGGCAGCAGCCCGGTGCGTATCGAGATCGGTCGCACGGTGCGCGTGTTGCGGCCGTCGATGCGCGGATCGCCGTTCAGGATCTGGCCGCGGACGATCTTCGATTCCAGCGCGAAGCAGATTTCCTTGACCGCGTTGGCCTCCGGGCCGCCTTCCGTGCCGACGCCAACCTCGTTGAAGACGCGCTTCCAGATATTGTCGATCGCCTCGGAACGGGCCTGTTTCTGCTTCAACTGGAACGCCGCGCGCAAATCGCTTTCGGCAAGCGCCGCGATCCGCTCGATCAGCGTTTCGTTCGTCGCCGGTGGCGTCCAATCCCACGCCTGGGCGCCCGCCTCATCCGCCAGCTCGTTGATCATCTGGATCACCGGCTGCATCTGCTGATGCCCGAATACCACCGAGCCCAGCATGACGTCCTCGGGCAGCTCTTTCGCTTCGGATTCCACCATCAGCACCGCCTGCCCGGTGCCGGCCACCACGAGGTCCAGCTGCGAGGTCTTGAGCTCGGTCGCGGTCGGGTTGAGCACGTATTGGTCGTTCAGATAGCCGACGCGTGCCGCTCCGATCGGCCCGTTGAACGGGATGCCGGAGAGGGCCAGCGCCGCGGAGGCGCCGATCATGGCCGGGATGTCCGAGTCGATTTCGTTGTTCGACGACACGACGGTCGCGACCAGCTGAATTTCGTTGTAGTAACCATCGGGGAACAGCGGGCGGATCGGGCGGTCGATCAGCCGGCAGGTGAGGATTTCCTTTTCGGACGGGCGGCCTTCGCGCTTGAAGAAGCCGCCGGGAATCTTGCCCGCTGCATAGGTGCGTTCCTGGTAATCGACGGTGAGCGGAAGAAAATCCTTGCCTGCCTGCGCCTGCCGGGCGCCGACCACGGTGACCAGCACCACCGTGTCTTCCATGTTGACCAGCACGGCCCCGGTTGCCTGGCGCGCGATCTCCCCGGTCTCGAGGATCAGCCGGTGCCGACCCCAAACAAGCGATTTCTTGATGTGTTTCAAAGCAGTGCCCCTTGAGAAATAAAAAAGACCGCGCGTGCGGTCTCGGGTTAAAGATGCGGATCGAGCAGCCGCGCCTGAAGGTTCACGCGACCCGGTGTGGCGACCAACCGGCCCTTGGCATCGGCAAGCACGACGAATACCTTACTTGCGCAGCCCGAGCCGGTCGATAACCTGACGGTACTTGTCGGCGTTCGCTCGCTTCAGGTAATCGAGGAGCTTGCGCCTGCGGCTCACCATCCGCAGCAGGCCGCGCCGGGAATGATGGTCCTTGACGTGCGTCTTGAAATGCTCGGTGAGGTCCGTGATGCGCGCCGTCAGCAGCGCGATCTGGACCTCGGGTGAACCGGTATCGTCCTTGGCGCGCTGGTAATCCTTGACCAACTGCGCCTTTTGGTTGTTTGTCACCGCCATGGTGCTCTCCTGATAGAGGCGCGATTTTACCCTCTAACCCACGGTTTCTCAAGCAATTTAAGCGCGGAAACCCCGACCTGGCCCCCCCGCAACACGCGCTTGCCCGCTGTTCGGATTGGAAAAATTCCGGCCCCTAGCCCCGCGCCGTCAGGCGCTTGGGCACGATTCTTCCCGGGCCGGTGACCTCGACCAATCCCAGGAACTCGCGGTCCGGACCGTAGATACGCGCCAACCCTTCCGCGCCGGTCTCCGCGCGTTCGACCGGCTGGCCCTGGTTCATCCGGCGCGTCTCGGCGGCATCGAGGTCGAAGCGCGGCAGCGAAGCCACGAGCGCATCGGCGGGCAACAGCAATGCATCCCTTTCGGCCAGTGTCAATGATTCGAGCCGCTCCAGGGTGACCGCGCCGGACGCCAGCGAGAATCCACCCACGGCATCCCGTCGCAGCGCGGACAGGCAGGCGCCGCAACCCAGCTCGCGCCCGAGGTCCTCAGCGAGCACGCGCACGTATGTGCCTTTGCTGCAGCTGACGGAAACGGTCAGCTCGTCCCCGGCGAATCCGACGAGGACCAGGCGGCTGATGACGATCTTGCGCGGCGCGCGCGCCAGCTCTTTCCCGGCGCGCGCAAGCTTGTAGAGCGGCTGTCCTTCGTGCTTGATGGCGCTGTACATAGGCGGGATCTGAAGAATATCTCCCATGAACTTTTGCAGCGCCGGCGCGATCTCCTGTTGCGTCACCCTGACTTCTGATCGGGCTGTGACTTGCCCCTCGAGGTCGCCGGTGTTCGTCGTCATGCCCAGGCGTATCGTCGCGGTGTAGGCCTTGTCGGCAGCCAGCAACGTGTGGGAGAACTTCGTTGCTTCGCCCAGGCACACCGGCAGCAGCCCCGTCGCGAGGGGATCGAGCGTACCGGTGTGGCCGGCTTTCGCCGCATTGAGCAGGCGGCGGACGACTTGAACGGCCCCATGCGAGGTTATCCCAGGCGGCTTGTCCAGCAGCAGCACCCCGTTGACGGTGCGCCGCGGGATCATTTGCGCCGTTTTCCGCGTTTCGCGTCGTCGGCGACGGCGGCGTCGATCAATTGCGACAACCGCATGCCGCGCTCGACCGATTCGTCGTACTTGAACGTCAATTGCGGCACGAGCCGCAGCTTCATGCGGTGAGCCAGCTGGCTGCGCAGGAAGCCCGCGGCGTGCTGCAGGCCCTCGGTGGCGTTGGCAATCCGCTCCGGCTCGCCCAGCAAAGTGAAAAACACCTTGGCATGGGATTGATCCACGCTGACTTCGACGTCCGTCAGCGTGATCATTCCGACACGCGGGTCCTTCAGCTCGAGGCGAATGATGTCGGACAGCTCGCGCTGCACCTGTTCGGCGATGCGGCGGCTGCGGGGGAAATCGCGCGGCACGGGCTCGCGACTACGCTCACAGCGTGCGGGCGACCTCGACGACCTCGTAGACCTCGACCTGGTCGCCCACCTTGAGATCGTCGAAATTCCTGAGGGACAGTCCGCACTCGAATCCCGCCTTGACCTCCCGCACGTCGTCCTTGAAGCGCTTGAGCGAGTCGAGCTCGCCGTCGTGTATGACCACGTTGTCGCGCAGCAGGCGCACCTTGGCGTTGCTGCGGCGCACCAGCCCCTCGGTCACGTAGCAGCCGGCGACGGTGCCGATCCGGGAAATCTTGAAAATCTGGCGCACTTCGACCAGGCCCAGAACGTTTTCCTTGCGCTCCGGGGCCAGCATGCCCGACAGCGCGGCCTTGATTTCATCGACCGCGTCGTAGATCACGTTGTAGTAACGGATGTCGACGCCGCTCGCTTCCGCGAGCTTGCGCGCAGCCGCGTCCGCCCGGGCGTTGAAGCCGATGATCACCGCCTTCGATGCGAGCGCCAGGTTGACGTCCGATTCGGTGATGCCGCCCACCGCGGCGTGGACGATATTGACCTTGACCTCGCTGGTGGAGAGCCCGGACAGGGCATGCGACAAGCCCTCGTACGAGCCTTGAACGTCCGCCTTGATGATGAGGGAGAGCGCCTTCGCCTGCCCCTCGCCCATCTGCTCGAAGATATTCTCGAGCTTGGCCGATTGCTGCCGGGCGAGCTTGACGTCGCGGAACTTGCCCTGGCGGAACAACGCGATTTCGCGCGCCTTGCGCTCATCGCCCAGCGCGAGCACGTCGGACCCCGCCAGTGGAACATCGGAAAGCCCGAGAATTTCCACCGGTATCGAGGGGCCGGCCTGTTCGATGCTTTCGCCATTCTCGTCCAGCATCGCCCGCACCCGCCCGAAAACGGCCCCTGCCAGCACCACGTCGCCGCGCTTCAGCGTGCCCGATTGCACGAGCACGGTGGCGACTGGCCCGCGTCCCTTGTCGATCCTCGATTCGATGACGATGCCCTTGGCCGGAGTATCCCTCGGCGCCTTCAGCTCGAGCACCTCGGATTGCACCAGCAGGCTGTCGAGCAGCTGGTCCACGCCATTGCCGGTCTTGGCCGATACCGGGACGAACATGGTATCGCCGCCCCATTCTTCCGGCACCACCTGCTGGGCGGACAGGTCCTGCTTGACCCGGTCCGGGTTCGCCTCGGGCTTGTCGATCTTGTTGAGCGCCACCACCATCGGCACTTTGGCCGCCCTGGCGTGATGGATCGCTTCAATCGTCTGCGGCATCACGCCGTCATCCGCCGCGACGACCAGGATCACGATGTCAGTGACCTTGGCGCCGCGCGCGCGCATCGCCGTAAACGCTTCGTGGCCCGGCGTGTCGAGAAACGTGATCATGCCTTTGGATGTGTTCACGTGGTAGGCGCCGATGTGCTGCGTGATGCCGCCCGCTTCGCCGCTCGCTACCTTCGTGCGGCGGATAGCATCGAGCAACGACGTTTTGCCGTGGTCGACGTGTCCCATCACGGTGACCACCGGGGCACGCGGTTCGAATCTGATTTCGGAGGGTTCCTGCTGCTCCTCGGTGAGGAAGGCGTCCGGCTCGTCGAGCTTGGCGCGCTTGGCAACGTGCCCCAATTCCTCGACCACGATCATCGCGGTGTCCTGGTCCAGCACCTGGTTGATGGTCACCATGGTGCCGAGCTTCATCAGTGCCTTGATGACCTCCGCCGCCTTGACCGACATCTTGTGGGCGAGATCGCCGACGGTGATCGTCTCCGGCACCGTAATGTCCCGCACGATCGGCTCGGTGGGCGCCGAGAACGTGTGCTGCGCCTCGCCCCCTTCCTCCTTGTGCGCGGCGTGACGCGCCTTGCGCTCCCGCCACCCGAGCCCGCCGGAGGCATCCCCGCGGGTCTTGATGGTGCGCCGCCTGACGGTTTCATCCTTCCAGACTACCGTCTTGACCTGTTGTTTTTTTGCCTTTTTCTCTGCCTTTTGCGCCTTCTCCTCGGGCTTGACCATCGGCTTGTGCAGCGTGCCCTCTACCGGCGGCTGTCCCGCTGCCTCGGCCGCCTTCAACTCTTCCGGGGTTCTGGTTTCTGCTGTGGCCTCGGCTTCCTTCTTGCGCCGCTTGTTCTCCGCATCCTCGGCCTGGCGCGCCGCCAGCTCGGCCTGCTGGCGGGCTTCGGCCTCGCGCAACGCGATCTGCTCCGCATCGAGCAGCGGCCGGCCGGGTTCCGCCAGCGCTTCGGGCTCGGCGGCATCGCGCTTCACGAGCACGCGCTTCTTGCGCACCTCGATCTGTATCGTGCGCGACTTGCCGAGGCTGTCGGACTTCTTGATCTCCGTGGTCTGCCGCCGCGTCAGCGTGATCTTCTGCTTCGCCTCGCCCGCGCCGTGCGACTTGCGCAGGTGTTCCAGCAGCTGGGTCTTGTCCTTCTCCGTGAGCGGCGTGTCCTCGGACAGCGCCTTGTTCACGCCGGCGGCCTGCAGCTGCTCCATGAGGAGCCCCGTCGGCAACCCCAGCTGCTGGGCGAACTGCGTGACGTTGATTTGTGCCATCCCGCTCGTTTTCCTTAGTGGGTCCTCAGGAGCTCGCTTCGGCAAACCACGGCGCGCGCGCCGCCATGATGAGTTGCTTGGCACGCTCGTTATCCAGCCCCGTCAACTCGAGCAGGTCGTCGGTTGCGAAATCGGCCAGTGCTTCCTGCGTTCCCACCCCCTTGGCGGCGAGCAGGCGCGCCGTATCCTTGTCCATGCCTTCGACTTTCATCAGGTCCTCGATGTCGTGCTCGACCTGCTCTTCGCTCACGATCGCCTGGGTCAGCAGGGCGTTGCGGGCACGGCTCCTCAGCTCGTTCACGGTCGCCTCGTCGAAGGACTCGATCTCCTGCATTTCGCTGATCGGGACATAGGCGACTTCCTCCAGGGTGTTGAAGCCCTCCTCGACCAGGATGCCCGCCACCTCCTCGTCGACGTCGAGTTTCTCCATGAACATGGTCTTGACGCGCAGCGCTTCCTCCTCGCCCTTTTTCTGCGACTCGTCCAGCGTCATGATATTGAGCACCCAGCCGGTCAGCTCGCTCGCCAGTTTCACGTTCTGTCCGCTGCGGCCGATCGCCTGGGCAAGGTTTTCCTCGTCCACGACGATATCCATGCTGTGCGCTTCCTCGTCCACCTTGATCTTGCTCACCTCGGCGGGCGCCAGCGCGTTGATCACGAATTGGGCGGGGTCTTCCGCCCACAGGATGATGTCCACGCGCTCGCCGGCAAGCTCCGAGGTCACCGCCTGCACGCGCGAGCCGCGCATGCCGACGCAGGTGCCGATCGGATCGACCCGGCGGTCCTTGGACAGCACCGCGATCTTGGCGCGCGATCCCGGGTCGCGCGCCGCCGCCTTGATCTCGAGCAGGCCGTCCTCGAGCTCCGGCACCTCGAGCTCGAACAGCTTGACCAGAAACTCGGGCGCCGTTCGCGACAACACCAGCTGGGGGCCGCGGTTGGCGTGGTCCACCTTCCACACGTAAGCGCGCACGCGGTCACCGACCCGCAGATTTTCCTTCGGAATCATCTGGTCGCGCGGCAGCACGGCTTCGAGCCGCCCCGACTCGATGATGCCGTTGCCGCGCTCCATGCGCTTGATCACGCCGGTGACGAGCGGCTCCTTGCGCGCGAGAAAATCGTTGAGGATCTGCTCGCGTTCGGCATCGCGGATCTTCTGCAGGATGACCTGCTTCGCCGCTTGCGCGCCGATACGGCCGAATTCGACCGGCTCGAGCGGTTCCTCGATGAAATCCTCGAGCTTGAGCGCGGCATCGCGCTTGAGCGCCTCGGACAGCGCGATCTGGCGCGGCGGCGCCTCCACGCTCTCGTCGGGCACTACCTGCCAGCGGCGGAACGACTTGTAATCCCCCGTAGCCTGGTCGATCTCGACCCTTGCTTCCACGTCCTCATGGAAGCGCTTCTTGGTCGCCGACGCCAGCGCCTGCTCGAGCGCGCCGAACACGATGGCCTTGTCGACGTTCTTCTCGCGCGCCAGGGCATCCACCAGCAACAGAATCTCGCGACTCATCCCGATCTCCCGCTATAGTTCCGGCACCAGTCGCGCCGTTTCCACGTTGCCGATCTCGAGCGACAGCAATCGTCCGTCCACCTCGAGTTGCAGCCGGCCGGCGACGGCCTCGCGCAGCACGCCGGTGAAATTGCGTTGCCCGTCCACCGGTGCCCGCATCCTCACCCGCGCCTTCTGCCCGGCAAAACGCGCGAAATCCCGCTCGCCCTTCAGCAGCCGGTCCAGCCCCGGGGAGGAGACTTCGAGCCGGTCGTAATTTATGTTCTCCACGGCCAGGACCCGGCTCAACTGATGACTGACCGCGGCGCAATCCTCCACGGTGATCCCCCCCGGCTTGTCGATGTAAATACGCAACAGCCCGCCCCTGGCGGGCCGCTCGATGCCGACCAGTTCGTAGCCCATGCCGGTCAATGTAATCTCCAGTAACCCGTTCAAATCCATCGCAAATCCGCTCTACAAACAAAAAATGGGCGGGCCGCCCATCGTTGTTTCCCCAGAATCAGGGGTGCAAAGTGTAACAAAAATCACGCCCAAATCCAATAGGTTGGACAACATTGATGACCAATCCCCAAGTTTGGGGCAACCCGCCCGTGATTTGGCAACCCCTTGTTTTGCGATTCGTTTCGCTGATCGTGGCCATAACCCGCAACAACATCGTTCTCGTTTCGGTTAGACGAGAGTTAGCCTACGCCGCAACGTGCCGACCAAAAGGAATGCGCCGCAAGCGGCACGGGAAAGAATGTCGGCGCGTTGTCGCTGCGCTCAAGTAGGGTACGGTCAGGGCAATGAACAAAAAGCAATGCCCCAACCCGTGTGGGCTGGGGCATTTCTTTTTTGTGGGTGCCTGACGATGTCCTACTTTCGCACGGAATACACCGTACTATCATCGGCGCTGAGGCGTTTCACGGCCCTGTTCGGAATGGGAAGGGGTGGGACCACCTCGCCATGGTCGTCAGACGTAGCTTGTAGAGCGCTCGCTTACAGCCACCGGCTGTCGGCCAACGCCCGCAATAGGAAGAAGTAAAGTAAGGCGATTGTATCTGGCAAACCCTTATTCACCTGAGCCTGGCTCAAAGCCAATGCTCACGGTTATAGGATCAAGCCGCACGGGCAATTAGTACCGGTTAGCTCAAAGGATTACTCCTCGTACACACCCGGCCTATCAACGCGGTGGTCTTCCGCGACCCTTCAGGGGGATCAAGTCCCCGGGAAGTCTAATCTTAAGGCGAGTTTCCCGCTTAGATG
>Ga0156023_1024_pt6 | contig 22065 bp, 20 predicted proteins | sample RifCSPlowO2_02_FD_107677 | JGI IMG/M metagenome (GOLD analysis project Ga0156023, IMG submission 107677) | Betaproteobacteria bacterium RIFCSPLOWO2_02_FULL_67_26
AGCATCACCGGATAGAGGATGCCGGAGCGTTTCTGCATTCCCTTCGCCGTATCCAGGGTATCGACGGTTTCCATAGCCCACTCCTTTCATTGGCGTGTGTGCGCTCAGCTCTTGACGGTGAGCGCGTTCTTCACGTCGACCACGCCCTGCACGCCCGCGGCAAGTTCGGCCGCACGCCGCGCCTGGCTCTCGCTGTCAACGAATCCGGACAGCAGCACGGTGCCCTTGTGGGTCTCCACGCTGACGGCCAGCGCGCTCAGCGCGCGGTCCTTGACCAGCGCGGCTTTTACTCTGGCTGTGATCACGCTGTCGTCGACGTACTGGCCGGCGCGTATGCGCTCGTGAATGGATTGGGCCTTCACGAATTCGTCGGCATCCAGCCGCCTGTCGCGGTTGTCATCGGCCTCGTTGAACGCCTTGTCGAAGCCGCGGATCCTCCGGGTTTCCGCACGGCTCAGGTAGCCGTCACGGTTGACATCGAGCTTCCTGAATTCCGCGCTGGGCGGTTCGGCCGGCTCGGACACGCTCGCCGCGGCGGCCGCCCCGATCAGGCCCGCGGTCAGCGCAATGGCCGCCGCTTGATACGCGATTAGCTTGCGGTTCATGATTCGCTCCTTTTACAAGAGAAATTGGCGAACACGAGCTCATGCTCATGGGAGTAATGCGCAACCGCCGTGCCAGGTCATGCAAATACGTAAATTCAACGGGTTAAGTTCACGGCGTGCGGGCCGTTTGTCGCTGCCGGGCAACAAACGATGTCACGCCCGGCGTAGCGGCGTGATTTAGCGGGTCTTTTTGTGTCTCGGCGGGGCGACAGTCGTGACGCCGCGCGCGGGATTACCGGGACTTAAACAATTTCGGATCGAGCTGATGCCGCCCGAGCAGCTTGTAGAACTCGGTGCGGTTGCGCTTGGCGAGCCGCGCGGCCTGCGTCACGTTGCCTTCGGTGATCTTGAGCAGCTGCGTCAGGTAGTCGCGCTCGAAGCGCCTGCGCGCGTCCTCGAACGAGGCGAACTCGGCCTGCTGGTTCTGGATAGACTGCTGCGCCAGCGAGACCGGGATGATGGGCGTCGTGGCGAGCGCGATCGACTGCTCGACCACGTTGTAGAGCTGGCGCACGTTGCCGGGCCAGGACGCCGCCACCATCAGCTCGACCGCCTCCGGCGCGAAGCCGTTGACCGTCTTGCGGTATTTGCCGGCGAGTACCGACAGGAAATGGTTGGCGAGCAGCGGGATGTCCTCCCGCCGCTCGGCAAGCGGCGGGAGCGCCAGCCCGACCACGTTGAGCCGGTAGTAGAGGTCCTCGCGGAACCGGCCCGCCGCCATCTCCGCCTCGAGGTTGCGGTGGGTCGCCGAAATCACGCGCACGTCGACGGCGTGGGACTCCGCGGAACCGACCGGCCGCACCTGTTTCTCCTGCAGCGCGCGCAACAGCTTCACCTGAAGCGCGAGGGGCATGTCGCCGATCTCGTCGAGGAAGAGCGTGCCCCTGTCCGCCGTCCGGAACAGCCCCTTGTGGTCGCGTACCGCGCCGGTGAACGAGCCCTTCATATGGCCGAACAATTCCGATTCCAGCAGCGGTTCGGGGATGGCGCCGCAGTTGATCGCGACGAATGCGCCCTCGTGCCGCGGACTCGCCTTGTGGATCGCCTGCGCGATGAGTTCCTTGCCGGTGCCCGACTCGCCATAGATGAGAACGCTGGCGTCGCTTTCGGCCACGAGGCGCGCCTTCGCCAGCACGTCTTCCATCGCGGCGTTGCGCGTAATGAGGTCGCGCCGCCACTCCCCGCCGCCGCCCGCGGATCCGGCGTCGGGCAGGCTACCCGCGGTCGCAAGCGCGCGCTCGACCTCGGCCAGCAAGCCCCTGGGCTCGAACGGCTTGGTCAGATAGCCGAACACGCCGAGCTTGACCGCGGCTACCGCATCCGGGATGGTGCCGTGCGCGGTGAGGACGATGACCGGCAGCGTCGGGTGTCCGGCGCGGATCGCCTCGAACAGCGCCATGCCGTCCATGCCGCCCATCCTCAGGTCGGTCACGACGACGTGGGGACGCGCGGCGCTGATCTGCGCCAGCGCCCGTTCGCCGCTCGCCGCCGTGGTGACGGCGTAACCGCTGGCGGCGAGCCTGATCTCGATCAGGCGCAGCAGATCGGGATCGTCGTCAACCACCAGGATGCGCGGACGGGATGCGGCGTTCATCGCTTGCGCTCGATCATGCTGCGCTCGAGCGATTTTAACGCATCGAGCTTTTGCTGCAGGCCCTGCGCGCTGGCATCGAGCCGCCGGCGTTCCTGCAGGTGGCTGGCAAGCAGGTAGGCGAGCCCCTGCAGCTGGCCGCCCTGGTTTTTCGAGACCGGGTCGAGCAGCTCGAGCGCGCGCCCCTCATCGGTGAACGCGGCGCCGGGCAGCGAAAGCACCATGGCCAGCCGGACGCACTCGTAGTCCGAGCGCGACCGCGCATACGCCTGGCGCGCCGTCTCGTGCTCCCGGACCAGGTCGGCGCCGGTGAGCCGCCTGAGGTGCCGGTAATAGTGCAGGAGGGATTCCGCATTGGCGGCCGGCCGCGCCATGGCCGCTTGCCCGTCGGGTTCGGCCTGTACCACGGGTGCGGGTTCCGTGCTCTCCGGCGCGCCCAGCGTGCCGCAGCCCGCGAGAACGCCGCAAGCCAGTGCGAGGGCGCCAAGACGGGATTTTTCACTCATGCCGCCGCTCTTTCTGTCCGCGTGATGGGGATCCTGACCCGGAAGTGCGCGCCCTGGCGGCTATCGGCGACTTCCACGCTGCCGCCGTGGGCGAATACGTACTCCTTCACGACTGAAAGCCCGATCCCGGTGCCGCTCACCGGCCCCGCCCCCGCATGCCGGCCCTGATAGAACGGGTCGAATATTCGCGCGCGCTCGGCCGGCGGAACACCGGGCCCGCGATCGATCACATCCAGCTCCAGCGCGTTCCCGTTGCGGCGCGCGACAACCCGGACGAGATCCCCCTGGGGAGAAAACTTGATGGCGTTGGATACCAGGTTGTCGAGCACGACGCGAAGCTTTTCCGGATCGGCGGGCAGCATGATGTCTTCCGCGACGACCTGGAGCGTGAGGCCGCGGGCCCGGGCGGCGAGCCCCTGGGCCGACGCCACGCGCTCGACGATGCTCCGGATCTCCACCGGCTCCAGGTCCACCGTCACTTTGCGGAACTGGCTTGCGCCAAAGGCAAGCAGGTCTTCGATCAGCTTCTGCAATTCCACGCTGTTGTGGCGCAGGATCTCCGCGATCTCGCGCTGCTCCGCCGTAAGCGTCCCGACCGCCTCCTCCGACAGGAGCTCCGCGCCTTCGCGCAGCGCGGTGAGCGGCGTCTTCAGCTCGTGCGACACCTGTCGCAAGAAGCGGTTCTTCTGCTCCTCGACGTCGAGCAGCTCCCGCCGCATCCACTCCAGGCGCTCGCCGAGCTGCTCCAGGTCCTGCGGGCCGCTGACCACCACCGGCACGTGGAACTGGCCGGTGCCGAGCCGCCGGATCGCCGCATCCACCTGGCGGATCGGGCGGGTGATGAGTATGGAAAACCCGATGACCATGAAAATCACCACCGGGACGAGCGCCATCAACTGCCAGAACGTGATGCGTTGGGCCTGGTCCGCGGTGGCGCGCATCGCCTCGATCTCGCGGTCGATCTGCGCATTCGATCGAGCCACGATGGCCTGGGCCAGCTCGGCCAGGCGATTGAAGCGTTCGACCACGTCCTTCAACTGCGTGCCCATCGTGCCCGCCCGCGACAAAACCGGGAAGATTTCCGCTTCCCCGCGCACGATGCCCTCGAGCGCGCTCTGCCGCTCCGCGTCGTGCGGCAGGCGGGCGAATTCCGCAACCGTCTGCTCGAGCTGCCTGCGGTTCGCGGCATACGCGTCGAGCAGCGAACGGTCGTCGAGAATCACGATCTGGCGCGCGGTGCGCTCGAGCGCGGTGAGCAGCTGCGCGAGCCGCCGGCTGCTCTGGGTCGCCTGCACGGCCTGGTACACCGCGTTCTGGCTGCGGTTGGCGACCCGGTCCACCGAGATCGCGTTAGTGAGCAGCGCGAACACCAGCGGCAGCGCGACCAGCGTGAAACCCACCGCCAGCAGCCGGGGAAAGGAACGGGGGTAAAGGCGTCGCATGGGGGAGAGGTTAGCCTCCCCTCATAGACCGGGGCAACCCCCACTAGTGCTGTGATCCAGTTCACATTCAGGCTTTTCTGTCGCGGCCTGTTTCGTGGACAGTGGCCTGGCATTCACACAGTGATCGCCGGTCGCCGTGCCGCAAGGAAAATGTCGGGGCATGGCGACAGCAAAATCCGCTATCGGCCAAGCGGATATCAGGCGGCGGAAATTATGCCGTCGTCGATTGGCGACGCTTTGGACCTAATCGGAACCCCTGCAATTCTTGCAACGGGTTGATTGGTAACGAAATGGCAGGTCTGGCACGCTCCGTGCGGTAGCGAGCGGGAGTCATCCGTTCGACCGCAAAGGAGGCGTACGTGAAAAAACTGACATCGACGATACCGCTGCTTGCGATGTGCCTGGCACTCGGCGCATGCGCGTCCAATCCGAGCAATTCCCAGATCGGCGCCGCAACCGGCGCAGTGGTAGGCGGCGTGGTGGGCTCGGCCCTGACCGGCGGCAGCACCGCGGGAACGGTGGTCGGCGCGGGCGCAGGCGCGGCGGCCGGCTACGAAATCGGCAAGCGCATCAAGTGACGCAGGTTCCGCAGGATACAAAGATGCAGTGAAGCACTGGCACCATCCCTCCCCTGTTACCCCGGCGAAAGCCGGGGTCTTTTTGTACGCCGTTTACCGGGTCTGCGCCTGCGCGAGGTCACGCAACATGCCATGGAGGCCGGTCACGACGCGCGCGAGTCGCTCGTAGTCCACCTTGTCCGGGGTGTCCTGCATCGTGTGGTAATGGGGATAGCGGTAGGGCGCGGTATCGGTCACCATCAGCGCCGGCCAGCCTTCCTGCCAGAACGACCAGTGGTCGGACCAGTCTATCCCCGGGATAAACGCGGGCGCGGCCACCGCTTCGGAGGGGAACCTGGCGTGACCGCGAAACGAGGCGACCACTTCGTGCAGCAGCGGGCGCGAGCCGAGGTTCGAGACGAACGCGATGAAATTGCCGGTCGTGGGATAGAAAAGATTCAGCGGGAACGGGTAGCGCTGGCTCCCCGGCTCATCCGAGTACCAGCCGATCGTCTCCAGCGAGAACATCGCGACGACGTTCTCGCCCCGCTCCATTGCGCGCCGCGCGTAGACGCGGCTGCCCATATCCGCTGTCTTGTCGAATGGAGGCTCCTCGTTGACAAACGCCACGAAGCGCAGCGTGCGGGACGGTTTCGCGTCCCTGAACAGGCGCGCGAGCTCGAGCACCGCGGCGACGCCGGAGCCGTTGTCGTTTGCGCCGACCGCGCCGTTCACGGAGTCGTAGTGCGCGCCGACGATGACGATCTCGGACGCGCGGGCGCCGCCCTTGACTTCCACCTCGATGTTGCGCGCGTCCTTCCCCTGCACCGTGTAACGCTGCGCCGCGACCGCGTAGCCCAGGCCGGCCAGGGTTTTCTCGATATACAGCGCCGAAGCCTCGAGCTCGGCGTAGTGGAACAGGTTGTGCTCGCGGCTCGCGATCGCCGTGATGTGCCGGCGCAGATTACCGGCGAGCAGATTTTCTTCAGCGATAAGCGGCTTCAGCGCGCCGGAATAGGACCTGCCCGGCACCGCAACCATGTACCACAGCAGCCAGGCAGTGGCGGCGGCAAGCGTCAGCCAGAACAGCATGCGCAATTTCCACGAAAGCGTGATGAGTGATGGGGATCTGTTCATCCCTCAGGCGAGCGGCGCGATGCGCAACTCGCTCGCGAGTTGGCCCAGGCTCGCCACCAGCGCCGCCGCAAGCGGGATGCCGTTCTTCGTCCGGTCGGCGCGGGCGGCATGGCTGCCCTCGCCGGGAAGGCGCACGCGGTCCACGCCCGGCAGGCGCTTCGACGCGCGAATGTCGCGGATCAGCGCGTCCACGTTGTTCTTGAACTCCGCTACCGGCTGAAAGGCCTCCACGTTGATGGCGACGATGACGTGGCCGGTGTTGGTGGGCGTGGTGTCGTCGGCATTGAAGTCCACCACGTCCTTGCCCATGGCCGCGCCATTGAGCGTGCCGGCGAGCAGCCCGAAGATGAGCGCGAGCCCGTAGCCCTTGTAGCCGCCGATCGGCAGCAGGAAGCCGTCGTTGGCGCGCCGGGGATCGGTGAGCGGCCGCCCTTCGCGGTCCATCATCCAGCCCTCCGGCATCGGCTCGCCGCGCTGCGCCTTGGTCTTGACCTTGCCGTACGCGGCAACCGTGGTGGCCATGTCGAGGATGATCGGGGGCTCCTCCCCCGCCGGCACCGCGACGGCGATGGGATTGGTCGAGAGCAGCATGTCGAGTCCGCCCCACGGCGGCAGGTGATTGGCGTTGCCCACCGCGAGATAGAGTCCGACCATGTCGTGCGCGAGCGGCATGCTCGCGTAGAGCGAGGCGGGACCGGCGTGATTGCTCCATTTCACGCCCACCCACGCGACACCCGCCGACTTTGCTTTCTCGATGGCCTTCTCGCTGGCAAAGCGCATCACGAGGTGCCCCATGCCGTTGTCGCCGTTGACCAGCGCCATGCCCGCCGCCTCGCGCTCGACGCGGATGGCGGGCTTGATATTGACCGCCCCGCCCTGGATGCGCCGTATGTACTGGGGCAGCCGGAACACGCCGTGGCCCTCGGAGCCCTGCAGGTCCGCGCGCACCATCAGCGCCGCGATGCTCTGCGCCTCGGCCGGGGAAATCCCGACCGCCTCGAACGCCCGCGCGGTGAACGCCTCCAGCTTCCGCGCCGGCACATGCAGGGACGTTGTCGCGTCAGCCATAACCCTCATCACCCATCACTCATCACCCATCACGTTTCTTCTCCTCCAGCTCGACCAGCGCGCCCAGAAAATCCTTCGGGTGGACGAACGCGATGCGCTCGCCGTGCACATTGCGGCCTTCCTTCCCGTCGCCGAGGACGCGCGCGCCCTTGCTTGCGATGCCCGCGCTGACGGCGGACACATCATCCACGTTGAGGCAGAAGTGATGGATGCCGCCGCCCGGGTTCTTCTCGAGAAATTTCGCGATCGGCGAATCGGGGCGCGCGGGCTCCATCAGCTCGATGCGCGCATTCGGCAGATCGACGTAGGCGAGCCGCACGCCTTGCTCGTCATTGACGCTGGCTGCACCGACGTCGAGGCCGTACACCGCCTTCAACCGCTTCGCCGCGGCCGCCAGGCTCGGCACTGCAATTGACACATGACTCAAGCCGGTAATCATCGCCACCCTCACCTGAAAAAACCCAACGTCAAAAGCAAATAGACAGGATTCACAGGATTAACAAGATTAGAACTAACACCAAATACAAGATGGGTTTTTGTATTTCTTGGTTTAATCTTGTAAATCCTGTTAATCCTGTCTATTAAATGACTTTGTCGGCGCGAAGCTGGGCGATGCGCGCGGCGGGAATGCCAAGTTCTCCGCCCAGCACCTCCTCGGTATGCTGGCCCAGCAGCGGCGGCGGGAGGCGTATTGCCGCCGGTGTGCCGCTGAAGCGGAACGGGATGCCGACCATCCGCAAGTCGCCCACCGTCGGATGCTTGACGCTGCGCACCATGCCGCGCGCCAGCGTGTGCGGATCGTCGAGAGCTCCCGCCACGCTGTTGATCGGCCCGCACGGCACGCCGGCGGCGCGCAGCTTCCCGATCCAGGTCGCGGTGCTCCCGCCTTTCAGCGCCTGCGCGATCAGGCCGTCGAGCACCTCGCGGTGCGTCACGCGCGCCGGATTTTTCGCGAAGCGCTCGTCCTGAGCCCACTCCGGATGTCCCGCGGTCCCGGCGAAGCGCGCGAATTGCGCGTCGTTGCCCACCGCAACCGCGATCAGCCCGTCGGCGGCCGGATAAGTGGTATAGGGCACGATGCTCGGATGCCCGTTGCCATAGCGGCGCGCGTCCCTGCCGGAGAGCAGATAGCTGGAGGCGACGTTGATCAGCATCGCGATGCCCGAGTCGTAGAGGCAGACCTCCACGTGCTGGCCGCGGCCGGTACGATTCCGCGCGGCGAGCGCGGAGACGATGACGTTGCAGGCGTAGAGGCCGGTCACCACGTCCACGATCGCGACGCCGTATTTCGTCGGCGTCCCGCCGGGCTCGCCGCAGATGCTCATGAGCCCGGACTCGGCCTGCAGTATGAAATCGTAGCCCGGCAGCGCCGAATCGGGACCGCTCGAGCCGTATCCCGTGATCGAGCAACGGATGACGCGCGGCGCATTCTGCTCCAGCCACTCGTTCGTAACGCCCCATTTCTCGAGCGTGCCGAGCTTGAAGTTTTCCACCACCACGTCCGACTTCTTCAGGAGCTGCTGCAGGATTTCCTGCCCCGCCTTCACCCCCATGTTGAGGGTCAGCGAGCGCTTGTTGCGGTTGACGCCGAGGAAGTACGCGGATTCGCCGCCAATGAACGGCGGGCCCCAGGTCCGGGTGTCGTCGCCCGCGCCGGGTGGCTCGACCTTGATCACGTCGGCGCCCATGTCGCCCAGCATCTGCGTGCACAGCGGCCCGGCCAGGATGCGTGTGAGGTCGAGAACACGGAGCCCTTCGAGCGCCCCTCCGGATGTTTCAGCACCCATCACTCATCACGCTTTCTTGCGCATGGCGGGCGGCTCGTTGAGATTCCTCTCCAATCCGCGCAGGTATTCCGTGAGCCCCCGCTTGTCCCGCAGGCGGAATTTCTGGAAGTTGGGCGGGCGACCTGCGAGGAAGGCATTCATCCCTTCCTTCGCCTCGTCCGACCCCCACACGTGCGCGAGCAGCTCCATGCCGTGCTGCCAGGAGGCGTACAGGTTGTCGGACTCGAAGTTGAGTGATTTCTTGGTCATGCGCAGCGTGAGCGCGCTGTGGCCTTTCATGGTCTCGCACCACTTGAGCGTCTCCTTCACCAGGTCCTTCTGCGGCACGCACTTGTTGATGAGCCCGGCCTCCACCGCCTCCTTCGCGGTGAGGCGCCGCGCGCAGAAGATCATCTCGCGCGCAAGCCGCTCGCCGACGAGCCGCGGGAGGTACTGGGTCGCGCCGACCGTCGGGCAGGCCCCGACCTTGGCGCCGGTCTGGCCCAGCACCGCGTTGTCGGAAGCGATCACCAGGTCGCACCACAGGGCGAGCTCGTGCCCCCCGCCCATGCACCAGCCGTTCACCATCGCGATCACCGGGATCGGCAGCCCGCGGATCGTCATGGCCAGGCCCAGCATGCGGTCGTTCCACATACTGGCATTGGTGAAATTCAGGCGTTTCATGGCGTAGAAGTCGCCTCCCGCGGAGAACGCCTTGTCCCCGGCGCCGGTCACCACCGCGCACACGATCGACGGGTCTTCGCGCGTCGACTTGAGGGCGTCGATCATCTCGTCGAGCGTCTGCTCGCGGAACGCGTTGAGCACGCGCGGGCGGTTGAGGGTGATCCACGCGACCTGGTCCCTCACCTCGTAGTGAATGTCGCCGTAATTCCGCGCTGTGGACTGAGCGGCGGGTTTCAGCGCGGCCTTGGACGCCGCCTTCCTGCTTTTCGCGGGCATATGACTCCTCGAATGAATGGGATAGGTTACCATCGTGTGCCGGGAGGGAATACCATGAAACAGGCTGCCGGATTTTTCCTCGTGCTGTTCGCATCGCTCGCTTGCGCGCCCGCGCACGCCCAAGGCTACCCCGTCAAGCCGGTCCGCCTCGTCGTGCCGTTTCCCCCGGGCGGGCCCACCGACACGCATTCGCGCTGGGCGGCACAGCAGCTCAACGCCGCGCTCGGGCGGGCGTTCGTCGTGGAAAACCGCGCCGGCGCCGCCGGCGTGATCGGCACCGAGGCCGTTGCGAAGGCCGCCGCGGACGGCTACACCCTGCTCGGCGGCAACCCGGGCCCGCTCACCATCGCGCCCAGCGTGCGCAAGCAGCTCGGGTATGACCCGATCCGGGATTTCGCGCCGATCACGCTGATCGCCCGCAGCGCAAGCTGCATGTGCATCCATCCGAGCATCCCGGCAAAAAGCCTGACGGCGTTCATCGCGCTCGCGAAGACGAGTCCCGGGAAGATCAATTACGCGACGCCGGGGGTGGGCACGGTCGGGCATCTCGCCATCGAGAATTTCGCGACGCTCGCCGGCATCAGGATGACCCACGTCCCGTACAAGGGCGCGGCGCTCTACACCGTCGACCTGCTCGCGGGCAACATGGATTTCGCCCAGATCCAGATCTTCCAGGCCGCCCCTCACGTGCGCGCCGGGAAGCTGCGCGCCCTCGCTGTCACGGCGGTCGCGCGCTCCCCGCTGCTGCCCGGGGTGCCGGCGGCGCAGGAGCAGGGCATGAAAGGTTTTTCCAGCTATAACTGGAACGGCATCCTTGCGCCCGCCGGCACGCCCCGGGCGATCATCGACCGCATCCACGCCGTCCTGAGCAAGCCGCTCACCAACCCGGATACGCGCAAGCAGATGGAAGCGCTCGGTTACGAGGTATCGGGCGACGGCCCGGCCGAATACGCCGCGTTCATCAAGGCGGAGACCGGGAAGTGGGCGAAGGTCGCCAAGGCTGCCAACATCAAGCCCGAGTAAACCCGTAAGAGCGGGAGGGCGCGAGAGCGGGAGAGGGAAAAAGGAAGAACGATGGCAGAAAAGAAGGATCCGGCGTACTTCATGTATTTCCCCGGCAACTACCGCTGGTCGGCGGCGTTCATCAACATGATCGGCTCGATCGCCTACGGCGGCGCGGAGATCGGCGAGCTGCACAAGATCGGGCGGATGCTGAGGGACAAGGGGCCGGAGGACGACGCGGCCTGGTTCGACGCCTGCATCGGGGTCGCCGACGGCGTGCGCGCCTACGCCGGAAAGTGGGACCAGGCGGGGCACCGCCACGCCGCCGCGCACGCCTACCTCCGCGCCTGCCACTATTACCAGATGGGCGAGCGCTTCCGCACGCCCAAGGACAAGGCCGGGCTCGACGCGTTTCGCAAGGGGGTCGAGTGTTTTCACCGCCACGCCGCGCTGACGGACCTCCGGATCGAAATCGTGGAGGTGCCGTACGAGAACGGCAGCCTGCCCGGCTACTTCGTGCACGCGCAGAACACGCAGGGCAGGCGCACGCCGTGCGTCGTGTTCTTCGACGGGCTCGACATCACCAAGGAGATCCAGTTCCTGCGCGGCGTCCCGGATCTCGTCAAGCGCGGCATCTCGTGCCTGGTGATGGACGGCCCCGGTACCGGCGAGGCGATCCGCTTCCGCAACTACACCCTCCGTCACGATTACGAGGTCGCGGGAAGCGCGTGCGTCGACTGGCTGGAGAAGCGCGACGACGTGGACCCGGGGAAGATCGGCATCGTCGCGGTCAGCCTCGGCGGCTACTACGCGCCGCGCTGCGCGGCCATGGAACCGCGCTTCGCCGCCTGCATCGCCTGGGGCGCGCAGTGGGATTACCACGGCACCTGGAAGAAGCGCATCGAGGCGTCCTTCAAGACCGCGCTGTCGGTGCCCGGGCATCACATCGAGTGGATCATGGGCGCGAAATCGCTCGACGAGGCGCTGAAGAAGCTCGAGCCGTTCCAGCTCGACGGCGTGATGCAGAAGATGCGCTGCCCGTTCCTGCTGGTGCACGGCGCGGACGACGAGCAGATCCCGCTCGCCGACGCTCAAAGGCAGTTCGACGCGTGCGGCTCGAAGGACAAGACCTTCCGCGTCTTCACCGCCGAGGAAGGGGGCGCTCAGCACTGCCAGCGCGACTACCTCACGCTGGTGGTGGCGGAGATGTGGAACTGGTTCGAGGACAAGCTCGTGCGCGCCTGAGGGCGCTCCCGACCTTAAGGAATCCGCTCATGCCAGTTGATGTCGACGCCCGACTTGCCGCGATCGGCCTGATGCTGCCCGGCGCGCCCGCGCCCGCCGCGAATTACGTGCCCTACGCCATCGCCGGGGGCCTGGTGTTCATCTCGGGCCAGGCGCCGGTCCGCGACGGCCAGTACGTCGCCACGGGGCGGGTCGGCGCGGAGGTGACGCTCGAAGCCGCCCAGGCGGCCGCCCGGCTGTGCGGGCTCAACATCCTGGCGCAGGTCAAGGCCGCGGCAGGCGGAGACTGGTCGCGCGTCAAGCGGTGCGTGCGGATCTGCGGCTACGTGAGCTCCGCGCCCGATTTCTTCGAGCAGCCCAAAGTCCTCGACGGCTGCTCCGACCTGATGGTACAGGCGCTGGGCGACGCGGGCCGGCATTCGCGCTCGGCGCTGGGCGTCATCGCATTGCGCGGCAACGTTCCGGTCGTGCTCGACGCGATCTTCGAGCTGGGCGGCTAGCCAGATGACGCGTGCCGCTTTCCTGACTCACCTGGCATTCGCCGCCGGCCTGTTCGGCCTGTCGGTCGCCCTCACCCGCCTGATGCTGCACCAGGTGCGCATCATGGACATGCCGAATCAGCGCTCTTCCCACCAGTCGCCGACCCCGAAATCCGGCGGCATCTCCTTGGTCTGCACCTTCCTCGTCGGCGCCGCTGTCATTTTCTTCGTTGGCGAAGAGACGCGCATCCGCGAGGACTATTTCATCGGTTTTGTTTTCTCGGCGGTCCTCGTCGCGGGCATTTCCCTGTACGATGACATCACGCGGCGGTCGTTCCCCGCCAAGCTCGGCACCCAGCTCCTGGCGGTGTTCCTGGTCCTGGCGTTCGGCATCGTCGTCGACCAGCTCACTTTTCCCTACTTCAAAATCGTGGCGCTCGGATGGTGGGGCTATCCGCTGTCGTTTCTCTGGATCATCGGGCTGACCAACGCCTACAACTTCATGGACGGGCTGGACGGGCTGGCGGGCGGCGTGGCGGTCATCGTCAGCGCCTTCTTCTGCGCGATCACGTTCAGCCAGGGCAGCAACTTCGTCTATATCACCTGCTATGCCCTGCTGGCCGGCGCGCTGGGCTTCCTCGTCTACAACTTCCCCCCGGCGCGCATCTTCATGGGCGACGTCGGCAGCGCTTTCCTCGGTTTCGCGTTCGCAGTGCTCGCCATCATCGCCGCGCGCTATGACCGGTCCCATACCTCGTTCCTGGTCATGCCGCTCTTGCTGTTCAACTTCGTCTACGACGCGTTCTTTACTTTCATCCGGCGCCTGTTGCGCGGCGAACGGGTGCTCGAGGGACACCGCACGCACCTGTACCAGCTGCTCAACCGGACCGGCTGGAGCCATCGGGCGGTCAGCCTTTTTCACTACGGGGTGTGCGTGCTGCAGGGCATCGCCGCGATCTGGATGGTCAACATCATCGGCGGCCAGAGAATGCTGGTGTTCCTGCCGTTCCTGGCGTTCCAGGTGATCTACACGATCGTCGTCATCCGGCGCGCCAGGGAAGCAAAATTGTTGTAGCGGACGGGCCCGGGTCAGCACGCGGACCCAATCCGTTCAATGGCCTCACTCGCGGCCCGATCGGTCTTGTGGTTCATCCCTAACCTGTTGATCTGAACTCGTAATTCATAGCGCCGGGCCGCGAAAGCGCCGCCCTCCCCGCTTCCCGGTCAGGTCGAGGCCGGAAGTCAGATCTCCCGCGATAGGCGTATGGTGTGGTCTCTGGATTACTCTATCGCACACTGGGAACGCGCATCCGGCCCTACCGGCAACCAGGCAACACGAACCGCACCGTTCACATGGGCGTCTCGTCGCGCAAATCCGCGGAACTCAAGATCGCCAGGCTCAACAGCCTCTACGCGGCGCTGAGCGAAACGAATGAAGTCATCATGCGCAGCCGCAACCGCGACGAGCTGTTTCGGCAGGTCTGCCATGTCGCGGTGACCCATGGCGGCTTCAAGCTCGCCCTTCTGCGACTGCTCGACGAAGCGACCGGCGAGGCGCGGCTCGCGGCATGGGTCGCCTACCAGGGCCACCTGATCGATCAAGCTCACCTGTCCCACAGCATCAAGGCAAGCGTGGCGCGCGGGCCGGTGGGTACAGCGCTGCGCGAAGGCCGTCACGAAGTCCGCAATGACTTCGCCGCCGGCGGGCTTCAAGGTCCCTCGCGCCTCGCCAAAAAGGAAGGATTCCGCTCCGGCGCGGCATTCCCGCTCAAGATCGAAGGCAAGGTCGTAGGCGCGCTCAGCCTGTACGCGGGCGAGGCCGGATATTTCGACGATACCCTCATCGGACTGCTCCTGAAGCTGGCCGACAACGTCTCCTTCGCGATCGACAAGTTCGAGCAGGGGGCACGGCAACGGCGTGCCGATCAGCTGCTGAGGCTCGAACACGCGGTCACCCGCAGCCTGGCCGAGGCGGACACCGTCTCCGTGGCGCTGAAAGCCGTGATGCGTGCCGTCTGCGAAACCGAGGATTGGGAATGCGGGCGATACTACCGGGTGGATGAACAGGCTGGCGTGCTGCGCTTCAACGAGTCCTGGAGCGTGCCGGACGCCACGATCGAGCGATTCATCGCGGGGAAGCGCGAAGCCGTTTTCGGGCCGGGCGTCGGATTGGCGGGTCGTGCGTGGCAGTCAGGAGAGCCGACCTGGGTCGCCGATGTCAAGGACGTCGCTCGTACGCTGGGGGCGGCCTTGACGCTCGAAACCGAAACCGACATGCGCGGCTCATTTCACTTCCCGGTGAAAGCGGATGGAAGGACGATTGGCGTGCTGGCTTTCAACAGCCGTAAAGTCCGCGAGCCGGATGAGCGGCTGCTGCAGGCGGTACGCATGATCGGCAGCCAGATCGGCCAGTTCCTGCAGCGCAAGCACGCGGAGGAGGTGGTGCGCGACAGCGAGGATCGGTTCCGCAACCTGACGCAGCTCTCTTCCGACGTGTACTGGGAGCAGGACGAACAATACCGATTTACCTCCTTCACCGAACGCGGTGCGGAGTCGATCCGATCGAGGCGTCCCCAGTTGATCGGCAAGCGGCGCTGGGACAACGACTACCTCAATATGACGCCCACCGACTGGGCTGCCCATATTACCGTTCTCGATGCGCGCAAGCCGTTTCACGACCTTGAATTGTGCCGGCTGAACGATGCTAGCGAGCACGTTTGGCTGAGCGTCAGCGGCGAGCCCATATTCGATTCCACAGGGAATTTCACCGGCTATCGCGGCGTCGGCAAGGGCATCACGGCGCGCAAACGCGAGGAGCAACTGCGGATGCTGGAGCATGCGGTGACCCGCTGTCTTGCCGAGGCGGAAAGCACACCGGCGGCGCTGCAAGCAGTGATCCGCACAATGTGCGAGTCGCTGGGCTGGCCGTGCGGCCGCTACTTCTGCGCGGACGATAAGGAAGGCGTGCTGCGCTTCGGGGAAGCGTGGGGTGTGGCGAACGACGCGGTCGAACGCTTCATTGCGGAGTCGCGCAACCGGGTATATCGCCCGGGCCAGGGATTGTCCGGCCGGGTATGGGAGTCCGGACAACCGCTGTGGTCGCGCGAGGCGAGCACGGATTCCCGCTCATCGGGCACCTCGCGGCGCAGCGGGGGCGTGCTGGGCGCCGCGCTTGTGTTTCCGGTCATCTCTGGCGGAAAGACGATCGGGGTGTTCAGCTTGAGCGGCCATGAATCCCGGGCGCCGGATGAGCGGCTGCTGGACGCGATCCGCGTCATCGGCAGCCAGATCGGGCAGTTCATCCAGCGCAGGCAGGCCGAGGACGAGCTGGCCCAGCTCGCGCAGTTCGACACCGTCACCGGCCTGCCGAACCGCTACCTGTTCCTCGACCGCCTGGGCCTGATGCTCACCCAGGCGCAGCGCAACGACTGGCTGATCGGCACCCTGTTCGTCGACCTGGACCGCTTCAAGGCGGTCAACGACACCTACGGCCACGATGCCGGCGACCTGTTGCTCCGCCAGGTGGCGACACGCCTGACGGGGTGCGTGCGCGGCGGTGACACCGTCGGGAGGCTGAGCGGCGACGAGTTCGCGGTGATGCTGTCGAACCTGGCCAAGGCGGATGACGCCGGGCTGGTCGCGCAAAAGATCGTGAGCGCGCTGACGGCCCCGTTCGACCTCGGCGGCCACCAGGCCTACATTTCCGCCAGCATCGGGATCGCCGTCTATCCCGGCGACGGCGGCGAGCCGGACATACTGATCAAGAACGCCGATACGGCGATGTACCGGGCGAAGGAGCAGGGGCGCAACGGCTATCAGTTCTACCTGCCGCAGATGAACGAGCGGCTGATGCAGCGCCTCCAGCTCGAGGCGCGTCTGCGCGGCGCGCTGGAACGCGGCGAATTCCTGCTGCATTACCAGCCGAAGGTCAGCCTGGAGTCCGGCGCGATCACCGGCTTCGAGGCGCTGTTGCGCTGGCGACGCGGCGACCTGACGGTATCGCCGGGGGAATTCATCCCCATTCTGGAGGAGACCGGCCTGATCGTGCCCGTCGGCGAGTGGGTGCTGCGCAGCGTGTGCGAGCAGATCAAGCGGTGGGAGCAACAGGGCGTGACCCCGCGGCCCGTCGCGGTCAACCTTTCCGCACGTCAATTCCAACGCAAGGACCTGGCGGCCGTGGTGGGGCAGGTGCTGGAGGACACCGGCGTCCATCCGGGCCTGATCGAGCTGGAGCTGACCGAGACGCTGCTGATGAGCGACGCGGAAGAAGCGGTGGAGATGCTGCATCAGCTCAAGGCCTTGGGCGTGCGGCTTGCGGTGGACGATTTCGGCACGGGCTATTCGAGCCTGACCTATCTCAAGCGCTTTCCGCTGGACTCGCTCAAGATCGACCTCAGCTTCATCCGCGACATCGTCAGCAATCCGGAGGACGCCACCATAACGCGGACCATCATCAGCCTCGCCCGCGGCCTGAAACTCAAGGTCGTGGCCGAGGGCGTCGAAACCGAGGGGCAGCTCAATTTCCTGAGGTCGAACGGCTGCGACGAAATGCAGGGATTCTACTTTGCACGTCCGATGCCGGTGGAAGATTGCACCCGGGTGCTCACTGAAGACCGGCGGCTGCAGTACCCGCAGGCCGAGACCGCGCCGGATTCTCCCTTGCTGCTGCTCGTGGACGATAGCGAGGACGATCTGCGGGTGCTCAAGCTGGCCCTCGCTCCCGAGGGCTTTCACATCCTGACCGCGACCTGCGCCAACGACGGATTCGAGATCCTCGCGCGGTACGGCGTGGATATCGTGATCAGCGATCAACGCATGCCGGAGATGACCGGGGTCGAGTTCCTGAGCCGCGTCAGGAAACTCTATCCGCATGCGGTGCGCGTCGTCGCGGCGAGCGGCGATGATGTGCCCACGATCACTGGCGCGACCAATAGAGCCGGCATCCACAAGTTCCTCTCGAAGGACTGGGATCCCGACCGGCTGCGCGCCGAGGTGCGCGAAGCCTACCAGCAACGGCGCTAGCGCTTGCCTCCGCGCAGCAGTCTGGCGCTCATCTTCACCGCCTTGACGATGTTGATGTAGCCGGTGCAGCGGCAGAGGTTGCCTTCGAGGCCCTTGTAGATCTCGGCGTCGGTCGGGTTCGGGTTGTCCTTCAACAGTCCCGCGGTCGCCATGATCATGCCCGGGGTGCAGAAGCCGCATTGCAGTCCGTGGCACTCGGAGAAGGCGCGCTGGATCGGGTGCAGCTTGTCCTTCTTCGCCATGCCCTCGATCGTCACCACGCTGGCGCCGTTCGCCTGCGCCGCGAGCATCGTGCACGACTTCACCGCCCGGCCATTGACGTGCACCGTGCAGCAGCCGCACTGGCTGGTGTCGCAGCCGACGTGCGTGCCGGTGAGCTTCAGCTCGTCGCGGAGGAAATCGACCAGCAGCGTGCGGTCTTCGACCGTCTTCGTGTGGTTCTTGCCGTTTACCTTGATGGTGACCTTGGCCATGTTCATTTCTTTCCCGAGAGTTTCGCCAGCGCGCGCTTCGCCATCACCCGCACCAGGTTCGCGCGGTACTCGCGGTCCGCGTGCATGTCGTTGTTGAATTCCCTGGAATCGAGCTTCACGCCCTCGAGCGCGGCGGGCTTGAGACCGTTCGCGAGCGCGGCTTCCGCCGCCGTCCAGCGAAACGCGCCCGGGCCCGCGCCCGTCACCGCGACCCGCACGCCGCCGGCCGTCTGCGCGATGAACACGCCGGCCATCGCGTAGCCCGAGGCCGGGTGGTGGAACTTCGAATAGGCGGCGCGCTTCGGCAGCGGAAACTCGATGCGAACGATGATTTCGCCGTCCTCGAGCGCGGTCGTGAACAGCCCCTGGAAAAACCTGTCCGCGGCGATCTCGCGCTTCGTCGTGACCACGGTCGCGGCGAGACCCAGCACCGCCGCGGGGTAGTCGGCCGCGGGATCGTTGTTCGCCACCGAGCCGCCGATCGTGCCCCGGTTCCGGACCTGCGGATCGCCGATTTCCCCGGCAAGGCCGGCGAGCGCCGGGATCGCCTTCTTGACAACGGCGGAGGTCGCCACTTCATGGTGCCTTGCGCCGGCGCCGACCAGGAGCCTGCCGCCCTTGACCGCGATTTTTCGCAGTTCGGCGAGGTGCCCGATATCCACCAGGTGCGTGGGCCGTGCCAGCCTTGCTTTAAGCGTCGGCAGCAATGTCATGCCGCCCGAGAGCAGCTTGGCTTCCGGGTTCCTCGCCAGGAACCCGGCCGCCTCCTTCACCGACTTCGCCTTGACGTAATTCAGTGCATACATCTGCTCGTCTCCCTTGCTAAACCATCAATCGCGCGGCCTGGCCGAGTGTATGGCGTGCCACAGTTTCGCCGGCGTCAGCGGCATGTCGAGGTGGCCGACGCCCAGCGGCGCGAGCGCATCCATGACGGCGTTGGCAACCGCAGGCAGCGACCCCGTGCAACCGGATTCCCCGACGCCCTTGACGCCGAGCGGGCTCACCCGGCTCGGCGTCGGGTGTTCCGCGCCCTTGATGGCGGGAACCAGCCCGGCCCGCGGCATGAAATAGTCCATGAAACTTCCCGTCAGGAGCTGCCCGGTGCCGCGATCGTATACCACGTGCTCCCCGAAGATCTGGCCCGCGCCCATCGCGACGCCGCCGTGCAGCTGGCCTTCGACGACGGCGTGATTGATGACCGTGCCGAGGTCGTCCACCGCGGCATACGAGGCGATCTCGGCCGCGCCGGTGTCCGGGTCGATCTCCACCTCGGCAATGTGGCAGCCGTTGGGAAAAGTCGATCCGAACTTGCCCTCGGCGACGACCGAAACCGGCTTCGTTCTTGCGATGTCGCCGAGCTTGAGCGTGCGCTTCGAATCCCTCGAACGGAACAGGCCCTTCCCGTATTCTACCTGCGAGGGCTCGACCGCGAGCTCGAGCGCGGCGAGCGCCCGCCCCGCCTCGATCAGCTTGTGCGCGGCGAGGTGGCACACGCTGCCCGCGCCCACGGTGCTGCGCGAGCCGCCGGTATGATTGCCCTGCAGCCGGTGCTGCTTCTCCGGCGTGCACTGGCGCACCCGCACGCGCGCGAGCGGCACTTCGAGGGCATCGGCGACGATCATCGCGAAGGTCGTCTCGTGCCCATGGCCCTGTGACTTGGACATCGTGTACACGGTGACGTTGCCCGCGGCGTCGAGGGCGATCTCCACTTCATCCTTGGCCGCCTGCCCCGCCCCGGTGTTCTCGATCACGGCTGCGATGCCGATGCCGCGCAGCTTCCCCCTGGTCTCGGTCCGCGCCCGCCGCTTCGGATAACCCTTCCAGTCCGCGAGCTTCAGCGCCTGCTCGAGCATGCCCGGCAGGTCGGCGTTTTCGTAGGTCGAGCCGGTCGGCGTCTTGTACGGAAACGCATCGGGCGGTATGAAGTTGCGCCGCCGCAGCTCGGCCGCGTCCACTTTCAGCTCGGCCGCCGCCTGGCTCACCAGGCGCTCCACGGCGTACGCGATGTCGGGACGGCCCGCCCCCCGGTACGACGACACCGGGTTGGTATTGGTCAGCGCGACGCGGTAGCTGGCGTAGAGCGCCGGGATTCGATAGACGCCGGTCATGCAGGTCGACGTGTTGCGGATGTGGCCCATCGAGGCGGGCGACAGGTAGGCGCCCATGTCGTTCACCCAGTCCAGGCGCATCGCCAGGAACTTCCCGTCGCGGTCGAGCGCGAGCGCGCCGTCGATGATGTTGGCCCGCCCGTGCGTGTCGCACGCGATGCCCTCGGAGCGCGTCGACACCCACTTGACGGGCCGGCCGGTCTGTTTCGCCGCGAGCATCAGCGCGCCGTGCTCCGGGTACGCGGGCGTGCGCTGGCCGAAACCGCCGCCGACGTCGCGCACCTCGAACTGGAACTTGTCCTCCGGCACGCCGGTGTAGGCGGCGAGGTGCCGGCGCAGCGTGGTAATGCCCTGGCAGCAGACGTGCAGCAGGTAACCATCGGTGCGCGCATCGTGGGTGGCGATATAGGCGCGCGGCTCCATCGGGTTGGGCGCCACGCGCGTGACCTCGACCTTCAGGCGCGTGACATGCGCCGCCGTGGCGAACGCCGCTGCGACGGCAGCGGCGTCGCCCGCCTCCGCTTCCAGCGCCAGGTTGCCCGGCACGTTCTCGTGCAGTTGCGGCGCGCCCGGCGCGAGCGCTGCCTCGGGCTGAACCGCGGGCGGCAGGTCACGGTACTCCACCTCGATCAATTCCGCGGCATCCTGCGCGGCAGCCAGGGTGTCCGCCACCACCATCGCCAGCGCCTCGCCGACGAAGCGCACTTTTCCGTGCGCGAGCACCGGCCGGTCGGGCGCCCGGGTCTGCATGCCGCCCTTGCCCGGGAAGGTCAGCGTATGCATCGGCTTGATGTATCCCGCTCGCACGGCATCCGCCCCGGTGAAAACCGCCCTGACGCCCGCGTGCTTGAGCGCCTGCCCGGCGTTGATCGAGACGATCTCGGCGTGCGCCCGGTCCGAGCGCAGGAAATACGCGTGGAGCTGCCCCGGCAGGTTCCAGTCGGCTGCAAACTGGCCGGCGCCGGTGGTCAGGCGCGCGTCCTCCACCCGCCCTACCGGCCCGTGATTGTGATGTGTCTTCGCGCTCATCCCCTTAACATCCATTCACCATTCACCACTCACGACTCACGCCTTTCCAGCGGAGCGAATAGCGTGCCACAGCTTCGCCGGCGTGAACGGCATGTCCAGATGCTGCACGCCGAGCGGGCGCAGCGCATCCACCACCGCATTGCTGAGCGACGGCAGGGAGGCGGTGCAGCCCGACTCGCCGACGCCTTTCACGCCGAGCGCGTTGTTCACGCTCGGCACCGGGTAGTCCTGCACGTGGATCGCCGGCACCAGCCCGGCGCGCGGCATGCAGTAATCCATGAAGCTGCCGGTGAGCAACTGCCCGGTGTCGCGGTCGTAGACCACCTGCTCGCTGAAGATCTGGCCGGCGCCCTGCGTCACCGCGCCGTGCACCTGGCCCTCGACCACGGTGTGGTTGATGACGTTGCCGCAGTCGTCCACCGCGTTGTACGCGACGATGCATGGAACCCCGGTGGCGGGATCGATCTCGACTTCGGTGACGTGGCAGCCGTTGGGGAAGGTCGACCCGAAGGTGCCTTCCGCCATGACGTTGACGGGCTGTTTCTTCGCCAGGTCGAACAGGCCGATCTTCTTTTTGTCGCCGCGCACCTGGAACACGCCGTTCGCGTATTCGACCTGTGACGGCTCGACTTCAAGCCGTTCCGCCGCCAGCGACCGGCAGTGCTCGATCAGCTTCTGCGCGGCGAGCTTGCACGCGCTGCCGGCGCCCGCGGTCGAGCGCGAGCCGCCGGTGTGGTTGCCGATGAGCGGCTTCACGCCCTGGCGGATGCGCACCCGCTCGAGCGGCACGCCGAGCGTGTCCGCCACGATCATGCCGAACGTCGTTTCGTGACCCTGCCCCTGCGATTGCGACACCGTGTAGACGTCGATCCCGCCGGCCGTCGTGGCCTCGATTTCGACCTGGTCCTTGGGGAACAATCCGGCGCCGGTGTTCTCGATGACGGTGGCGATGCCGAGCCCGCGCAGCTTTCCGGCCTTCTCCGATTTCGCCCTGCGCGCCGGGAACCCCTTCCAGTCGGCGAACTTGAGCGCGCGTTCCAGGACGCCGTGGAGATCGGTCGCCTCGTAGGTCGAG
>Ga0156023_1071_pt3 | contig 21138 bp, 24 predicted proteins | sample RifCSPlowO2_02_FD_107677 | JGI IMG/M metagenome (GOLD analysis project Ga0156023, IMG submission 107677) | Betaproteobacteria bacterium RIFCSPLOWO2_02_FULL_67_26
CTGGAGGCGATGCGGGGCCTGCGGCTCGCGCGCGAGCGCGGCGCGCGATGAAGGCGCTCACCTGGATCGTCGGCATCGTGGCGCTGGCGGTGGGCCTGACGCTCGCGGCGCGCTGGAACGACGGCTACGTGCTGCTGGTGCTGCCGCCGTATCGCGTCGAGCTTTCGCTCAACCTCCTGGTCGTGATCGCGGTCGCCGGGTTCGCCGCGGGCTATGCGCTCATGCGCTTCGTCTTTGCCACGCTGCGCCTGCCGCGCGAAGTCCGCGCCTATCGCCTGGCGCGCCGCAAGGAAAGTGCGCAGGCGGCGCTCACCGAGGCGCTGCGCGAGTATTTCGCCGGCCGTTACGGCCGGGCGGAGAAGGCCGCCGCCGCGTCGCTCGAACTGGGCGAGCAACCCGGCCTCGCCGCTGTGCTGGCGGCGCGGTCCGCGCACGAGCTGCGCGCGTGGGAGCGGCGCGACGCCTACCTCGCGCGAGCCGCGGCGACGGCGGAGGATGACGTGGCGCGTATCGTGACCGAAGCCGAGCTGCTGCTCGAGGCGCACCGCCATCAGGAAGCACTGGAGCTGCTCAGGCGGCTGCCGCGCCGGCACACCGCGGCACTGCGGCTCGAGCTGAAGGCCCAGCAGCAGGCGCGCAACTGGGAGCAGGTCCTCGATCTGGTCGAAGCGCTGCGCCGGCGCAACGTGTTCGACGCGGCGCAGGCGGACCCGGTGCGACGCGTCGCGCTCACTGAAAATTTGAAGCGCAAGGCGCTCGACACGCGCGCGCTGGAGGAAGCCTGGGACAAGGTGCCCGCGAGCGACCGCACCGACCGGCGCGTCGCGGCGGCGGCGGCACTATGCTTCATCGCGCTGGGGGGGTGCGACAAGGCCCATCGCATCATCGAGAACGCGCTGGAGGCGGGCTGGGACAGCGACATGGTCGGCCTCTACTCCGAGTGCGAAGGCGGCGACACCGTGAAGCGCATCGAGCGCGCCGAGACCTGGCTGAAGCGCCATCCGGACGATGCCGCGCTGCTGCTGACGCTGGGGCGGCTGTGCGCCGGGCAAGGCTTGTGGGGCAAGGCGCAAAGCTATCTCGACGCGAGCCTCGCGATCGAGCCGACCCACTCCGCCCATCTCGCGGCGGCGCGCCTGCAGGAGCGGCTCGGCAACGCCGAGGCGGCGCGCCGGCACTATCGCGAGAGCCTCGACCTCGCGCTCGCGCAGCTGAAGTCCGTTACCGGCGGGCGGCGGCGCACGCCGCTCTAGGAATCAGCGGTCGAAGTCCGCGTCCTGGTACGACTCGGGGTAGCCGAGGGGTTCCACGTGCGTCAGCACCGCCGCGTCAGGCAACGCCTTGCGTATAGCTTCCACGACCTCGTGCGCCAGCTCGTGGCCCTGCGCGACCGTCCAGTCGGCCGGCACCAGAACGTGCAGGGTCACGAAGGAGCGGGCGCCGGCCTGGCGCGTGCGCAGCGCGTGAAATTCCACGCCGCGGGCGCGGTAGCGGTCGAGCACGCCTTCAAGGACGCGCAATTGCTCCGGCGGCAGCGCGTGGTCGAGCAGGCCCTGTACCGAGCGCCGCATGATTCCGTAGCCCGCCCACACGATGTGAGCGGCCACCGCCAGGGCGATCAGCGGGTCGAGCCGCTGCCACCCGGTCAACCCCACGGCGCCGACGCCCGCAACGACCCCCGCGGACGTCCAGACATCGGTCATCAGGTGACGGGCATCGGCCTCGAGCGCGATGGAACGGAAGCGGCGGCCGGCTTCGAACAGGCGGCGCGCAACGGCGTAATTGATGAGCGACGCGGCAACGGAAACGGCAAGCCCCGAGCCGACGTGTTCCAGCGGCCGCGGCGTGACCAGGCGGTCCACCGCGACGACGGCGATGGCCACCGCCGCGAGCAGGATCAGCGCGCCTTCGATGCCGCTGGCGAAGTACTCCGCCTTGGTGTAGCCGAACGCGTGGTCCTCGTCGGGCGGCCGCGCCGCGATGGCGATCATGGTGAGCGCGACCGTGGCGCCGGCCAGGTTGATCGTGCCCTCGAGCGCGTCGGACAGCATGCCGACCGACCCGGTCAGCCACCACGCCAGCGTCTTGAGCGCGATGGTCGCCACCGCGGCGGCGATGGACAGCACTGCGAATTGGCGGGCGCCGGAGCGGGGCACGTATGGTTACTCCTCGACGTCCTCGGCGGAATCCACGGCGCGAGGCCGGTTTAGGATCCCGGCGCGGCGGGCGTGAAGGAATCCGAGAAGAACTCCTCGTCGGGCAGACCGCACCGCGCGGTGAAGTCCTGGCGCGCGGAGTCCACCATCACCGGCGCGCCGCAGGCGTAGACCTGGTGGCCGGAGAGATCGGGGAAGTCTTCCATCACCGCGCGGTGCACGAAACCGGTGCGGCCGGTCCAGTGGTCCGCGGCAGTCGCGTCCGAGAGCACCGGCACGTAGCGCAGTTTTGCGTCGCGCTGCCAGCTCTCCGCGAGCGCGTTCATGTAGAGGTCGGCGCCCACGCGGCAGCCCCAGTAGAGCGTCATCGGCCGCGTGATGCCGGCGTGCAGCACGTGCTCGACGATCGCCTTGATCGGCGCGAACCCGGTGCCGCTCGCCAGCAGGATCATGGGCTTCGTGCTCTCCTCGCGCAGGAAGAAGGTGCCGAACGGACCCTCGACGCGCAGGATGTCCCGCTCCTTCATGGCGCCGAAGACGTGCTGGCTGAACGGCCCGCCGTAGTTCCTCAGGTGCAGCTGCAGAACGGCGTCGTCGTGCGGCGCGTTCGCCATCGAGAAGCTGCGCCGCGTGCCGTCCCGCAGCACCAGGTCGACGTACTGGCCCGCCAGAAACACGAGCTTGTCGTTGGCCGGCAGCTTCAAGTCGAGCGCCATGACATCGGGCGCAACGCGCGTCAGCTTCATCACGCGCGCGGGCATCAGCTTGATCTGGATGCCCTTCACCGCGGTGCCGATCTCGCGGCACTGGATGGTGAGATCGGTGAGCGGCTTCGCCTGGCAGAACAGCGCCATGCCGGCGCTGCGCTCGGCCTCCGTCATCGCCTGCTCCTGGTAAGTGCCGTAATCCACCGCTCCCGCCACGAGCCGGCCCTTGCAGGTGCCGCACGAGCCGTGCCGGCAGCCGTAGGCGATGACGATGCCTGCACGCAGCGCGGCGGCGAGCACGGTCTCGCCGTCGTTGACGGTGAAGGCATGTCCGCTGGACTGGATGGTGACTTGACGGGGCATCGTCGATTCCCGCGCCGCCACTCCGGGCGGGCGGCGCAGTTAAGCTAAAATCTTCTCATGAAACTCGAGCGGGGCGGCAGTCTACCACAGCACATGTCCTCGATCGGCGCGCGTGGATAAGCTCATCATCATCCTGACCACCCTGCCTGACCGGGAAGCGGCGCTGCGGCTCGCGCGCGAGCTCGTCGCGCAGCGGCTGGCGGCGTGCGTGACCGTCCTCGGGGATTGCACCTCGATCTACCGCTGGAAAGGCGCGGTCGAGAATGCCGCCGAAGTGCCGGTGCTGATCAAGACACGGGCGGAGCGCTATGCGGAAGTCGAGGCGGCGATTCGCGGCCTGCACCCCTACGAACTTCCGGAAATCGCCGCTGTCCCAGTGGAGCGCGGCCTGGAGGAGTACCTCCAGTGGGTGGCCGACGAGACGTCGATCTCCATTCGCTGACTAATTCCGCCCATCGTCCATCGTCCATCGCCCATCGCCCATCATGCAGCATCGAGTTGCCATGCGTTTCGTCGTGACCTTCCTGCTGGCGTCCTCGTGGCTGGCTCACGGCGCGGAGCCGGAGCTGCTCGAACCCGAGAAGGCGTTTCGTTTCGCCGCACGGCTGAAGGACGGGCGCTCGATCGAGGTCAACTACCAGATCGCGCCCGGCTATTACCTCTACCGCGACAAGTTCCGCTTCACGCTGGCGCCCGAGGCTGCGAAACCCGGCGCGCCGCAATTGCCGGCGGGCAAGAAGCATCGGGACGAATTTTTCGGCGAAGTCGAGACCTATCGCGGCAACCTGAGCATCGTGCTTCCTTTCGAGCTTGCCGACGCCGGCGCCGGCGCAGTGACGCTCACGGCCGTCTCCCAGGGCTGCGCGGACGTCGGGGTGTGCTACGTGCCGCAGGAGCAGAAGGCAGAATTGCGGCTCGCGGCGCTCGACACGGCAGCGCGAAGCGACGCGCCGGGGCCCTTCGGCGGCGCCGCGCCCGCAGCATCCGGCGGGGGCGAGGACGGCCGCATCGCGGCGCTGCTGGGGGGCGGGTTCTGGCTTGCGGTCGCGAGCTTCTTCGGCTTTGGCCTGCTGCTCTCGTTCACGCCCTGCGTGCTGCCGATGGTGCCGATCCTCTCCGGCATCATCGTCGGTTCCGGGCACTCCGTCACCAAGACGAAGGGCCTGCTGCTCGCGGCGCTGTACGTGCTCGGCATGGCGGTCACCTACGCGGCGGCGGGGGTCGCGGCGGGGCTGTCGGGGGCGATGCTGTCGGCGGCGCTGCAGAATCCCTGGGTGGTGGGCGCCTTTGCCGCGGTGTTCGTCGCCCTGGCGCTGGCGATGTTCGGCTTCTACGACCTGCAGCTGCCGCTGGCGCTGCAAAGCCGCCTTGCAGACGCGAGCAATCGCTTCCGCGGCGGGCAGGCCGCGGGCGTGTTCTCGATGGGCGTGCTCTCGGCGCTGATCCTGGGGCCGTGCGTGGCCGCGCCGCTCGCGGGCGCGCTGCTCTACATCAGCCAGAGCCGGGACGTCGTGCTGGGCGGCTCGGCGCTGTTCGCCATGGCCCTCGGCATGGGCGTGCCGCTGCTCGCGGTCGGCGCGTCCGCCGGGGCGCTGCTGCCGAAAGCGGGGCCCTGGATGGACCTGGTCAAGCGCTTCTTCGGCACGCTGCTCCTCGGCGTGGCGATCTACCTCGTGTCTCCGTTCATTCCGATTTCGGTCCAGATGTTCCTGTGGGCCGCGCTGCTGGTCGTGACCGCGATCTACCTGCGCGCGATCGACCCGCTGCCGGCCCACGCGCATGGCTTCCAGAAGTTCTGCAAGGGCATCGGGGTGATCGCGCTGATCGCGGGCGTCGCCTACCTGATCGGGGCGTTCTCGGGCGGCCGCGACATCCTGCAGCCGCTCTCGGGCTTGCGGGTCGCCGCCACCGACGCCGGGACGCCGGAGGCGACGCCGTTCCAGCGCGTCAGCAACCCGGCCGAGCTCGATGCCCGCGTTGCGGCCGCCGCCGGGCGCCCGGTGATGCTGGATTTCTATGCCGACTGGTGCGTCTCGTGCCAGGAAATGGAGCGCTACACCTTCAGCGACGAGGGGGTAAAGTCCCGCTTTCGCGACATGGTGCTGCTGCAGGCCGACGTCACCGCCAACAACGCCGACCACGCCGCGCTGCTCAAGCGCTTTCGCCTGTTCGGCCCCCCGGGCATCGTCTTCTTCGACCGCGGCGGCCGTGAGATCCAGGGTCTGCGCGTGATCGGCTTTCAGCCGGCCGACCGCTTCGTCGTGGCGCTCGACGCGGCCCTGAATTTCCGGTGACGAGGGCGCGCACCATCGCGCTGTTTGCGGGGATCGCGGTTGCGTCCGCTGCCGGGGGCGCCGCTTATTATCTGTGGTCGAAAGGCCCCGACAGCCCCGGTGCGGTTGCGGAGCGGGTCTATGCGGCGCGTCTTCCCGACGTGAAGGGCGCCTACCAGCCCCTGGAGCAATGGCGCGGGCGGGTGGTGGTGGTCAATTTCTGGGCCACCTGGTGCGCCCCCTGTCGCGAGGAGATCCCGATGTTCGTGCGGCTGCAGGCGCGGCACGGGGCACGCGGGCTGCAGTTCGTCGGCATCGCCATTGACCAACCGGACAAGGTGGCCGAGTTCGCCCGCGAGTACCAGGTCAATTACCCGCTGCTGATGGGGGGGCTGGACACGCTGGAGCTGCTGCGCCAGGCCGGCAACCGCGCCGGGGTGTTGCCCTATACCCTGGTGATAGACCGGGGGGGAAGGGTGGTAAGCCGGGAACCCGGTGGTCTCAAGGAGCCGCGGCTAGAGGCTCTCATACAGCCCCTGCTGTAACCCACTAAATTAGCTCTATTTTCATATAAAATCGCCTATCTTGTAGACAATTCCGGCGATATTGGGCAAACTCGCGGCCAGCGTGGTCCCCCCGCATTGAGCGGCCTGGAATGCGGTCAGGCCAGGGCCAGGGATCGCACGACATCATGCCCGGCGCCAAGCACATCCTGGTCATCAACGGTCCCAATCTGAACCTCCTCGGTTCGCGGGAAACCCGGCACTACGGACGAGACACCCTGAAGGCGATCAATGCCCGGCTCGCCCGGCGCGCCCGGGACGCCAAGGTGCGGCTGGTCGCCTTCCAGAGCAATTCCGAGTCGACGCTGGTGGAGCGCATCCAGCAGGCGCGCGGGCAGGGAGTGGACTTCATCGTCATCAACCCGGCGGCCTACACCCACACCAGCGTCGCGCTGCGCGACGCCCTGGCGGCGGTCGGCATCCCCTTCGTCGAGGTGCACCTGTCGAACATCTTCTCCCGCGAGCCGTTCCGGCGCGAATCGTATTTCAGCGATATCGCGGTCGGGGTCGTGAGCGGCCTCGGCGCCAGGGGCTACGAGCTCGCGCTGGAGTTTGCGCTGCAGTATTCCGGGAAGCGGTAGGCCGTGGACCTCCGGAAGCTCAAGACGCTGATCGACCTGGTGCAGCAGTCGGGTATCGCGGAGCTTGAAATCACCGAGGGCGAGGAGCGGGTGCGCATCAGCCGCGGCGTGTCGGGGGCGCAACCGGCGGCGCCGGTCCAGGTCTACACGCTGCCAGCCGCGGGCTCGGTCCCCGCCGCAGCCGGTGCGCCGGCCGAGGGCAATGCGGTGGCAGCGCCCGAGGGGCATGTCATCCGTTCGCCGATGGTCGGCACCTTCTATCGCTCCGCCGCGCCCGGTGCGAAGCCGTTCGTCGAGGTCGGGCAGGCGGTCAAAGCCGGGGATACGCTCTGCATCATCGAGGCCATGAAGCTCCTGAACGAGATCGAGGCCGACCAGGACGGCACGGTCAAGGCCATACTCGTGGAGAACGGCCAGCCGGTGGAGTACGGCGAGCCGCTGTTCATTCTGGGCTGATGTTCGAAAAAATCCTGATCGCCAACCGCGGCGAAGTCGCTCTGCGCATCCAGCGCGCGTGCCGCGAGCTCGGCATCAAGACGGTGGTGGTGCACTCGGAGGCCGATCGCGAGGCCAAGTACGTCAAGCTCGCGGATGAATCGGTGTGCATCGGGCCGGCGCCTTCGAGCGCAAGCTACCTCAACGTCCCCGCCATCATCAGCGCAGCGGAGGTGACCGACGCCGAGGCGGTGCACCCCGGCTGGGGCTTTCTCGCGGAAAACGCGGATTTCGCAGAGCGCGTCGCGCAGAGCGGCTTCGTCTTCATCGGCCCCAAGGCCGATACCATCCGCCTGCTGGGCGACAAGGTGAGCGCCAAGGCGGTGATGAAAAAGGCGGGATTGCCGGTCGTGCCGGGCGTGGAAGGGCCGCTGCCGCAGGAGCCGAACGACATCGTGAAGATGGCGCGCTCGATCGGCTACCCGGTGATCGTCAAGGCGGCGGGCGGCGGCGGCGGGCGCGGCATGCGGGTCGTGCACACCGAGGCGGCGCTTTTGACGGCCGTGCAGATGACGCGGGCCGAGGCGCAGGCCACTTTCGGGAATCCCGTGGTCTACCTGGAAAAGTACCTGGAGAGCCCGCGCCACGTCGAGTTCCAGGTGCTCGCGGACCGGTTCCGCAACGCGATCCATCTCGGCGACCGCGACTGCTCGATGCAACGCCGGCATCAGAAGGTCATCGAGGAGGCGCCGGCGCAGCAGCTGCACGAGCGCAGCCGCGCCCGCATTGCCGAGCGCTGCGCCGAGGCCTGCCACAAGCTCGGCTACGAGGGCGCCGCGACCTTCGAGTTCCTCTACGAGAACAGCGAGTTCTACCTGATCGAGATCAACACGCGGCTCCAGGTCGAGCATCCGGTGACCGAGATGATCACCGGCATCGACATCGTGCAGCAGCAGATCCGCATCGCCGCGGGCGAGAAGCTCGCGATCCGGCAGCGCGACGTGCAGTTCCGCGGCCACGCCATCGAATGCCGCGTCAACGCGGAGGATCCGTATCGTTTCACGCCCTCGCCGGGGCGCATCACCTCGTTCCACATGCCGGGCGGCCCCGGCATCCGCGTGGACTCGCACGCCTACAACGGCTATTTCGTGCCGCCGCACTACGATTCCCTGCTCGGCAAGATCATCGCCTACGGCGACAACCGCGCGCAGGCGATCGCGCGGCTCGGCATCGCGCTCTCCGAAACGGTGATCGAGGGCATCAAGACCAATATTCCGCTGCACCAGGAACTGCTCCGGGACGCGGCCTTCCTGCGCGGCGGCACCAGCATCCACTATCTCGAGCAGCGGCTCGCCAAGCTGGCGCGTGAAGAGTAATGGGCCGTGGCGTGGCTCTCCGTTTCCTTCGACGTCGCCGCGGCTGACGTCGAGGCGGTATCCGACGCCCTGCTCGAAGCCGGCGCGGCGAGCGTCGACGTCGCGGACGCCGATGCGGGCTCGCCGGCCGAACAGCCGGTGTTCGCAGAGGGCGGGGCAGGGGTCCCGCGCCCCTGGCGGCGCAGCCGCGTGAGCGCCCTGGTCGAGCAGCACACCGACGTCACGGGGCTGGTTGCGGCCGCTTGCCGGCGGGCCGGCATCGCGCCCTCACCGTACCGCGCGCATCCCGTTGCCGAGCAGGACTGGGTGCGCGTGAGCCAGGAGCAGTTCACGCCGATCCGGATTTCATCGCGGCTGTGGATCGTGCCGAGCTGGCACGCGGCGCCGGATGCGGGCGCGATCAATATCGGGCTTGATCCGGGGCTCGCGTTCGGCACCGGCAGCCACCCCACCACGCGGATGTGCCTGCGCTGGCTCGAGCGCGTAGTGCGCGGCGGGGAATCCATGCTCGATTACGGCTGCGGCTCCGGCGTGCTCGCGATTGCGGCGATGAAGCTCGGGGCGGCGCGCGCCGACGGCGTGGACATCGACGCGCAGGCGCTGCTTGCGGCGCGCCGCAATGCCGGTCAAAATCGAGTGCAAGCCACATTTCACGACGCCGCCGGCGCCATCCGGCAGCCCGCCCAGATCGTGGTCGCCAACATCCTCGCCCGTCCGCTCATCGTGCTCGCGCCGCTGCTTGCGCGGCTCACCGCGCCGCGGGGCCGGATTGCGCTGGCGGGGCTGCTCTGCGGCCAGACCGACGAGGTCGCAACGGCCTATCGCCCGTGGTTCGATCTCGATGCGTCCGGCGAGGACGAAGGCTGGGTGCTGCTCGAAGGCAGCCGGCGCGCATGAGCATGATCACCCGCTGCCCGTCCTGCACCACCACGTTCCGCGTGACCTCGCAGCAGCTGCAGGCTCATGACGGCCAGGTGCGGTGCGGCCAGTGCCTTGCCGTATTCGACGGCCTCAAGGCGCTCGTCACGCTGCCCGAGCCCGCGCAGGCGGCGGCGCAGGGTGCGGGCGCAGGGGAGACGCCCGGATTCGAGCTCGAGCCGGTGGTGGCGACGGCATCGCAACCTGCCGCGGCGCGCGGCTCCGAGTTGGTCTACGATGACCGGGACTACGGCCCGGCGCCCGAGCAGCTTTCCCTCGACGAGGAACTATTTCCCGACCCCGGGCGCGCGCGCCGCGCGCGGATGTGGGCCGCGGGATCCGCCCTGCTCCTGTTCGCGCTCGCCGGTCAGGCTGCCTATTACCACCGGGGCGACCTCGCCGCGCAGTATCCCGGGCTGAAGCCCTACCTCGTCCAGTTCTGCGACCTGCTGCGCTGCACGGTCGCCCCGCCGCAGCGCCCCAGGCAGATTGCGATCGAGGCCTCCGACCTGCAGGCGCTGGACCGGTCGCGCCCCGGGATCATCCAGTTGACCGCCACGCTGCGCAACCACGCCGATCTGGACCTCGGTTACCCGGCGCTCGACCTCGTCCTCACCAATACCAAGGAGCATACGCTGGCGCGGCGCATTTTCACCCCGACGGAATACCTCGAGCGCGGCCGGGACGCCGCGGCCGGCATACCGGCCAACGCGGAAATCACCATCCGGCTCGATCTCGATACCGGCGAACTCAATCCTGCGGGCTTCCGCCTGGATCTGCTGCCCGCCCCGCAACCTTAGAAAAAACGCACTTGACCGGTACATGAAAATCCCCGACAACCTGAAATACACCGCTACGCACCAGTGGGTTCGCGTGGAGGCCGACGGCACGGAGACAGTCGGCATCACGTTTCACGCCCAGGAGCAGCTCGGCGACGTGGTGTTCGTGCAGCATCCGGTGATCGGCCGCAAGGTGAAGCAGGGAGAAGCGTGCGCCGTCGTCGAGTCGGTCAAGGCGGCCTCCGACATCCCCGCGCCGGTTTCCGGGGAGATCGTCGCGGTCAACGCGGCGCTCGCCGACGCGCCGGAGAAACTCAACCAGGAGCCCTACGCGGCGTGGCTGTTTCGCATCAGGCCGGCCGACGCGTCGGAGTTCGGCGCGCTGCTCGACGCGACGGCCTACCGGGAACTCGTGGCCGGAGGCTGACCATGGAAAGCCCGCACAAAGGCAAGACCGGCCTGCTTCGGATCTGGAACGCGCTGTTCTATTCGCTCGACGGGCTTGCCGCCGCGTTCCGGCACGAGGATGCGTTCCGCCAGGAGGTGCTGCTGGCGGCGATCCTCATTCCCCTCGCGTTTTTCCTGCCGGCGAGCGGCACGGGCAGGGCGCTCATGATCGGGGCTGTCCTGCTGGTCCTCATCGTCGAGCTGCTCAATTCCGCCGTGGAAGCCGCGGTCGATCGTATCTCCCTGGAAAACCACCTGCTCGCCAAGCGCGCCAAGGACATCGGCAGCGCCGCGGTGTTCCTCTCGCTCGTCAACGTCCCGGTGATCTGGGCCCTGGTCCTGCTCGGCTAGAAATAGAGCCGCGCCTGCAGCTCGATGCGGCGGCGGTTCTGCTTCTCGCCGAACTCGGTGCCCGCGCCGCCGTTGAGGAAGAAGGCGCGCAGCTTGAGTTCGACGTTGTTGAACCCGGTGTACAAGAGCTCCGGCGCGACCGACGTGCTGTGATCGGCCGCGTTGGCCATGACCGTGATCGCCGGCGTGAAGTAGAGGATGTCGAAGGGTTCCTTCTGGCTCACCCGCAGGTAGAGGTAGTCGCGCCCCGGGTTGGGCCGGCCGTAGCCGTTGCGGGCGAGGTTGGCGGCGCGCGCTAGGGCCGCGTCGTTCCCGGTCGCGAGATACTGCGCGTAGGCGCTGTCCACGAACCTGACGAAATTCTTCATTTCGTCTTCCGACAACCCCGGGCCGTTGCGGTAGTACTCGAGAACGGTGGTCGTATCGCGCTCCGAGAGGTGGCGCGCGCCGAGGAGGTAGCTCGTGGCCGCGCCCCGCACCAGCGTCGCCTGCCCGGCGGCGGTCGTCACCTGGCGTTGCGTGTCCTCGATGCGGGCAAGCTCCCCGTGAATTTCCAGGTTGCTGGTGATATTCCGGGAGAAATCGGCCCCGTAGCGGCGGCTGCGGCTGCCGTTGCTGAGTATCATGAAATCGATGTCGGTGTCCCGGTAGAGGAGATAGAGCTTGGCCGCCGCGTTCAGATGCCGGCCCGCGCCGAAGTCCGGGTTGATGTCGGGGCTCGCCGGCAGCACGACCGGGGTGAAGGCCACGGTGCGCAGCGCGCCGTCGAAATTGCGGATCCAGTCCGCGGTCAGCAGGGTGAAGCCCTCGCGCGCGAGGTCGGGATCGTTGGGATCCTTGACGCGCTCGACGAAGGCGACCGGGTTCCATGCGTAGCCCTTGCCCCATTTGAGCGAGACCTTGCCGGCGTCGAGCGTGAAGCCGGGGTCCGGCTTGTACGACCCGTAGAACTCGTCGAAGCGGGCGAGGCGGTCGAACCCGCGCGTCTCCCAGTCGCCTTCGAGGTGGGCCCTGAAGTTGAGGCTCACGGCGCCGCGCCGCAGCACACCCGAGGGTTTCAGCGTGAGCGTGGTGTCATCGAGATAAGACCGCGGCTCCCGGTAAAAATTGAGGAGATAGAGCGCGCCGTCCGGGTTGAGCGTGAAGTGCTGCTGCTTGAGCTCGACGTAGCCGCCGAGCTCGAGCGGCTTCTTCTGGAACTCGGTGGCGTCGAAGGTGAACTCCTCCGCGGCATGCGCTGCCGCCGCGGCGAGCGCCAGCACGCAGACCGCCAGCGCCCGGACGAGCATCACTTGCGCAGGTCTTCGACCCGCGACAGGTAGTTGAGCGTGAACACCTCGTCGGGGAACTCGCGCTTCTTCAGCTGCGAGTAGAGCATGATCGAGCGGTGGCCCTTGTAGAGCGGGCTGTCGGTCTCCACCGTGGCCGGCCGCCGGATGCCGCCGCCGAAGTCCTTGATATCCTTGAAGTGCAGCGTCTTGATCAGCAATCCGCTCGCCGCGTAGGCCTCGATTCTCACCGGCAGCAGGACCTTGCGGTCGACCCACATCTTGAGCCGGTCGTAGGCGACTTCCCCGGTGCGCGCCTTGAGGTTGAGCAGGTAGGCGTCCTTCTCCTCCTGCGCCGACTCGGCGTTGTACTCGACCGAGTAGTCGACGCGCAGGATGTCCGCGTTGTTGAATACGCCCCCCACCACCGACTGCAGGCTCGTGATGCGCACCGGCTTGCCGACGTTGGGGATGTAGAGCCACATGTTGTCGCCGTCGCGCAGCGTCGCGCGTCCCGCGTCGCTGGGGGGCGAAAGGAACAACGCGACGACCTTGTCGCGGCCCTTCTTCACGGAGTAGAGCACGTATTCCTTCTTCGCCCCGCTCGGCTCGATATTGATGAGCTTGCGGTACATCTCGTAACTCTCGGGCTCGAGGTTGCGGTCCACCTTCTTCAGGATGTCGTTGGCGTCCGCACCCCAGGCAGCGGGGCATGCGAGCATGAGGGTGAGCAGCAGGGCGAGCAGTCTCATTGTTTTTCTTCCCGGATTTCAGACGTGGCGCAGCGCGGTGATCGGGTCCATGCGGGAAGCTTTCCAGGCCGGTTGCAGGCTAGCGAGGACCGCGACGACGATCACCATCCCCGCGATCGACAGCACGTCCTGCACTCCGATCGCCGGCGCGAGCAACAGGCCCTGCTGCTGGCCGAAGTTGTAACTGATCTTCCACACGTTGAGCGCGTAGATGCCGCCGAGGCTGATCCCGGTACCGATCACGCTGCCGAGCACGCCCAGCAGCAGCCCCTCGGTGAGGAACAGGGCCAGGATGCGCCGCGGCGGCGTGCCGATCGCGGCGATCGTGCCGATTTCGCGGATGCGCTCGTAGACCGCCATCACCATCACGTTCATGATGGCCACCAGCACGATCGACACCAGCATCACCTTGATGGCGAGCGTCAACACGTCGATCATGTTGGCGATGTTGGCGAACGGCGTGAGCCGCTGCCAGGAGTGCACCTCCAGGGCGGCGGCGCCCTGCTTGTTCTTCACCGCGGCAAGTTCGTCGACGAGGGCGGCCGTCACGCGCTCGACCCGCTCCTGGCGCTTGACGCGCACGGCGAACTCCGTCACCTCGGGCTCGGTCATGCGCAGCAGCTCGCGGGCATCTTCGATGTGGACGTAGCCGTCGCGCCCGCCCGGGCCGGTCGCGCTCTCGAGCGTGCCGCGGACCACGAACGTCTTGCCGTTGACCGAGCCGTCCTTGTTGGTGGTGACCAGCACGACCGTGTCGCCCGCCTTCACCTGCAGTCCGCGCGCGACCAGCACCGGCACCAGCATCTCGCCCCGCTTCACGAGCGCGCCGCCGCGCTCGCCGTCCAGTTGACGGCCCGCCAACAGGGGTGTGACGCTGTTCTCCCGCCCGGGATCGACGCCGTTGACCCGAACGCTGGTGGTTTCGGTAAAGTTGCTGAACATGGCGCCGAACTTGATGCGCGGCGCGTACGCCTCGACATCCGGATTGCCGTCGAGCGCCTTGACGGCCTGCGCGGCCAGTTGCGGCGGCATGTTGAGATTGAGCGGCAGGCTCTCGATGGACGCCACGTAGCCGCGTCGGTGCACCTGCAGGTGGCCGAGCATCGAGTCCGTGATCTGTCCGATCATCAACGCCTTGAACGAGCCGGTGATGGCGACGAACAGCAGCACCGCCGCGATGCCGATCACCACCAGCAGCGAGGTGAGGAGCGTGCGGCGGCGGTAGCGCAGGAGGTTGCGCGCGGCGATTTCGAGGATCTTAACCATGCTTTCCGGCGCTGTTCTGCGCGAGCCGGCCGTCCTCCAGCGTGAAGGTCACTTCCGCTTCGCGCATGATCTTGGGGTCGTGCGTGGAAAAGACGAAGGTGGTCTTCAACTCGTCGCGCATCGTCTTCATGAGCGCGATGATGCGGTAGGCGGTGTCGTGGTCGAGGTTGGCGGTCGGCTCGTCGGCGAGCACCAGCCTGGAGTTGGCGACGAGCGCGCGCGCGACCGCGACGCGCTGCTTCTGGCCGCCGGAGAGCTGGTCGGGCCGCTTGTTCGCCTGGTTGGCCATGCCGACGGCGGCGAGCATGCGCATCACCTGCTCGCGGCGCCGGGCGGCGGGCCATTCCTGGACCATGATCAGCGGGTACTCGATGTTCTCGTAAGCCGTGAGCACCGGGATCAGGTTGAAGTCCTGGAAGATGAACCCGATGTGGCGGCCGCGGAACTCGGCGCCGGTGCGCCGGTCGAGGGAGGCGACATCGGTATCGAGCACGGTCAGCCGCCCGCCGCTCGGTGTATCGAGGCAGCCGACCATGTTGAGCAGCGTGCTCTTGCCGCTGCCCGAGGGCCCGACGAACGCGGCGAAGGAAGCGGGCTCGATGACGAAATCCACGCCCCGCACCGCGGGGACTTCGACGTCCCCGGCACGGTAGGTCTTGGTCAGCTTTTCGGCTCGGATCAGGCTCACAGGTCGTTTCCAACCGTCGAAACGACGCCGATTCTCGCGGGAAGCGGAGCCGTGCTACTTGATGTAGATCAATTCGGTGACAGTTCGGCGCGCACTATTTCCTGACGGCATCCCGGATTTCCCTCAGCAGCGTGATTTCCTCCGGCGTCGCGGCCGGTTCGGCCGGTTTCTGCTCCTCCTTGCGCCGCATCTCGTTGATGGCGCGCACCAGCAGGAACACCGCGAACGCGACGATCACGAACGAGATCACGGTGTTGACGAATACGCCGTAGTTGAACGTCACCGCGCCCGCTTTCTGCGCCGCCTCGACGCTGAGGTAGGGGCCGGCCTGCGCGCCCTGCTTCAGCACGACAAACAGGTTGGCGAAGTCCACCTTGCCGAGCAGCAGCCCGATCGGCGGCATGATCACGTCCTTCACCAGCGAGTCCACGATCTTGCCGAACGCGGCGCCGATGATGATGCCGACCGCCATGTCGACGACGTTGCCGCGCACCGCGAATTCCCTGAATTCCTTGAGCATGCACTGTCTCCTTTCGGGGTATCGGAAGATGCGATTGTAGCGGCGGATGTTTGTTTCGGTTGCATTGCCGCCAGATGACGTCCCGATGACAGGGTTAATTTTCAGGCCACAAGCGGTGGAGCTTCAGCCGCGGCTTGAGCTGTCACCAAAAGATCATTAAATTTTCACGGGATTTTCTTGCTGGTGGCCGATCCTGCGCGCCATGGACAGTGCGCAGATCCTGATGCAGCAGCTGCCGCCGGTCCTGCGCAGCCTGCGCATCGCGATCGTGACCGAGACCTATCCGCCGGAGGTCAACGGCGTGGCGATGACGATCGGCCGCATGGTGGCAGGGCTGCAGCACCGGGAGCACCAGGTGCAGCTGGTCCGGCCGCGCCAGCACCGCGACGACAACCCGGCGATCCAGCCGAACCTCGAGGAAGTGCTCAAGCCGGGCGTGCCGATCCCGCGCTACGACGCGCTCAAGATGGGCCTGCCCGCCAAGCAGGCGCTCGTCCGCCTGTGGGCGCTGAAGCGCCCGGACATCGTGCACATCGTGACCGAGGGGCCGCTCGGATGGTCGGCGCTCGCCGCCGCTCACAAGCTGAAGCTGCCCGTATCCACCGACTTCCACACCAACTTCCACACCTACACCAAGCACTACGGCATTGGCTGGCTCAACAAGCCGATCGCGGCCTACCTGCGGAAGTTTCACAACCGGGCGCTCTGCACCATGGTGCCGACCGAGCCCATACGCAACGAGCTGGCGCAGCTCGGCCTGAAAAACCTGCGGGTGGTGTCGCGCGGGGTGGACACGGCCCTGTTCACCCCGCGCCACCGCAGCGCGCAGCTGCGCGCACGCTGGGGCGCGGGCGGCGAGGACATGGTGGCAATCTACGTCGGGCGCATCGCGCCGGAGAAGAACCTGCCGCTGGTGCTGAGCGCCTTCGACGCCATGCGCCAGGCGAATCCCCGGATGCGGCTGGTGCTGGTGGGCGACGGCCCTGATCGCGCGGCGCTCCAGGCGCGCCATCCGCAGCACATCTTTGCCGGCATGCGCATCGGCCATGACCTCGCGGCGCATTTTGCTTCCGGCGACATCTTTCTTTTCCCGAGCACGACCGAGACCTACGGCAACGTCACCATGGAAGCCATGGCGAGCGGGCTCGCCGTGGTCGCCTACGATTACGCCGCCGCCGCCCAGCACATCCGTCACGCGTTGAGCGGGCTACTCGCGCGCTTCGACGACGCGGCGGATTTCACGGGATTGGCCGTGACCCTGGCCGGCGACCGCGAGCAGGTCAAGCGGCTCGGCGCGGGCGCCTGCACCGTCGCCGGAAAACTCGACTGGTCCTGGATCGTCAGCGAGTTCGAAAGCGCGCTGCTCGAGCTCGCCAATGGACACCCGCATGAATATTCCGGCCTACCCGCTTGAGCGCATCGCGCGCTGGGACGGCGCGGTTGCGCTGAAACTCAACCGCGCCGGACGCCACGCCTGGGTGCGCGCCCCGTTCCGGGGGATCAGCTGCCTGGGCGACGGGGTGGCCTGGTACGCGCTGATGCTCGCGCTCCTGCTGCGGTTCGGCACGGACGCGGCGCCCGCCGTCCTGCACATGATCGCGGCGGGCCTCGCCTGCACCGCGCTCTACAAGTGGGTCAAGGGCCGGACGCTGCGGCCGCGGCCGTACGAGGTGCGGCCGGACATCGTGCCCTTCGCCGCGCCGCTCGACCACTTCAGTTTCCCTTCCGGCCACGTGCTGCACGCCGTGGCCTTCACGATGGTGGCGGTGTCCTATTACCCATGGCTCGCGTGGCTGGCGGTGCCGTTCACGCTGCTGGTGGCCGCATCGCGCGTGATGCTCGGGCTGCACTACCCGAGCGACGTGCTGGCCGGAGCACTGCTCGGCGCCGCGATCGCCGGCGTGTCGTTGCTGGGCTAGTTTCGGGAAGTCAGAAGAAATCCTGCGGCAGCGGCTGCCCGAAAGCGCGGGAGGTCAGGGCCGGCGCGCGCGCTTCTGCCCTGGAGGCGCCGTCGATCTCCGCGTGCCAGACCGGCGCGTCGCCCTCGATCACGCGGTTGATCTGGCCCAGCCGCGCGGCGGTCTCGGCGATGTACCAATCGAAGCGTCGCCGCAGGCGGCCGTCGAGCGCGCCGGCGCCGCGCAGCAGCAGCTGCGGCAGGCGCGACGCGCGCAGCAGCGCTTCGCCGTTGCCGAGGCATACGAGCGCGCGCCCCGACGCGTCCCGGCCGCATCCGAAATGCTCCGCCGCGTAGTCCACGACGCGCTGGCGATGGCGGTTCAGCAACTCGGCAGGCCGCGCGAAGAGGTGGGGCGTCACGTGAGCGTCCATCGCCCATTCCGACGCGGCGTGGGTCACGACCGGGCGGTCGAGCCACATCTGCTCGTGGGCGGGGACGAAATGGTTGTGCGCGACGACGTCCGCGAGCAGGTGGCTCGCGTACCCGAGCGCGAGCACGCGCGTCTCGTCGTCGTGCGCCCGCGCCAGCAGCCGGCGCGCCACCGACCACTGGTGCGTGGTGTTGAACGCCGGCGCCCCGGTATAGCGACCGACGAGCGCGACGTCGGGCAGGCATGCTCCCGCGAGCAGCAGGTCCGGGAGGCGGCGCACCGCGGCCCGGAAGCGCGGGTCGGCGAGCGGGATCGCCCAGATCAGGAGTTGGGTGAAATAAACATGGGTATAGAGTCCCCAGGCGAGCGCATCTTCGCTGAAGAGCGCCAGCGGTGCGAGCCAGGCGAGGCGGGCAATCGAGTTTGCCACGCGCGCAGTGTGCCGTCCGAGTACGAAGTAGCGGTGACCGCGGGGTGAAATATTTGCGACAGGGCGCAACCTTGCACGGCATTCCTTGCGTGAATTCGCAGCCGGTTATAATTTCGTCATATTTCCCTCCGGAATTCACCCGCCATGCGCACGCTGATCTGCGGCTCGATCGCCTACGACACCATCATGGTGTTTCGCGACCGCTTCAGGAACCACATCCTGCCCGACCAGCTGCACATTCTGAACGTCGCGTTCCTGGTGCCGGACCTGCGCCGCGAGTTCGGCGGCTGCGCCGGCAACATCGCCTACAGCCTCGGCATGCTGGGCGGGACCCCGCTCATCATGGCCACGGTCGGCGACGACTACCTGCCGTACGACGAGCGGCTGCGGAAGCTCAAGCTGCCGCAGGAGCACGTGCGTCGCATACCCGGCACCTTCACCGCGCAGGCCTTCATCACCACCGACCTCGACGACAACCAGATCACGGCGTTCCATCCCGGGGCCATGAACCACTCGCACGAGAACCACGTTCACGCGGCCAAGGGCGCGACGCTCGGCATCGTCGCCCCCGATGGCCGGGACGGCATGCTGCAGCACGCGCGCGAGTTCCACGCGGCCGGCGTCCCGTTCATATTCGATCCCGGCCAGGGCCTGCCGATGTTCAGCGGCGAGGAGTTGTCCGGCTTCGTGAACCTGGCGAGCTACGTCGCGGTGAACGATTACGAGGGGCGGATGCTGGAGGAGCGCACCGGGAAGAGACTCGAGGAGCTGGCGCGGACGGTAAGGGCGCTGGTGGTGACGATGGGGGCGAAAGGCTCGCTCATCATGTCGAACGGACGGCGCCACGAGATCCCGAGCGTCAAGCCGGAAGCGGTGGTGGACCCGACGGGCTGCGGCGACGCGTTTCGCGCGGGCCTGCTCTACGGCATCGCCGCGGGCCTCGACTGGCCGGTGACCGGGCGGATCGCGTCGCTGCTCGGCGCGATCAAGATCGCGCGGCGCGGCGGCCAGAACCACCAGTTCACGCGCGACGAGATCGAGCAGCGCTACCAGGAAGCCTTCGGCAGCAAGCCTTGGTGAGTCGGTGCTCTTGCATTGAAACCATTAAATCGCTCCCTGTTGCGCTGGCGCTTGCAGCCGCGCTGCGCAACCTATGAGCCGGGCGCGCGCGGCTAGTCTTCGCTCGCTGTTCCCTTAAGCTCCGGGCAGTCGAGCTGGAACAGCCGCCGGTCCTCGAGCCGCAGCGCGCTGAGCGAGCGTCCCCAGACGCAGCCGCTGTCGAGGCAAATCACGTCCTCGCGCACGTGCAGGCCGAGCGCCGCCCAATGGCCGAAGACGATGGCGGCGTCGCGGCTCGCGCGGTTGGGCGCGTCGTACCACGGCACGTAACCGGCGGGCAGGCCGGAGAGCCCCGTCTTGTGGCTGAACTCCATCGCGCCCTCGGCGTCGACGAGCCGCATTCGCGACATGGCATTGACGACGACGCGCAGCCGGTCGTAACCGGCGAGATCGTCGCGCCAGCGCACGGGCTCGTTGCCGTACATGTGCCTGAGGAATTCTCGGTGATCGGGCCCCTGCAGCGCGGTTTCCACCTCGCGCGCGAGGGCGAGCGCCTGCGCGATGCGCCACTGCGGGAGCAGCCCCGCGTGCACCATGGCATAGCCGTCGCCGGCATGCATCATCTTCTGGTGCCGCAACCACGAGATGAGCGCGTCGCGGTCGGGGGCGGACAGGATGTCGTCGAACGTGTCGCCCCGGTGCGGCTTCCTGATGCCGTCCGCGATGACGAGCAGCGCCAAGTCGTGATTGCCGAGCACGGTCACCTGGCGCGCGCCGAGGCTCATCGCGAAGCGCACCGTCCGGGCGGACTGCGGCCCGCGGTTCACCAGGTCGCCGACGAACCACAGCACGTCGCGCCGCTCGTCGTACTGCGCGCGCTCGAGCAGCCGCATCAGCTGGTCGTAGCAGCCCTGGACGTCGCCAATCGCAATGGTTGCCATTGCTTCAGTGAGCAGTGAGTGGTGAGTAGTGAGTGGTCTTGAATCGTTGAAGGCTGAACCAAACAAAAAAGGCGCAGCGACCGCTGCGCCCTTGCTCATCACCCATCACCCATCACGCCTCATTTGACGAGGCCGACCATGTAGTCCACCGCCGCCTTCACGTCGGCATCGGCAAGCGACATGTTGCCGCCCTTGGGCGGCATCGCGTTCTTGCCCTTGATCGAGCTCGCGTAGAGCGCGTCCATGCCGGTTTTCAGGCGTGGCGCCCAGGCGGCCTTGTCGCCGGTCTTGGGCGCGCCGGCGACGCCGGCGGTGTGGCACACCGTGCACGCGGAGTCGAACACCGCCTTGCCCTTGCCGGCATCCGCCGTGGCGGCGGCAGCGGGCGCCGCACCTGGTGCCGGTGCCGCGGCGACTTGCACCGCCGCCGGAGCGGCGGCAGCGGGCGCGGGCTGGCTCGGATCCACTGCGACGTCGCCGACCGGCTTGATGCGTTTCGCGATCGCCTCGTCCGACATTCCCGGGTTGCTCTTGCCGGTATCGCCGCCGCCGGTGACGAGCTGCGTGAGCATCACGATCAGCACGATCGGCACCGCGAACGCGAGCACCACCACGATGACGAGCTGCTTGGGCGTCTTGATCGGCGAGGCGTGTTCTTCGACTTGGATTTCGGCCATGACTGCGCGCTCCTTGAAGCGCGCATTATATAGCGGCCGTCTTCGTTGCGTAATACCTTGATTTCGGGGCGATAGTCGAATCGCGCTGTGCTAAACTCATGCCCGCGCGCTCGTAGCTCAGAGGATAGAGTATTGGCCTCCGAAGCCAAGGGTCGTGGGTTCGAATCCCGCCGAGCGCGCCACTCTTGCCCATGCCGAATCGCAAACCGTACGACGCGCTCATCGTCGGGGGCGGCCACAACGGGCTCACCTGCGCCT
>Ga0156023_1057_pt2 | contig 20136 bp, 20 predicted proteins | sample RifCSPlowO2_02_FD_107677 | JGI IMG/M metagenome (GOLD analysis project Ga0156023, IMG submission 107677) | Betaproteobacteria bacterium RIFCSPLOWO2_02_FULL_67_26
CCGTAGAACAGCTTGGCGGGATCGACGTCGATGAACATGTCGCGCAGCCCGCCCTCGGACTCCGCTTCCTGCTCGATCGCCTGCTTCTGGCGGCTCAGGAAATCGCGCGCGACCTGGATCAGGCTCCAGGCCATGATGATGGCGATGAAGCCGATGATCGCGACCAGCGCGTCGAGGTTGCCCACGCTCAACGCTTGCCCTCGATCTTGAAGATGCCGAGGTCGACCGCGATGCCGCGCTGCTGCAGGCTCTGGTAGAGCTCGGGGATGTTGCCGGTGGCGATGAAGCGGCCGCGGATCTTGCCGTCCGGCCCGTAGCCCTCCTGCTTGAACAGGAAGATGTCCATCAGCTGGATGATCTCGCCCTCCATGCCGGTGATCTCGGTGACGTGGGTCACCCGGCGGCTGCCGTCGGGGAAGCGGCTCTGCTGGATGATGATGTCCACGGCGGAGGCGATCTGCTCGCGGATCGCGCGCACCGGGAGATCGAGCCCCGACATCAGCGTCATCACCTCGAGCCGCGCGATGCAGTCGCGCGGCGTGTTGGCGTGGGCGGTGGTGAGCGAGCCGTCGTGGCCGGTGTTCATCGCCTGCAGCATGTCGAGCGCCTCGCCGCCGCGGCACTCGCCGACCACGATGCGGTCGGGGCGCATGCGCAGGCAGTTCTTGACCAGGTCGCGGATGTGCACCGCGCCCTTGCCCTCCGAGTTGGGCGGCCGCGCTTCCAGCGACACCACGTGCGGCTGCGAGAGCTGCAGCTCGGCCGCGTCCTCCACCGTGATGATGCGCTCGTCCTCCGGGATGTAGTTGGAGAGGACGTTTAGCAGCGTGGTCTTGCCCGAGCCGGTGCCACCGGAGATCACGATGTTGGCGGCGTGCAGCACGGCCATCTTCATGAAATCCATGATCTCCCGCGTGACCGATCCGTAGCGGATCAGGTCGGTGTCCTGGAGCTTGGACTTGGAGAACTTGCGGATGGTGATGTTGGCGCCCTTCAAGGCGAGCGGCGGGATCACGGCGTTCACGCGCGAGCCGTCCTTCAGCCGCGCGTCCACCATGGGGCTCGACTCGTCGATGCGCCGGCCGATCGGCGCGACGATGCGCTCGATCGCGCCCACCACCGCCTTCTCGCCCGAGAACGTGATGTCGGACAGCGTCAGCTTACCGCCGCGCTCGACGTAGATCTGGTCGTAGCGGTTGACCATGATTTCGCTCACCGACGCATCGGCGAGCAGGTCCTCGAGCGGTCCCAGCCCCACCACCTCGTCGAGCACCGCCTTGGCGACCATCTTCTTGTCGAGGTGCGCGGGCAGGTTCTTGTCGTTGGCGATGATCTCGTCGATCAATGCCTTGGTGGAGTCGCGCAGCTCCTTCTCGCCCATGCGCGAGACGTCGAGCCGGCGCAGGTCCATCGCCTGGATCAGCTTGTGGTGAACCTGGTTGCGCGTCTGGTTGAACTCGGCCACTTCCTTGCTGGTCGCCTTCGGCGCCGCCGGCGCGGCCGCCTTGGCCGGCGCCGGTTGCGGCGCGGATGGCGCCGCGGCCTGAGCGGGAGCCGCCTTTGGCGCGGCGGCGGCGGATGCCGCGGCCGGCGCGGGCTGCGGCGCGGCGGCGGCCGGCCCGTCGGCCAGCACGCGGATGTCGTAGCCCCCGATCAGAATCGCGTCGCCGCCCTTCAGCGGGCCGTAGACACCGTTGATCATCTTGCCGTTGACCTCGGTGCCGCCCATCGCGCCGTGGTCCTCGACGAAAAAGCCGTCCGGCCGCTGCTTGATCGTCGCGTGCTTCTTGCCGACCGACCAGCCGCGGATCACGACCAGGTTGTCGTCGCCCTTGCCGATGGTGCACGCGTCGATCGCGCACTCCAGCTCGTTCTTCTGCCCCTTGGGGCTGGTCACCGCTAAGCGAAACATCGTCGTCGTTGCCTCCTAGTCCACTATGCCCTTCTTCTGCAGGAACCCGTCGAACTTCTCCCGGATCTCCTTCGCCTTCTCGATGCGCTCGCGCGTCAACGTCGAGTTCGGGTCCACGATCATCGGCGTGACGAAGATCACGAGGTCCGAGCGGTTGTTGCGGAAATTGGTGGAGCGGAACAGCGCCCCGAGGATCGGCAGGTCGCCGAGCCAGGGAAACTTGTCCACCTGGTTGGAGAGGTCGGTGTTGACCAGGCCCGAGAGCACGATGGTCTCGCCGTTGCGCACGTTGATCTCCGAGTCGGTCGAGCGCGTGAGGAAGCCGGGCTGCTCCGGCGTGCCGGTCGCCGGGTCGATCGTGCTCAGCTCGGTCTTGATGGTGGCCATGATGTTGTTCCGGTCGTCGGCCATGGGATTGATGGACAACTTGATGCCGTAGTCCTTGTAGTTGACGGTCGCGGGGTTGAGACCGGAGGCCGGCGTCACGATCGGGATCTGGCCGCCGGCGAGGAACTTCGCCTCGCCGCCGCTGCGCGTGGAGAGCTCGGGGGTGGCGAGGATGTAGGCATCGCCCTGCTGCACCGCGAGGTTGATCTGCGAGGTGATGCTGGTGGCGATCCCGAGGTAGGCCCGCGGCGGACTCACGCGCGGCGGCAGGCTCGACAGCACCGGCGGCTGCGAGCCGGGCGGCGCCCCGGGGGCGGCGGCGCCGGGCACGGAGCCCGCGAGCCCGGGATCGGACTGCCGGGCGGTGAAGCCGCCGGAGGTGATGACGTCCCAGGCGAATCCGAAGGCCGGCCCGGTGATCAGCCCGGCCCACTTGATGCCGATGTTCTCCAGCGCCGCACGCTTGAACTCCACGATCTGCACCCGCAGGTAGACCATCTTCTTCATGGTCACCTCTTCCTCGCGCGCCATGTTGAGCACCTGCTTGAAGTTGCCCGCCGCCATGGCGATGCGCTGGAGGTTCAACTTGGTGGTCGCGCCCGTGATCACGACGTAGTCCCCGATGCGCTCGACCTTGATGCCGGGAATGGAAACCAGGATCCGGGAAAGCTGCTGCTGCGTGTTGCCAAGGTTGGCCAGCGTGACGCGCACCGTGTAGCGGCGCACCGCGCCGTCCTTGTGCCAGACCTGCATGCCGGTCTCGCCCGGGCTCTCGGCGAGCAGCAGCATTTCCTTTTCCAGCACCGTGGTGGTGATGACCTTGCCGTTGCCGACCGCGACGCGCTGGATATTGGTGATGGGCAGCGTGCGCACCTCGCCGACGTACAGGATGATGATCTCGCCCGCGTCCTGCGCCGCCCCGCCCTGCGCGCCTGAGGCCGCCGCCGCCAGCAGGCCGGCGACGACCGCCAGGAAATTGAGCAGCTTGCGTAGGTTCATGTTCGTCCCCCCCGGAAACTTCAGTTTTTTTGCTTGCCGCCGTCCCGACTACTTTTGCTGCCCCGCCGCGGGCGGCGGTTGCGGAACCGCCGGGAAATAGGGTTGGGCCATGGCCGGGACGCTGGGCGGAGCGCCCATCACCGGACCCGCGGCGCCGGGCACGCCACCCGGGACGCCCGGCAATGCGCCGGGGGCACCGGGCAGGCCCGGCACACCCGCCGCTCCGGGCGTGAGGCCGGGCACGTTCACGTTGATGGTGCTGCCGATGCCCCCCTGGCCGCGGCCGCCGATGATGTACTCGACCGCCGTCTCGTCGCGCTCCTCCGGCGTGTCCGCCATCGCGACCTTCTTCAGCAGGTTGCGCGAATTGATCCGGCCGAGCTTCACCACCTCCTCGTCGGGCTCGTTGCGCAGCACGGCGCGGAACTTGCCGAGCGACTGGGCGAGCGCGATGCGCGCCGCCTGCTCGGGCGTGACCTCGAAGGTGAACGTCGCGTAGCGCGCGCCCGGCTGCTGCGCGCCGTCCGGCGGCGGCGCTTCCTCGAACGAGCCCCTGACCCGCTGCCCGGTGGCGATCACCTTGAGGCGCTGCATCATGAGCACGATCTGCTGCACGTTGCCGGTGGGATCGGCCGGGTCGGCGATGATCAGGAAGAGGTCCATCAGGTTGCCCGGCTTCACCAGCTGCGCGATGGAATTGACCTCGTCGGTCTCGATCGTGATGGCGCGCTGGCCGTTTTCCAGGAACTTGGAAAAATCCTTGATCTCCTCCTGCAGGTCCGACAGCCGCAGCGGGCGGCCGCGCTGCACGTTGCGGATCAGCTTCGCGCCGTTGAAGCGGTCCCACATGTTCACCGTGATGGTCTCGGCATAGACGAGGTCGGACGCGATTTCGCGCCCCGCCACCACGGCCTGGGTGACCGCCATGCCGCGCTGCAGGTCCCGCGTCGGCACCACCACTCTCACGCCGGGACCGCCCTTGCCCCGCGCTTCGAGGTCCTCCGCCATGCGCTGCTCCCGGATTTTCAGGTACTGCAGCGTGAGCCAGGTGGCGGCGAGGCCGAGCCCGATTGCGAGAAACAGCATGAGCCAGGTGCGGTTGATGCGCAGGCGCGGAATTTGGAATGCCATCGTCGCTTCTCAGAGAAAGGTGAGCAGGTTGGAAAACGAAATCGCCCAGGAATAGGCGCCGAAATACTCCTTCAGCGCGGTCACGACCTCGGCAATCGGAGAATTGGGGCCGCCTTCGATCAGCACCAGCAGCACGAGCACCACGATGATGGTGTACTCCACGCTCGACTGCCCGCGCTGGCGCGTCATGGCTTGTCCACCACGGTCACGAGCACGCTGCTGCCGGCGCCGCCGTAGGGCGTGATGCTGAGGTGGGTCTCGTGGCGGCCGCGCTTGAGCACCATCACGCGGGATGCGCCCTTTGCGGTGTCCACCGCCTGGTCGAGGATCGCCGCCCAGCCCGCGTCCACCAGCGCGCGGCGGTAGAAATCCGCGTTGGTTTCGGTCGCGAGGTTGCTGAGGATGAGCAGCGTGCGGCCGTTCTTGCCCCCGTCGTAGTGGTCGATGTCGTTGATCACGCGGCTGCCTGGCGCCAGCGCGAACCCGGCGCCGGGCGTCTTCAAGCTTCCGTTTCCGGGGCGCGCGCTGACGCTCAACAGGCCGTAGGCGCCGCCGCGCCCGTCGGATTTCAACTGCACCGTGTAGAAGCAGTGCTTCCTGAGCGTCGCGATCGCCGCCTCCCAGCCTTCCACCTGGTACTCGTGGAAATACGGCTGCGCCTTGCCCCAGTTGCGCTTGTAGAACTCCAGCACCTGCCGGGGGGATTCGCGGCTCGCGAGCTCCTTGACCTGCAGCGGCACCCCGTTGAACGTCATGTCGGGGGCGACCCATTTCACCTGGCCCGCCTCGGGCACCGGAAATTCCGGGCAGGCCGGCATCGATTTGTTCTGCGCAAGCGCGGCCGGCGCGAGCGCGGCCAGCGCAACCGCCCACGCGGCGCGGCGCAGGAACCGGAGGGAAAATGTCGGCATCAGGGTAAACACGTCAACGAGTCTCGCGCGACCTTACGGTTTCAGCCGGTCTTCCGGCACCTCGTCCACTTCCACCTTGCCTGCCTCGAGCACCGTCGGCACCACTTCGGGCGTGAACACCACCATCGCCCAGCGCAGCACGTCGAACACCACGTTGTCGAAGAAGCCGAGCGGCATCAGGCCCTTGGTCTGCGTCTTGACGTGGTCCGGACCGTTGGCGCTCCAGCCGTTGGCGAGGATCACGTTCTTGTCCGAAATGGCGAGGTTGAGCGACCCCCACGATTCCGTGCCGGCACGCTCGATGGCCTGCCCGATGCCGGTGATGGCCGCGGTGTTGAGGGTCGCGGTGCCGGCGTAGTAGCCCTTGGTCTCGAGCCGGAAATTGCTGATCATGCCGAGCGCCGTGACCGCGAAATCCAGGATGTTGTCGGCGGTGCTCGGCGAGCTGTTGTTGACGATCGCGTTGGTGTAATTCGCCATCATCGGGCTGCCGGCGCGATCCCGCCACAATTCGCTGTTGAGGGCGTTGCCGAAGTAGCGGGTCGCCATGTCGTTCTTGATGGCGGTCTCGGATTTGTCGTTGCTGTTCCAGTCGCCGCTGCTGGAGGCGCTCTGGCCGTACCAGACGGTGCGCTCCCACGCGTTGTAGCGGGCGGCCTGGACCACGGCGCCCTTCATGTCCGCGTACTTGCCGAGCAGCGGGATGATCAGGAACACCGGGATCAGGAACAGCGTCGCCCCGACCATGAATTCGACGAGGGCCTGACCGCGGCATGGGAACGGGCTGCGCGTCATGGGAAGGCCGCGGACACGATCGAGGCGCCCTGCTCCAGGATGCTGTTGGGCAGCAGCCGCGCCTGCCAGTAGGGGTTGTAGAGGCTGCCGTACTCGGTTTTGCCGTCGCCGCGAGCGAACAGCTTGGGCGGCCGCGAGAAGTAGGTCTGCGCCTTCGACAGCGCGCGGATCTCGTCGCCCTCGGTGGCGGCGGGCATCCAGAGCTGCCCGTTGCCGGTGGTGCCCTTGCCGATCTGCAGTCCCGTGGAGGTCGAAATGGTGATTTTCGAAATGTTCTTCTTGACCTCGATCAGGAGCTCCGGCCCCAGCAGGTTCGGGTCGTTGGTGGTGCGCTTGGTGACGTCCCAGTACGGCCGCAGCCCGCAGCGGCTGTCGACGTTCGCGCCCGGGCCCTTGCCCACCTGGATGCCCGCCGCCGCAATGGTCAGCGGGTTGACGAATGCCGAGCCGTAGGATTCCGCGAAGTTGTGATTGAAATTGCCGCTGCCCGGGCTCAAGGACGGCGTCGCCTGCCCGCAATAGGACGCCCCATGCCCCTGGGGCAGCGGCAGCGGAATCGGGATCGGGACCGGGAACGGCACGAAGATCCACACCATCAGCAGCACGAACGTGCCGGTCGCGTCGAGCGCGGTCCAGGTCGAGAATTTCTTGTTATTGTTGACGGTATCTTTCATCTCGGTGCCGCCGCTGTGGTACATGATCATGAAGGCGGTGCCGAAGTTGCCCGGGATGAACTTGGTGGGGTCGATCAAGAGCGGCAGCGGCCACGGGTAGCTGCGAAAGTTGTACCACCCGTCCTGGGAATTGAAGACGACGTTCGCCTGGCGATCCTCCGATCCGCCGGCCCCGGTCGAGCTGTCAACGTCGCCGCCGCTCGTCTTCTGCGGGTCGTAGAGGCTGGTGAAGGCGTACACGTCGTAGGCGTGCTTCAGCGCGAACGCGATCTGGGTGGCCGAGGGGCTCAAGCTCGCGTCCGGGTCGTTCTCGTCGATCACGTCGACCACGACCTGCGGCACCGTCAATACCATCGCGAGGTGATACGCCGTGCTGCCGCCGTAGAGCAGGTCGATCCAGATGTTGAGCGCCTTGACCGCGAAGCCCGCCGCGGATGCGACGGCGTTGGCGCCCCCGACGACGACCCGGATCGCGTTCCACACCGTCGTCCACATCGCGCCGAGGGCCGACAGCGAGGCGAAGCTCTGCGGCACCGCCGTGAAGGTGCCGGAGCGGTAGACGTTGTCGAGGTTGCGCAGCCAGGAGATGGTGCCGATCAGCTGGGCCACCGTCACCTGGTTCGCGATCATGGCGCGGTTGGCGTAGGCGGAGAAATTGTAGTCGCGCGCCTCGAGCAAAACGCCGCTGTAGGCCGCGGCGTCCGCCGTGTTCTGCAGCTTCATCTTCTGGGTGGTGAGCTGCGCGACGTTGTAGAGCAGTATCACGCCCAGCAGCACGATCACCGTCGTGATGCCGATGAAAATGAGCGCCTGTCCGCGCTGGCGCGCGGGCAGGCTCGACCCGCCTCTCCACATGAGAGGTTGGAGGCGCACGCTCCTGACCGGGGGAACGCGCGGGCGCTTACTTCTTCGCGGCGGCGCTGGAGTAGTCCCCCATGCCCTTCTTCTGGGAGGCGTCGGTCGCCGCCCCGTCGGCCGCGGTCTTGGCGCCGGCGATCTGGCCGCTCGCGCTCTGGCCGGAGAGCTCCTTCGCCATGCCGGCGGTCTGCTGGCGCACGGTCTGGCCGAAGAAGCTGTAGACGCCGATCGCCGCGATCGCGATCAGGGCCACGATGATGATGTACTCGGTCATGCCCTGGCCGAGTTGCCGGCGGTAATTCAAGTGCTTGTGCATGCTGAACATATTGGTGCTCCCCATGGTTGCCTCCGGTGGCAGGTTTGTCATCGAATCCGCCTTTGAAAGTTGCCCGGAAATGCTAGCACAATTCCCCCTCCGGGAACGCCTCGATTTTCGGCCGGATGCGCGCGCCTACCGAACGTCGCCCCGACGCGCAATCACCGGGCGGCTCCTAGGGTCTTCTAGGCTTCAGAAAACGCTGATGTTGCGGTCGGCGAGCATCTGCGACAGCCGCATGTTGGCCATGGCGAGGCGGTCCACCAGCAGCTCGAGGAAGGCGCCGTGGAAATGGTGCCGGCACAGGTCCGAGGCCTTGGACAGCGTCTCGGCCCGGATCTCGATCACCGCGATCTCGGACAGCGCGACGACGCTCGCCGAGCGCTGGAACTTCTGCTTGCCGAGGTAGGCCATCTCGCCGAAGCATTCTCCCGGATTGAGGACGTTCAGCAGCCGGTCCTGCTTCACCACCTTCACCTCGCCCGAGATCAGGATGAAAAACGAGGAGCCGATGTCGTCCTCCTGGATCAGCACGGTGTCGCGCGGGTGCTTGTGCCAGGTGGCGAGCCGCAGCACTTCCCACAGCTCGACGTCGGTGAAGTGGCGGAAGAATTCGAGCTTGCGCAGCGTGTCGAACTTCTCGCTCTCGGCGAAGCCCGGCTCGCGCCTCTCCTCCTTGCCGAGCGCGGTGGCGAGATCGTGCGCCAGCTCGTCCCACGTCTGATAGCGCGCCGCGGCGTCCTTGGCGAGCGCGCGCATGACGATCGCGTCCACGCGCGGCGGGATATCGGGACGGACCTGCATCGGCGGCGGCGGATCGACGTTGATGATCTGGTAGATCATGCTGTAGTTGTTGGTGCCCTGGAACGGCAGCCGCCCGGTGAGGAGCTGGTACATCACGACGCCGAGCGAAAAGATGTCGGTCTGGTAGGTCAGCGGCTGCTCCTTCACCTGCTCCGGCGACATGTAGGCCGGCGAGCCGACGCCGCTCACCTGCGTCGTTTCCGCGGCCAGCGTCAGCGCCGCGCCGAAGTCCATGATCTTGATGTCCGACTCGCCGGCGAGCAGGATGTTGGCCGGCTTGATGTCGCGGTGGATCACCCCCTCGCGCGTGGCGTATTCGAGGGCGCGCGCGCACTTGTAGACGATTTCGACTATCCTCTGGATCGGCAGCAGGGCGTCGTGGCGCGTGTACTGCTCGAGCGTGGTCCCGTCCACGTACTCCATGACGATGTAGCTCGCCTCGTCGTCCGCCACCGCGTCGTAGATCGCGACGATGTGCGGGTGCGACAGCTTGCCCGCGAGCGAGGCCTCGGTCACGAACAGCTTGCGGTAACGCTTGCCGTGCTCCTTGTCGCCGAGCGCCTCCGGGAACACGACCTTGACCGCGACCTGGCGATTCTGGAACGGGTCGAGCGCCTGGTAGACCGCGCTGGTGGCGCCTTTGCCCAGCTCCCGGATGACCTCGTACTTGCCGACTTTCGACACCAGGGACGGCAATCCGGGGACAGTCTGCGCACGGGAAAAGTCCATGCGCCACAATACCATAACGCTCCCGCCGCGAACGCGCGGCGCAACCGCCCCGCGCTCACCGCTTGCCCATCTCGCGCCGCATTTCCTCGTTCATCTTGCGCAGCTCCCTCAGGCGCGCCTCGGCGCTGGAGAGCTGGAAGAAATCGCCGTCCCCGGTCTTCAGCCCGATTTGCAGCTGCTCCACCGCCGCCGTTACGTTGCCCATGCGCACGTAGGCCTCCGCCTGGGCGCGGTGCTGGGCCAGCCGCTTGTTGAGCGCGGCGTAGCCGCGCGCCTGCAGCAGGTACAGCTTGTAATCGTCCGTGATCGTCAGCAGCCGCGCCTCCACCAGACGCAACGCTTCGCCGGGTTGCCCGGTCTGGAGCAGCGCGCCCGCGAAGTCGTAGATCAGGGCGCGGTAGGCCGGATAGCGCTTCAGCGACTCGCGGTAGCAATCCAGCGCCCGCTCCGCGCCGCCCGACCGGTACTCCAGCTCGCAGGCCAGTGTATCCACGATCGGGCTTGCCGGCACCAGCGTGCGCAGGTCCGCCAGCGCCCGGCGGGACCGTGCGTACTCCTTCACGCGCATGAGGCTCGCGGCGAGGCCGTAGCGGCTCGCCGCTTCGCTCAGGAACTTGCGCTCGGCGAGACTGCCCTCGAAAAAGGCAACGGCGTCGCGTGGCGCGTCGAGCTGCGCCCGCAACTTGGCGCGGATCAACTGGAACTCGAGGCTGTCCTGGACCTGGCGAAAGGTCGCCCCCTGCAGCCGGTTCTGCATGTCGGCGATGCGCTCGAAGGTCAGTGGGTGCGTGCGCAGGTACGACGGCGCCCCCGTTTCGTAGACGCGGGTCGCGCGCTGCAATCGCTCAAAGAAGCTCACCATCGCATGCGGGTCGAATCCCGCCTGATCGAGGATCTGCAGGCCCACGCGGTCCGCCTCCCGCTCGTTATCGCGCGAAAAGTTGAGCTGGCCCTGAATCGTGCCGGCCTGCCCGAAGGCAAGCGCGGCCTGCGCGGCGTCGGAGCTGACGCGTGAGAGCAGCAGTGCCGCCGCGAGCGACGCCAGGCTCATGACGGTGCTCTGCTTCTGCTGGGCGATCATGCGCGCGATATGGCGCTGGGTCACGTGCCCCACCTCGTGCCCCACCACGCCCGCCAGCTCGGACTCGCTTTGCGCCGCGAGAATCAACCCGGTGTGGACGCCGATGAACCCGCCGGGCAGCGCAAACGCATTGATCTGGCTGTCGTGTATCAGGAAAAACTCGAAGTCCTGGCGGGCATCGGGGTTGCGCGAGGCGAGACGGTGGCCCAGGTTGTTGATGTAGTCCGTCGCTTCCGGCTCGTCGAGGAAGCTGCGGTCGGCCCGGATCTCGCGCATGATGCTCTCGCCGATCCGCCGCTCCTGCAGCGGCGACAAGCTCGCCTGGGCGGCGTCGCCGAGCTCGGGCAATCCCTCGGCCAGCACGCGTGGCACGGCCAGGAGTAGCAGCACCAGCAATGCGCGCAAGCCCATGATGCTATGATAATTCGGATGCGCGGGAGTTCCTACTGCGGCTCGCGCACCACGGACGGTAACCGCATTTGAAAGCGCTCACTCACATCGACGCGCGCGGCCGCGCCAGCATGGTCGACGTCGCGGGCAAGGACGAGACCCGGCGCGTCGCGCGCGCCGGGGGCCGCATCCGGATGCTGCCGGCGACGCTCGGTAGAATCGCCGCGGGCCGCGCCGGCAAGGGGGACGTGCTGGGCGTCGCGCGCATCGCGGCGATCCAGGCCGCGAAGCGAACCTCGGAGCTGATTCCGTTGTGTCATCCGCTGGCGTTGACGCGCATCGGCGTGGACTTCAAGCTGAGCCGGAAGCCGGCCGTCGTGGAATGCGTGGCGACGGTTTCCACCGTGGGCCGTACCGGCGTAGAGATGGAGGCGCTGACAGCGGTCGCCGTCGGACTGCTCACCGTATACGACATGTGCAAGGCTGTCGACCGCGGGATGCGCATCGAGCGCGTCCAGCTGCTGGAAAAAAGGGGCGGCAAATCAGGGGATTGGATTGCCAATCGGGTGCGAGGCCGCGCGCTGCCGCGATGAATCGCTTATGGGCCCATAAAACCCGTTCGTTAGACAGGGTTGTGGGATTTCTATAGCATCGATTTCCGATCCGCGGCGCCGAAAACAGGCACTCAACCGGGCGCACGACAGCGCGGGCACATGGCGTAACCAAGGAGCTTGCATGAACCCATACCGCAGAAGTCTTCTCGCATTCGCCGGCGGCGCCGGCACGCTGGTCATCGCTGCGGCGGCCGGGCTGCTCCGGACCGGCCAGGCCTGGGCCGCGACCTGGAACAAGGCCGGATTCGAATCGAAGGCCATGGCCGACGTCATGAAGAGCCTGGGCGCTACCGGCGCGGCGGAATCAAAGGACATCGTCATCACCGCGCCGGATATCGCCGAGAACGGCGCCGTGGTTCCGATTGCGGTCACGAGCAGGATACCCGGTACCCAGCAGATCTCCATCGTCGCCGAGAAGAACCCGTTTCCGTTGGCCGCCACGTTCGACGTTGCCGGCGGGGGCGAGGGCTACGTCTCGACCCGCATCAAGATGGGCCAGACCTCCGACGTGTGGGCGATCGTGAAGGCCGGCGGAAAAGTTTTCACCGCCAGGAAAGAGGTTAAGATCACGGTCGGGGGCTGCGGCTGATCGGGCGACCCGGTCCCGCTACTAGAAAAAGGACAGAACCATGGCTGAACCGATGAAAATCCGCGCCACCCTTCAGGGCGACGTCGCCGACGTGCGCATCCTGATGCTGCACCCGATGGAAACCGGCCAGCGCAAGGACTCGAAGGGGCAGATCATTCCGATGCACTTCATCCAGAGCGTGGTGGTCACCCACAACGGCAAAACGGTGCTCGACACGCAATGGAGCCAGGCGGTGTCGCGCAACCCGTTTCTCGGCCTGCGCGTGAAGGGTGCCAAGGCCGGCGACAGGATCAGCGTGACCTGGACGGACAACAAGGGCGACAAGCGCACGGACGAGGTTGCGGTGGCCGCGGCGTCGTGATGCCGGCCGCGCTCGGTCGCCCGATTCACGACCTACGGAGGAGGAAACCATGCCGAGAAAAGTGGGCGGTATTGCCGCATTTGCTCTCGTCTGCCTTGTGGCAGGGGGGGTGACGCCGGCGCTGGCGCAGTCGGGCGACCCGCTCGGAGTTGGCCGCAAGATGCTGGCCGAGGACAACCCGGGAGAGCTCTGGGTGGAGCGCGGCAAGACGCTGTTCTACCAGAAGCGCGGCCCCAAGAACGCGTCATTGGAGCGGTGCGACTTCGGCATGGGCCCCGGCCAGCTCGCGGGCGCTTACGCCGCGTTGCCGCGGTATTTCCAGGACACGGACGCGGTGCAGGATCTCGAATCGCGGCTGGTGACCTGCATGGTCGCGCTGCAGGGCTACAAGCGTGGAGATCTCGCGAAGACCGCGATGGGCAACCTCGACCGCATGTCGGACGTCGAGGCGCTGGTCGCGTTCATCGCCTCCAGGTCGAACGGAATGAAAATGAACGTCCCGCTCTCGCACCAGAAGGAGTACGACGCTTACAAAGCGGGCGAATACATCTTCTACCGCCGCAACGGGCCGACCGACTTCGGCTGCATCACCTGTCACGGCGAAAACGGCAAGCGCATCCGGCTGCAGGACCTGCCGAACATGACCGACCGCAAGCAACTGCAGGACGTGGTGACGTCCTGGCCGGCGTATCTTGGAACGCAAAGCAACCTGCGCACGATGCAGTGGCGGCTCAAGATCTGCTACTGGCAGATGCGCCTGCCGGACCTCGCCTACCTGTCCGATATCTCTGTTGCTATCACCAGTTATCTCAACTATCAAGGCAATGGCGCCGTGATCGGGGTACCCGGAGTGAAACGCTGAGGGGGAGAAAAAACGATGCGCAAGATGATAGTATTGGCAGGGTCGACGTCGCTTGCGGCTGTGTTGATCGCCGCGGGCTGCGCGAGTTTTCCCGACGAGGCGACCACGCGCCAGATTGCGGAGAAGATGATGCATGACGGGTTCCCGGGAGTGCCGCCGGCGTTTGCCAAGCGCGTGGCGCAGGACCGGTCCCAGCAAATCTGCAGCAAGACCGGGAACGCGAAACTCACCCAGCAAGAGTCCGCTGACGTGGTCAAGCTCGCGCGCGCCTCGATCCGCTACCCGGCCTCCGGCAAGCTCATAGGTGACTGGAAGGTGGGCGCGAAGCTCGCCTATAACGGCTCCGGCTCGCGCATCCGAGGCGGAAAGCTCGAGAAGGCCAAGGCAGGCAACGGCGCGCTTTGCTCCAACTGCCACGTGCTCAACCCGAAGGAATTCAACGTCGGCAACCTGGGCCCGAGCCTGGCCGGCTACGGAGCGCAGCGCGGCCAGTCCGAGGCGGTTGCCAGGGTCACCTACGAGCGCATTTACAACACCTGGGCGTACGTACCGTGCGCGAACATGCCGCGTCTCGGTTCGAGCGGCCACCTGGCTCCGGAACAGATCGCGCACGTCGTGGCCTACCTGCTGGACCCGCAGTCGCCGGTAAACAAGCGATAAAGCGGACGCGTCAGCGCCGTTTTTCTGCGCGCGGTCGAGCGGACGATCGGGTCGCCGCTCAACGCGCGCCTTGTTGCGAGCCCTCCCCCGATGTCCATTACGCGGCGTGAATTCCTGCAGATGCTCGCGGTCGCCGCGGCGCAGGGCCTGCCGCTCGCCGGGCGCGCGGCGGAAGCGGGTATCAGCGAAGCGCTCTACGAGCTTCCCCGGCCGGCCGGCAGCGCCACCCTGCTCCACTTCACGGACTGCCACGCCCAGTTACTGCCCCTCCACTTCCGCGAGCCGGACGTGAACATCGGCCTGGGCGAGGCCCGCGGCCGGCCGCCGCACCTCGTGGGCGAGGCCCTGCTCAGGTATTTCCGGATCAGTCCCAAGACGCGGCTCGCGCACGCCTACACCCAAGTCGACTTCGAGCAGGCGGCCCGCCGCTTCGGCAAGGTGGGCGGGTTCGCGCATCTCGCGACATTGGTGAAGCGGGTCCGGGCGCAGCGGCCGGGCGCGCTGCTGCTCGACGGGGGCGACACCTGGCAGGGCTCGGCGACCTCCCTCTGGACCCGCGGCCAGGACATGATCGATGCCGCGAAGCTGCTCGGCGTCGACATCATGACGGGGCACTGGGAATTCACTTATGGCGCTGCGCGGGTCCGGGAAGCAATCAATAAGGACTTCGCGGGCCGGGTGGAGTTTCTCGCGCAAAACGTCAAGACCCTGGATTTCGGTGACCCGGTGTTCAAGTCCCATGTCATCCGCCAGGTGAACGGCGTCCCCGTTGCCATCATCGGCCAGGCGTTCCCCTACACGCCCATTGCCCACCCGCGCCACTATGTGCCGGAGTGGACCTTCGGCATCCAGGAGGAAGCCCTGCAGAAGGTGGTCGACGAAACGAGGAAGAAAGGCGCCCACGCCGTTGTGCTGCTTTCGCACAACGGCATGGACACGGACCTGAAGCTCGCCTCGCGCGTGACCGGGATCGACGTCATACTGGGCGGCCATACGCACGACGCCGTGCCGGAGCCGGTGCCGGTCCGGAACCGGCTCGGCACGACCCTGGTCACCAACGCCGGGTCCAGCGGGAAATTCCTCGCGGTCGTCGACCTCGAAGTGCGCGGCGGAAAGGTACAGGACTGCCGCTACCGGCTGCTGCCGGTGTTCGCGGACCTGCTCGAAGCGGATCCGGAGATGGCGGCATACATCCGGAGCGTCAGGGCGCCGTTCGACGGGAAACTGTCCGAGCCGCTCGCGGTGACGGAGGGCCTGCTCTATCGTCGCGGCAACTTCACCGGCACCATGGACCAGGTGATCCTGGACGCACTGATGGAGGCCAAAGGCGCTGAAATCGCTTTTTCACCGGGATTCCGCTGGGGCACCACGATACTCCCCGGCCAGACCATCACGATGGAGCACGTGATGGACCAGACCGCGGTGACCTATCCTTACACCACGATAACCGACATGACCGGAGCGGCGATCAAGAACATTCTCGAGGATGTCTGCGACAACCTGTTCAACCCCGACCCCTATTACCAGCAGGGCGGCGACATGGTGCGGGTGGGCGGGCTGCGCTACCGCTGCGACCCGACGCAGAAGATCGGCTCGCGCATCGGCGGCATGACGTTGAACGACCGGCCGATCGAGGCCGGCAGGATCTACAAGGTCGCGAGCTGGGCGCCGGTCGGCGAAGGCGCAAGCGGCGAGCCCGCCTGGGAGGTCGTCGCCCGCTACCTGAGATCGAAGAAGGTGCTGCGCCCGGTCCAGCCCAACCGCCCGGCGCTCGTCGGCGTGGACGGCAACCCGGGCCTCGCCTAGGATTTCGCGGTGCGCAGCATCGCGTCACGCTCGGCGAACCACTCCTTCGAGTATTCGCAGTCCCGGTATTCGTCGAAATACGGCCCCCCCAGCGTGTAGTGCACGAGGGACGCGTCCCGCCGCGGCGGGTTGTAGCCGACCAGGTGGTTCCAGCGGTCCGGCAGCGCGCCGATCAGGTCGTCGCTTTCCAGCCACTTGAACTGGTGCAGCTCGAGACCCGAGGCGGTGTTGACGTATTCAGGGCTCAATGCGCGGCATCTTGCGTTGTTGAACAGCATCACGCTCGACCAGTTCTTCTTCTCGTACTTGCTCTGCGGCTCGCCCAGGAATTTCACCGTTTCCTTCGGCACGTGGTGGTGCTTGACCACCATCACCGCGTAACGGTCGTCGCACAGCCGGTAGAGATTGGCGATGTCGTCCAGCACCAGCATGTCGCAATCCATGAATACCGACCAACCCGCATAGCCGGAAAGATGCGGCGTGAGGAAGCGCGAAAACGAGAAGTCCGTGCTCTGGAGGGGGTGCCGCTCGCGGGTCAGCACCCCTTTCAGCTGGGACAGCATGAGCGGCGTGATCGAGACCGGCGCGGAGGACCGCGCGTGGATGCTGTGGCCAAGCACGCTGTAAGCGACCGCCTCGCGCGGATCAAAACCGACAAAAACGTGAATCATGCCATGGCGCTCCTCAAGTAACGACCGTATTCATGCCGGTTTTTCGCCGACCATGCGCATATCGCGCGGTTCGCGCAGCTTGAACTGGGCGGGTTCCTGCCGGACGTTGACGAGGCCGGCTTCAGACATGAGCCGGCCCAGGCTGTGAGGCGTGTAGCCCCAGCGGTGGACCATCAGGGGATCGCGCCACCGGGGGTCTCCGTAAAACACCCACATGGTCCGCTGCCCCTCGGGCCCGGGCCCGCTGGCGGCGTCGGGATCGCGGAGAAACGCCTCGCAGGCGGAATGCAGATTGGGGCACTCGAGTATCATTCTGCCGCCCGGCCGCAGCACCCTCGCCCACTCCCTGAGGACGTCGACCACCTCCCAGCGCCAGAAGTGCTCGACCACGTGCACGGACAGCACCTCGTCCACGGTGCCATCGGGAAACGGCGAGAGCCGGCGCAAATCGCACAAGACGTCGGGCTTGACGTCGCCGCGGCTTTCGGCGATGTCCACGTTGACGTAACCGGGAAGCAACTTGTCGCCGCAACCCAGGTTGAGTTTCACCGCGCCGGCGCCTTGTGGCGCGGCGCCCGCGCCGCCGCGGGCCGCAAGAAACGCTGCTTCCCATTGACGCGCGATCACTTCCGGGGAGCAGTGCCGGGAAATGTAGTCCTGCCCGGATTGCAGCTTCCGCATGACTTCGCGGGGATGCTGCACGGCCCATTCGATGCCACTCGCGATGTCTTCCCCGAGCCACGCGAATTCCCCAAACTCCTCATACGAGGGCACCGGGCTGGCGCAGACGAACCGGCCCGCCCACAGGCTCTCGACCAGCCGGTTCGGGCTCTTGACCGCTTTCGCCGTGTCGCCGAGCCGCGCTGGAATGATGACGAGATCACACTCGTCCAGCGCGCGCCATGTCGTCCCCGTTGACCACGGCGAGAAGCGCAGCCTGAATGACCGCGGGAGGCCCTTATTGGCGCTCTCGCAAAGCCCCTCCGCGCCCGTATCGGCGGAGGTGACGATGTGCAGATCAACGGCGTAACGGGCCGCGAGCGGCGCCAGCCGCGGGAGCATGTCCACGACGGACCCGAGGTTGCCGCCATGGCCGAACCACAGCAGCCGTAGTGCCGGCCGCTTCCCACCCGATACCATGTCCCGCAACACGCTTCTGAGGAGGCCCGCGGGCTTGGGGGGCGGTGGCGGCACTCGCGGCGCCTGCCTCGCACCCTCGTACGGGTCGCTGATGGCTTGGATGGGGCGCGGCGTGTGGGCGCGGGTGATCTCGGCCATGCGCGGCGTGGAAGCCACCACGAGATCAGATTCCGTCACCAGCTCCCTGTAATAGGCGGCGAATCGAGCATCGCCAAAGTGGTCGTCACACACATCGCAGACGACGCTCATTCCCTTTTGCCTGGCCGCGCGCACAATGCCCAGAGCGAGTTCCGACCAGGGTCGGAACACGTCGGGATTGGTAGACAGCAGCTTCGTCATCACGGCCACCTCTCCGCGCAGCGTCTCGACGAGGTGATCGAGGCTGGAATCGGGGTTCACCTGTATCAGTTGAACGCCATGCCCCAGGCGCTCAAGTGCTGCCGCGGGAATGATCATGCGGTAACGCGCGGATGCAAGGCTCGAATCAAACCGATTCCCGATCCGTTCAACGCGGACAAACGCCACCCAGGTAATCTGCATGTCGAAACAGGCGACCGGTTACTCGGAGTCAGGTGGCGGAACGAGCGTCCCGAAGGATATCAAGGCGCGCTATCCGCGGCAAACCCCCGCTGCCGCGCGAGATGCGGCCGCTCGGTCACCGGATCCGGCGCGCTGGCGGCGCGCGCCGATACCGTCCTGATCATCTCGACGTTGCGGATGAAGGACTGGTCGCCGTCAAGCACGTTGCCTTTGGGCGTGGCGTACTCCAGGTAGAGATTGTCATCGGTGGATATCCAGTGGCCGGGCGGCAGCTTGAAGCCCGCGAGCAGCCGGTCGGTGCCGCCGGGATCCAGCAGCAGCATCCCGCTCAAGCGGCGCACCGATCCCCCGTGCAGCCTGAACAGCGGGCCGAGCGCCTCGGCCCGCTCGATCCGCTCCACGTAGGCCGCCTGCGGGGCGGCCGACGGGCTGTTCGCGGCGACGATCACGCCCTGGCCGCCGATGAGGTACAACCAGACATGGCGGAACTCCACGCGCACCGTGCCCAGAATGTAGAGAACATCCTGGGGATGGATGTTGTGCAACTGCAGCCATTGCTGCAGCACGCCGCCGGCCGCGAGCCGGCGCTTGGCGAGGGCGTAGAACTCGCGGTTGTAGAGGGCGGCCGCCCCCGCGAACCAGATCGAGGAGACCTCCATACTGATCAGGTCGTAGGTGCGCTCCTGCAGCAACAGGAAATTGCGCCCGTCAGTGATATGGGTGCGCACGCCCGCACGTTCGGCCACTCCGTCGTTGACGTCGCCAAAGTGCCGATTGGCGAGGCGCACGACGTCCGCGCTGAGATCGACGATGTCGAGCACCGCGAAACCGGCGTCGTGCAGCACCCGCGCCGTCATGCCGGTGCCGTAACCGACGACCAGCGCCCGCTCGCGCGCCGACGTGTGCAGCAACGGCGAGAGCGCGATGCCCGATTGCGCCACCCCCTCGCCCCCCAGGTCGTTGGTGCCCTGGAACTTGCCATTGGTCAGCAGCACGCGCAGCGCTTCCTTGCCCGGCGCGTCGATGGCGGTTACCGTGGTCAGTCCTCCGTCCGCGCTTTCCGCGTGGTCGATCACCCGCCCGAACGCCTGCGCCGCGAAATAGACGTTGGCCCCGGAGGCAAGGGCCGTGTAATCGAGGCTGCGCGGCTGCGCGGCGAGCAGCGCGACCACCGCAACCGCCGGAGCCCAGGCGAGGGGGCGCCGCCGCCAGGCGGTCCAGGCCAGCGCCATCGTTCCGAGCGCGGTGCAGATCACCGCCAGCAACTGGATCGATCGAAGCGCGCCGATTGCGGGCAGGAGCCAGAACCCCGCGGCGAGCACGCCCACGATGTTGCCCGCGGTATTGAGTGCTGCGGCCCGTCCCAGGGCCGCGATCGGGCGCTCCGCATGCGCTCGCCCGATGCCCTCCATGGCCAGCGGGTAGATGGCCCCGATCATGACCGCCGGCGGAAACATCGCCACGAAGCACGCCAGCCCCCGCACCACCTCGCGCCCGCCGAAATCGCGCGCGAACGGGTGCGTCTCGAAGGACGCGAAATACACCGGCAGCCCGTCCCACAGGTACACGCCTGCGAGGATCACCGCGGCAAGGGCGAACTCGAGCCACGCCAGCGCCAGCGGCAGCGCAGGCGCGAGCGTGAGGAGCCGCCGCGCCAGTTCCGCGCCCGCCGCAAGCCCGAGCAGGAAGGTGAACAGCATCAGGGAAAACGCGTACGCGCTGTTGCCCGCTACCACCGCCAGCAAATGGATGTAGTTGACCTCCAACGCCAGCGTCACGATGCCGCCCACCCCCAGGATCACCAGCGCCAACCCGCCCAGGCGGGCGTCCGCGTCTCCCGGAAGCCAAGCGTGCCCCGGGGCGGGCGCGGGTGGAGACTGGGGCCCCGCGCGGTGATGCAGCCTGA
>Ga0156023_1024_pt3 | contig 19982 bp, 24 predicted proteins | sample RifCSPlowO2_02_FD_107677 | JGI IMG/M metagenome (GOLD analysis project Ga0156023, IMG submission 107677) | Betaproteobacteria bacterium RIFCSPLOWO2_02_FULL_67_26
GGCCTTCGCCTGGGCGGACTTGTCGTCCTCGGGTTTCATGCCGTCCTTGAAGCCCTTCACTGCGCCGCCGAGGTCGGCGCCGATGTTGCGCAGTTTCTTGGTGCCGAAGATCAGGACCACCACCAGCAGCACGATCAGCCAGTGCCAGATGCTGAATGAGCCCATGCGCTTTCTCCTTGGAAACCCCGCTCACCTGCGGGATTTCTTCTCGTCCATGCCGGAAATGCCCTCGCGGCGCCGCAACTCGGCGAGCACGTCCTCGGGCGCGAGGCCGTGCCACGCCAGCAGCACCATGCTGTGAAACCACAGGTCCGCCGTCTCGCGTACGATGTGCAGTTTATCACCGCCCTTGGAGGCCAGCACTGTTTCCGCGGCCTCTTCCGAGAGCTTCTTCAGTATCTCGTCCTCGCCTTTCGCGAACAGGCTCGCCACGTAGGACGCCGAGGGGTCGTCCCGCTTGCGCGCGGCGATCACTCTTCCCAGCCGCTGCAGGATTTCCTGCTTGATCATCGCCGCGCGCCCTTGTAAATGTCCGCCGGGTCCTTGAGGACGGGATCGGTGATCACCCAGCGGCCGCCCTCGAGCCTCTGGAAGAAGCAGCTGTGCCGCCCGGTATGGCAGGCGATGCCGCCCGCCTGCTCCACTTCCAGCAGGATCACGTCCTCGTCGCAGTCGAGGCGCACCGACTTGACGCTCTGCACGTGCCCGGACGCCTCGCCCTTGCGCCACAGCCTGCCGCGCGAGCGCGACCAGTAGTGGGCCTCGCCGGTTTGCACGGTCTTCCCGAGCGCCTCGCGATTCATCCAGGCCACGGTCAGCACGCGACCGCTCCCGGCTTCCTGCGCCACCGCCGGCACCAGGCCGTCCTGCGCCCACCTAACTTTGTCGAGCCAGTCCTCGTTCATGGCTTCGAGATTTTACTCCTCACTGCTCACAATCGAACCTCGATGCCCCGCTGCGCCATGTATTCCTTCGCCTGGCGCACGGTGTATTCGCCGTAGTGGAAGACGCTCGCGGCGAGCACCGCGTCGGCGCGACCCTGGAGGACGCCCTCTGCCAGGTGAGCCAGGCTGCCCACCCCGCCGCTCGCGATCACCGGGATGGAAAGCGCGTCGGAAAACGCGCGGGTAAGCTCGAGATCGAAACCGCTGCGGGTGCCGTCGCGGTCCATGCTGGTGAGCAGGATCTCCCCGGCGCCGGCGGCTTCCATCCTGCGGCCCCACTCCACCGCATCGAGCCCGGCCGGCTTGCGCCCGCCGTGGGTGTACACCTCCCAGCGCGCCGCGCCGGGCCCCGGCGCGCGCTTCGCATCCACCGCCACCACGATGCATTGCGAGCCGTAGCGCGCGCTCGCCTCTTCCACCAGCCGCGGGTTCTGTACTGCTGCGGTATTGATGCTCACCTTGTCGGCGCCGGCATTGAGCAGCCGCCGCACGTCCTCGACCGCGCGCACGCCGCCGCCCACCGTCAACGGGATGAACACCTGTGCCGCCACCGCTTCCACCACGCTCACGATCAGATCGCGCCCGTCGCTGCTTGCCGTGATATCGAGAAAGGTCAGCTCGTCGGCGCCTTGCTCGTCGTAGCGCCGCGCGACCTCGACCGGATCGCCGGCATCGCGCAAGCCGACGAAATTGATCCCCTTCACCACGCGTCCGGCGGTGACGTCGAGGCAGGGAATGATGCGCTTCGCCAGGCCCATTATGAAACCGTGAACGTTGAATGGTGACCGGTGAGCGGACGCTCGGCGACGCCGCCTTTCGATTCACTGTTCACTGTTCACGATTCACTTTTCTTCGAAAGCTGGTCGGCGAGCTTCTGGGCCGCCGCGAAGTCGAGCTTGCCCTCATAGATGGCGCGTCCGGTGACGGCGCCGGTAATGCCCTCGGGCTCGACCGCGCACAGCGCCTTGATGTCATCCAGCCCGTTGATGCCGCCGCTCGCGATGACCGGCACCGTGAGGCTGCGCGCCAGCGCCACGGTCGCGGCGATGTTGACGCCGGTCAGCATGCCGTCGCGCCCGATGTCGGTGTAGATGACCGCCTCCACGCCGTAGTCCTGGAACTTCTTCGCGAGGTCCGCCACCTCGTGCCCCGTCATCTTCGACCAGCCGTCGACGGCGACCTTGCCGTCCTTGGCGTCGAGCGCAACCAGCACGTGGCCCGGGAACGCGGTGCACGCCTCGTGCAGGAACCCGGGCGTCTTGACCGCCGCCGTGCCGATGATGACGTAGCCCACTCCGGAGTCGAGCAGCTTTTCGATGGTGTCGAGGTCGCGAATGCCGCCGCCGAGCTGGATCGGCAGCTTTCCGCCCACCGCCTCGGTGATCGCCTTGATGGCCTGCTCGTTCTTCGGGCGGCCCGCGGCTGCGCCGTTCAGGTCGATGACGTGCAGCCGCCGCGCGCCCAGCTTGAGCCACTGCTCGGCCATCGCGGCGGGCTCGTCGGAGAACACGGTGACCTTGTCCATCGCGCCCTGCTTCAGGCGCACGCACTTGCCGTCCTTGAGATCGATCGCCGGTATGATCAGCATGGCGTCATGCGGCCGGCGACGCCGCGGCATCGTGTTGCGCGCGCTGCGTGGCGGGTTGCCATCCGGCGAAATTCGCCAGCAGCCTGAGTCCGGCCGCCTGGCTCTTTTCCGGGTGAAACTGCACGGCGAACACGTTGCCGCGCGCCACCGCGCAGGTGAACGGCACGCCGTACACGGTTTCCCCCGCCGTGATATCGCGTGCGCCCGGATCCGGGAAATAGCTGTGCACGAAGTAAAAGCGGCTGCCTTGCGGGATGCCTTCCCACAGCGGGTGCGCGGCCGTCTGGCGCACTTCGTTCCAGCCCATGTGCGGCACCTTGAGCCTTGCCCCCTGCCCGTCCACCATCCGGTCCGCCGGGAATCTCCGCACGCGGCCCGGCAGCAAGCCCAGGCCGGCGGTGTCGCCCTCGTCGCTGCGCTCGAACAGCATCTGCAGTCCGATGCAGATGCCGAGGAACGGCTTTCCCCGCGCGGCCTCCAGGACTGCGCCGCGCAGCCCGCGCGCGTCCATCTCGCGCATGCAGTCCGGCATCGCGCCCTGGCCCGGGAACACGACGCGGGCCGCGCGCGTCACCAGCGCCGCATCGCAGGTCACCGTGACCTTGAGCTGCGGGGCGACGTGCTCGATCGCCTTGGCGACCGAGCGCAGGTTACCCATGCCGTAATCGACAACCACGACGTCCGTCATGGCTCAGGCAAAGCCTACAGGCTCCCCTTGGTGGACGGCACGTCCTTCACTCGCGAGTCGCGCTCGACCGCCATGCGCAGGGCGCGTGCGACCGCCTTGAACGCCGTTTCCGCCTGGTGGTGCGCGTTGGAGCCCTTCAGGTTGTCCACGTGCAAGGTGACCTGGGCATGGTTGACGAAGCCCTGGAAGAACTCGTGCACCAGGTCCACGTCGAACTCGCCGATGCGCGCGCGTGTGAATTCGATGTGATACTCGAGTCCGGGCCGCCCCGAGAGGTCGACGACCGCCCGCGACAGCGCCTCGTCGAGCGGCACGTAGGCGTGGCCGTAGCGGCGCACGCCTTTCTTGTCCCCCACCGCCTTGGCGAACGCCTGCCCGAGCGCGATGCCCACGTCCTCGACGGTATGGTGCGCGTCGATATGCAGGTCGCCTTTCGCCGAAACCTCGAGGTCGAACACGCCGTGGCGCGCCACCTGCTCCAGCATGTGGTCGAGGAACGGCACGCCCGTGGCGATCCGGCTCTTTCCCGAGCCGTCGAGGTTCAGCTTGACGCCGATCCGGGTCTCGTTGGTGTTGCGGCTGGCTTCGGCTTTACGCATGGGCATGCTGACGCCGCGACGGGCTAACGCGAGTGGGGCAAGCCTGGGAGGTCAAGCTTCGAGGGTCTGGGTCAAGGCGGTGAGGAAGGCGGTGTTCTCGTCCGGTGTGCCGACCGTCACCCGCAGGCAATCCGCCAGCAGGCGATGAGAACCGTGGAGACTCCTGATGAGCACTCCGCGCTGTTTCAATCCGTCGAAAACGCGCTCCGCTTGTCTGATTCTGAACAGTATGAAGTTGGCGTCGCTGGGATACGCCGTCACGCCCGGCATTTCCTGCAGCCTTTGCAACAGGCGCCGACGCTCTAGCTTGATGGCCGCGGCCTGATCTGTCAACACGTCGCCGTGCTGCAACATTTCGCATGCGACGATCTGCGAGAGCGTGTTGACATTATACGGCAATCGCACCTTGCCGATCTCGCCCAGCCAGTTGCCGGCGCCGGCCAGCACGCCGAGCCGGATGCCGGCGAGCCCCAGCTTGGACAGCGTGCGCGTCACCAGCAAGTTGGGGTGGCTCGGGAGGCGCGGCAGGAAGCTCCTGGAGGCGAACGCGTGATAGGCCTCGTCGACCACCACCAGCCCCGGAGCGGCCTCGATAATCCGCTCGATCAAGGCGGCATCGAACAGGTTGCCGGTGGGATTGTTGGGGTAAGTGATGAAGATGATAGGCGGCTGGTGCTGCTCGATGGCGCCCAGCGTGCGTTCGATGTCGATCGAGAAATCCTCGCGCAGGTCCACGCCGACATAACGCGCGCCCACAAAGGTCGCGATCAAGCGGAACATGACGAACGAGGGCTCCACGCCGAGCACGACCGCGCCCGGCCGCGCCACCGCCATCATCGAGACCTGGATCAGCTCGTCGGAGCCGTTGCCGAGCAGCAGTTCCGTGCCGTCCGGCACTTCAAATGCCCGGCGCAGCAGCGCCTTGACCCGGGACCCCGCTGAATCCGGATAACGGTTGAGCGACGCGTCCTCCATCAGCCGCGCGAGCCGGCCGCGCAGCTCGGGCGGCAACGGGTACGGGTTCTCCATCGCGTCGAGCTTCACCATGCCGGTCGCGTCCGGCACGTTGTAGCCCTTCAGCGCCCGGATCTCGCCGCGGATGATGTCTTCGGGTGTTTTCGGCATTACTTCCTAATGCGGTATTCAGCCGATTTCGCGTGCGCGGTCAGCCCCTCGCCGCGCGCGAGTTCGGCGGCAACCGTGCCGAGCCTGGCGGCGGCCTTGCGCGAAACGCGGATCACGCTCGAGCGCTTCTGGAAGTCGTAGACGCCGAGCGGCGAGGAGAAGCGCGCCGTGCGCGAAGTCGGCAGCACGTGATTCGGTCCCGCGCAGTAATCGCCGATCGCCTCCGAGCTGTAGCTGCCGAGAAAGATCGCGCCGGCGTGCCGGATCTTCGGCAGCAGCGCGTCCGGCTTCCTGACCGACAGCTCGAGGTGCTCCGGCGCCATGCGGTTGACCAGCGCGCACGCCTCGTTGAGATTGCGCACCTGGATCAACGCCCCGCGCCGGGACAGCGCCGCCGCGATCACGTCGCGCCGGGGCATCGCGGCGAGCTGGCGCGTCATGCTGGCGGCAACGGCCTCGATGAACGCCGCGTCGGGCGCGATCAGTATCGCCTGCGCGAGCTCGTCGTGCTCCGCCTGCGCGAAGAGATCCATTGCCACCCAGTCGGGATCGGTGGTGCCGTCGCATACCACCGCCACCTCGGAGGGGCCGGCGACCATGTCGATGCCGACCACGCCGAACACGCGCCGCTTGGCGGCCGCGACGTAGGCGTTGCCCGGGCCGACGATCTTGTCCACGGCGGGTATCGTCGCGGTGCCGTAGGCGAGCGCGGCGACCGCCTGCGCGCCGCCGATGGTGAACACGCGGTCCACGCCGCAGATCGCGGCCGCGCCGAGCACGAGTTCGTTGCGCTCGCCGCCGGGCGCGGGCACCACCATGATGATCTCGCGCACGCCGGCGACTTTCGCCGGGACGGCGTTCATGATCACCGACGACGGATAGGCCGCCTTCCCGCCCGGCACGTAGATGCCGACGCGGTCGAGCGCCGTGACGCGCTGGCCCAGCTCGGCGCCCTCGCCGTCGCGATAGCGCCAGGAGCGCGCAAGCTGCTTTCGATGGTAGGCACGCACGCGCCGCACTGCCATTTCGAGCGCAGCGCGTCTCGGTTTGGGAAGGTGATCGCGGGCTCGCTTGAGCTCGGCGCGCGGCACCTCCAGAGCCGCGACCGAGGCGGCCTCGAGGCGGTCGAAGCGCCGCGTGTATTCGAGCACCGCCGCATCGCCGCGCGTCCTCACATCGGCGAGCATGGCGGCGACGTCGGAATCCACCTTCGGATCCTGCGCGGACTCGAACGCGAGCAGCGCCGCGAACTGCGCTTCGAAATCGGGCTGCGTGGTGGCGAGACGCCGGATCCGGATCATCGCGCCGCCCGCGCGAAGGCGTCGAGCAACGGCTGGATCGCGGGGCGCTTCAGCTTCAAGGCCGCCTGGTTGACGATCAGCCGCGCGGAGAGCGATGCGATCTCCTCGACCGCCTTCAGGCGATTCGCCCTGAGCGTCTTGCCGGTGCTCACCAGGTCCACGATCGCGTCGGCGAGCCCGGTGAGCGGCGCAAGCTCCATCGAGCCGTAGAGCTTGATGAGATCCACGTGCACGCCTTTGGCGGCGAAGTGCTCGCGCGCGGTCTGCACGTACTTGGTCGCGACGCGCAATCGCGCGCCCTGGCGCACCGCCTTGCCGTAGTCGAATCCGTTCGGCGCCGCGACCACCATGCGGCAGCGCGCGATCTTCAGGTCGAGCGGCTGGTACAGCCCCTGCCCGCCGTGCTCGTCGAGCACGTCCTTGCCGGCGACGCCGAGGTCCGCCGCGCCGTACTGCACGTAGGTCGGCACGTCGGTCGCGCGCACGATGAGAAGCCGCACGTCGGCTCGGTTGGTGCGCAGGATCAGCTTGCGCGATTTCTCCGGATCGTCGCGCACGACGATACCCGCCGCCTTCAACAGCGGCGCGGTTTCGTCGTAAATGCGGCCCTTGGAGAGCGCGATAGTGATCACGCTGGCAACCCGAATGATTCAATAAAAACAGGATTTTACAGCAAAGGCGGGAAATCAGCGGATGCGCTTGATCCGGGCGCCGAGGCGCGAGAGCTTCTCCTCGATCCGCTCGTAGCCGCGGTCGAGGTGATAGACGCGGTCCACCGTGGTCGCGCCGCGCGCGATGAGCCCGCCCAGCACCAGGCTCGCCGAGGCGCGGAGATCCGTCGCCATCACGGTCGCGCCGTCGAGGTGCGGCACGCCCTTGACCACCGCGGTGTTGCCTTCCACCTCGATGTCGGCGCCGAGGCGTTTCAGCTCCTGCACGTGCATGAAGCGGTTCTCGAAGATGGTCTCGGTGACGATCGCGGTGCCGCGCGCGACGCTGTTCAGCGCCATGAACTGCGCCTGCATATCGGTGGGAAACGCGGGGTACGGCGCGGTGCGGACGTTGACCGCGTTCAGCGCGCCGTTGGTCCTGAGCGCGATCCAGTCCTCCCCGGTCTCGATGCGCGCGCCCGCCTCGCGCAGCTTCTCCAGAACGGCGTCGAGGATGTCCGGCCGCGCGCCGACCAGCCGCAGGCTGCCGCCGGTGGCCGCGGCTGCAACCAGGAAGGTGCCGGTTTCGATGCGGTCCGGCATGACGCGGTGACGCGCGCCGTGCAGCCGCGCCACGCCCTCGATCGTGATCACGTCGCTGCCCGCGCCCCGCACGCGGGCGCCCATGGCGTTCAGGCAGTCGGCCAGGTCCACCACCTCCGGCTCGCGGGCGGCGTTTTCGATGATCGTCGTGCCGTCCGCGAGCGTGGCGGCCATCATGATGTTCTCGGTGCCGGTGACGGTGACGAGATCCATGCAGACGCGCGCGCCTCTCAGGCGCTTCGCGCGCACCGAAATGTAGCCGTGCTCGATCGCCAGCTCCGCGCCCATGGCCTGCAGCCCCTTGATGTGCTGGTCCACCGGCCGCAGCCCGATGGCGCAGCCGCCGGGCAGCGACACGCGCGCCTCTCCGCAGCGCGCCGTAAGCGGGCCCAGCGTCAGCACCGAGGCGCGCATGGTCTTCACCAGCTCGTAGGGCGCGACGGGCTCGGCGATGTGCTTCGCGGTGAGCTCGACGCCGAGCTTCTCGTCCATCGAGACCGCCACGCCCATCTGCGCGAGCAGGCCGAGCATGGTAGTCACGTCGCGCAGGTGAGGAACGTTGGTGACGGTAAGCGGCTCCGCCGTGAGCAGCGCCGCGGTGAGGATCGGCAGGGCGGCGTTCTTGGCGCCCGAAACCCGGATCTCGCCGGCGAGCGGCGCGCCGCCTTCGATGACGAGCCGGTCCATGGTTACCGGCCGCGGGCGGCCCAGTCCTCGGGCGTCCAGGTCATCATGGACAAGGCGTGGATCTCGCCGGCCATGCGGCCGCCGAGCGCCGAGTACACCAGCTGATGCTGCTGCACGCGCGACTTGCCGCGGAATGCCGGGCTCACGATTACCGCTTCGAAATGGTGGCCATCGCCCCGCACCTCCACGTGCTCGCAGGCGAGGCCGCCCTCGATCCAGCTCTTGATCTGGTCAGGATCGGTCATGATCTGAGTTTATACCCGGTGCGCAACAGCCACAGGGTCAGAAATGACAGGCCGAGAAAACTCGCGGCCACAATCGCCAGGGAGAGCCACGGCGAAACGTCGCTCACCCCGAAAAAGCCGTAGCGGAAGCCGTCCACCATGTAGAAGATCGGGTTGAGGTGCGACGCCGCCTGCCAGAACGGCGGCAGCGACTGGATCGAATAGAACACGCCGGAGAGAAAGGTGAGCGGCAGGATGATGAAATTCTGGAACGCGGCGAGCTCGTCCACCTTGTCGGAGTGTATGCCGGCGATGATGCCGAGCGCCCCCATCACGCCGCTGCCGGCGGCGGCAAAAACGAGCGCCCACAGCGGGTGGCCGAAACGGAGGTCGACGAACCACACGGTGGCGGCGAACACGCCCGCGCCCACGATCAGGCCGCGCGCGACCGCGGCGAGGAGGTAGGCGGTGAAGAATTCCTGGTGCGAGAACGGCGGCAGCAGCACGAAAATGATGTTGCCGGTCATCTTCGACTGCATCAGGCTGGAGGCGCTGTTGGCAAAGGCGTTCTGCAGCACCGACATCATCGCCAGGCCCGGCACCAGGAACGCGGCGTAGTCGACGCCGGGAAAGACCTCGACGTGGCCGCGCAGCGAATGCGCGAACACCACCAGGAACAGCAGGGCCGTCAGCACCGGCGCGAGTATGGTCTGCACGCTCACCTTCCAGAAGCGCAGCCATTCCTTTTGGAACAGCGTCCAGAACCCCGCGATGGGCGATGGGTTCATGATTTTCTCATGATCTGGACGAATATCTCCTCCAGATCCGGTTGCATCACTTCCAGCTCATGGATCGCGATCCCGGCCGCGCGCAGCTCGGCGATCACGCGCTCGACCTCGGTGTAATCGGCCAGGGCCAGCCGGTAGCCGCCCTCCCGGCGCCGCGAGACCAGCGGCTCGAGCCGCTCCGGCAGCCGGTCCGGTTCCAGCCGCAACTCCAGGTAGCAACCCGAATGCAGGCGCAGCAGGTTCTGCTTGGTGTCGAGCGCGACGACCCGTCCCTGCTTGAGCATGGCGATGCGGCCGCACAGCGCTTCCGCCTCCTCCAGGTAGTGGGTCGTGAGCACGATGGTATGGCCGCCGTGGTTCAGCCGGCGGATGAACTGCCACAGCGTCTGCCGCAGTTCGACGTCCACCCCCGCGGTCGGCTCGTCGAGCACGATCACCGGCGGCTTGTGCACCAGCGCCTGCGCCACCAGCACCCGCCGTTTCATGCCGCCGGACAGCAACCGCATGTTGGTCTCGGCCTTCCCGTCGAGATCGAGGTGGTGCATCACCTCGCCTATCCATTCGTGATTGTTGCGCAGGCCGAAATACCCGGACTGGAAGGTCAGCGCCTCGCGCACCGTGAAGAACGGGTCGAACACGAGCTCCTGGGGCACGACGCCGAGCGCCCGCCGCGCGGCGCGATACTGGCTCACCACATCGTGGCCCATCACGCGCGCGGTCCCGCCCGACGGCAGCGCCAGGCCGGCGAGTATGCTGATCAGCGTGGTCTTGCCCGCGCCGTTGGGCCCGAGCAGCCCGAAGAACTCGCCCCGCTCGACGGTCAGGCTCACCGCGTCGAGCGCCTGCAACGTGCCGTAGTGCTTCGAGACGTTCTCGACCTGGATTGCCGGGACCATTCGGTCCCTATTACGCATTACCCATCACCCAGAAGCTCGGTGACGCCGTAGAGCTTGGCGAGGCTCTGCAGGTTGGCGGGGAGGTTGAGGTAGCGGATCGAGCGGCCGTTGCGGCCCGCCTCGCGCCGCCACTCGAGCAGCAGGCTCAAAGCCGACGAATCCACTTCCGTGACGGCGGCGAGATCGACCGTCGCTTGCGCGGCGGCGAACAGCCCGTTGCCCTCGGCGAGCAGCGACACCACGTTGTCTATGGTGATCGGCCCCCGCACGGCGCAGCGGCCGCCGTCGCACTCGATCATTTCTTCGCGGCCTGCGTCTGCCCGGATGCGAGCCGCTTGTTCTTGTCGACGAGCGCCTTGATCAGCCCGTCGATGCCGCCCTTGCGCACCTCGGTCTCGAAACTGCCGCGGTAGTTCTGCACCAGGCTGAGATCGGCCACCACCACGTCGTAGACCTTCCATCCCGCGTCGGTCTTTTCCATCCGGTAATCCACGGTGAGGGGCTTCCCGCCGGGCTGGTTGATCTGCGACTTGACCACCACTTCCGTGTCCTTGGCATCCATGCGCAGCGGCCGGATATCGATGGTCTGGTTGCGATAGGCCACGAACGTCGCGGCGTACGTGTGCACCAGCAACGTCCGGAACTCGTTGACCAGCGATTTCTGCTGCTCGGGGCTCGCCTGCCGCCAGTTCACGCCCACCGCAAGCCGCGTCATGCGGACAAAATTGAAATGGGGCAGCACCCTTTTCTCGACCAGGTCCACGACCTTCCTCACGTCGCCCGCCTGGATGTCCTTGTCCGAGCGCAGCACCACCAGCACGTCCTCCGTCACGCTCTTCGCCAGCGCATCGGGCGCCGGCATCTCCGCCGCGGGCGCCGGCACGCTCGCCAGCAAACTCATCGCGAACAAACTCATCAGCAAATTCTTCATCATGGGATCACTCGTCAGTCGCCAGTCGTCACCAAATGTTACTTCGCCCCGCCTTCCGCCGCCTTGTTATACAGGAACTGCCCGATCAGCTTCTCCAGCACCACCGCGGACTGCGTGAGCTTCAGCGCGTCGCCGTCCTTGAGCATGGCGCTGTCGCCGCCCGCCTCGAGCCCGATGTACTGCTCGCCGAGCAGGCCCGAGGTGAGGATGGACACCGAGGTGTCCTTCGGAAACTCGTAACGCCGGTCGACGTTCATCGTAACCCGGGCGACGAACTTCCTGTTGTCGAACTGGATGTCGTCAACGCGGCCGACCACGACGCCCGCGCTTTTCACCGGCGCGCGCACCTTGAGCCCGCCGATGTTGTCGAAGTCGGCGATAATCCGGTAGGTGGCGCCCGTGTTGAACGTCGTGCTGGCGTTGCCCACCTTCAACGCGAGCACGAACAGGGCCGCGATCCCCAGGGTGACGAAAATCCCGATCCACAGGTCGAGTATGGTCTTGTCCATGCGTTCAGATCCCCTTGAACATGAAAGCCGTGAGCACGAAATCGAGCCCCAGTATAGCGAGCGAGGAGGTGACGACCGTGCGCGTCGTCGCCCCCGACACGCCTTCGGCCGTCGGCGGGGCGTCGTAGCCCTCGAACAGCGCGATGGCGGTGACCGCCACGCCGAACACCACGCTCTTGATCACCCCGTTCACGATATCTTGCCGGAAATCCACTGCGTTCTGCATCTGCGACCAGAACGCCCCTTCGTCCACTCCGATGACGACCACCGTGATCAGGTAGCCGCCGAACACCCCCATCGCGCTGAAGATCGCGGCCAGCAGCGGCATCGAGAGCACGCCGCCCCAGAACCGCGGGCCGATCACGCGCGCGATCGGGTCCACCGCCATCATCTCCATCGCGGAGATCTGCTCGGTCGCCTTCATCAGGCCGATCTCCGCGGTCATGGCGGAGCCCGCCCGGCTCGCGAACAGCAGCGCCGAAACCACCGGGCCCAGCTCGCGCACGAGCGAGAGCGCGACCAGCGTGCCGACGGCTTCCGACGATCCGTACTTCTGCAGCGTCTCGTAGCCCTGCAGCCCCAGCACCATGCCCACGAACAGGCCCGAAACAATGATGATGATAAGCGACAGCACGCCCGCAAAGTAGATTTCGCGGAACGTCAGGCCGCGGAAGCGGCGGAAGCTGAGGGCGGAGCGCGTGAGCGTCAGCAGGAAGAACCGGCTCGCGTAACCCAGCCGCCACACGCCGTTGGTGACCCGGCGGCCGACGATGCGAAAGGCATTGGCGCCGCGTTCAAGCACGGGCGGCCCCCAGCTGGAGGTCCGCGGCATACGGCTCGCCCGGGTAGTGGAACGGCATCGGCCCGTCCATCTCCCCCCACACGAACTGGTGCACGAACGGCGCGCGGGAGTTCCGGATATCGTCGGGCGTGCCCTCGGTGACGACGGCCCCGTCCGACATGAAATAGACGTAATCGACGATCTTCAGCGATTCCTGCACGTCGTGCGTCACGATGATGGACGTCGCGCCGAGCGCGTCGTTCAGCCGCCGGACCAGGTTGCTGATGACGCCCATCGAGATCGGGTCGAGCCCGGTGAAGGGCTCGTCGTACATGATGAGCATGGGGTCGAGCGCGATGGCGCGCGCGAGCGCCACGCGGCGCGCCATGCCGCCCGAGAGCTCGGAAGGCATCATGTGCCGGGCGCCGCGCAGACCCACGGCGTTCAATTTCATGAGCACCAGGTCCTCGACCATGGCCTCCGGCAGATCGGAATGCTCGCGCATCTGGAACGCGACGTTGTCGAACGCGGAGATGTCGGTGAACAGCGCGCCGAACTGGTAGAGCATGCCCATCTTGCGCCGCATTTCGTAAAGCGCGTCCTGGCCGAGCTCGCTCATGCTGCGCCCGGCAACCGTCACCGTGCCGCTCGCGGGTTTCAGCGCACCGCCGATCATGCGCAGCAGAGTCGTCTTGCCGCAGCCCGAGAGCCCCATGATCGCGATGATCCTGCCGCGCGGCACCGTCATGTTGATGCCCTTCAGCACCGGGCGGACGTCGTACGCAAAGTTGACGTCCTTGATTTCAACGAGGTTTTCCATCGGGCGCGCGCGCGGGAGCCGAAAAAGGCGCTAATTTTAAACTACCCACCCCGGCGCAACAATTGCGAATTGGGCACGATCGGCGCCCTGGAATCCGGCAGCGAGGATTGCGGCCTGAGAATGGAGCGCACGGCGGTGTATGATTTTCGCAGTGAAAGTTTTCGTCACCGGCTCGAGCTCGCATCTCGCCGCGGCGCTGCTGCCGCGGCTGTGCGCCCGTCCGGAAATCGAGCAGGTCACCGGCCTCGATATTGCCCCGCCCCGTTTCGGGCATGCCCGGTTCAGCGCGACCGTGGCCGACATCCGCGACCCGCGCCTCGACAGCCTGCTTGCCGGCCACGATGCGCTGGTGCATCTCGCCGGGGTCGTGCTGGGCGGCGGGATGCCGGAGACGGAAATGTTCGATATCAACGTCAACGGCGGCCACAGGGTATTCCATGCCGCGCGCCGCGCGGGCGTGAAGCGGCTCGTCCACATGTCGAGCGCGGCGGTTTACGGCAGCGGCGTGCATCTCTCCGAGGCCGCGCCGCTCAAGCCGTTGCCGCAACTCGTCTTCGCCCGCCACCAGGCGCATCTCGAGAGATTGCTGGAGATCGAATTTCCCGAATGCGTGCGGTTCCGTCCGCACTTCGTCCTCGGCCCGCATGCGCGGCCGGCATTGCGGCGCTTGTTCAACCTCCCGTGCTACGTGAGCATGCCGGAACCGCATCCCCTGCTCCAATGCGTCCACGAGGACGATGCGGCGCGGGCCGTCGTGCTCGCGCTGGACCGCGAAGTGCGGGGCCCTTTCAACCTGGCGGTCGAGGACAATTTCAACCTCCGCGAAATCGCCAGGCGCCGCCATCGGCTCGCCGTGCCGCTGCCGCCCTTTGCGGCGCGCGGTGGATTGCGCCTCGCGCGGGGCGGGTTCGGTTGGGGCGGCGACCCGGCCTGGATCGAAGGGTTGACCCGCACGCTCCTCGTGAATTGCCGGCGCGCCGCCGTCGAGCTCGGCTGGCGCAGCACGCACGATGCCGCGTCGGTGCTTGCGCAAACGTGAAGAAGCGTGAGTTGTGACGGCTTCGCCATTGCGATACCGTAGCCAATGGATATGAGCGACATCGCATTGCACTTCGCCGGGGTCGAGAAACGCTACGCCGGCGCGCCCGCGCTCGCTGATTTCTCGCTCGACGTGCGGCCGGGCGAGTTTTTCGGGCTGGTGGGCGTCAACGGCGCGGGCAAGACCACGCTCATCAAGTGCCTGCTCGATTTCTGCGACGTGGACGGCGGCGCGATCGAGATTTTTGCCGTGCCGCACCGGGCCACCGCCGCGCGCGCCCGGCTCGCGTACCTGCCGGAGCGCTTCAATCCTCCGTTCTATCTCACCGGCCGCGATTTCATCCGGTACATGCTCGAGCTCTACCGCACGTCATACGACGAGGCGCGGGTGGCGCGCATGTTCGGCGCGCTGGACCTCGAGCTCTCGGCGCTCGAGCGCCCGGCGCGCACCTTCTCCAAGGGCATGACGCAGAAGCTGGGGCTGGCGGCGTGCCTGCTCTCCGGCAAGGACCTGTACGTGCTGGACGAGCCGGCCGGCGGGCTCGACCCCAAGGCGCGCGCGCTGCTCAAACTCGAGCTGAAAGCATTGCAGCGCGCCGGGCGCACGGTGTTCTTCACTTCCCACGCGCTCGCCGACGTCGCGGAACTGTGCGACCGCATGGCGGTGCTGCACGCCGGCCGGCTGCGCTTCGCCGGCACCCCGCGGGAGCTGGCGGGCCGCTACGGCGCCAGCGACCTGGAGCAGGCGTTTCTGGCGTGCATAGCCGCGGACGCCGCGACGGCGGCAACCCCTTGAACTATAATTGAGTTCAACGCGCGGGGAGGGGCATCCGGAGTGGCGGTGAAGCAGGCAGAGCAAACCAAGCCCGATCTGCTGATCGTCGACGACGATCCGCTGATCACCGACACGCTCAATTTCGTCCTGAGCCGGGACTTCACGGTCTACGTCGCGGATTCCCGCGCGCGGGTGAAAAGCCTGCTCACGCAGCTCGACCGCGTGCCGCAACTCGCCCTGATCGACCTCGGCCTGCCGCCCACGCCGCACCGTCCCGACGAGGGGTTCCGGCTGATCAGCGAGCTGATTGCGCACTCTCCCGGCATCAAGATCGTGGTGCTGTCGGGACAGAGCGACGAGGCGAACGCCCGCCACGCCCGCACCCTGGGCGCCATCGAGTTCGTCGCCAAGCCGTGCGAGCCGGAGACGCTCAAGAAGCTGCTCAACAGCGCGCTGGAAGTGCGCGAGGCCGAGCTCGGCGCCGCCGCGGATACCGGGTTGCTGGGCAAGAGCATGCTGGTCGAAAAGCTGAGGCAGCAGATCTCCCAGTTCGCCAATGCGCCCTTCCCGGTGCTGATCGAGGGCGAGTCCGGCAGCGGCAAGGAGCTGGTCGCCGGCTCCCTGCACCGCATGAGCCAGCGCGCCGCGCGGCCGTTTCTGGCGCTCAATTGCGCGGCGATTTCGCCGAATCTCGTGGAGCCGACGCTGTTCGGTTACGTCAAGGGCTCCTTTACCGGCGCCACCACCTCGCGCGCGGGCTACTTCGAGGACGCCAAGGACTCGACCCTGTTCCTCGACGAGATCGGCGAGTTGCCGCTCGAGCTGCAGGCCAAGCTCCTGCGCGTTCTGGAGAACGGCGAGTACCAGCGCGTGGGCGAGACCCAGAGCCGCGTGTCCAACGCGCGCGTGGTGGCCGCCACCAACCGCGACATGCGGCAGGAGATCCGCGCCGGGCGCTTCCGCGCCGACCTCTACCATCGCCTCTCGGTGTTCACCATCGGTGTCCCGCCGTTGCGCGATCTCGGCGATGACAAACGGATGCTGCTCGACCATTTCCGCGAGTTCTACGCGCGCCAGGCACGTGTCGAGCCCTTCGAACTCGATGCGCCCGCGTTGGATGCCTGGCTCGACTACAGCTTCCCCGGCAACGTGCGGGAACTGCGCAACATCGTGATTCGCCTCACCACGAAGTTCGCGGGGCAGAAGGTCGGCGCGGGCGAGCTGCAGACGGAACTCGACTCGGAAAGCCTCGACGTCGAGCTGCCGGGCCTCGCTTCGGGCCAGGATTTCAAGGCGGTGCTGGAGGCGGCCAAGCGCCACCTGCAATTGCACAAGAACTTCAGCCTCGACAGCACGCTCGCGCAGTGGGAGCGCGGCTACGTCGAGGCGGCATTGATGATCACCCAGGGCAACCTGACCCAGGCCGCCAAGCTGCTGGGCATCCACCGCACCACGCTCTACAGCAGGATGCAGGGCTACGGCGGCCAGGCCGAGCCGGCGGCCAAGGCGCCGCGGCCGGCCGCGAAGTGAATCCATTCCACCGGGCGCGCCGCCGGGGAGGAGAGCGATGTATTACAGCCATTTCGGACTGAGCCAGGCGCCGTTCAAGATCACGCCCAACACCGAGTTCTTCTTCAGCGGCGGCAACCGCGGGCCGATCCTGGAGGCGCTGATCTACGCCATCACCCACGGCGAGGGCATCATCAAGGTCACCGGCGAGGTCGGCAGCGGCAAGACGATGCTGTGCCACATGCTGCCGACGCGGCTGCCCGCCCACATCGAGACCGTCTACATCGCCAATCCCAGCGTCTCGCCCGAGGAGATCGTCCACGCCATCGCGTTCGAGCTGCAGCTCGACGTGGACCGGGGCGCGCCCCGGCTCGAAGTCATGCAGGCGCTGCACGATTTCCTGCTCGCGCGCTGCGCCGAGGGCAAGCGCGTGGTGGTGTTCGTCGAGGAATCGCAAAGCATGCCGATCGCGACGCTGGAGGAGATCCGCCTGCTGTCGAACCTCGAGACGCGCAACGACAAGCTGCTGCAGATCGTGCTGTTCGGCCAGCCGGAGCTCGACGACAACCTGCGCCAGCCCAATATCCGCCAGCTGCGCGAGCGCATCACCCACAGCTTCCGGCTCGAGCCGCTGACGCCGGGGGAGATTCGCGAGTACCTGATGTTCCGCATGCGCGCGGCGGGCTACCGCGGACCGGATCTCTTCACGAATTCGGTGGTAAAGCACATTGCGCGCACGTCCCTGGGCCTGACGCGGCGCGTCAACCTGATCGCCGACAAGGCGCTGCTCGCGGCGTTCTCGGAGAACACCCATACCGTCAAGCCAAAGCACGTCGAGGCCGCGGTGCGCGACAGCGAGTTCAGCCAGCAGATGCCGCACCGGGTCGAGCCGCGCCAGCTTTGGAGCGGCGCGGCGCTGGTGGGCGCCGGCGCGGTACTGGGCATAGCGATCTACGCGCTGCTGCAGCATGCCGGCCAGGACCCGGCCACCGCGGCGCGGGTTCCGGCAACCGATCGTCCGGATGCAGCCGTCAGCGACCCGGCCCGGTCGCGGGCAACGCCGCCGGCAGCCGCCGCCACGGCAGCGACCGCGGAACCGGTTTCCGACCCTGGAATTAAATCCGGTGCTCCGGCTGTTGGTGGCGACAAGAGCGCTGCCGCCGAGCGGACCGATCTACTCGAGGCAAGGCTCGCCGCGACGCGCGATTGGCTGGCGGCCGAGGCCCACGCGACCTACAGCATCCAGTTGATGGGCACCAACGACCCGGAGCAACTCCGGGAACAACTCAACGCATTGGCAAAGTTCATTGAAATCAATAGCATTTTTGTGTATCGTACCGTGGCCAAGCAGAAGCCGTCCCTCACCGTCTTGTACGGCAGCTACACCAATCCTCGCGCGGCGCGGGAGGCGCTTGATAAACTGCCGGAATCGCTCAAGGTGAACCGGCCGCTGCTGCGCACGGTACAAGGGATACGCGCCGAGATCAGGCAGCACCAGGCTTCCTGATGGCGGCGCAGAGAAACGAGCGAGGCAAAGCTTGACCAAGGAAGAACGGAAGCGATGCGACCGACCGTAGCGCGGGGCGGAGCGGTACCAGCAGCGAATCGGGCCACGCCGCGCTCACCAGCCATCCGTTTTCCGTGCGCGCCTCTCGCCCTGGCGTGCGCCCTTGTCGCATCCGGTTGCGCGCAGTTCAGTCCCTATATCCCGACCTCGGAAGGACACATCGGCGCTCCGCCGGCGAAACCCGAGCCGCAAAGCGCCATACCGCCGCCGGCGAGGACGAGCGAGTTCCTGCCGCCGCCCAAGCCGGCCGCAAAGCAGCAGACCTACAGCGTGGTCGTCAACGAAGTGCCGGTGAAAGACCTGCTGCTGGCGCTCGCGCGCGACACCAAGCAGAACATCGACGTCCACCCCGGGCTCGCCGGCCTGGTGAGCCTGAACGCCATCAACGAAACGCTGCCCGCGATCCTCGAGCGCGTCTCGAAGCAGGTCAACATGCGCTACCGCCTCGAGGGCAACACCCTCATCGTGTCGCCCGACCTGCCGTACGTGAAAACCTACCGCGTGAACTACGTGAACATGACGCGCGATACCACCTCGTCAGTTGGCGTCACGGGCGAACTCGGTTCGTCGGGCGGCAGTAGCAGCGGCTCGACTACCACGGTAACCACCACTTCGAACAATGATTTCTGGAAGCAGTTAGGGGAAAACATTCGCTCCCTGCTCAATTCGACGCGGCTACAAAGCCTGACCGCAGAAGCAAAGGCTGAGCGCCAGGCACGGGACAAGCAGGACCAAGATCTCCGGCTCAAGCAATTGGAGGCTGTGAGTCGCGCAGGTCAGGGAGCGCCCGGCTCGCCGCAATCCCCATTGTCTCCAGGTTTGGTCGCTTCGGTAGTTTCTGCGCCACAACAGCAAGACGATGTCGTGGTCAATGGAATCTCCGGAACAGTTACGATCAACGCGACCGAGAAACAGCATCAGCTAGTGCAACAGCACATCGACAGCATCGTCAACGCCATGCAGCGCCAGGTGCTGATCGAGGCCACCATTGTCGAAGTGCAGCTCTCCAATAATTACCAGGGCGGCATAGACTGGGGGCGGGTGTCGCAGAGCGGCGGCATCGCCTTCACCCAGGCGATGCTCGGCGGCAATCTCGCGGTGGCGCCGTTCTTCGCGCTGTTCTACAACCAGAACAACCAGCGCCCGCAGGACATCCAGCTCACGGTCAGACTGCTCCAAGAGTTTGGCAACGCGCGCGTGCTCTCCAGCCCCAAGATGATGACGCTCAACAACCAGACCGCGCTGCTCAAAGTCGTGGACAACATCGTTTATTTCGATGTAAAGACGACACCGGCCGTTGTGGGTGCAGGTGGTTCGATCGTCCCAGCTACAACTACCACCGCGGCGAAGACCGTCGCGGTAGGCGTCGTCATGGCGGTAACACCGCAGATCAACGAGGACGGACGCGTTTCGCTGACGGTGCGGCCTACCATCACGCGCTTGCAGCCCAACGCACCGTTCGTGAACGATCCCAATCCTGACCTCGCCAACGCGGGACAAGTGAACCGGGTCCCTCAAATACAGACGCGTGAAATGGAATCGGTGCTGCAAATCGGCAGCGGACAGACCGTGATCCTCGGCGGACTGATGCAGGACGACTCGCGGCGCAACCGCGACCAGCTGCCGATCATAGGCAGCGATCCGCGGATCGGCGATCTATTCGCTTTTCGCGACGAGCAAGTCAGCAAGACCGAGCTGGTGATCTTCCTGCGTCCGACCGTTGTCGCCAATCCGACGCTCGACAGCGACGAGTTGAAATTCTTCCAGCGCTTCCTGCCGAAACCCGAGGCCCCCCCGCCGCCACCCGAGCAGACCGGCGCCGCGCGATGAGCCTGTTGATGAAGGCCTTGGAAAAGGCCGCCAAGGACCGGGGGGAAGCCCAGGCCGAGCCGGCAACGGCGCCGGGCAAGTCCGAGCTCGCGCTCGAACCCATTCCCGCCCCCGCTGCCGCGGCGCCGA
>Ga0156023_1029_pt2 | contig 19045 bp, 22 predicted proteins | sample RifCSPlowO2_02_FD_107677 | JGI IMG/M metagenome (GOLD analysis project Ga0156023, IMG submission 107677) | Betaproteobacteria bacterium RIFCSPLOWO2_02_FULL_67_26
CGGCGCGATTCTCGCGTTCGCGATCGCGGCGCACGTGCCCAACGCCGCGATTACCTTCTCGATCTTCACGGCAATGGCGGAATTGATGGTGATGGTCGCTGTGCTGCAGGACACCTTCCGCATGGCGTTCCGCGACGAGCTGACCGGGATCCCGAGCCGGCGCGCGCTGAACGAGCGGCTGGCGACGCTCCCCCGCATCTATACGGTGGCGATGGTCGACGTGGACCATTTCAAGAAATTCAACGATACCTACGGCCACGACCTCGGCGACCAGGTGCTGAGGATGGTGGCCGCGCACCTCGACCGGGTGGGCGGGGGCGGCCGGGCCTACCGCTACGGCGGGGAAGAGTTCACGATCCTGTTTCCCGGCAAGGAAGCGGACGAGGCGGTCCCCTATCTCGAGGCGCTGCGCGAGGAGATCGAAGCCTATCGCATTGCGCTGCGCGGCACCGACCGGCCGCGCAAGTCGAAGGGCACGAAGCGCCAGCGCGGCGGGTGGCGGGGCCGGGACGCCGCTTCGGTGACGATTAGCATCGGCGTCGCGCACCGCAATGACCGCCTGGCCACGCCGCAAGCCGTCATCGATGCCGCCGACCGCGCCCTGTACCGGGCCAAGGAACAGGGTCGCAACCGGGTGAGCCGTTGAGCATACGCCTCATCGTCTTTCTCACCGTCCTCACGCACTTGTCGTTCGCGGGCTGCCGCGTCATCATCGCGCTGACGGCGATCCACTTCGAAGCCACGCCGTTCACCGTGGGCGTGGTGATGTCGCTGCTGACCGTGGTCGCCATGCTGTTCGCGGTGCGCTGGGGGCGCTGGGTGGACCGCGTCGGCGTGCGCGGGCCGATGCTCGCCGGCGTGGCCGCGATCCTGGCGGCGATGGTGCTGGTGTGGGCCGTGCCGCGCCTTGAAACGCTGTTCGTGGCGAGCCCGCTCGCGGGCACGGGGTTCTTTCTCTTCCACATCGCGGCCGGACAGGCGGCGGCCGTGATCGGCCGCCCGCAGGACCGCGTCAAGAACTTCAGCCTGCTCGCGCTCGCGTTCTCGACCTCGGGCTTCCTGGGACCGACGCTCGCCGGTATCGCCATCGACGGCATCGGCCATGCAAACGCCATGCTCGCGCTCTCATTCGGGGCGCTGGTGAACGTCGTAGTGCTTGCAGCAAGCAAGGGCGAGATCCCGCGTCACGAGCCGTCCGCGGCGCAGCAAGGCAAGCGGCGCGTCGCCGACCTGCTGCGCATTCCGGGATTCCGGCTGGTGTTCCTCGTGAGCGGGTCGCTGTCCATGACGTGGGACCTGTTCGCTTTCGTCATCCCGATCCACGGCTCGCAGATCGGGCTTTCCGCGACCACCATCGGCGTCATTCTGGGCGCCTTCGGCGCGGCCGTGTTCGTGGTGAGGCTCATGCTGCCGCTCATCGCGCACCGCCTCGACGAGTGGCGCGTGCTGATCGCGGCCATGGTGCTTTCGGGCGCGACGCTGCTCGTCTTTCCGATGGTGAGCGGCGTACCGCTGCTGATGGCGCTGTCTTTTCTGCTCGGCATCGGGCTCGGCGGCACGCAGCCGCTCATCATGGCGCTGCTCTACGAGAAAGCGCCGGCGGGACGCGGCGCCGAGGTATTGAGCGTGCGCACCTGGCTCATCAACTTCACCCAGACCAGCGTGCCGCTGGCCTCCGGCGCGCTCGGCGCGGCGCTCGGCATGCTGCCGGTGTTCTGGGGGATGGGCGCGGTGCTGCTCGTCGCCGGTGTCGTCGCCGCCCGCGGCAGAAACGGGGAGCGGTGATGGGCGCAAAAAAAGGCCGCGTCTCCGCGGCCTCTTTCCTGCGACGTGAAGCGCTGTTAACGCAGGTGGTTGCTGACCAGCCGGGTCATGTCGAACATCGACACCTGCGACTTGCCGCCGAACACGGCGCGCAGCTTGTCGTCGCCGTTGATCATGCGCTTGTTGACGCGGTCCTGCAGGCCGTTGCGCTTGATGTAGGCCCACAGCTTCTTGGTGACCTCGGTGCGCGGCATCGGGCTGCTGCCGATCACGGCCGCGAGCGTCGCGCTCGGGGTCATCGGTTTCATGAACGCGGCATTCGGCTTGCGGCCTTTGCCCTTCTTCGCCTTCGTGCTTGCTTTCTTCTTCGCCATTGACACTCTCCCGTTGATTGCGCTGAAACAGCGCGGGTGGTTGGTAAGGACGTCTGACCGTGAATTCGGCGAGTAGAGGATGCCAATGTCCGGCCAACCTTGCAAGGGGTATTTTGGTTTTTTCATAGGGGGCGGCGCGCCGCGACGCCGGTTCCTGCACGACGCCGGCATCGTCGGTGGATGCCTGTTTGCGCGCATTTCAGCGCGCGCACGGCCGCGCCCCGCGGCGCGGGGCCATCCTGCCGCGGCGTGAAGTCAATGACTTATCGTCACTTCTTGAGTTTTTCGAGGAAGTGCTTCCTGAACTTTGCGACTTTCGGGGCGACCACGAACTGGCAGTACGGCTGGTACGGATTTCGCGCGAAGTACTCCTGGTGGTAGCCCTCGGCCACGTGGAAGGTGGACGCTGGCGCGACCTCGGTGACGACGGGACGGTCCCACAGTTTCGCCGCCGTGAGCCGCGCGATCACTTCTCCTGCCTCGGCTTCCTGCTGCGGCGTGTGGTGAAAGATCGCCGAGCGGTACTGGGTGCCGGCGTCGTTGCCCTGCTGGTTCAACGTCGTGGGATCGTGGATCACGAAGAACACTTCGAGCAGCTCCTTGAACGAAACCGCCGCGGGATCGAAGGTGATGCGCACCACTTCGGCGTGGCCGGTATTTCCACTGCACACCTGCTCATAGGTCGGGGCGGGCGTGCGGCCGCCCATGTAGCCGGACTCGACGGATTCCACGCCCTTGACGCCGTCGTACACCGCCTCGAGACACCAGAAGCAGCCGCCAGCGAGCGTGGCTATTTCCCGACCAGCGGGGATTGCAGCAGCGGGGACCAAGCCAGTCACTCCCTGAATGGACAGTCAAGGACGTTGTTACGGAATGGCGAGTCTAGCGGATTCACGGCGCGCCCGGGCATGGCGCGCGCCGTGGGCCCGCTTCCGCTATGCCGCGCCGGCCTGCACGGCATGCGACAGCCACCGGCCGGTGCGGACCACAGGGGCCTGCGGCACCGGCGCCGCGCGCTCGCGCTCGAGCCAGGGGCGGAACAGCAGCCGTTCGATCGCGCCGAGCGCGGCGTGACGCTGGATGAACTGCGCCATGCGGTCGCGAAACTCGGGATAGCCGAAAGCCGGCACGATGGACGTGCCGTTCCAGTTCCGGACGAGCGGCTCGAACGCGGCCGCCACGTCGTCATCGCGCGCCGAGCGGCTGATCGCGATCGCCGTGCGCCAGGTGGCGCCAAAGCCGACGCGCTCGACCCGCTTGCAGCGCTCCAACAGGGCGCGGAAGAAGTCGAAATACCCCGCATGGTCGCGCGCGGCCCGGCGCGCGAGGTCGCGCAGCGCCGGCTCGTCCGCGCTGTGGGCCAGCGCGCGATAGAACACCGCGGCCTGGGCGGCGGTCACGCACAGCCCAAGGGCCTCGTGCGCCACGGTGAGGTGCCGGCCCCGCAACCCGGAGCACGGACGATACTGGTCGTGGAACTCGCGGTAGGCCGCGTTCCAGTCGAACTCGGGCCACGTCGCCTCCACGTGGCCGCGCAGCTGCCGGCCGAGCTCGGCCCGCCCCGCCCACCAGACCTGTTCGAGCCAGAGCTGGACATCGGGGTATGCGGCGAACACCGGTGCGAGGCGGTTGACATGCAGCGGCACGGCCGTTTCCAGGAAGGAAGCGGCGGCGAGGCTGTGAAACGTCAACCCGTTGAAGCGAACGAGCGCGCGCGTCCGTGCGTCCTGGCTCTGCCCGCGTTGATTCGTCATTGTCGTTGCGATCGCTTGCATGGTTCCCTCCTTTTCGGTTGGTCGCGGGCGACTGCCCACGCGCGAACCCAGTATTGCTGCGGCGCAAAACACAGGGCAAGGAATTGTTCCGGCGTTGCTACCCGTGAATCCGGCGGTATCATTTAGCGCTACCTTGGGCGGTCACTGGGGAGGGACCATGGCACACAGCGGTGCATTGGTGGAGGTGCTCAAGCGCGAGCTGAGATCCCGCGGCGTCACGTACGCCCAGGTCGCGCGCAAACTCAATCTGAGCGAGGCGAGCGTGAAGCGCATGTTCTCGCGGCGGGATTTCACGCTCAAGCGGCTGGACCAGGTGTGCCAGCTCACGCAGGCCGACTTCTCCGATCTCGCGCGCACGCTCAGCCGCGAGGAAACCCTGATCTCCCAGCTCACCCCGGAGCAGGAGAAGGAGATCGCGTCCAGCATCAAGCTGTTCCTGGTCGCCGTCTGCGTGCTGAACCACGTCCCGCCGGGGCAAATCGTCGGGATCTACGAGGTTTCCCAGGCCGAATGCATCCAGATGCTGGTCAAGCTCGACCGGATCGGGTTCATCCGATTGATGCCCGGCAACCGCATAAAGCTCCTGGTATCCCGCGATTTCGCGTGGCTGCCGGACGGGCCGATCCAGCGCTTCTTCAAGCAGCACGCGCACGGCGATTTCGTGCGCTCGCGCTTCGACCGGCCGGACGAGTACTTCGTCGCGGTGAACGGCATGCTGTCGGCGAGCTCGCGCGCGACGATGGTGGCGCGGCTGAAGCGGGTGGTGCGGGAGTTCTCGGAGCTGCACAACGACGACGTCCGGCTGCCCCCGTCGCAGCGCCTGAACATGACCATGCTGGTCGCGATCCGCCACTGGGAGCTGCAGGCTTTCACCGAGTTGAGACGCAAAAAACCGGCGAACCCGACGAGGAGCTGACCATTAGCGGCTGCGGGCGCGAGGCGCGGTTGCAGCAGCTGTGGGGCAAGTCCGGCGGCTGACGCCGCATTGCGCCGCGACCATCTCGTCTTGGACTGGCGGACGATTACCGCCTGCATACGGTTTGGTAATCTGGGGGCGCCCGCGCGCAGGTTTGCTTGTGAGCCGGGCGTTGGTGCGCTATCTTACGCACCGATGCGGCTGGCGCCGCCGCATCCGGCGCCGGGCCGCCACACCATAAGCTTCCAATGAAGATCCTGCTGATCGAGGACGACACGCAGACCGCGGCGTACGTCGCGAACGGACTGCGCGAGCACGGGCACGTGGTGGATCACGCGGCGAGCGGCCGTGACGGGCTGTTTCTCGCTTCTGGCGGCGGCTTCGATGTCATGGTCATCGACCGCATGCTTCCCGTTGTCGACGGTCTCGCCATCGTAAAGACGATCCGCGGCGCGGGCATCAAGGCACCGGTGCTCCTGCTCACGACACTGGGCGGGGTAAACAACCGCGTCGAGGGCCTCGAGGCCGGCGCGGATGATTACCTCACCAAGCCCTTTGCTTTTTCCGAGCTGCTCGCCCGAGTGAACGCGCTCGCGCGCCGCCCCCCCATGGTGGAAGAAGCGACGATCCTGCGCGTCGGAGACCTCGAGCTGAACCGGCTGAAGCGCACGGTGAAGCGCGGTGACAAGCCCATCGAACTGCAACCGCAGGAATTCAGGCTGCTCGAGTACCTGATGCGCAATGCCGGGCACGTGGTGACGCGGACCATGCTCCTGGAGAACGTCTGGGAATTCCATTTCGACCCGCACACCAGCGTGGTCGAGACCCACATCAGCCGGCTGCGCGCCAAGGTCGACCGGGAGTTCGGCGAGGAGCTGATCCACACGGTGCGCGGCTCGGGATACACCCTTGGTGTCTCCAGATAGCTTTTTTCGCAGCACGGGCTTCCGCCTCCTCGCGTGGTATGTCGCCGTCTTTGGCGCGTCGGTTGCGATCCTGTTCTTCATCGTCTACTGGATCGCGCTCGCGGCTCTCGACGAGCAGCTCAGCGATTCGGTGGGGCGGGAGACGGATGTGCTGGTCGAACTGTATCGCGGCGGCCGTGTCGAGCGCGTCGCGCGCGCCATCGAGCTGAGGATGGCGGATTTGCGGGCGCCGCGCCGCTACTACCTTCTGCTCGATGCGCAAGGAGAGCGCATTGCCGGAAATCTTCCGCCGATGGAGCCCATCGAGGGGGAGGTGGTGCTTCCCGTGTCCTTCCTGTCCCCGGATCGGCGCCCGAAAGCGGACGAACCTGCCGAAGCGTATCCCGTCCTGGCCGAGGGGCGCCGGCTCGAGAACGGCGAATTCCTGCTCGTGGGCGAGAACCGCTACCGGGCGGTGAAGGCGCAGGAAGCGATCTTCCGGGCGCTCGCCTGGGGCATCGCGATCACGGTGCTGCTCGCCGCGGGTGGCGGCGCGGCGCTTGGCGTCGGGTTCCTGCGCCGCATCGAGGAGATCAACCGTACTACCCGCTCCATCATGGACGGGAATCTCTCCAAGCGCGTGCCGGCATCGGGCGGCGGCGACGAGATGGACCAGCTGGCGGTCAACCTGAACGCCATGCTCGACCGGATCCAAGTGCTGATGGAGAGTCTGAAGCGCGTTTCCGACGATATTGCCCACGATCTGCGCACGCCGCTCAGCCGCCTGCGCCACCGGCTCGAGGCCGCCCGGGTGAAGGCGGGACCGGACGGAGATGCGGTCGTCGAGCAATCGATCGCCGAGCTCGACGCCATACTGGAGACATTTTCAGCGTTGTTGCGCATTTCCCAGATCGAGTCCGGGGCCAGGCGCGCTGCTTTTTCGGACGTGAGCCTGGGGCAAATCGTGTCCACCGTTTCCGAAGCGTACGCTCCGGTCGCGGAAGACCGCAGCCAGCATCTGAGTGCCGTTGTCGCCAGCATCCCGTTGATCCACGGCGACCGGGAGCTGCTGACGCAAATGGTGGCGAACCTCGTCGAAAACCCGATCCGCCACTGTTCGGCCGGAGTGGAGATTACGGTCGGGCTGGCACAGGACGGCGCTTCGCCGGTACTGTTCGTCGCGGATACCGGTCCCGGCATCCCCGCTTCGGAGCGCGAAAGTGTATTCCGCCGCTTCTACCGGCTGGAAGCGAGCCGGACCACGCTGGGCAGCGGCCTCGGCCTGGCGCTCGTGAAGGCCATTGCCGACCTGCACGGCGCATCGGTCGAGCTGTCCGACAACCACCCCGGGCTTCGCGTCACCGTCCGCTTTCACGCAAGCCTGTAAGCTTCGCGAAAGCTCCCGGCGCGGCTCGATCCGGGGCTTGCGCCGGCCTTACGCGCGGATTACAGGTTCGTAAGAAACCGCACAGCGCGTGAATCTCGAATATCTTTCGCTCGCCCAACGAAGAGTTGGCCGAAGCGACAATCCTCAACTTTCACTTTTTATGGAGGTTCACATGAATCGCAAAACCATACTGGCGCTCGCACTGGCGAGCGTGTTCGCTGCATCGACGTCCGCTGTCTTCGCGCAAAGCGACGAGCAGGAGCCCAAGAAGCCCGAGCAACCCCAGCTGATCGTCGCTGATGGCGACGAAAAGGAGACGTCAAAGCCGGAACTCATCGCCGACGGCGACGAGAAGCAAGGCTCGACGCCGGAGCTGATTGCCGAAGGCGACGACAATAGCACCGCCTTCCCCGAAGGGTCGCAGTACGCCCCCGGGAAGATCGCGTAACGCATTACGCGAAGGTACTTCCTGCAGGGCGCACGAGGTCGCGAGACCCGTGCGCCCGTTTCATTTTTCGGCCTGCAAGCGCAACGCTGGAGGAGAGTCGATCGGGCTTCAGGAAATGGTGACGCGCGCGAACTTGCGCTTGCCGACCTGCAGCACGGCCTGCGTTCCCCGGGCGAGCTTCAGTGCCTTGTCGCTCACCTTCTCGCCGTTCAGCTTCACGCCGCCCTGCTCGATCATGCGCAGCGCCTCCGACGTGCTCGCGGTTAGGCCCGCCTGCTTGAGCGCCTGGGCGAGCGGCAGCGTCTCGCCCTTCGCGGCGATCGTCATCTCCGGGATGTCGGCGGGCATCTCGTCGCGCTGAAAACGCGCCTCGAAATCGGCAAGCGCCGCGCCCGCGGCCGCGGCGCCGTGGAATCGCGCGACGATTTCCTGCGCGAACCCGACCTTGACGTCGCGCGGGTTGCGTCCGTCCTTGACCTCGCGCCTCCAGTTGCGGATCGCATCGGCGGGCTCGAACGACAGCAGGTCGATGTAGCGCCACATCAGCGCGTCCGAGACCGACATCAGCTTGCCGAAGATCTCGGCGGGCGGCTCGGTAATGCCGATAGTGTTGCCGAGCGACTTCGACATCTTGTTGACGCCGTCGGTGCCCTCGAGCAGCGGCAGGGTGAGGATGGATTGCGGCGGCTGGCCGTGCTCCTTCTGTACCTCGCGGCCCATCAGCAGGTTGAACTTCTGGTCGGTGCCGCCGAGCTCGAGCTCGCTCGCGAGCGCCACCGAGTCGTAGCCCTGCACCAGGGGATAGAGGAACTCGTGGATCGCGATCGGCTGCCGGCCCTGGTAGCGCCTGGCGAAGTCGTCGCGCTCGAGCATGCGCGCGACGGTGTGCTTCGCCGCGAGCCGGATCAGTTCCGCGGCACTCATCCGGTCCATCCACGCCGAATTGAACACCACCTCGGTGCGGCTGCGGTCGAGGATCTTGAACACCTGGTCGGTGTAGGTCCGGGCATTCGCCTGGACCTCCTCGCGCGAGAGCGGCGGCCGCGTCGCGCTTTTCCCGGAGGGGTCGCCGATCATGCCGGTGAAATCGCCGATGACGAACTGGATGTGATGCCCGAGCGCCTGCAGCTGCCGCAGCTTGTTGATGAGCACGGTGTGGCCGAGGTGCAGGTCGGGCGCGGTGGGGTCGAAGCCGGCTTTCACGCGGAGCGGCCGGCCCGATTTGAGCCGGTCCCGCAGCTCGGACTCGACCAGCAGCTCTTCCGAGCCGCGCCGGATGATTTCAATTTGTTGCTCGATCGGGGTCATTCTCCATTTCACGATGCGAAAAGGTGGTTTGAAGGCGTGGGCTATTCTGTTAAGCTTGCCGCGCCCGGAAATTATTCAGGTAAATCATGCAGCAAGAGAACGGCGTGATTCTAGCGCAAAAGCTCGCGGGACTCATGGCGGGTTCCCGCCTCGCTCGCGTGGCCGCCGCGGTCGTCCTGCCGTTCATCGGCATCGTGGCCGCGTTCGGGATCGCGCCCGATACCATCACCGAGCCGGTAGCCACGACGCAGGTGGTGCAGGAAGTGGCCCTGCCCGCCGCCCGCCTGGCCGGCAGCACCGACGACGGCTACTGGCGCGAGGAGCGCATCCAGCGCGGCGACACGCTCGCGGAGCTGCTGGCGCGGCTGGGCGCGGAAGATCCGGAAGCCGTGCAGGCGCTGCGCAACTCGCGTTCGGTCCGCGCCCTGTACCAACTGGTCCCGGGCAGGACGGTGCGTGCCCGCACCAGCGCGGAGGGCCGCCTGCTCGAGCTGCGCTACCAGAACGGCGGCAACGTGCTCAACGTGACGCGCCAGGGCGACGACCTCGCCGTGAGCGAGCAGCCAGTCCAGTTCGAGCGCCGCGTGCTGATGAATTCCGGCGAGATCCGCAGCTCGCTCTTCGCCGCGACCGATGCCGCCGGATTGTCCGACGCGGTCGCGATACAGGTCGCGGACATGTTCTCGACCGACATCGATTTCCACCGGGACCTGCGCCGCGGTGACCGCTTCTCGGTGGTCTACGAGATGTTCTACGACCAGGGCAGCCCGGTGCGCGCCGGCCGCGTGCTCGCCGCGGAGTTCATCAACGTCGGCAGGCTGTACCGGGCGGTATGGTTCCAGTATGCCGAGGGGCAAGGCGGCTACTACACGCCCGACGGCAGGAACATCCGCAAGGCGTTCCTGCGCTCCCCGCTCGAGTTCTCGCGCATTTCGTCCGGATTCACCAATGCCCGCTTTCACCCGATCCTTCGGCAATGGCGCGCGCACAAGGGCATCGATTACGCGGCGTCGACCGGCACACGCGTGAAAGCCACCGGTGACGGCATCGTCGAAGTCGCCGGCCGCCAAGGCGCCTATGGCAATCTGGTAGTGCTGCGCCACCAGTCGAAATTCACGACCTGGTACGGACACCTGTCGGGCATTGCCAAGGGCGTGCGCAAGGGCGCGCGCATCGCCCAGGGCGAGGTCATCGGCTATGTCGGGGCGACCGGCCTCGCGACCGGCCCCCACCTCCACTACGAGTTCCGCATCAACGACGTGCACCAGAATCCGCTGCGCGTGGTGCTGCCGGCGGCGCCGCCCATCGGGCCGGGCGAGAAGCCGGCGTTCGATGCGGCTGCCGCGCCGCTGGCACAGCGGCTGGCGCTCCTGCGCAGCACCCATATCGCCCGCCTCGACTAGACTTTTGTTCACGCCGCACGGCCTGCCCTGCCGCAAATCCGAATCGCAGCCGTAACAAGCTTCCCATGCCCGAGTACTATATTGGGCTGATGTCGGGCACCAGCCTCGACGGCGTCGATGCCGTCCTCGCCGCCGGGCGCGGTGGACGCCTGCAGCTCCTCGACAGCGCCCACCTCTCTTACCCCTCAAGGCTGCGTGAGCGCCTGCTTGCCTTGCACCGGAGCGGGAACGACGAGTTGAACCGCGCCGCGCTCCTGGCCAACGAGCTGTCGGACGTTTACGCGAGCGCCGTGCGCAGGCTGCTCGCGCGCGCTGGCGTGCGCGCGCGGGCCGTCACCGCCATCGGGTGCCATGGGCAGACCGTGCGCCACCGCCCGCGCGCGGGTTACACGACCCAGCTCGTCGACGGCGCGCGGCTCGCCGAACGGACCGGCATCGCCGTGGTATGCGATTTCCGCAGCCGCGACATCGCGGCGGAAGGCGAAGGCGCGCCGCTCGCGCCGGCATACCACCACGCGGTATTCGGAGCCGCGCGCCGCAGCCGCGCCATCGTCAACGTGGGCGGCATCGCCAACATCACCCGGCTTCCCGCGCGCGGGGCCGTCACCGGATTCGACTGCGGGCCGGGCAACTGCCTGCTCGACGCCTGGGTCCGGGAAAAGCGCCGCAAACCATTCGACGCGCACGGGGCCTGGGCCGCGCGCGGCCGCGTCATCCCGCAACTGCTGAAGAAACTGCTCGCGCATCCGTTCTTCCGCCGCCGCCCGCCGAAGAGCACCGGCCGCGATGATTTCGAACTGCGGTGGGTGCGGCGTTTTCTGTCCGGCCGCGAGCGGGCGGCGGACGTGCAGGCGACGCTCACCGAATTGACCGCGGCGTCAATCGCCCTGGCGGTGCGCGCGCACTGCCGGTCCGCGCGCGAGATATTTGTCTGCGGCGGGGGCGCCCGCAACCGGGCGCTCATCGGGCGGCTCGGCGCGCTGTTGCCGGATCGCCGCATCGCGACCACCGCAGCCCTCGGCGTCGAACCGGAGCACGTCGAGGCGCTCGCCTTCGCGTGGCTCGCGCGCCAGGCGTTAAAGCGCCGCCCGGGCAACCTGCCGTCGGTCACCGGCGCGAAAGGCCCGCGCGTGCTCGGAGCGATCTACCCCCGGTGACGCGCGATGGGTGATGGGCAACAAAAAAGGCGGCAGTGCCGCCTTTTTCGCTTGTTGAGGCCGGCTTATGCGGAGAACGAGGAGCCGCAGCCACAGGTGGAAGTGGCGTTCGGGTTCTTGATCACGAACTGCTCGCCCTCGACGTTCTGCTGGTAATCGATTTCCGCGCCGGCGAGATACTGCAGGCTCATGGGGTCGATCAGCAGCGTCACGCCGCCCTTGTCCATCCGCGTATCATCATCGCCCGCGTCCTCGTCGAATGTGAAACCATATTGAAAACCGGAGCAGCCGCCCCCCTGGACGAACACGCGGAGCTTCAGGTTGGGGTTGCCTTCCTCGTCGATCAGGCTCTTCACCTTAGCCGCGGCGGCGTCGGTGAACACCAGCGGCGCGGGCAACTTTTCGGTCACTGCATTCATGTCCCTGCTCCCTAAACCATCAAGCCGACCCGCTGTGCTTCATTCAGCCGCAACCGGCTTGAACTGGACCACTTTGTCGGACTTGCCGTCGTTCTGGTAAACCAGCCGGCCCTGCACCACCGCGCCCAGCTGGATCTCGAGCGTCTTGTAGTATACGTCCCCTGTGACATTGGCTTTCGCCTGCAGTTCCACGTATTCCGCCGCGTGCACCGGCCCGACCACCGTGCCGTTGATCACCACGTGGGAAACGCGGATTTCGCCCTCGATCTGGGCCTGCTCGGACAGCACCAGCCGGCCGGGCTTGCCCTCGGCGGCGACCACGTCGCCGCGCACCCGCCCGTCCACGTGCAGACCCCCGGCGAAGGTGATGTTGCCCTCGATGGTGGTGCCGGCGCCGATCAGGCACTCGATATGGTTGGAGGGCTTGTTGCGCTTGCTGCCGAACATGGTTCCGCTCCTCAGGAAACGGTCACGGTTTGCGATAGTTTAGGCGCAACCGAGCCGTTTTCAAAGACCCGTATTTGCAGGCTTTTCACCACGGCCTCGGGGGCCACCTTGAACGTGCCTTCCACGCGCTGGAAGAACTTGAAGCTGATCTGGTAATCCCTGACGTCGCGCTCGCCCTCCTGCGGCAGCATCAGCACGTACTTGCGGTCGCCCTGCTCGAGATTCAGCACGAACTGCAGCGTGCCCTGGAACTCCTTCACCCGCTGTCCGGTCTGCACCAGCAGCAAGCGGTAGCGGTACTCGCCGGGCAGCGCCTCCGGCCGCACCCGGAAACGGTTGATGGTGACCGAGCCCTCCTTGCCGCCGGCCGCCATCAGCGACTGGAAAAAAGCGAGATCCTCCCGCAGCCCGGCGTTCTCGTTGCTCAACGCCTTCACCTGGCGGGCAAGGTCGCCGTAGGTCGCGCGCTCGATCTGCATCTGCCGCTCGGCCGAGGCCACCTGCGAGCGCAGCTCGGTGATCTCGGCTTCGCGGCTCCGGATGTCCTCCTTGAGCCCGTCGAGCACGCGCGCCGCCTCGCTCTGGCGGAAGCCGGCCAGCTCCATCCCGTAGTCGTAGGTCGTCCAGCCGACGCCGACCACCAGCGCGCCGAGCGCGACGTAACCGAGCCAGCGCCAGTACCACGCGACATGCGTCCGCACCACGAGCCGCTGAGCGGACATCCCGAGCTTGCGCTGCAGCGTGCGAATGAACTGCGCCATGGCGTCAGGGGAGCAGCGCGAGCTGCTCGAGCCCGGCGGTCTCCGGCAGGCCGAACATGATGTTCATATTCTGCACCGCCTGCCCCGAGGCGCCCTTCACCAGGTTGTCGATGACGGACAGGACCACCGCGGTGTCGCCGCCCCGCGGCCGGTGCACGGCGATGCGGCAGAAATTCGCGCCGCGCACCGAGCGCGTTTCCGGATGGCTGCCGGCCGGCATCACGTCGATGAACGCCTCCTTCGCGTAGCGCTTTTCGTAGAGCGCCTGCAGATCCACGCTGCCGGTGATGCGCGCATAGAGCGTGGCGTGGATGCCGCGGATCATCGGCACGAGATGCGGCACGAACACGAGGTTGACGGCGCGGCCCGCGGCCCGCGCGAGCCCCTGCGCGATCTCGGGATGGTGGCGGTGTCCCGATACCCCGTAGGCCTTGAAGTTGTCGGAGGCCTCGCCCAGCAGCGTGTGCACCTCCGCCTTGCGGCCGGCGCCGGAAACGCCCGATTTCGCGTCGGCGATCAGGTGCTCGAGATCGACGACGCCGGCTTCGATCAAGGGCAGGAAGCCGAGCTGCACCGCGGTCGGGTAGCAACCGGGGTTGGCGACGATCCGCGCTTCCCGGATTTTCTCGCGGTTCACCTCCGGCAGCCCGTACACCGCCTCCGCCACCAGTTCCGGGCAGGCGTGCTTGACGCCGTACCACTGCTCCCACAGCGCGACGTCCGCGATGCGAAAGTCGGCCGCGATGTCGATGACGCGCACGCCGGCGTCCACCAGCGCGCGCGCTTCGTTCATCGCGACGCCGTTGGGCGTGGCGAAGACCACGAGGTCGCAATCCTTGAGCCCGGCTTTCGCGGGCTCGGAAAATTTCAGCGCCACGCGCCCGCGCAGGTTGGGAAACATCTCGGCCACGCCCATGCCGGCGTCCTTGCGCGAGGTGATCGCGGCAAGCTCGCAATGCGGGTGCTGGGCGAGCAGGCGCAGCAGTTCCACGCCGGTATAGCCGGTGCCGCCCACGATGCCGATTCGAATGCCGTTTTTTGCCATGTCCAGTTCCACAGACAACAAAGCCGCCCGCAGGCGGCTCGGTTGCGCGGGATGAGTAGTTTACCGCTTCGAGTACTGGCCGCGGCGGCGCGCCTTGTGCAGGCCCACTTTCTTGCGCTCGACCTCGCGCGCGTCGCGCGTCACCAGGCCCGCCTTCTTGAGCGCGGGCTTGAGGGCGGCGTCGTGCTGGATCAGCGCGCGCGTGATGCCGTGGCGCACCGCGCCGGCCTGCCCCGACTCGCCGCCGCCGTCCACGTTGATCAGGATGTCGAAGCTCGACAGGGTGTTGGTCAATACCAGCGGCTGGCGCACGATCATGCGCCCGGTCTCGCGCGAGAAAAACTCGTCGACCGGCCTGCCGTTGACCGTGATCTCGCCTTTTCCGGGCTTGAGATAGACGCGCGCGACCGCCGACTTGCGGCGGCCGGTGCCGTAGTAGGGTTGCGATGCTCGTTGCATGGCCATGATGCCCGCCTCAGATTTCCAGTGGTTTGGGTTGTTGCGCCTCGTGCGGGTGGCCCGCCCCGGTATACATCTTCATCTTTTTCAGCATGGCGTAGCCGAGCGGGCCCTTGGGCAGCATGCCCTTCACCGCCAGCCTCAGCACGCGGTCCGGGTGGCGTGCCTGGAGCTTGGCGAAGCTCGTGCTGTAGATGCCGCCCGGATAGCCGCTGTGCCGGTAGTAGGTCTTGTCCTGCGCCTTCCTGCCGGTCACGCGCAATTTGTCGACATTGACCACCACGATATAATCGCCGGTGTCCACGTGCGGCGTGAACTCGGGCTTGTGCTTGCCGCGCAGCCGCCGCGCGATTTCGGAGGCGAGCCGGCCGAGCACCTTGCCGGCGGCATCCACGACGTACCACTCGTGCGTGGCCGTCTCCGGCCTTGCGGAAAACGTTTTCATGGATCCTGCCCTGACTGCGCCTGGCGCTTGCGGAAAAGGGCGAATTCTATTGCAAATCAGGCGCATGTGTCAAACCTTTTAGTATGGAATGGCTGATCACCAATGTCATCGCGGCGCTTCTGATGCCGCCGGGCAACCTGCTGCTGCTGGCGGCGGCCGGTGCGCTGGTGGCGTTGCGCCGGCCGCGACTGGGTCGGGCGCTGGTCGCACTTTCGCTCATCGGGCTCTGGATCCTGTCCACTCCGTACGTCGCAGGGGCGCTCGTCAAGTCGCTGGAACCGGCGCCGGGTGATCCGCTCGCCGACAGGAGCGGGCAGGCGATCGTGGTGCTGGGTGGCGGCACCTACATATCGGCGCCGGAGTACGGAGGGCAGGATACGGTCAGCGCCGCCGCCCTGGTCCGGCTGCGCTATGCCGCGCACCTGCACCGCGCACTCAAGAAGCCGGTGCTGGTCACCGGCGGCGCACCGCTGGGCAACTCCACCTCCGAAGCGGCACAGATGAAACAGGTGCTGGAACGGGAATTCGGGGTTCCCGTCCAGTGGTCGGAGCAGGGTTCAATCAATACCCTGGAGAACGCCCGCCTGAGCCATCGCCTGCTCGGTGCCGCCGGCGTCCGCAGCGTCTACCTCGTCACCCATGCCTGGCACATGCCGCGCGCGCGGCTTGCCTTCGAGCGCGCCGGGTTCACGGTGATTCCCGCGCCCATCGAATACTCCACGCGCTTCAAGGTGACCGCGCTCGATTTCATGCCGAGCGCCGGAGCGCTGCACGACAGCAGGGTATTCTTCCACGAAGCGATCGGCATCGGCTGGTATCATCTGCGCATCGCGATCGGGCGCTGAGATGAAAGTCCGCATCAAGTGGCTGGAGAACGTCGCCTTCGTCGGCGAGTCCGGGAGCGGGCACGCGCTCGTCATGGACGGCGCGCCGGAGGGTGGCGGCCGCAACCTGGGACCGCGGCCGATGGAGACGGTGCTGATCGGCACCGGCGGCTGCACCGCCTACGACGTCGTGCACATCCTGAGAAAAGGGCGCGCGCCGGTCACCGACTGCGTGGTGGAGATCGCCGCCGAGCGCGCGGACCAGGATCCGAAGGTCTTCACGAAGATCCACTTCCATTTCATCGTGACCGGGAAGGGCCTCAAGCGCGAGCAGGTCGAGCGCGCCATACACCTGTCGGCGGAGAAGTACTGCTCGGCGTCGATCATGCTCGGCAAGATGGCCGAGAACACGCACGACTTCGAAATCCGCGAAGCGTGATTTAAAGCCAGAACGCGGTTTCGGTCATCACCTTCGACGACAGCCGCATCGCATCCTTCGCGGGCTGCGGCAGCTCGGCCGCGCCGTGCTTGATGGCGCTGGTCGCGTGCCGCGCCTCGTCCGCCTTCATCGACTCGACGATCGCGCGGCTCTTCCCGTCGCCGTCCGGCAACCGCCCGAGGTGGCCCTGCAGGTGCGCGACGACCTGGCGCTCGGTCTCGGCGAGAAAACCCAGGTTCCAGCGGTCGCCGATGAGGCCCGCCGCCGCGCCGATCGCGAACGAGCCGGCGTAAAACAAGGGATTGAGCACGCTCTTGCGGCCGCCCAGCTCCTCGATGCGGCGCTCGGTCCACGCGAGGTGCTCGGTCTCTTCCTGCGCCGCCTGCTCGAGCGCCGCGCGGGCGGCCGAGTCGCGGGCGGTGAGCGCCTGGCCCTGGTACAGCGCCTGCGCGCAGATCTCGCCGGTGTGGTTGACCCGCATCAAGGATGCCGCGAGCCGGCGCTCGCCATCCGTCAACTCGGCCTCGGGCAGGTCCGCACCCGGCGTCGCGCGCAGCGAATGCGCCGGCGCGAACACCGTGCGCAGGCCCTTGTCGAAGGCGACGATCAGCTCGTCGAGTGTCGGCCACGGAGGAAGCGGGGACATAGGCGAAAGTATAGCCGGCCCGCGCTCAGCCGGCAGCAAACAGGCGCGCCAGCTCGGCGCCCGGGTCGGCCGCCCGCATGAAGGCCTCCCCGACGAGGAAGCAGTTCACCTTCCCATCGCGCAGGGTCCGGACGTCCCCCGGCGTCAGCACGCCGCTCTCCGTCACGACCAGGCGCCCCGCGGGGACCCTCGGCACGAGGTCGAGCGTGGTCTCGAGACGCGTCTCGAAGGTGCGCAGGTTGCGGTTATTGATGCCGATGAGGGGCGTCTTGAGCCGGAGCGCCTGCTCCAGCTCGCCGCCATCGTGCGCTTCGACCAGCACCGCCATGCCGAGCTCGTGCGCCGCCGCCTCCAGCTCCAGCATCCGCGGCACGTCGAGCGCCGCGACGATGAGCAGGATGCAATCCGCGCCCGCCGCGCGCGCCTCGCACACCTGGTAGGGGTCGATGGTGAAGTCCTTGCGCAGCACCGGCAGCCGGCACGCGGCACGCGCCTGCTTCAAATGCCCGATTCCGCCCTGGAAAAACTGCTCATCGGTCAGCACCGAAAGGCACGCCGCGCCGTGCCGCTCGAAGCTCGCCGCAATCGCGGCGGGGTCGTAGTCCTCGCGCAGCACGCCCCGGCTCGGGCTCGCCTTCTTGATCTCCGCGATCACGGCGGGCTTTCCGGCCGCGGTTTTCGCGCGGAGCGCCCCCGCGAAGTCGCGTGGCGCCGCCGCCCGTCCCGCCTCTTCCCGCAGCGCGCCCAGCGGCTTCGCGCTCTTCGCGCGGGCAACCTCCCCGGCTTTCACCGCCAGGATGCGCCGCAGCACATCAGCCATGGGCTTGCGTGAACCCGACGAAGGCGTCGAGCTTCTTGCGCGGCGCGCCGCTCGCGATTACCGCCTGGGCCTTTTGCACGCCGCCCGCCAGCGTTGGCGCGAGTCCGGCGACGTAAATGCTGGCGCCGGCGTTCAGCGCGACGATGTCGCGCGCCGGTCCCGGCTCGTTATCGAGCGCGGCCAGCACCATCGCCTTCGACTGCTCGACGCTTTCCACCCGGATCGCGGCGCTCTTGCCCGTCTTCAAACCGAAGTCCTGCGGCGCAATGTTGTACTCGCTGATCTTCCCGTCCCTGAGTTCCGCCACCAGGGTCGAACCGGAAATCGAGATCTCGTCCATCCCTTCCAGGCCGTGCACGACCATCACGTGCCGGCTGCCCAGCCGCTGCAGGACGCGGGCCTGGATGCCGACGAGATCGGGATGGAAAACGCCCATCAGCTCGAGCCTGGCGCCCGCCGGGTTGGTCAGCGGGCCGAGGATATTGAAGATAGTCTTGACGCCGAGCTCCCGTCTCACCGGCGCGGCGTGCTTCATCGCGCCGTGGTGATGCGGCGCAAACATGAAGCCCACCCCCACCTCGTCGATGCAGCGGCCGATGGCCTCCGGCTTGAGATTGATGTTCGCGCCCAGCGCCTCCAGCACGTCGGCGCTGCCCGACTTGCTGGATACCGAGCGGTTGCCGTGCTTGGCGACGCGCGCGCCGGCCGCGGCGCAGACAAAAGTCGCCGCGGTCGAGATGTTGAACGTGTGCGCCCCGTCCCCGCCGGTGCCGACGATGTCGATGAGCCGGTCGGGATCCTTGACCGGGACCTTGGTCGCGAACTCGCGCATCACTTCCGCCGCCGCCGCGATCTCGCCGATGGTTTCCTTCTTCACGCGCAGGCCGACGATGATCGCCGCGATCAGGGTCGGCGAGACTTCTCCGGTCATGATGGCCCGCATCAGCGAGAGCATCTCCTCGCGGAAGATCTCGCGGTGCTCGATAACGCGCGTCAGCGCTTCCTGGGGTGTCATGTTTTCCCTCCTTCAAGGAAATTCCGGAGCAAGCGGTGGCCGTGCTCGGTCAGGATCGACTCGGGGTGGAACTGCACGCCTTCCACGGCCATCGACTTGTGGCGCACGCCCATGATCTCGCCGTCGGCGGTCCAGGCGCTCACCTCGAGGCTCGCCGGCAGGCTCGCCTTCTCGATCACCAGGGAATGATAGCGCGTCGCGATGAACGCATCGGGCAGGCCGTTGAATACACCGCGCCGGTCGTGGTGTATCGCGGAGGTCTTGCCGTGCATGACCTGGCTCGCGTGC
>Ga0156023_1080_pt1 | contig 18799 bp, 15 predicted proteins | sample RifCSPlowO2_02_FD_107677 | JGI IMG/M metagenome (GOLD analysis project Ga0156023, IMG submission 107677) | Betaproteobacteria bacterium RIFCSPLOWO2_02_FULL_67_26
GCTCTTGCCGGCGGCGAGCAGGATCTCGCCCTTGGGACTCTTGATGACGCCGTGGTTCTCGATGTTCTGCCCGACGAGATACACCATCCCGCCCGACGCCGTGCTGATTGCGCCCCGGTTGACGACGTTCCCCGCCCCCTGCGTTTCCGCGAACCGGTGGCGCCCCGCAACAAAGTCGGCGTCGGAGAGGTTCAGGCTCGAAGCGACGAAGCCGGCAACGTCGATGACGGCGCCCTGGCCGATCGTGATGCCGCTGGGGTTGATCAGGTAGACCCGGCCGTTCGACTGGAGCTGGCCCAGGATCGCCGAAGGCGTGGCACCGGTGACGCGATTCAGGACGGCGCTCGCCCCCGACTGCTGGAGGAAGCGGGTCATGTCCTGGGTGCCGATCGAGAAGCTCTGCCAGTTGATGACCGCGCCGGGGCTGTTGGTGACGGTGAGGTTGTTGCCCTGCGTCGAAAAGGTCGCCTGTCCGCGCGTTACCGTGGGGCCGGTGGGATTCGCGTACGCAAGCTCGCCCGCGAAACACGCCGCCACGGCCAATGCCAGCAGCTTGCGTTTCCACGCCCAATCGGACTTGCGGCGGCCCACCTTCATCCGCTCCCCCGAGACGGTTGCATTGCGCTCACCGGGACGGTCAACGCACTACCCCGCAAATTCGACCATTAAAACGCTTACCCATACAGGACTTATGCAACATCCCCTGTCTAAATCCCGCTCGCTCGCCCGGCGGCAAATTGTTGATCGAGAAGCAAAAATTACGCCAATTCCGGGGGATTCCCAGGCGCAGTGGGAGGAACCTGATTAACCACTTGATCAATCAGGAATTATATAACAGGGGCTGCGGAATTTAAGGTTGAGGCGGCTACCAAACCCAGGACAGCGAGAAATGGACTTTCTGGATGTTTCGTCGATTGTCGGGTTCACTGTAGCCGCTGCCGTCATGTAGCACGTGGGCCAGGTCCAAACGCGCCGTAAAGTAGTTTTTGCGGCTCCAGCGTAACCCCAAGCCCGCGCTGTCCAGGTTGGCTCCATCCGCCTCATTGGGCGTAGCGTAATTGCGGCGCACCGCGCCGGTGTCGTAAAAAGCCAGGAACCGCAAACGGCTTTCCGAAAATCCAATGCGCTTGGCAAGGTCCGGGGTGTAGGCTTCGACCATCGTGCGGTAGCCCTTGTCGTTCGAGGCGTAGCGTTCGCCGAATCCCCTGACGTTGTCGGCTCCGCCGATTCCGAACTGCTCGCCAGCGACCAGGGCGTCGTCGGTGTACTGCGCCATGAAATTGGCGCGGAATTGCCAGTCGTCCTTGAACGCCCGGAGGTAATTGAACCCGCCGCGGAACAACCGGTAGCCCGCGGTTCCCACCTCAAACCGGGCGCCGAGCTTCTTGAAGTCCTCGTCCTGCCCGTCGTTGCCACCCGGAATATTCTGGGACATGTTGAGGTAGAAGCTGAAGTCCTGCCCCGTGCCGCGCAGGCTCGCGCTATAGGTCAGGCTGAAGGGATGCACGGTAATATCCGGGACGAGGGTATCCACGGAGCCTTCCGGAGCGACCTGGTTCTGGTAGGCGCGGTAGTCGAGACCGTAGATGAGCTTGTGTTCGTAGTCGCCCAATTTGCGCAGCGCCTGGTTGTACCGCAACCCGAAAATCGTTCCCTGCCCGCTCACCAGAAACAGGTCCTGGACGGTACCGGAATCCACGTTCGAATAGCCGAACACCATCTCGACCGAGTCTCCGCGAGAGTAGAGCGGGATCTTGTATCCAATACCGTACACGGCGACTTCCTTCAGTTTCGTCGGCGACGTGATGAACTGCGCGGTCAGGATGTGATCCAGGTCGTTGATATTGGCATGCTGATAGGCGATGCCGAGCCGCCCACGTCCGGTGTTCTGGTTTCCGGTGTTGTCGAGACTTACGCTCCAGCGCGCGGGATCGATGTCCGCCACCCGGATCGTCGCGTCGAGCTGATCTTCCTTTTCCGATCCCCGCAGCAGCACGGCTGACTGCTTCGCGGGACTCTCGTTGGCGAGCCGGATGCTTTCTGAAATTTCCCGGGAATTAGGCGTCACGCCCTCGCGCAGGGCCGGAACGCTGCGACGGATATTCGCGGTACTGAAGTGCTCGTTGCCTTCGACCGTGATCTTGCCGATCTTGGCCTCGATGACGATGAACCTGACCTCACCGCGCTCCAGCTCCTGCTCGGGCAGCCGGATTTCCACGCCCCCGTAGCCGGCGTCCTGGTAGGCCGCCTGCAAGGTCTCGAGCGCACGCTGCACGTCGCCAAAGTCCTTGTCCTTGCCTCTGAAGGGGGCCAGCACCTGGTCGAGCTTTTCCTTCGTCAACAGCGTATTGCCCTCGATCAGGTAGCGTTGAATCTCGAACTTGGGCGATGTCGGGACCGGACCCGCTTCAGCGGTAGGAGCGAGGGGAGCCGGCACAGGCTCGGGCGTTGCAGGAGCTGGCGCTTGGGCCAGCCGGACAAGTGGCGCAGAATTCGACTTGTCGCTCTTGGCGAATGGCGACGGAGTCAGGTCAAGGGCCGAGTGCGAAATGTCATGCGACAGGCGGAGAACGGGCGGGTTGAGTTCGATACGTGATGCAGACTCGCCGCCATCGAGCTGCGCGTGCGGCGCCGGGATCGAGCGGGGTGCCGGGTAGGAAAGCTCGTAAGCCGGACGAAGCACCATTCCGGAGTCGGCGAAGCACGGTAGGGTCGCGATAATCAGCCCCCCCGCGACCCATCCGAAGCGCACCCTCATCGGACAGCTCCCATCCTGCCTTTATTGTTAGGGCCGCCACGCGGGACGCGCGAACAAACCCGATTTTGTATTTTATAGCAAGGACTTGAAACGAAGCAGTTCGCGTGGTGCCGTAGCTCGACACTGTTGCGCTATCGCTGCTAAAGTGTTGCTTTTTTACAAATAATCCCCATCTATTTGCAGTGTCCATGGCCTCTACACTTAAACACTCCCGGCTCCTGATTCTGGGATCCGGCCCCGCCGGCTATACGGCCGCCGTATACGCCGCCCGCGCAAATCTGAATCCCGTACTCGTTACCGGCCTGGCGCAGGGCGGCCAGCTGATGACCACCACCGACGTCGACAACTGGCCCGCCGATGCGACGGGTGTCCAGGGCCCGGAGCTGATGGAGCGCTTCCTCAAGCATGCGGAGCGTTTCGGTACCGAAATCGTCTTTGACCACATCAACACGGTGAACCTCAAGGTCCGCCCCACGGCATTGACTGGAGACCGCGGGACCTACACCACGGATGCCCTGATCATCGCGACCGGTGCGTCCGCGATGTACCTGGGTTTGCCGTCGGAAGAGAAATTCATGGGGCGCGGCGTCTCGGGATGCGCGACCTGCGACGGTTTTTTCTATAAAGGGCAGGAAGTCGCCGTGGTTGGCGGCGGCAACACGGCGATCGAGGAAGCGATATATCTGACCAACATCGCAAGCCACGTCACGGTGGTGCACCGCCGCGACAAGTTCCGCGCGGAAGCCATCCTGGTCGACAAGCTCAAGGAGAAGGTCACGGCGGGCAAGGCCGACATCCTGTGGGACCACGTGCTCGATGAGGTCGTGGGCGACAATACCGGCGTCACCGGCATGCGCGTGAAGAACGTAAAGACCAGCGCGATCGCGGAAAAGCCATTGAAGGGCGTCTTCATCGCGATCGGACATCGCCCGAACACCGGGATTTTCAACGGGCAACTCGACATGGCGAACGGCTATATCATCACCAAGGGAGGGCTGGAGGGAAATGCCACGGCCACCAGCGTGCCCGGAGTGTTCGCAGCGGGCGACGTGCAGGACCACGTCTATCGCCAGGCAGTCACCAGCGCCGGCAGCGGTTGCATGGCCGCGCTCGATGCGCAAAAGTACCTGGAAAGCCGCGGCCTGATCTGAACACGGCGGCTCGCCACCTGCCGCTTTCAGCCGCGTGACCCGCGATGAAGAAAAACCGCAAGCCCGCCGTGCACCCCGACGAGGCCAGCCTTTTCCGCGCCTCGATGTCGGATGTGACCCCGCTGCCGCATCCGAAACGGGTCGAGCACAAGCGCCCCCTGCCCCGCCCGATACCGGCTCAGCGTTTGCGCGATGACCGGGAAACGCTGAAGGACAGCCTCAGCGATCACCTCCCCTGGGACGCCGGCATGGAAACCGGCGAGGAGCTTTCCTTCGCACGCAACGGGATCGGCGCGCCAACGCTCAGGAAGCTTCGCCGCGGCCATTGGGTCATCCAGGATGAGTTGGACCTGCATGGGCTGACCACCGCCGAGGCACGCGGACTGCTGGTGGAATTCCTGAATTACTGCGCGCGCCGCGGGCTGCGGTGCGTCCGCATCATTCACGGCAAGGGACTGCGCTCGAAAAATCGCGAGCCGGTGCTGAAACGCAAGGTGGCGGTCTGGCTGATGCAGCGCGAGGAAATCCTGGCGTTTTGCCAGGCGCCGCGCGCCGACGGCGGGAGTGGCGCGGTGGTGGTACTGCTTAAGGGTGTTAGATAGCCGCTTCGTCGGTCTCGCCGGTGCGGATACGCAGCACCTGACCGACATCGGTGACGAAGATCTTGCCGTCGCCGATCTTGCCGGTGCGCGCCGCCTTGACGATGGCATCGATCGCGCCATCGAGCAGCTTGTCCGGGACCACGACCTCGACCTTCACCTTCGGCAGGAAATCCACCACGTACTCCGCTCCGCGGTAGAGCTCGGTGTGGCCTTTTTGCCGGCCGAACCCCTTCACTTCCGTCACGGTCAGGCCGCTCACGCCGATCTCGGACAGCGCCTCGCGCACCTCGTCGAGCTTGAATGGCTTGAAAATCGCTTCGATTTTTTTCATGAGGCCCCTCCCGCCACCCCTATCCGCCCTTAGGATAACACAGGCGGCTAGTCGAACTGGTGGCGGAATTTATTGGTAATCGGGAAGCGCCAGTCCTTGCCGAAACCCCGCGGCGTAATGCGGATTCCAATGGGGGCCTGGCGCCTCTTGTACTCGCTCAGGCGGACCATCCGGACCAGCCGCTCGACATCGTTGCGGCTGTGGCCCTGGGCAATGATTTCCTTCGGGCTGAGATCGTTCTCGACGTACGCCTCCATGATGGCATCGAGCACCGGATACGGCGGCAGGCTGTCCTGGTCGGTCTGGTTCGGGCGCAACTCGGCCGACGGCGCGCGCTCGATCACGCGCTGCGGGATCACCGGGGAAACGCTGTTCCGGTAGTTCGCGAGCCGGTAAACCATCATCTTGGTGACGTCCTTGAGCACGCCGAAGCCCCCCGCCATGTCGCCGTAAAGCGTCGCGTACCCCGTGCCCATCTCGCTCTTGTTGCCGGTGGTCAGCACGATCGCCCCGGTCTTGTTCGACAACGCCATCAGGAGCGTGCCGCGAATGCGCGACTGGATGTTCTCTTCCGTCGCATCCTCGGGCAGTCCCCTGAACTCCGCGGAGAGCGCCTTCAGAAACGCGTCGAACATCGGCTTGATCGCGATCTCGGTGCAGCGCACCTTGAGTGCCCGGGCCTCGGCGCGGGCGTCTTCCACGCTCATGCCGGCGGTGTATTGCGACGGCATCATCACGGCCCGCACGCGCTCGGGTCCCAGGGCATCCACCGCCACGGCCAGCGTAAGCGCGGAATCGATGCCGCCGGACAGCCCGAGCAGCGCCCCCGGAAACCCGTTCTTGTTGATGTAGTCGCGCACGCCAAGCTGCAGCGCGCGATACACCTCCGCTTCGAGTGCGAGCGGCGCGGCGATTTCCGCGGGCTGCGGCTCGCCGTCGGTAAACGTGACCAGCCCCATCGCCTCGTCGAACATCGGGAGCTGGTGCATGACCGCGCCGTCGCGGCTCATCACGAACGAGCCGCCGTCGAACACCAGTTCGTCCTGGCCGCCGACCATGTTGACGTACACCAGCGCCAATCCGGTTTCGGCCACCCGCTCGCGCATGACGTCCTGGCGCACGCGCTGCTTGCCCAGATGATAGGGCGAGGCGTTGAGCACCAGCAGCACCGTGGCGCCAGCCTCGCGCGCAGCCCGCGGCGCCTCGGCGTTCCACGAATCCGCGCAGATGTTGATGCCGAGGCGGGCGCCGGTGTCCGCGCCCCGAGTCCGTGCCGTGGCCGGCCCCTGCGCCCCCCACGCGTCCTCGCAGATATTGACTCCGAACTTGACGCCGTTCACGCCGCACACGCACGGTGCGCCGCCCGGCTCGAAATAGCGCGCCTCGTCAAATACGGTGTAATTCGGCAGCCTCTGCTTGTCGTAGGTGCCGACAATCCTGCCGTTCTGGATGATCGAGGCCGAGTTGTAGCGCTTGCCATCGGCTACCCGGGGGTGGCCGACGATCAGGGTGATGTCCCGGGCTCGCGCGGCAAGGTCGCCGAGCGCCTGATCGCAGGCCGCCAGGAAATCCTCGCGCAGCAGCAGATCCTCGGGCGGGTACCCGCAAAGCGCGAGTTCGGGCGTCACCATCAGGTCGGCGCCGGCGCGGCGCGCGCGCGCGGCAAACTCGGTGATGCGCGCAACGTTGCCGCTCAGGTCGCCGACGGTCGCGTTGATCTGCGCAATCGCAATTTTCATGTCGCTAATATATCATCGTGACTCCCCCGGCGCAGGCTGGAAAACACGCGCGAATGCCGAGAGAAGCGACACCAAGGTGGCGATAGAAGTCGTCGATACGCTCGCCGGAGTACCCGCCGGCAAATGGAACCGCCTCGCGGGTGAGGATCCCTTCCTGAGCCACGAGTTCCTGTCGGCGCTGCACGAGACCGGCTGCGCGAGCAGCGCGAACGGCTGGACGCCGCAGTACCTGCTGCTGAAACGAAATGGGGCGCTTGCGGGTGCCATGCCGCTCTACCTCAAGGACCACTCCTACGGCGAGTACGTCTTCGACTGGGCGTGGGCGGACGCGTATTACCGTCATGGCGTCGCTTACTATCCGAAACTGCTCTGCGCGGTTCCGTTCACCCCGGTGACCGGTTCGCGCCTTCTCGCCGCGGCGGACGACGATCGCGATACGTTGATCGCGGCAGCGCTCGACCTCGCTCGCAGCCTCCGGGTCTCATCCCTGCACTGCCTGTTTCCCACTCGAGCCGAGGCTGAGCGCATGTGCGCTCACGGCATGATGCCGCGAACCACCATTCAGTTTCACTGGTCGAATCGCGGCTATGGAAACTTCGATGAATTTCTTGCCGGCTTCAGCCACGACAAGCGCAAGAAGGTGAAGCAGGAGCGCCGGAAGGTGAGTGATGCCGGCATTCAATTCAAATGGCTGGAGGGCGCCGAGATCCAGGAGCGTGACTGGGCCTTCTTCAACCGCTGCTACCGGAAAACCTATCGCGACCACCGCTCGAGCCCGTACCTCAATCTCGAATTTTTCTGCCGCATCGGCAAGGCACTGGCACGCAGCATCGTCATGATCATCGCGGAGCGCAGCGGCGTGCCCGTCGCCTCTTCGCTCAATATCCGCGACTCGCAGAGGATGTGCGGGCGTTATTGGGGAGCGCTCGAATTCCATCCCGGCCTGCATTTCGAAACCTGTTATTACCAGGGTATCGAATATTGCATCGCGCGAGGTATCGCGGCATTCGAGGGCGGATCCCGGGGCGAGCACAAGCTGGCGCGGGGATTGGTGCCGGTCGAGACCTATTCCGCGCACTGGCTGGCGCACCCTGAATTCGCCGCCGCCATCGGGCAGTTCCTGACGCGGGAATCGCACGGCGTCGGGCATTACGTGGACGAATTGAACGAGCGCAGCCCGTTCAAGGGAACGCAAGAACACGCGCGCCAGGCGGGGATCGCCTCGAAGTCCAACTGAAAATCAGTTGCGGCGCTCGTCGAGTCAGTCGTGATTGCAATGCTATCGCGACGCGGAGATGTTACCGTATTGTCATGGCCCGAAGGCACCCGCTCCATCATGAAGTTCTGCAGTGACTGCGGCGCGCCGGTTCGGCTGCGCGTGCCGCCCGGGGACACACTTCCGCGCCACGTCTGCGACCACTGCGGGGTCATCCACTACCAGAATCCGCGCATGGTCGTGGGCTGCATTCCCGAGTGGGAGGACCGGATCCTGCTGTGCCGGCGTGGCATCGAGCCGCGCCACGGCATGTGGACTGTTCCGGCAGGTTATATGGAAAACGGGGAAACCACTTTCCAGGGCGCCATCCGCGAAACGCTGGAGGAAGCCACCGCCCGTGTCGAGATCGGCCCGCTCTACGCGCTCTACAACATCCCGCACATCAACCAGGTCTACATCCTGTTCCGGGCGCGGCTGCTCGACGCCGACGTGCGCCCCGGAGCGGAAACGCTTGAAGTCGGGCTGTTCGCGGAAGGCGAGATTCCGTGGGACCGGATCGCTTTCGCCAGCGTGCGCAACACCCTGTCGCACTATTATAATGACCGCCGCAACGGCGAATTCAGGTTCCACATGGGAACCATCGAACAACCGAAAACGACGTGATCTATGCTGACCGTCCGCCGCTCTGAAGCTCCACTCGGTGCCGAAATCCTCGGCGTCGACCTGTCCCGGAATCCCGATGAAGCGGTGTTTCGCGAGATCGTCGACCTGTTTCACGAGCACGAGGTGATCTTCTTCCGGAATCAGCAGCTCACGCCGGACCAGCATGTCGCCTTCAGCAAGCGCTTCGGAGAGCTGGAGCACCACGTGAGGAAGGACTGTTGCAGGCCGGGCTATCCCGAGCTCTTCGTGGTGTCGAATGTCCTGGAAAACGGCAGGCCGATCGGCACCCGCGATGCCGGGTTGTTCTGGCACTCGGACCTCTGCTACATGAGCGAGCCCAGCCGCTGCTCGGTGTTTTACGCGCGAGAAGTGCCGCACGACGACCAGGGGCGGCCGCTCGGCGACACGATGTTCGCGAGCGCTACAGCCGCCTATGCCGCGTTGCCGGACGCGACGAAACTGCGGCTCGCGGGGCGGAACGCGGTTCAGTCGTACGCCAAGGGCTACTACCGGGACCGCCAGAGCGGCCCCCGGCCCCCGCTCACCGACGAACAACAACGGCGCACGCCCGACATCGAGCACCCGGTGGTCAGAACTCACCCTGCTACGGGCAGGAAATGCCTGTTCGCGAACGAAGGCTATACCTCGCGCATCGCCGGCCTCGATGCGGCAGAGAGCGACGCCCTGCTCGCGCAGCTGTTCGCGCACGTTACGCGACCGGAGTTCGTGTACCGCCATCAGTGGCGCGTCGGCGACCTCCTGATCTGGGACAACTGCTCGACGCAGCACCGGGCGGTGATGGACTACGAGTTGCCCCGGCGCCGGTTGATGGAACGCGCCACCCTGCGCGGCACGGTCCCGTTCTAAGCGCCGGCCGGCCATCCGCCGGATAAGCCTTGTCCAGCAATGGCTTTCGAGGCCCGGTCGGACAGACCACGAGTCGCCTTACGCTGCCCCGCACCATTCAGTAACCTTCTCATAAGAAACCCTTTTCAAAACGGTCACTTAGGCGTAATATTTGCGCCACCTGCCGGGTGCTCCGCGCTGTCATCGCCGCAGGCTGCAAAGTCGTTGAAGCAGTAAGAGAACGGTAACAAAGGAGCTGGATGAAACCGACCGACATCGGTGCGCCTGACTACTTTCACAAGGTAGTGGATTGTCAGTGGGCTTGTCCGGCCCACACCCCCGTCCCCGAATACATCCGGTTGATCGCCGCAGGCCGCTACGGCGATGCCTACATGGTCAACTGGCATTCCAACGTCTTTCCCGGCATCCTCGGCCGGACCTGCGATCGCCCGTGCGAGCCGGCGTGCCGCCGCGGGCGCGTCGAGGAGCGCAACGCCGAGAAGCCCGAGCCCGTGGCGATCTGCCGTTTGAAGCGCGTGGCAGCGGACAACAAGGAAGACATCCGCGACCGGCTCCCGAAACCCCCGAAGCAGAAAAACGGCAAGCGCATCGCCTGCATCGGAGCGGGGCCCGCCTCACTCACCGTCGCGCGCGACCTCGTCCCGCTCGGCTATCACGTCACCGTCTACGACCAGGATCCTCGGGCGGGCGGCATGATCTGGTCGCAGATCCCGCGCTTTCGCCTGCCGATGGAAGTCATCGACGAGGAAGTGGGCTATATCCTGGACCTGGGTGTCGAATTCAGGGCTGGCGTCAGGATCGACAGCCTGAAGAAGCTCATGGCCGAGGGCTACGACGCGATTTTCGTCGGCAGCGGCGCGCCGCGCGGCCGCGATCTCGACATCCCCGGCCGGAAAGAGGCCGCCGCCCGCATCCACATCGGCATCGACTGGCTGTCGAACGTGTCCTTCGAGCACATCAATAAGATCGGCAAGCGCGTGATCGTGCTGGGGGGCGGCAACACCGCGATGGACTGCTGCCGCACGAGCCGGCGCCTCGGCGGCGAAGACGTGAAGGTCATCGTGCGCTCCGGCTACGAAGCAATGAAAGCGTCGCCGTGGGAGAAAGAAGACGCCGTGCACGAGGGCATCCCCATCCTGAACTACCTCGTGCCCAAGGCCTTCACGCACGAGAATGGCAAGCTCACCGGCATAACGTTCGAGAAGGTGAAGGCCGTCTACGACGGGGAGGGGGAAAAGCGGGGCCGCCGCCTGGTGCCGACGGGCGAGGCCGACCAGCATTTCGAGTGCGATGACGTGCTGGTCGCGGTCGGCCAGGAGAACGCCTTTCCCTGGATCGAGCGAGACGTTGGACTACAGTTCGACCGCTCGGGCATGCCGGTGGTGGACAAGGTCACCATGCAGTCCACCCTTCCCCACGTGCTGTTCGGGGGCGACTCGGCATTCGGACCGAAGAACATCATCTGGGCGGTCGCCCACGGGCACGATGCGGCCATATCGATCGACAAGCTGTGCCAGGGCGAGGACGTGCGGGAGCGCCCGTCGCCGCTCGTCAACCTCATGTCGCAGAAGATGGGCATCCACGAGTGGAGCTACGACAACGACATCTCGCTCGCGCAGCGCTACAAGGTCCCCTGGCGCGACAAGAAGGTGACGCTGCGGGATATCAAGGTCGAGGTCGAGATGGGCTTCGACCCGAAGACCGGCTTTGCGGAGGCGCAGCGCTGCCTCAACTGCGACGTGCAGACGGTGTTCACCAGCAAGCTGTGCATCGAGTGCGACGCCTGCGTGGACATCTGCCCCATGGACTGCATCACGTTCGCGGGCGACGGCGACGAGGCCGACCTGCGCGCGCGGTTGAACGCGCCGGCCCGGAACCTGTCCCAGGATCTCTATGTTTCCGACGCTCTCAAGACCGGGCGCATCATGGCAAAGGACGAAGACGTCTGCCTGCATTGCGGGCTGTGCGCCGAGCGCTGCCCGACCGGCGCCTGGGACATGCAAAAATTCCTGCTCGACATGACCCACGCCGGCCCGGGATGCCGCAGCCCGAAACGCAAGGCGGCCTGACGAAACGACCGTGATGAAGAGAATAGAAGCCACCAACGATTTCGTCGTCAAGTTCGCCAACGTCAACGGCTCGGGCTCGGCTTCGGCGAACGAGCTGTTCGCCCGCTCGATCCTGCGGATGGGCGTGCCGGTGTCCCCGCGCAACATCTTCCCGTCGAACATTCAGGGCCTGCCGACCTGGTACGAGGTGCGGGTCAACGAGACCGGTTACCAGGGGCGGCGCGGCGGCGTGGACCTCGTGGTCGCGATGAACCCGCAAACCTGGACGCAGGACGTGAAGGAAATCGACCCCGGCGGCTACCTCTTCTACGACAATTCCAAGCCGCTGCCGAAATCGAAGTTCCGCGACGACGTCAATGCGATCGGCATGCCGCTCACCGAGATCTGCAACGCGACCTACACTGATCCCCGCCAGCGCCAGCTGTTCAAGAACATCATCTACGTCGGCGCCCTGTCAGCGCTGATGGAGATCGACCCGAACGAGATCGAGCGCCTGTTCTCGGAGCAATACAAGGGCAAGGAAGCCCTGCTCCAGTCGAACATCAAGGCGCTGCGGCTCGGCCGCGACTACGCGCGCGAGCATCTCGCCTGCCCGATCGGGCTGCGCGTGAAGCGCGCCAACAGTGTCGGCAACAAGATATTCGTGGACGGCAACAGCGCAACCGCTCTCGGCGCGGTCTACGGCGGGGCGACCGTGTGCGCGTGGTACCCGATCACGCCGTCGTCCTCGCTGGCGGAGGCCTTCATCGGGCACTGCCGGAAGTACCGCGTGGATCCGGCCACGGGCAAGCACCGCTACGCCATCATCCAGGGTGAGGACGAGCTGGCGTCGATCGGCATCGCAATCGGCGCGGGGTGGAACGGCGCGCGCTCGTTCACCGCGACGTCCGGCCCGGGCATCTCGCTCATGCAGGAATTCATCGGGCTCGCCTATTTCGCCGAGATCCCGGTCGTCATCGTCGACGTGCAGCGCGGCGGCCCCTCCACCGGCATGCCGACGCGCACGCAGCAGTCGGACCTGATCTCCTGCGCCTACGCATCGCACGGCGACACCCGGCACGTGATGCTGTTCCCCGAGGACCCGACCGAATGCTTCGAGTTCGCGGCGCAGGCGTTCGACCTCGCCGAGCGCCTGCAGACGCCGGTGTTCGTGATGACCGACCTCGACATCGGCATGAACACGCGGCTGGCGGATCCGTTCCAGTGGGACGACACGCGCGCCTACGACCGCGGCAAGGTCATGACCTATGCGGACCTCGAGGCCGGCCGGGAATTCGGCCGTTACCTCGACGTGGACGGCGACGGCATCCCGTTCCGCACCTACCCCGGCACGCACCCGGCGCGCGGAGCCTACTTCACGCGCGGCACCACCAAGGACCGTTACGCGCGCTACAGCGAGGCCGGTCCCGATTACGTGGACAACATGCAGCGCCTGCAGCGCAAGTTCGACACCGCGAAGACCCTCGTTCCCAAGCCGCTGCTGCGGCCCGCCGACAAGCCGGCGCGCTTCGGCGCCATCTTTTACGGCTCGACCAGCCCCGCGATGCAGGAGGCGCTCGACGTGCTGTCCGCGCGCGGGATACACGTGAACGCGCTGCGCGTGCGCGGCTTCCCGTTCCAGGACGAGATCGCCGATTTCGTCGCCGCGCATCCCTGGATCTTCGTCGTCGAGCAGAACCGGGACGCGCAATTGAAGACCCTGCTCGTCAACGAGGCGAAGGTGAACCCGTCGCGGCTGCTGTCGGTACTGCATTACGACGGCACGCCGATCACCGCGCGCTTCATCGTGGACCAGATATCCCAGCATGCCGCGGCCCGCACCGTGGTGCCGCTGAAAAGAGTGGTGTCATGACCTATCTCGCGAAACCGAAGCTGCATCACCCGACCCTCGCGAAGAACGCGGTCGGCTATACCCGCCGCGATTACGAGGGGGCGATATCGACATTGTGCGCGGGCTGCGGCCATGACTCGATCTCCGCGGCGATCGTGCAGGCGTGCTGGGAGCTCGACATCGAGCCGCACCGCGTCGCCAAGCTCTCCGGCATCGGCTGCTCCTCCAAGACCCCGACCTACTTCCTGGGCAACTCGCACGGCTTCAACAGCGTGCACGGGCGCATGCCGTCGGTGCTGACCGGCGCCAACCTCGCCAACCGCGAGCTCATCTACCTGGGCGTATCGGGCGACGGCGATTCGGCCTCGATCGGGATCGGCCAGTTCGCCCACAGCGTGCGGCGCGGCGTGAACATGGTCTACATCGTCGAGAACAACGGCGTCTACGGCCTCACCAAGGGACAGTTCTCCGCCACCGCCGACAAGGGGTCGAAGTCGAAGCGCGGCGTCGCCAACACCGATGAGCCGCTCGATATGATCGGCATGGCGCTGCTGCTCGGCGCCACCTATGTCGCGCGCAGCTTCTCCGGCGACAAGAAGCAGCTGGTGCCGCTCATCAGTGCCGCCATCCAGCACCGTGGCGCCGCCTTCATCGACGTGGTCTCCCCCTGCGTGGCCTTCAACAACCATCCGGGCTCGACCAAGAGCTACGATTACGTGCGCGAGCACAACGAGGCGGTCAACCGGCTCGATTTCATCGAAGGCCGGGACGAGATCACCGCCGAATACGCGCCGGGGCAGGTGGTTGAAGTGGCGCAGCACGACGGCGCGCTGCTGAGGCTGCGCAAGCTCGCGCCGGACTATGATCCGACCGACCGCATAAAGGTGATGAAATACCTTCAGGAGCGCGCGGCGGCCGGCGAAGTGGTGACCGGGCTGCTGTACCTGGATCCGGCGTCGTCCGACCTCCACGAGCACCTCAACACCGTGGAGGCTCCCCTCAACCAGCTCGCCGAACGGGAATTATGCCCGGGCAGCGTGATGCTGGATCGCATCAACGCCGCGCTGCGCTGACGGCTGACGGCTGACGGCTAGGGTTTGAGCCTGATCGCCAGGCCGTAGCAGAAATACCCTGAAGACCAACCGCCGCTGTCGTTCAGGCAGTGCAGGTTGACGACGCCGTCGGCGCCGAGGCTGGCCGCTTCCGTGGTGAGCGCCGTGATCGCCATGCCGGCGTCGTTATGGACGGGAACCCCGAACGCCGAACGCCAGCTGCCGGTCCACAACCGCTTGAGCACCGTGTAGCGGGCAAGCGTCAGCTCGCCGGCGTCGAACACCCGGATGGGCGCCGCTTCGCCGGCCAGCGCCGGCGCTGGAAACGCGGAGGCGAGGCACAGTAGCGCTGCGCAAGTCGTGCGGGCAATCCGGCTCATTGGGCTTCCTCCCCTCGGGGTGCTGTTCCGGTGCAACCATTATAGGCAAGGCGTCCTGCTGCGTTCGCGTTTTCGTCGTAAGCCATTGAGAGAATTACCAATCTCGGTTATAGTGTCTCGAACAATACGAGACTCGAGCCCATGTCCACCGCCGCGAAAGCAACCGAGCGCCAGAAGGACCGCCGGCTCGAGTTGTCGCAGGTGCTCGCCGACCTGGTGGCCGACGGGTTGGTACCCAAGGAAATCGCGGACGAGCTTTCCAAGAACCGCCGCTTCGCGCGCAGCGAAGTGCATCCGCTGGTGGTGATCGCCGACCAGAAATGGAAGGACCCGCGCCAGCCGCGCAAGGTCCTGCACCTCGAGGCGCTCACCCAGTGGCTGGCGGAGAAGGTCGGGCTGCCGTACTTCCACATCGATCCGTTCAAGATCGATTTCGCCGCGGTGACCAAGACGATGTCGAGCGCCTATGCCGAGCGCTTTCACATCCTCCCGGTCGCCATCACCACGCGCGAGGTCACCATCGCCACCAGCGAGCCGTTCGTGCGCGACTGGGAGGAGCAGATCAAGCAGGTGCTGCGGCTCGATATCAAGCGCGTCCTCGCCAACCCCGTCGAGCTGCAGAGCTACCTGGTCGAGTTCTACAACCTGGCGCAATCGGTCAAGGGCGCGACCGCGAAAGACAAGGGCGCGATCAGCGACATCGCCAATTTCGAGCAGCTGGTGCAGCTCGGCCGCAGCGGCAAGCTCGACGCCAACGACCAGCACATCGTCCACATCTGCGACTGGCTGTTCAACTACGCGTTCGAGGAGCGCGCGAGCGACATCCACCTCGAGCCGCGGCGCGACATCAGCAACGTGCGTTTCCGCATCGACGGCGTGCTGCACCAGGTCTACCAGATCCCGACGCCGGTGATGGGAGCGATGACCAGCCGCATCAAGGTGCTGGGGCGCATGGACGTCGTGGAGAAGCGGCGGCCGCAGGACGGGCGGCTGAAGACCGTCTCGCCGGACGGCCAGGAGGTGGAATTGCGGCTCTCCACCATGCCGACCGCGTTCGGCGAGAAGCTGGTGATGCGGATCTTCAATCCGGAAAACCTGGTGAAGGACTACAAGGAGCTCGGGTTTCCGGAGGAGGACGAGCGCAAGTGGATCCAGATGTCGAACCAGCCGCACGGCATCCTGCTGGTGACCGGCCCCACCGGCTCGGGCAAGACCACCACCCTCTATTCGACGCTCAAGCAGCTTGCCACGCCCGAAGTAAACGTCTGCACGGTGGAGGACCCGATCGAGATGATCGAGCCCGCCTTCAACCAGATGCAGGTGCAGCAGTCGATCGGCGTGGACTTTGCGAGCGGCATCCGCACGCTCATGCGCCAGGACCCGGACATCATCATGGTCGGCGAGATCCGCGACCTCGAGACCGCCGAAATGGCGATCCAGGCGGCGCTTACCGGCCACCTCGTGCTCTCCACCCTGCACACCAACGATTCGCCCTCGGCGATCACCCGCATGCTCGATATCGGCGTGCCGTCCTACCTGCTGCAGTCCACCATCCTCGGCGTCATGGCGCAGCGGCTGCTGCGAACGCTCTGCCCCCACTGCAAGGAGCAGCGCGACCTCGAGGACTCGGCGTGGGAACAGCTGGTGGCGCCGTGGAAAGCACCCAAGCCCAAGGGCACGACCTACGTCACCAAGGGCTGCCTCGAATGCCGCATGACGGGCTACATGGGGCGGGTCGGCATCTACGAGACGATGGTGTTGACGAACGAGCTCAAGCGGGCGATCACGCAGGAAACCGACCTGGTCGCGCTGCAGGAGAAGGCCTACAAGGAAGGCATGAAGCCGCTGCGGATCAGCGGCGCGCTGAAGGTCGCCGCCGGGCTCACCAGCGTGGACGAGGTGCTACAGACCGCCCCGCCGCCGACCGGCGACCGGCGGCAGCAGCCGCGCTGAGAGGCGTGACTCGTGACTGGTGACTGGTGACCGGTCGCGAAATTCAGCAAGAAACGGGTGGAAACCGCCGCCCGCCCGCCTTAAGCTTGCGGCCATGGAAAACCTGGTCGCCGCCCCCAACGAGCAATCCGATACCGCGTCGGCAGCCCGGGATTACGAGCGCATCGCGCGCGCCATCGAATTCCTGGGACGGAATGCCGCGGACCAGCCCGATCTTACGGAGGTGGCCCGGCGGATCCACCTGAGCGAGCATCACTTCCAGCGGCTGTTCACGCGCTGGGCCGGCGTCAGCCCCAAGCGGTTCCTGCAGTACCTCACCGTGGAGCACGCCAAGGCGCGCCTTGCCGAGTCCCGCAGCGTTCTCGACCTCGCCGCCGGCGTGGGGCTTTCCGGTCCCGGGCGGCTGCACGACCTCTTCGTCACGCTCGAAGCGATGACGCCCGGCGAGTTCCGTGACGGCGGGCGCGGCCTCGCCATTCGCTATGGGCTGTGCGAATCGCCCTTCGGACGCTGCCTGATCGCGACCACGGCGCGCGGCATCTGCGCCCTGCGGTTTGCCGAGGACGAGAGCATGGAGCGGGCCGCGCTGCGCGCAGAATGGCCCCATGCCGCCCTCCAGCACGATCCCGTGAAGATGGCGGATCTGGCGCATCGTATCTTTGCGCCCCTGGGTCCACGCCCGGCGCGACCGCTTGCGCTGCTGGTCAAGGGCACCAACTTCCAGATCCAGGTCTGGCGCGCGCTCATCCGCGTGCCGTTCGGGTCCGTCGTAACCTATGGTGATGTCGCAAGCCGCACCGGCCATGACAAGGCGGCCCGGGCTACGGGACGCGCCATCGGCGCCAACCCGATCGCCTGGCTCATTCCCTGCCATCGCGTCATCCGGGAATCCGGCGCGTTGGGCGGCTACCGGTGGGGGCCGACGCGCAAGGCTGCGATTCTGGGCTGGGAGGCAGCGCACGGATTCGGGTGATGGGTGATCGGCTTGACCGAGCGCGGCTCGCAGTCCATTATTGCCATCGCACTGTTTTGGTGCGGTGCGCGCAAGGGAGGAGTCCATGATAAGAATCCACCGCTGTATCCCGGTCCTGCTGTTGTTGCTGGTCGCCGCGTCACTGTTCAACTCGCCAGAGGTCGCCGCGGCCGAGCCGCCTCCACCGCCGAAGCTGGATGCGGCAAACACCGCGTGGATGCTCACCTCGTCGGTGCTGGTGCTGTTCATGACCCTGCCGGGGCTCGCGCTGTTCTACGCCGGGCTGGTGCGCATGAAAAACGTGCTTTCCGTCCTCATGCAGTGCTTTGCCATCACCTGCATCGTGACGCTCGCGTGGGTGGCCGTCGGCTACAGCATCGCATTCGGGGACGCCGGGGCGCTCAACGCCTGGTACGGCGGCTTCGAGAAGTCTTTCCTGTCCGGGATCGAGGTCAAGACGGTCAAGGGCAGCATTCCGGAGACCGTGTTTGCGATGTTCCAGTTGACGTTCGCGATCATCACGCCGGCGCTGGTGCTCGGCGCCTACGCCGAGCGCGTGAAGTTCTCCGGCATGCTGCTGTTCAGCGTGCTCTGGCTGCTCGTCGTCTACTGCCCGATCGCGCACTGGGTGTGGGGCGACGGCTGGCTGGCGAAGAAAGGCATCATGGATTTCGCGGGCGGCACCGTCGTGCACCTGAACGCGGGCGTCGCGGCGCTCGTCTGCGCGCTCGTGCTCGGCAAGCGCCGGGGGTTTCCCGAAACGCCAATGCCCCCGCACAACATGACGATGACGGTAACCGGCGCGTGCATGCTGTGGGTGGGCTGGTTCGGGTTCAATGCCGGCAGCGCGCTCGCCGCCGACGGCGCCGCGGGCATGGCGATGATCGTCACGCACATCGGCGCGGCGACTGGCGCGTTCGCGTGGATGGTCTGCGAGTGGCTGCGCTACGGCAAGCCCTCGGCGCTCGGTGTCGTGACCGGCATGGTCGCGGGACTGGGCACGATCACGCCGGCTTCGGGCTTCGTCGGACCGCTCGGTGCGCTGGCTATCGGCGCCGCTGCCGGAATCTGCTGCTTCTTCGCCACCAGCTACATGAAACAGGCGCTGAAAGTCGACGACTCGCTCGACGTGTTCCCGGTCCACGGCGTCGGGGGCATCATCGGCACCATCCTTACGGGCGTGTTCGTGGCGTCCACTTTCGGCGGCAACGGCT
>Ga0156023_1082_pt2 | contig 18070 bp, 16 predicted proteins | sample RifCSPlowO2_02_FD_107677 | JGI IMG/M metagenome (GOLD analysis project Ga0156023, IMG submission 107677) | Betaproteobacteria bacterium RIFCSPLOWO2_02_FULL_67_26
GCGTTGTCTCGATTCAGTACCTGTACCGGGAGATCGGATCAGCCACCGGCCATTCCGCCACCCGGCCGCGGCTGACCGTCCGCTACTGTCCGAAGGCGGCCCTTGGTGGCTTCTCAGTTGTAGTGCTTGCGCTCGCCGCGCCGGACGCGCCGCGACGCCGGTCGGGCTTTCGCACGGCCATTTGCACGGGCCGGGCGGGCGCCGTCATCGACCGGGCCGGTGCCCGGTTCGCCGTTGGGAGCTTCGCCAGTCTGGCCAGACTGGCCAGACATGCGTATACTTGGCACATGAGCCACGGAGACCCACATGCGCCTTAACATACTTGAAGCGAAGAACCGGTTGTCCGAGCTGGTGCGCGCCGCATGTGCCGGCAAGGAAGTTGTGATCGCGAGGAATGGGCAGCCGATGGTGCGGCTCGTGCCCGTCGCGGCAGCCGCCGGACTCAAGGGTTTCGGTTCGTTGAAATCCGTTCGCGGCGATGTCGACAAGGCGTTCACGCCCGCCACCGAGCGCGAGATCGCGCGGCTCTTTCGCGGCCGCACGTGACGCTGCTGCTCGATACGCAGGTCGCGATCTGGTGGCTCGTCGGCAGCCGCCGGCTCGGCGGCCCGGCGCGAAAGCTGCTCGCCGGATCAGCCTGCGTATTCTCGGCGGCCAGCGTCTGGGAAGTCGCCATCAAGCACCGCCTCGGCAAGCTGTCCGTCGCGCCGGCGCTGTTTCGCGATCGCATGATCGCGGCCGGCGCCGAGTTGCTGATGGTGTCCGATACGCATGCCATCGAAACCGCCGCGTTGCCGCGCCACCACGACGACCCCTTCGACCGCATGCTGATCGCGCAGGCGCGCGTGGAAAAATTGCGGGCCATTTCCGCGGACAAGGCGTGGCGGGATTACGAACTCGATCTCGCGACCGTCTGAGCGCGCTAATCCGTCATTCGTAGTGCTTGCGCTGCGAGCGCCTTCTGCCCACCTGCTGCACGACGCCGCCGCGGATGGCGTAGGGCGGGGTGAGCTCGAAGCTGCCGTAATTCGGATTGAGGGGCTTGAGGAACCTGCGCTCGCCGTCGAAGACGAGCTGGCGGAAAAAGACATCGCCCGCGAACTCCACCACCACGTAGGAGCCGTCGCGCGGCGCGTAACCGGGATCGACGATGACGACGCAGCCATCGGCGAACTCGGGCTCCATGCTGTCGCCCAGCACGCGCAAGGCGTAGGGTTCGAGCGCGCTGCAACTGTCCCGAGCCATCTCTTCTCCTTTGCTGCGCGCGTGCCTAGGCCGGGTCCGAGGGCTTTTTCTTGTGAAAGCGGACCACTTTGTCCTTCCGCGCCGGCTCGTCGGTGAAATGCGGGCGCTTTTGCAGCGGCCTCCCGGCGGCCTCGGCGAGTTCGCGCTCGCGCGCGCTGATGAGCGCCAGGCACTCCCGCAGATCCTTGATGGTCCCGTCCGACAGAGGGTGGCGCATGCCGTGCGGCGTCGCGGTGTCCTTGATGACGTTGGCCAGCGTGAGTTTCACCGCCATGAGGATGCGCTGTTCCATGGAAAGCTCCGAATCGGTCATGGCGTGTTCAGGTATCGGGTTGCGGCATCGGCAGGCCCGCGAGCTTGCAGATCTCGTGGACAGGGTCGCTCGGGAACAGGCTGTAGATGTGCTTCTCGTAGGCCTTCCGGTCGCGGAAGTGCGGGCCGCGGTGCTTGCCCAGCTCCAATACCATCTTGCGCATGGTCGGGAGGCTTTGGGTCCCCTCGTAGTAGTCGCGGAAGTACCAGATCAGCTCCCAGTGGTCCACGTAGAGCTCGATCCCGTCGCGCTGCGCCAGGGCGCGCGCGAAGTCTTCGCTCCAGTCTTCGAGGTCGCGTAGAAACCCTTGCTCGTCCGTCTCGATCATCTTGCCGTTGACGTTGAACTGCATGCCCGGGCCCGCCTAGCCAGCGTACTAGAAGTATAGCGAGCCCCAATCGACTCCGCCGCCGTCGCGCGCGCAAGCTTGGTTTGAAAACAGCTTGACCATCGCTTATCATGCGCCCGTTCAGCGCATCGAGGAGCGCGACTCATGGGCATCGTCTACTACGAAGCCATCGACCGCATGGAGAAAAGCGGCGTCGATCCCGAGTACATCAACGGCTGGGCCGGCGGCTTCTTGCACAACCCCAGGCGCGAGGAGCAACGGGTCAACGAAGCCTACGAAGCCGGCTACGCGCACGGCCTGGAAAAGAACACCAGCGGCTTCCAGGCCTGGATCAGGAAGTAGCCGGGGGCGCGCCGGCGCCGTTCTCGGCAAGCGCGCGCCATTTTGCGGCCTCGTCGGCGTCACGCTCGACGCCCACGCCCTTCTCGTACATCATCGCCAGCGTTGACTGCGATCCTGCCAGGCCCTGATCGGCCGCCAGCCGGAACCATTTGGCGGCCTCGGCAGGGTCCGCCCGGGTGCATTCACCCTGGAAGTACATGAAGCCCAGGCCGTGCTGCGCGAGGGCATAGCCCTGTTCGGCAGCGGCACGCATCCATTTGACCGCGGCTGCGCAGTTTTTCACCATGCCCAGGCCCACCTGGGCCATGATCGCAACGCGGTATTGCGCCTGTGGATCGCCCTGTCCCGCCAGCGGTTCCAGCAGCTGCCTGGCCCTCGCGAACTCCTTGGCCTCGAAGGCGGCGATTCCGCTGGCCAGCTCCATATCCAGTCCCGACATGCCTCTCTCCGGGGAGTATTATCCCTCAATAAAGTGCATTGACCGGTTTCCATGGCCATCATCAGCACCCGCCCTTCGGTGGCGCTCGTCAAGACCCGCTGGCGCAAGAACGGCGCGCCGCGCACTCTCGCCGAACGCGCGGGCGTGATCGGCGCGAACGTCTGGAAGATCGCGCTCGAGATCTTCAAGCACATGGAAAAAGAGGAGTTCCGGTTCGGCTCGGACCGCCTGGTGACCGACGTGATGGCCGAGTTCATCGCTTTTCAGCTTCAGCTCGCCGATCGCGCGGTATACGGCAGGCTGAGCGACGCCGACCGCGCCACGCTCATTGGCGAGGCGGCCCGTCACCTGGCGGCGACCATGGAGAACAATCAGCGCGACCTGCTCGGGCCGGGCGAATACCGCAAGCCTTTCATCGACCTGCTCAACGCCCGCTTCGAGGAGTACGCCGGCTTCGAGTACCCCGGGGGGGAGCCGGGCTTTCCCTGCCTGCGCTTTTTCGCCGCCAAAGTGTCCGATGCCATGGCCGCGAGCGGCAACAAGTGGGTGGTCGAGCAGATCATGGACATCGAGGCGCCGGAAATGGTGCGCCTCATCAGGAAGCTGATCGATCAAACGGTGAATACGGCCCCTCTCTAGCGGACGGAACCCGCGCCGGCGCGCGCCGGAGCATCTTCGAGGAGGGCAGCCATGGCGGTTTCACGGGCGGCGGTGTCGAGCGCGAGCAGCTCACGGGTCGTCGCCAGCCAGCGCTCTTTTCCTCCGTGCACGACGTGCCATAGTCGGTCCAGGGCACCGCAGCGCAGAAAATGCTCGTACGCGCCCAGGGCCTGCGGATAAAGCTGGCGGCGCGGGGCATCGAAGGTGGCGAAATAGAAATGCAGCGCCGGCAGGTTGGCGCGCTGCATCAGCGCTGGGAGTGTAGAGAGGCAGTCGGCGAGAAGATCGCGCACCGCGCGCGCGATCGGCTCGCTCCGGGTGCGCGCGACCGATGCCATCATTTCGCGCCACCGGTCGCCCAGCAGTTCACCGGCCATCGCCTCGCCGACCTCGTGCAGAATCATGGTTTCCGCCTCGTTGTCGGCCATGCGCGCGAGCGCCGCTTCGGTGTCGGCGATGAAATCGTAGCCCGCCAGCGCGCGCGCCATGGCGTTGTCCTGCTTGCGCCACTGCCATTCCTCTATTCTCTCCCACAGGTAGCGGCGCACCGACTCCAGGCGAAGGAAGATGGTGCGCCCCTGCAGCATCGCCGGCGGCGCGGCCAGCTCGCGCGCGTATTCGCAGGACGAGACCACGATCGTGAAGCCGGACCGCTCCTCGACGCGCAGCAACCGGCCCAGGAAGAATATCGGCTTCTGGAAGCGCCCGTAGCCGGCGCTGTACACGTAGCCCTGCGGCAACAGCTCGCGGTTCGCGGCGGCGGCGTCGAATGGATCCAGCTTGCCGCGCCCCAGCGGCAGTTGTGCGAAATCCTCCATCTCGATTCCCTGCCATTGCTGTTCGCGCCCTTTCAGCCAGTCGCCCAGCTCGTCCTTGGGCAGGCTGCGCGCAAACGGCAATTCGTTCTCCCAACGATAGTATTCGCGCATCTTGAGCAGGAAGGTGCAAAGCCCGTATTCGCCGGCGTGGCGGGCGTCGGAGATGTCGCAGTTGCGCTGCACCACGTTCTCGAGCTGGGGAAAATTGCGCATCGCGGCACCGGAAAGATATACTTAGTCTAGCATTGCTCCTTTCCCCCGCCGAAATGGCCCGAGCAACATATCCCAAGCCGCACATCACGCTGGACATGAAAGGCGCGGCCTGCCCGGGGCCGATGCTGGGCGCAAGGCGGGTGCTCGACGAGATGCTCGCCGGCGAAGTGATGCTTCTGGTGTCCGATTGCCCGGGAACGAAGGACGACCTGCTCTCGTGGCCCAGCTATGCCGACGTCGAGATCCTCAAGATGAGGAGAATGGCGCAAGGCGGGACCGGGTACTACATCCGCAAGGGCAAGGACCGGCGTGTATCTCCCCACGCCGTGCTCGACATGCGAGGCGCCACCTGCCCCGGACCCGTCGTGGAGGCGAAGAAGCTTCTCAATGGCATGCGCAAGGGCGAAGTGCTGCAGCTCGTGAGCGACTGTCCGGGCATCAGGGCGGACGTGCGCAGCTGGGTGAAGGCGACCGGCCTGGAGCTGGCCGATACCCGGGAAAATGCGCCTGGCCAATACCAGTTCTATATCCGCAAGCGCTGATGCAAGCGTCGCCGTCCCGTGGAGGGTAGACCATAATGAGCCTGATGGACGCGATCACCGGCGCCGAAAGTGGCGCCGACAAGGACCCCCGTTTCCCTCATGCACCGGAGGGCTGGACGCCAGCGGCCGCGTTGAAGGCGGCGCGCACGGAAGGCCTGGAGCTCGGCGAGGACCGGTGGGCAGCGCTGCGCGCGCTGCAAGAGTACTTCGCCAGGCACGACGCAACCGCCGTCAACCTGCGCGAGTTGCACGACGCGCTCGATGAAAAATTCCATCGCCAGGGCGGCATCAAGCACCTGTATCGGCTGTTCCCCGGCGGGCCGGTGGCGCAGGGCTGCCGGATCGCGGGGCTCAAGGCGCCGGCGGGCGCAATCGACAGGAGTTTCGGCAGCGTCGCCTAGGGATCGGCCGCAATGACGCGGACGAAATCCGCCGGCCCGGGCGGCGGCGGCCTAGCGCTTCTTCATGAAAAAAATAAACTCCTTGTCGGACGTCTCGGACGACAACAGCGGGTTCCCGGTCTGCTTGGCGAACGCCGCAAAGTCCTTGACCGACCCGGGGTCGGTCGCGAGGACCTTCAGCACCTGCCCCGAGGCCATGTCCGTGAGCGCCTTCTTGGTGCGCAGGATCGGCAGCGGGCAGTTGAGCCCGCGCGCGTCCAGCTCCTTGTCGAAATTCATCGCCGTTCCTGTCACTCGATTCTCCTATGGGGAAACCGCGGCGGCCCGTTGCTTGAGAAGCATGCGCAGGGACTTGTTGCGCTCCTGCAGGTCGCGCGCGAGCTGCACCGCGACCATGAACTGCAGGTGGTGGCCGACCGGCGCCGCCATGTCGAACAATTTATGGAACGCGTCGCGCGGCAGCACGGCTGCCGTCACCGGCTCCTTCGCGGTGCAGGTGGCGCTCGCGGGCATGTCGTCGATGAGGGACAGCAGCCCGAACAGCTCGCCGACGCGCAGCTCGCGCACCTCCGGCTGGCCGCTCACCTCGTCCGCGCGCCGCACCTCCACCGCGCCGTCCATCAGCAGGTACATCGCCGTGCCCGGCTGCCCCTGCTCGATGAACCTGTGGCCCGCCGGATACTGCTCGATGTTCATCAGCCCGGCGAGCACGGAGACATAGGCCGGCGTGAAGCTCTGAAACGCCGGCAGGGTGTTGAGGAACGGCAGCAGCTCCATGTCAGGTTCCCGGCACGCGGTCGAAGAACGACTTGAGCCAGTTGTGGCCGCGCGTCGACGGCCCATCGTCCGGACCCGCGGCGTGCGCGGGCCCGGCGTCGTGGGTGGTCAGCTCGGAAAATGAGCGGGAGGAGGTGCGCAGCCGGTCGGCCAGCATGTTCACCAGCTGCCGCAACATCGCGTTCGCGATCTCGTAGTTGGTGGCGATCAGCTCCCCGAACTTCTCGTGGCGCAGCCGCAGCAGCCTGACCGGCGTCTCGCTCTCCACCGTCGAGCTCGCCAGCAGCTCGCCCGACAGCACCGACACCTCGCCGAGCAACTGGCCCGGGCCGGCATGCCCGAGCCGGATCGCCTTGCGGTTCTCCTCCACCGAGATCGTGAGCTTGCCTTCGAGCACCATGTAGAGCGAGTCCACCGGCATGCGGTCGCGGATGATCTTGCGGCCCGCCGGCAGCTCGAGCGCGGTGGTCGCCCCCACCAGGACCTCCAGATTTTTCGGTCCCAGCTCCTTCGCCACCGCCGGGAAGCACTTCTTGAACTCTTCGATCAACTCGGGTTTCGCGGCCATGGCCGTTTGCCTGCGCTTTCAATGCATTGTGTACGACACGCTGACGCTAGCATACGGCAGCGTGCGTGGGAAGGAAATCCATGCTTTCGCCACCGCGCATCGCGGCGGGATTTTCGTCAAAAAAGCACCGAGTTACGCTAGAATTTCGCGATACCATCCAACGCGGGGGAGACCATGAAACCAGCGGCAATACTGCTCGGCGGAGCCCTTTTGCTATCCGCCTCCGCGTGGGCCGGCCTCGAGGAAGGGCTCGCCGCGTACCGCAAGGGCGAGTTCCAGGCGGCGATCAAGGAATGGCTGCCGCTCGCGGAGAAGGGCAGCGCCGATGCGCAGAACAACATGGGCGTGGTCTACGAGAAGGGCCACGGCGTCCAGCAGGAGTTCGTGCAGGCCGCCGCCTGGTACCGCCGCGCGGCCGAGCAGAACCACCCGCAGGCGCAGAACAACCTCGGCGTGATGTACGAGCGGGGCATGGGATTGAAGCCCGATCTCAAGCTGGCGGCGGCGTGGTACCGGCGCGCCGCGGAACGCCGCAACCCCAACGCGCAGAACAACCTCGGCGTGCTCTATTACGGCGGGCGCGGCGTGCCGCAGGATTACAAGCAGGCAATGGAATGGTACCGGCGCGCCGCGGCGCAGGGGAACACCAACGCGCAAAACAACATCGGCGTGCTCTACGAGCGCGCCCTGGGCGTGCCGCAAAGCTACGCCGAGGCGGCGCAGTGGTACCGCCGCGCCGCGGAGCGCGGCCAGGCCCAGGCGCAGAACAACCTCGCGGTGCTCTACGAAAAAGGACAAGGCGTGCCGCAGGACCTGAAGGTGGCGGCGAACTGGTACCGCAGCGCCGCGGACCAGGGACACGCGCAGGCGCAGAACAACCTCGGCGTGCTCTACGGCAACGGGCGCGGCGTGACCCAGGACATGAAGGAGGCGTACATCTGGTTCACGCTGGCCGCCAGCCGCGGCAACCCGAGCGCCCCCGAAAACCGCGACTTCGCCGACCGCCGGCTCACGCCGGAAGAGCGCGAGCAGGCGCAGAAGTTCGCCAGGGAATGGAAGCCCAAGGTCGTCGCCACGCAATGATACGCCCGGGCCGCGCGGCCTGAGGAAACGGAGAACCGGTTGCCGTTGCGTGCCCCTCTGCGTGTCCCTGCCGGCGTGCGGCGGGCCCTGCTCGCCGCCTGCTTGCTGGCGGCGCCGGCAGCCTGGGGCCAGTTGCCGTTGCCGATCACGCCCGGCGCGGTGCTCGATACCTTGCCCGACCGCCGCCCGGCGCTGCCGCCGACGCCGCCGGAAGTCGTATTCCCGGCGCCGCGCCCGGGCGCGAAACACGATCCCCGCTCGCCGCGGTTTCTCGTCAACGCGCTCGCGTTCGCCGGCAACACCGTGTTCTCGGAGCGGCTGCTGAAGCGCCTCACCGAGCGCTTCGTCGACCTGCAGTTGAACCTCTACGACCTCGACCGGGCGGCGGACGCCGTCACCCGCTACTACCGCGAGCACGGCTACCCGATCGCCCGCGCCATCGTGCCGGCACAGAAGGTCGAGAAAGGCGTGGTGCTGATCGAGGTGATCGAGGGGCGCATCGCCGCGATCAACATCATCGGCAACAAGCGCTACGGCGACGACGCGATCCTGGCGCGGCTCGCCAACCTGCCCCGCCGCGAGCTGGTCACCGTCGAGGCGCTGGAGGAGGGCCTGCTGCTGCTCAACGACCTGCCGGGGCTGTCGGCGCGCGGGACGCTGCAGCCCGGCGCCGAGTTCGGCACCACGGACCTGCTGGTCCGCGCCGAGGAAAAGCGGCACGCCGGCTCGCTCGGGCTCGACAACCGCGGGCGCGAGGAGGTCGGCCGCTACCGGCTCGATGCCGGATTCGACCTCAACAACCCGCTGGGCCTGGGCGACCAGCTGGGCCTGCGGCTGATCGAGTCGCAGCAGGATCTGCTCACCTACGCGCGCGTGAGCTACGGCGTGCCGCTCACCGCTGGCGGGCTGAAGCTGACGTCCACCTATTCGCAGGTGGACTACCGGATGGCGGGCGACTTCGCCGCGCTCGGCATCGACGGCGAGGTGGTCACCGCGGAAATCGCGCTGTCCTATCCGGTCCTGCGCAGCCGGCGCCGCAATATCTTTCTCGGGCTGGGATGGCGCAACACCGTTTCTTCCCAGCGCGCGCTGGGTGTGGCGACCCGCGCCGACCACATCAAGCTGATGTCCGCCAGCGTGCTCGGCAGCTGGGTGCACGAGGATTCCGCCGCCACCTACGCCTACGCCGCTGTTTCCGGAAACGGCAAGAGCAACCCGACCGGCCTGGCCCAGGACGCGCAGTACGCCAAGTTCGAGATCGACGTGAACCACCTGCGCGCCGCCTCCAAGACCTGGGACCTGTACCTGCGCGCCAATCTCGTGGTCTCGCACGACGCCCTCGCCGACACCGAGAAGATGTCGCTCGGCGGGCCCGACAGCGTGCGCGGTTACCTGTCCGCGGAGCTGCGCGGGGATAACGGCTACCAGGGCACCATCGAGCTGCGGCGCCAGTTCATGCTCGCCAACGTGCCCGGGGTATTCAACCTGTTCTACGACGCCGGCGCCGCCCGCGCCAAGGGCTTCGGCGGCACGGACTCGATCCGTAGCGCCGGCCTGGGAGTAACCGTGTTTCCCCGCCACTACCTGCGGGCCAAGCTCGAATACGCCCACGCCACCAGCGACCGCCGTTCCCAGGACGGACGGCGCGAGCGCGCGTGGCTCACGATCACCGCGAGCTACTGACGTGAAATACGCGCGCCGGGCACAGTCGGGCCTTGCTATACTCGCCGTAGCCCCACGGACATCGCGTTCGCCGGAGAAGCAGGTGCCCGTTCACCGCCGCTCACGCCGATTTGCACCCAAGCCGCTCGCGCTCGCTCTGGCGCGCATCGGCTTCGTCAGCCTCCTCGCCGCCCCCCTGCCCTACGCCGCCGCCCAGCAGCTGCCGAGCGGGGGCACGGTGGCGCACGGCGCGGCGACGATCCAGAACCTGAGCGCGACCCGGCAGCGCATCACGCAGAGCTCCGACAAGGCGATCATCAACTGGCAGGGCTTTTCGATCGGCGCGTCGAGCTCGGTGCAATTCGTGCAGCCGGGCGCGTCCTCGGTGGTGCTGAACCGCGTCACCGGCAACAACCCGTCGGCCATTTTCGGCAGCCTGTCGGCGAACGGCCAGGTGTTCCTGGTCAATCCGCGCGGCATCTACTTCAGCCCGACCGCGAGCATCGACGTCGCGGGACTGGTCGCCTCCACGCTCAACATCCGCGACAGCGATTTCCTCGCCGGCCGCTACACCTTCTCGCGCGAGCCGGGCGCCCCGGGTCATGCCAGCGTGATCAACGAGGGCCGCATCACGGCGCGCCCCGGCGGCTACGTCGTGCTCGCCGGCGACTACGCCGCCAACCGCGGCGTGATCGAGGCGCAGGGCGGCAGCGTCGCGCTCGCCTCCGGCAGCCGCGTCACGCTCGACTTCCACGGCGACGGGCTGATCAACCTCGCGGTCAATGAAAAAGCGCTCTCCGACCTGGCGGGCGTCGCCAACGCGGGCGAGCTGATCGCCGAGGGCGGCCGGGTGGTGATGACGGCGGCGGTCGCGCGCGATCTCGCCGGCACCGTCGTCAACAATACCGGCGTCGTGCGCGCCACCGGCACGGTGCAGAAGGACGGCGCGATCTACCTCGTGGGCGACGGCGGCGACGTGACCGCCGGCGGGCGGCTCGACGCGAGCGGCCCGCGCGGCGGCAACCTCACCGTGCAGGCGAAGGCCGGCACGACGCTCGTGTCGGGACAGGTGGACGCGAGCGGAGCCGAGGGCCGTGGCGGCACCGTCCAGCTCCTCGGCGAGCGCGTCGGCCTCATTGCGAACGCAAGCGTCAACGCTTCCGGCACCAGCGGCGGCGGCACGGTCCTTGTCGGCGGCGACTATCAGGGGAAAAATCCCGGCATCCAGAACGCACAGCGCGCCTACGTCGGGCCCGACGCCACGATCGCCGCCGATTCCACGCAGGCGGGCGACGGCGGCAAGGTCATCGTCTGGGCGGACGGCGACACGCGCTACTTCGGCTCGATCTCGGCGCGCGGCGGCGCGCAATCCGGCAACGGCGGCTTCGTGGAGACGTCCGGGAAGAACGTGCTCGACATCGTCGGCGCCAGGGTCGATGCCGGCGCGCCCAACGGCACGCCAGGATCGTGGCTGCTCGATCCGCGCAACGTCACTCTTGTGAACGCGACCGCCGGTGGGGCATTCGGCGGAGGCAGCCCCGATATATTCACGCCGACCGCAGATGATGCGACGGTGGACGTCGCGACCATCAATGCCACGCTGGGCGGCGGCACCAGCGTGACGATCACGACCGGCAGCACCGGGACGCAGGCGGGCAACATCACCGTAGCCGCGCCGGTCAGCAAGACCGCTGGCGCCGATGCCACGCTGACGCTCACTGCCGCAAACGACATTCTCATCAACGACACAATCACCTCGACTTCAGGTGCCCTTGGTGTAGTGCTCGACGCCACCGGCAGCATCAACCTTGCCGCCGCGATCACCAGCAACAACGGCGATATCGCCCTGCAGGCCGCAGGCACCGGAGGAATCGCCCTGGGGGCGAACCTCGCCGCCGGCACCGGCACGGTGCGCCTGGTGTCCGGCGGAGCGATCAGCCAGACCGCCGGGGCGATCACGGCAACCGCGCTGGGAATCAACACCACCGCCGCCGGCGCGGTGACGCTCAATCAAGCGGGCAACGCCGTCGGCACGCTGGCGGCGAACCTCGCGGGCGCCGGCTCGGCGCTTCAATTCACCAACAGCGCCGCGCTTGCGGTTGGCTCGGTCGCGGCGGCGGGCGCCTTCGCCAATACCGTCGGGATCACGACCAACGACGGCGCGCTTACACTGACGGCAACAGACGTCAATATCGGGCAGGCCGTCTCGGTCGGAACCGGCGACGTGACGCTGAGACCGGTTGCGGCGGCGGCCACCATCGGCATTGCCGATGCCAGCAAGAGCTTCAACCTGACCGACACCGATCTGGGCAACATCACCAGCACCGGTCTCATCACGGTAGGGGCCAACACCAACACGGGCGGCATCACCATCGGCACCGATGGCGCGCTCGCGCAGGGTGCGAAAAACTTTTCCTTTGTGACCGCTGGCGACATCGCGATCGGGCCCAACAGCTTCACCACCGGCGGCAACGTCACGCTGACCGCCGATGCCGACGCCAACGGAACGGGGGCAATCACCACCGGTGCGGGCGCTGTGGGGGCGAACCTGCTGCAGGCGACGGCGGCTCAGGGCATCGCGCTTAACACCAGCGTCGATACGCTCACCGCCGTCAACAGCACCAGCGGCGGTGTCACCATCGACGAAACAAATGCCATCACCCTCGGCTCGGGCGGTGTCGGGCTCGCCAGCGGAACCGGCAACGGGGACATCACGGTGAGAAGCGGCAGTGACATGACGCTGACGCAGAACATCAACCCCGGCACCGGCATCGTGCGCCTGAATTCCACCGGGGGCGGCATCACCCAGGGCGTCGGCGGCGGCAGGATTTTCGGCAGTGCGCTCGGCGTCCGGTCGTTCACGTCGGCCACGTTCCGCACCGAAACCGGAGTCCCGCACAACGACGTCGACACGATCGCCGCGGATACCGGTGCGGGCAGCCTGACCTACATGGATCTGCCGGGAGTGGGGCCAAACACGCTCACGATCGGAACCGTGAGCGCCGTAGTCACGCTGTTCCCCGCCGTCTCGGGTCTCAATGCCACGAGCGGCAATATCAGCGTCACGGCGGATGGCAACCTGATCGTCAACCAACCCGTCACCACCACGACGGGCGTGATCACGCTCGCGACCAGCGAAATCACCTCCGCCGACGCGATCCTGACGCTCAATGCCAACCTCACCACCAATAACACTGCCAGTCCCAGGGTAGTGCTGAATTCCGCGGACTCGATCAACCAGACGGGCGGTGTGATCACCACGCCACGGCTGGCGGTACGGGCGGCGGGCGGCCCGAACGATGACAGCGTGCTGCTTACCGGAGCCAACGCTGTGGGAATGGTCGCGGCGGAAAAGCTCAATCCACTCGACGGCAGCACCGGTGGCATTCAAGATTTCACCCTCAACAATGGAAGCAACGACTTGACTGTTGGCACGGTAGACGGGATCACCGGCGTCACGGCCACGCCTGGTGACCCGGCGACGGACACGCCCGGATTGCCTGCGGACTTCGGCAGGGTGACGCTCACCTCGGGCAGCATCGCCGCTACCAGCCCGATCAGCACCGGGGCGGTGGACCAAGGTGCGGTGACGCTGCAGCCGCAGGCCGGCACCGCGGTCAATTTCGGCACGGCCGCCGGCTACGGGCTGACCCAGGCCAACCTCGACCAGATCACCACCGGCTCGCTGCGCGTCGGCCGCACCGACGGCGGCGCCCTCGCGGTCAACGGCGCCATCACTCCGCCGGCGGGCTGGAACACGCTGATCCTGCGCGCCGGCGCCGGCGGCATCAGCCAGAGCGTTCCCCTCACCCTCGGCGCGGCGGGCAGCCTCGGCGTGGAATCCACCGGAGCGGTGACGCTGACCGACGCGGGAAATACCCTGGGCACGTTCGCGGCAGCCCTGACCGGCACGGGCGCGCTGCGGTTCAACAGCAGCACGGCGTTCACCGTCGGACTGGTCGGCGCGATCCCCGGCACGCCGCCCATTTCAGTTCCCACCTTCACCCTTACGGGCATCAATACCAGCGCCGCCACCAATCGGGACGCGACGCTGACCGGCGCCGGGCAGATCACGCTCGACGCCGACGTCAACGCCGGAATCGGAACCGGCACCGTCGCCTTCAGCACCACCGCCGGCGGCGTCAGCCAGAACTCGGGCGCCATCACGGCGGACAAGCTGCTCCTGCTGGGGACCGGCAACTTCGGCCTGGCGCAGACCGCCAACCGCGCGGGCACGCTGGCGGCGAACGTGACCGGAGGCGTGAGCTACAGCGAAGCGGACGCGGTCATCGTGGGTAGCGTCGCGCATCCGGCCGGGCTGGCGGGCGGGCCCACGACCGGCATCACCACCGGCGGCAGCAACGTCACCCTGGCGGTGGACGGCCTCACGATCAGCAATGCGATCAACGCCGGCACCGCGGGCGTGACGCTCACCACCGCCACACCCGCACGGCAGATCACGCTCGGCACCGGCGGCGCGGCCCCCCACCTGCAACTGACGGACGCCACGCTGGATCTGGTGACCGCGGGCGCGCTAACGATCGGCGACCCCGCGCATTCCGGTGCAATCCTCGTCCAGGGCGGGGGACCGATTGACCCCGCCAACGTCAGCGCGGGCGGCCAGCTCACGCTGCAGAACACCACGGGAGGCATCACCATCAACGACGTGCTGGGCGCAACCAACCGTCCGGTCGTTCTCACGAGCGCCGCCGCGATCACGGATAGCGGCGGCACGACCGGCGTCAGGGCTACCAGTCTCGCGACGACCTCGGCCGGCGGCATGTCGCTCACGGGCAGCGGCAATCAGGTCACGACCTTCAATGCCATCGAGACCGGCGCGGGCAGCGTGACGCTGACCAACAACTCGGCCGGGCTCACCATCAACGGCATCCAGACCACCACCGTCCCCTTCCAGACGATGCAGGACGCCGTCGTCAGCAACACCGGCGACATCACGGTCCAGGCGCCGATCAACACGCAAAACATCGGCGACCCGGGCGCGATGCCGGTCGTGCCGCCCACGCCCAACGCGACGAGCAACATCTCGCTCACCTCCACCACCGGCTCGATCGCCGTCAACCAGAGCCTCACCGCGGGCAGCGGCGGCACGGTGACGTTGAGCGCTGGGGGCAGCGGTGCCCCGTGCGCGGCCGGGGTCTCGGTGTGCCAGGGCAGCGGGCAGATCACGGGCACGAACCTGCGCCTCACCGGCACCGCCGCCAACGGCGCGTTCACGCTCGACTCGGCCACCAACGACGTCGGCACGATCGCGGCGAGCGTCCAGGGGCCACTCACCTACCGCGACGCCAGCTCGATCACCGTCGGCAGCGTCGGCGGCACCAACGGGATTACCACGAGCAGCGACGTGGTGGTGCTCACCGCGGGCGGGGCGGGCACGATCGCGGTCAACCAGGCCGTCAACTCCGGCACGGCGACCACGACCCTCACCGCCGCGGGCCTGACCCAGACCGCCGCCATCACGGCGGGCGGCCTGCTGGTGGGCGATACGAACACCGCGACTTCCGGCACCTATACGCTGACGAACGCCGGCAACAATGTCGGCAGCCTGTCCGCGGATATTTTCGGCAGCTTCAGCTATCGCGACGCCGACGGCTTCTCGGTGGCGCCGGTCGCGGGGAGCGCGACCGGCATCAACACGCGCGGCGACATCTTCACCGGCGCCCTGACCCTGAACGGCGGCGGAACCATCTCCCTCCTCAGCAACGTGAGCGCGGGCGGCAACACGATGACCATCAGCACCACCGCCGGCGGCGTCAACCAGACCGGCGGCGGCGTGAGCGCCTTCTCGCTGAATCTGACCGGGACCGGGACCTTCAGCCTCAACCAGACCGCCAGCAACGACTTGACCGTACTGGGGGCCAACGTCACGGGGCCTTTCAGCTACGGCGACAAGAACGCGCTCATCGTCACGACGACCGGCGTCGCTTCCGGCAACAACGACATCTCGCTCACCGCCACCCGCCTGAGCGTCCTGGGACACGTGAACGCGGGAACGGCGAACGTCACGCTCACCACGCTCGAGACCGCGGCGAGCAACGACGACATCGTGCTGAACGCGGCCGGCAACGTGATCACCGGGACCACGGTGCGGCTGGTGTCCGCGGACAGCATCAGCCACATCGCGGGCACCATCAACGCCACCAACCTCTTCACCCAGGCCGAGGGCAGCAACAACGTCGTCTCCACCGCGACCGGCGAGGTCTGGTACGACGTCGCGGGCGAGACCACGTTCAACCGCACCGTCGTGGCCGACCGCGTGGTCATCTGGTCCTCGACCGGCAACCCGACGGTGAACCAGACCGGCGGCTCGATCACGACATCGGAGCTGATGTTCATGGGTTTCATCGGCAGCCCGGTCTTCAACTTCAACCAGAACAACAGCGCCTCCACGATCGCCGGCACGGGCGACGCCACGGCCAGTATTCTCAACGGGTCGCCCAGCGTCAATTACACCAATACCGGCGCCCTGTCGGTGGGCTTCGTGACCACCACCAACGGGCCCGGCGGGTTCGTGCCCGCCTCGGCGGTCGGCTTCGACACCAACGGCGGCAACGTCAGGCTCGTCACCGGCGGCGCGCTGAGCCTGAACGAAAGGCTCAACGCCGGCGCCGGGGCCGCGCAGTTCGTCGTGGCGAGCGGCGGCATCACGCAGTCGGCGTTCGCGCCGATCACGGCCGGATTCCTCCTGATCGGCAGCGGCGGCGCGAACGCGGCGGTCAATCTCGCCACCGCGACCAATAACGTGACCGTCATCGGCGATTTCGCCGGCAACGGCGTTTCCGTCGCCGGACCGTCGTTCACGTTCCGCGACGCGGACGATGTTTCGGTCACCGGTCCCGTCAGCGTCGCCAACGCCGGCCCCGCCAGCGTGGACATCCGTTCGTCCGCCGGCACGGTCAGCGTCTCCAACAACGGCGTGACGACCTTCGGTTCGATCGCCGCCACCAGCACCGGCAACGTCGCGCCCGCCACGGTCAACCTCACCGGATCGACCGGCGTCAGCGTCGCGGGGACGATCACGGCCACCGGCGGCGGCACCGGAAGCGGCGTGAACGCGGGCGTGACGCTGGAAACGCTCAACGCCGGATCGTTTGGCGGGCCGGTCACCGTCACCGGCTCGGTCACCGCGACCGACAACGGCGGCGCGACCCCGACGGCGGCCGCGCCGCACAGCGCGCAGATCACGGTCCGGGCGCGGGACCAGTTCTGCGGCTTTGGACCGCCCTGCGGCACGGCCAACGTCCGTAACCTCACCGCCACCTCCAGCAACGGGCGCGCGGTGGTGGACGTGTTCTCGCAGCGCGGGCTGACGGTGAGCGGCCCGCTCGCCGCGACCGGCCAGACCCGCCCGCTGGTCAAGCTCGACACGCTGGTCAAGGATTCGAGCAACAACGTGGTGAGCAGCGCGAACATCGCGACCAGCGGCACGATCACCACCGTCTCCACCTCCGAGACCTCGGTCAACACGCTGCCGAACGACGTCACCGGCGGCGTCTCCGTCACCGGCGGCAACACCGTCACCATCGGCGCGAAGGTGGAATCGCGCCACCAGGACCCGGCGCTGCGCGCGCAGGACGGCATCGCGATCGACACCCGCGCGAACATCAACGTCAACGCCGGCATCGCCACCACCTCCGGCGGCGGCATCGGCATCACCACCGGCGGCAACGGCACCGTGTCGGGGAACGGCCTGATCGAGGCGCAAAGCGTGAACTTCCTCGCCCCGAAGAACCAGGCCACCTACAACGTCAAGACGCGGATCGAGGCGCCCGGCGGCGGCGGCGGCGGCAACCTGAACGCGCTCGGCGGCCGCTCGATGACCATAGACAACAGCGCGGCGTCTGCAAGCTCGATCCTGATCGCCGCGCTGGGATTCATCGACGCCACCGCGAACCCCGCGGTGGACCTGCCGATCGGCGATCTCTCCGTGATTCATCCCGGCACCTTGCAGATCGCGACCCTCAACAACACCAATCCCGGCAACATCTTCAGCAACCCGGTATCGGACCTCACGCTGGTCGCCAACGATTTCATCACCATCCCCGGCGCCATCACCACCATGGCGGCGACCCGGGCCACCATACGGCCGTTCTCCAACACCCGGAACATCCAGGTTTCCAATACCGGGACCAGCGACGGCTTCAACCTCGTGCTGACGACCCAGCTGACCGGCACCGTCGGCACCGGCTTGCTGCAGCAGTTTCACCGCGACGCCTCGCTCGTCATCGGCGGGCCGGACCACAAGGGCGACGTGAGCGTCGGCCTCGGCGGCCTGTTCACGCTCGGCAACATGGACCTCACCTTCCAGACCGGGTCGAACGGACGGGTGATCCGCAACTTCTTCTCGGTCTCGCCCGACGGCGGCGGCACGGCCAACAGCCCGCTCGGGCCCGAGCCCAAGGTCCCCTTCCCCCAACTCGGCTACCCGGGCTCCGACTACGCGCCGCCGGAGGCGGAGTCCGTAAGCGGCATCGGGCGCATCACCTCGAACCGCGTGCACCTCATCGAGAACAACACCTTCCAGCCGACTCCCGGTGTCACCATCGTCGGCAGCTGCGCAACGCCGTGCCCCGGCGGCAGCGCCGGCGGCGCCGCTCCCGTCAACCCCGGCACCGGCACCGGCGGCTCCGGCGGCGG
>Ga0156023_1035_pt5 | contig 17589 bp, 13 predicted proteins | sample RifCSPlowO2_02_FD_107677 | JGI IMG/M metagenome (GOLD analysis project Ga0156023, IMG submission 107677) | Betaproteobacteria bacterium RIFCSPLOWO2_02_FULL_67_26
GGCGTTGAGCGCCGCGACCAGGCGCGGCAACGGCTCGATTATCGAGAACACCCGCAGCCGGTCGGCGAGCGCCGGCGCGAGCGAGCGCATGCGCTCGACGGAAGCGACCCCGGCGAAATGCCCCCCGGTGGCCCCGACCATCGCGTAACGCCCGCCGGCGAGCAGCGAGCCCCCGGGAAATCCCGGCGCCAGGGGTCCCCGCCCCATCCGCAGCATCTCCAGCGCATCGTGCACCGCCAGCGAGTGGGCATCATGAACGAACAGTCCCGGCTCGCCGGTGCTGCCCGAGCTGGTCCAGACTGCGTAGCGGCCAAGATACGGCCGCCCCACGCGCTCCGGGTCGGCGACGAACGCCCCGGCCGATTCCCGCGTGACTTCCGGGTCGGTCACCCAGTCGTCGAAGCGCTCCATGAGCGCCCTGCGGGTGACCGGCGGGACGTCGCACGGCTGGATCCCCGCCGCGGGGAGCGCGCGATACAACCCGGCGTAGTACGCCGAGCGGTCGCGCGCGAACTGCACGAGCTCGGCAAAGCGCCGCGCGGCAAGGGCCGCGATCTCCTCGCGGCTCGCCGCGGCGGCGAGCCAGATGTCCCAGGCCGCCGGCGCCAGGTTCCAATAGGAGAACGGCGAGCAGCCCCCCCATCCGGCAGGCGCGTTGCGGCCGTCGGAGCGATCCGGCATCACGCCGCCGCTCCGTCCTGCGGCGCCGCGGCGCGGCGCGCGAACGCCTTCCGGCCTTCCTCCAGCGCGACCATCGCCACTGCAAACGGAACCGCGAACAGCCAGACATCGACGCCGACGGGAGCGGTGCCGAACGCGAGGTTGCCCCACGGCGTGTACACGATGGCGAGAAGGAGCGCGATCTCCGCGCCGATCCCCCACAGGATCAGGGGATTGCTGCCGAGCCCGTAGGCGAACGCCGAATCGCGCGAATGGCGGCACAGGAAGACGTTCACCACCTGCATCAGGACGATCGCCGTGAGGCACGCCGTCGTCGCCTGGAGGTAGAGCGGATCGGCTGCTCCCGGAATCTGCCCGTACTCCCAGCCGCCCCGGCCGAGCACGAAGAAGAATGCCGCCATCGCCGCTGCCGCCTCCAGCGCGCCCAGCCAGAGGTAGGCGCGCGCGAGGAGCGACCAGTCGATGAGCCGCTCGTCGCGCCGGCGCGGCGGCAGGCTCATGGTGCCGGGCGCCGGCTTTTCCGCGCCGAGCGCAAGCGCGGGCAGCATGTCGGTGCCCAGGTCCACGGCGAGGATCTGCACGATGGTGAGCGGCAGCGGGATCCTGAACAGCATGAACGCGAGGTAGGGAACGACCTCCGGGATGTTGGAGGTCAGGATGTAGGTCAGGAACTTGCGGATGTTCTGGAACACCGCGCGCCCCTCCTCGATCGCCGCGACGATGGAGGCGAAGTTGTCGTCGAGCAGCACCATGTCGGCGGCGCCGCGCGCAACGTCGGTGCCCACCACCCCCATCGCGATGCCGATGTCCGCGCGCTTCAACGCCGGTGCGTCGTTGACGCCATCGCCGGTGACGGCGACGACGTGCCCCTTGCGCTGCAGCGCCTCGACGATGCGCATCTTCTGGTCGGCGGTCACGCGGGCGAACAGGATCTCCTTCGCGTCGAGCGCGAGCTGGAGTTGCGTGTCCGTGAGGCGGGCCAGCGCGTCGCCCGTGACCTCCACCGGCGCGGCGGCGAGCCCGATGTCGCGCGCTACCGCGCGCGCGGTGTGCGGGTGGTCGCCGGTCACCATGATCACGCGAATGCCGGCCAGGTGGCAGGTCGCCACCGCCTGCGGCACTTCCGGGCGCGGCGGGTCGTGCAGCCCGACGATGCCGGCGAGCTCTAGCGCACGCTCCCATTCTTCGCGCGGCGCCCCTTCCGGCAACGTCCGGTAGGCGAGCGCCAGCACGCGCAGGCCCTGTTCCGCCATCGCGTCCTGCGCGGCGAGAAAGCCGCGACGCATTTCCTCCGTCATCGGGACGGCCTCCGGCACGCGGGCTGCGGCAGTCACGGGCAGCACGACATGAGAGCAGAGCGGCAGGACCTTTTCGAGCGCACCCTTGCAGTACAGCACGCGCCCCGCGGCGCCCGCGTGCACCGTGGACATGCGCTTGCGGTCGGCATCGAACGGCAATTCGTCCACGCGCGGCTGCGAGGCATCCTCGTGAACGGCGCGATCCGCCATTTCAACCAGCGCCACCTCCATCGGATCGCCGGCCAGAACGAAGGCGCCGTTCCGCTCCACTTTGCGCAGGCTGTGGCAGTTCCGCGCGATTTCGAAGAACGGCTTGCGGACCACCGCCTCCGCGGGCGACGGCGCGGCCAGCTCGCGCCCGCCATCGGCAAAATGCGCGCGCACCGCGCGCATGCGGTTCTCCGTGAGCGTCCCGGTCTTGTCGGTGACGATCACCGTCGCCGAGCCCAGCGTCTCCGCCGCCGGCAGGTGCCGGATGAGGGCGTTGCGCTTCGCCATGCGCTGCGTCGCCATCGCGAGCGCCAGCGTGACGGTCGGCAGCAGCCCTTCGGGCACGTTGGCCACGATGATGCCGATCGCGAACAGGAAATTCGCCCAGAAGCCGAGGCCAAGCGCCTGGCCGATCAGGAAGAACACGACGCCCATCACCGTGGCGAGGATGGCGATGATCCGCGAGAGCCGGCTGATCTCGAGCTGCAGCGGCGAGGGCGCCGCGCCCGCGGTCTGCGTGAGGTGCGCGATCCGTCCGAACGCCGTGCGCATGCCGGTCGCGAACACCAGCGCGACCGCCGAACCCGACACGACCGCCGTTCCCGCCAGCAGCACGTTGCGGCTCTTCAGCACGTCGTCGGCGTCGGTCATTTCGGCAGTTCGCGCCTTCGGCAGCGACTCGCCGGTAACGGTCGCGATGTTCACGCGCACGGCGTGCGCCTCGATCAGCCGGCAGTCGGCGGGCACGTCTTCGCCCTCTTGCAGCAGCACGATGTCCCCGGGAACGAGCAGCCCGCTCTCGATCTGCACCGCGACGCCGTCGCGGCGCACCGTGGCCTGGTGCGGCAGCAGGGCCTTCAGCGCCTCCACCGCGCGCTCCGCGCGGTATTCCTGCCAGAACGAGAACGCGCCGTTCACGATCACGACGCCGACGATGGCCCAGCCGAGCGCGGCCATGCCCTGCCCGGGCTCGCGCGCTTCCGCGAAAAAGGCGAGCGCCGCCGCGACCAGCAGGATGAGGGCGAAGAAATGCGTGAACTGCCGCGCCGCGCGCAGCCACAGCGGCTCCCCGGCAATCTCCTCGACCCGGTTCGGCCCGTATTCCGCGAGCCGGCGCCGCGCTTCGGCGGACGACAGCCCCGCCGGGTCGCTGCGCAGGCTGGCGATGGCTTCCTGGGGACTGAGGTGCGTGATCCGCATCAATGAACCGCAGTAAGCGTCATTTCACGCGGGGCTCAGCCCGGATTGCCGAGCGCCTGCACGGCTCCCGTGTACGGGTAGCCGCGCGCCGCTGCGACCTCCCGGCGCGTGACTGCCCCGCGGCACACGTTGAGCCCGTTGCGAAGGTGCTCGTTCTGTTTCAGCGCCTCCACTACGCCGCGCCCGGCGAGTTCCATGACGAACGGCAGCGTGGCATGGTTGAGCGCGTAGGTGGACGTGCGCGGCACCGCCCCCGGCATGTTGGCGACGCAGTAATGAATGACGCCGTCCACGGTATAAACCGGATCCGCGTGGGTCGTCGGGCGCGAAGTCTCGAAGCAGCCGCCCTGGTCGATCGAGACATCCACCATGACCGCACCCCGCTTCATGCCGGCGAGCATTCCCCGTGTCACCAGCTTCGGTGCGAGCGCGCCCGGTACCAGCGCCGCCCCGATCACCGCGTCCGCATCGCGCAACTGCGCTGCGATCGCTCCGGGAGTCGAGATTCCCGTTTTCACGCGTGGTCCGAACTGCGCGGCAAGGCGCTGAAGCGGACCGGTGGAACGGTTGAGCACCGTCACTTCGCCACCCATGCCGAGCGCGATCAGGGCCGCGTTCGAGCCGACCACCCCCGCCCCAAGGATCAGCACGCGCGCCGGCGGCACGCCGGCCGCCCCGGGAATCAACACGCCCCGGCCGCCGTGCGGCCGCTCCAGATAATGTGCCGCGACCTGGACCGCCATGCGGCCCGCGACGACCGACATCGGCGCGAGCAGCGGCAGCCCGCCGTCGGGCGCGGTCACGGTCTCGTAGGCGATCCCGATCGCGCCGCTTTGCACCAGTTCGCGCGTCTGGTCCGCGTCCGGGGCCAGGTGCAGATAGGTGAAGATCGCCTGGCCGGGCCGCAGCCGCGCGCGCTCCGGCGCGAGCGGCTCCTTCACCTTGACGATCAGCTCCGCGGCGGCAAAGACCTCCTCCGCGGTCTCCGCGATCGCCGCTCCGGCCGCGCGGTAGTCGGCGTCGGCCGCGCCGATCCCCTCGCCGGCTTCCTTTTCCACCAGCACGCGATGACCGCCCGCGACGAGCGCCCGGACGCTCTCCGGCGTGAGCCCGACGCGGTACTCGTGGACCTTGATCTCTTTCGGCACCCCGATCAGCATTGACGTTCACCCACGGAGCCAGTGTGATTCCGGCCCGGGCCTGCCTTCTTGACGTACATCAAGCGATACCTTGATGGCCGTCAAGGATCGGCGGCGCCCAGTGGGTAGAATCGCGCACGATGGACCCACGACTCGCCGTAGCAAACCCCCACGCGCTCGCGGCAAGCGAGGTCGCCGTCCGGCTCGGCACCGACCCGGAACGCGGCCTCTCCGTCGCCGAGGCCGCGGCGCGCCTCGCCAGCCACGGCCGCAACGAGCTGCCCGCCGCCGCGCCGACGCCGCCGTGGCGGCGCTTCCTCGCGCAGCTCGAGAGCCCGCTCGTGCTGCTGCTGATCGCGGCGGCGGCGATCTCGCTCGTCGTGTGGTGGTTCGAAGGCGGCGCGCACGCTCCGTACGAGGCGCTGACCATCCTCGCCATCGTGATCGCCAACGCGGTCCTCGGCTTCGTCCAGGAAGAACGGGCCGAGCGCGCGGTCGCCGCCCTCCGTCAAATGACGGCCGCGCAGGCGCTCGTCGTGCGCGACGGCGAGCGCCGCAACGTGCCGGCGGCCGAGGTCGTGCCCGGCGACCTGCTTGCCATCGAGGACGGCGTGAAGATTCCCGCCGATGCGCGATTGATCCAGTCGGTCTCGCTCCACGCCGCCGAGGCCGCGCTGACCGGCGAGAGCGCGCCGGTGTCGAAGACCATCGGCCCGGTCGCCGGCGACGCGGTGCTCGCCGATCGCGTGAACATGATCTTCTCGGGCACGGCCGCGACCTACGGCCGCGGTCTCGCGATCGTCACGGCAACCGGTCCGGAGGCCGAGATCGGGCGCATCGCCGCCCTGCTGGCGGCCACGGAAAAGCCTGCCACGCCGCTGCAGCGCCAGCTGGGAGTGGTCGGGAAAGCGCTGGGGCTCGTGGTGATCGTTATCTCGGTCATCGTCGCCGCGACCATACTCGGGATCGGGAAGGTCTACACGGCCCAGGTCCTCCTTGGCGTCTTCCTGTTTGCCATCGCGCTCGCGGTGGCCGCGGTGCCCGAGGGGCTCGCCGCCGTGACGACGGTCGTGCTCTCCCTGGGCATGCAGCGCATGGCGCGGCGCAACGCCGTCGTGCGCACGCTCGCGGCGGTGGAAACCCTCGGCTCGGCAACCGTCATCTGCACCGACAAGACCGGGACGCTCACGAAGGACGAGATGACGGTGCGCGCGCTCGCCACCGCGAGCGGCCGGATCGACTTCACCGGCTCGGGCTACGCGCCCGCAGGAGAGATGCGGAGCGAGGGCCGGCGGCCGGAAGGCGCGCTGCGCATCGAAGCCGAATGGGCCTTGACGGCCGGACACCTCTGCAACAACGCCACCGTCGCCGGGCGCGCGGGGCACTGGTCCGTGATCGGCGATCCGACCGAGGGCGCGCTGAAGGTCGCGGCGTTGAAGGCCGGGCTCGAGCCGGCGCGGCTCGAGGCGCGCTTTCCCCGGGTGGGCGAGCTTCCATTCTCCGCCGAGCGCAAGCGCATGAGCACGGCCCACGCCGAAAGCGGGCAGCCCGACGGCGCCGTGCTGATGGCGAAGGGGGCCCCCGACCTGCTGCTCGCACGCTGCACGCGGGAGCGGGCCGGCGATGCGGAACGCCCGATCACGTCCGGCCGGCGCGTCGAGATCCAGGCCACGGTCGACCGGCTCGCCGGCGAAGCGCTCCGGACCCTGGGCTTCGCCTGCCGGCACCTTCCGGCGCCGGCCCGCCCGCTGCGCGAGAAAGCCGAAGAGGACCTGGTGTGGCTCGGCGTCGCCGGCCTGATGGATCCTCCGCGCCCGGAAGCCGGTGAAGCCGTGCGCACCGCGCACGACGCGGGCGTGCGCGTGGTGATGATCACCGGCGACCATCCGGCGACCGCCCTCGCCATCGCGCGCGAGCTGGGAATCGCGCGAGCGGCCGACCGCGCGATCACCGGCGCGGAGCTCGCCCGGATGTCCGACTCCGATCTCGCGGCGACGACGGCGAGCGGCAACGTCTACGCGCGCGTGAGCCCCGAGCACAAGCTCGCCCTGGTGCGCGCGCTGAAGGCGCGCGGCGAGATCGTCGCCATGACCGGCGACGGCGTGAACGACGCGCCGGCGCTCAAGGCCGCCGACATCGGCATCGCCATGGGCATCACCGGCACCGACGTGGCGAAGGAGGCGGCCGACATCGTGCTCGCCGACGACAACTTCGCGTCCATCGTCGCCGCGATCGAGGAAGGGCGCTCGATCTACGCCAATATCCAGAAGTTCCTGAGATACCTGCTGTCGGCGAACCTGGGCGAGGTGCTGGTGATGTTCCTGGGTGTCGTCGCGGCGGGGACGCTGGGCCTCGTCGCCGGTGCCGGCGAGGCGCTCGTCCTGCCGCTGCTCGCGACGCAGATCCTGTGGATCAACCTCGTCACCGATTCGCTGCCCGCGCTCGCGGTCGGCGTCGACCCGCCCGACGCCGGGCTGATGCGGCGCCCGCCGCGCGATCCGCGCGTCGGCGTCATCACGCCACGCATGTGGTACGGGATCGGCGCGGCGGCGACGGTGATGTGCGTCGGCACGCTCCTCGTGCTCGACGCCGGGCTGCCCGGCGGTCTCATCGACGGGGGCGGCTCCGTCGAGCGGGCGCGCACGCTGGCCTTCAACACGCTGGTCGTGTTCGAACTCTACGACGTGTTCTGCGTCCGCTCCGACGAAGAGAGCGCGTGGCGCCCGCTGTTCCGCAATGCCTGGCTGTGGCTTGCGGTTGCCGCAGGCCTCGCTCTGCAGGCCGCGGTCATCTACCTTCCAGCGCTGCAGCAGGCATTCGGCACCGTGGCGCTGAGCGCGGGCGACTGGCTGCTGTGCGCGGCCGTCGCCATGGCCATCGTGCTCGCGCGCGAGGCGGGCAAGGCCTGGTGGCGCGCCTACGACCGGCGCGCCGGGACGCCGCTGAGCCAGGGTTGAGTGGCCGCCAACCGCGGCCGCGTCACCTGAGCAGCGCCGGGGTCTCGCCCGTCGCGCGGTCCACCCGCTCGGCGAGCTTGCGGAGCGCGGGCGCGATCTCGACGCGATACGGCGTGGCCGCATCGTCGAGCGCGCGCAGCCGCGCCGGAAGCTTTGCCAGTTGCTCCGCCGCGCGGGCGCGGATCGTATCGAGGCTCTCCTGCGCATGCAGCCTGCGGCCGTTCCGTGCGACGGGAACGAGCAGCGGCTCGCCCGGCTGTTCGTCGCCTTCGACGCTGATGACGTCGTGCCCGAAGCAGCCAGCGGTGTCAGTGTGCCGGTACACCTGCTTGCGGCCGGGCCAGGTCGCCTTGCCGGACGAGCGCTTGCGGCGCGGCTTGCCGGCGTATTCCTGCAGCTTGTAGACGGCATCCAGAACCGGCGCATCGTCGGAAGTGACGAGACTCGAGCCGATGCCAAAGCCGTCGATCGGGGCGCCGGCGGCGAGCAGGTCGTGCAGGCGGCGCTCGTCGAGATTGCCGCTCGCGAATATCGTGGCCTCCGGCAGACCGCCCTCGTCCAGGATGCGCCGCACGTGCCGGGCGAGCGTCGCGAGATCGCCGCTGTCGAGCCGCACGCCCTTCACGCGGATGCCGCGGCTCGCGAGCTTCCGGGCGAGCGCCACCACCTGCCGCGCCGCGGCTTCCGTGTCGTAGGTGTCGATCAGCAGGGTCGCGCCGTCGGGAAAGGCCTCGGCGAAATGCTCGAACGCCGCCGTCTCGCCGTCGTGGGCCTGCACGAACGAATGCGCCATCGTCCCGAATATGGGAATGCCCAGTTGCGGCGCGGCGATCGTCGTCGCCGTGCCGGCGTAGCCCGCCAGGTAGGCGGCGCGCGCGGCGAGCAGGCCGGCTTCCGCGCCGTGCGCCCGCCGCAGCCCGAAATCCACCAGCAGCTTGCCGGGGGCGGCGAGCACGCTGCGCGCCGCCTTGCTCGCCACGACGGTCTCGAAATGAACCAGGTTGATGAGCCGGCTCTCGACGAGCTGCGCCTCGGGCATCGGCGCGGTCACGCGCAGGATCGGCTCGTTGGGGAAGAACACCGTGCCCTCCGGCATGGCGTGCACGTCGCCCGTGAACCGGAGCACCGCGAGGTGCCCGGCAAACCCGCGCGGGAACTTGCCGCTGCGCTCGACCCAGTCGAGTTCCTCCGGCCCGAACCGCAGGTGCTCGAGGAAATCGAGCGCCTGCTCCAGTCCCGCCGCCAGCAGGAAGTTGCGGCCGGGCGGGAGCTTGCGCACGAACAGCTCGAAGACCGCCGTGTCGCGCATGCCGTGCGCGAAGTACGCGTGCAGCATGGTGAGCTGGTAGAGATCGGTGGTGAGCGGCGAGGACAGCAGGTTCATCGGTCGAGGTCCCCGATTTCGACGGCAACGGCGCCGGCCTCGCGCATGTCGCGCTCGGCGCGCTCGCCGTCCCCCGGCTTCACGTTGACCGCGCGCACGGCATCCCGCAGCAGCAGCACTTCGAACCCGTGCTGGCGCGCGTCGCGCACCGTGCCGAGCACGCAGTAATCGGTCGCCAGTCCGCCGACGAGCAGGCGCCGCACGCCGAGGTTGCGCAGCCGCTGCGTCAGGTCGGTGCCCGAGAACGCCGAATACGCGTCGGCGTCCTCGCGCGTGGCCTTGCTGACGATGCCGGCATCGGGCGGCAGCTCCAGCGCAGGCGTGAACTCCGCGCCGGGCGTGCCCGCCACGCAGTGCTCGGGCCACGGCCCGCCCCGCGCGCGGAACGAGCAATGGTTGCCGGGGTGCCAGTCGCGGCTGGCGAAGACCGGCAGCCGCTTGCGGCGGGCCAGCGCCAGGTAGCGATTGAGTACCGGGACCACCTCGTCGCCGCGGGCGACCGCGAGGGCGCCGCCCGGCAGGAAATCCTTCTGGACATCCACGATCAGCACGGCATCGTGCTCGTTCACGGCCAGGGTCATGGCAAAAATGTTAGGCGACTCAACGGGTTCCCCTTTTGATGTGGATCAACCCTTTGCGCGCCGCGCGCGCTAGGCTGCGACCAGGTGCGCCACCGATGAAGAGAATCTGGCTCGAGTCCTACCCCCCGGGCGTTCCGCCCGAGGTCGACACGCGCGCCTGCCCGTCGCTGAAGCACCTCCTGGAACGCAGCTGCGTGCGTTTCGAAAACCGGACCGCGTTCATCAGCATGGGCTCCGGGCTGACGTACCACGAGCTCGATCGCCTCTCGCGCGCCTTCGGCGCCTACCTGCGCGGCGCGCTGGGGCTGCGCCGGGGGGACCGCGTGGCGATCATGCTGCCGAACGTGCTCCAGTATCCCGTTGCCCTGTTCGGGGCGCTGCGCGCCGGCCTCGTCGTCGTCAACGTCAATCCCCTCTACACCGCCAGCGAGCTCGAGCACCAGCTCGCCGACTCCGGCGCGACGGCCATCGTCGTGCTGGAGAATTTCGCGCATACTGTCGAGCGCGCCTTGCCGCGCACCCCGGTCCGGCACGTCATCGTGACGCAGCTCGGCGACCTGTTCCCGCCGGCGCGGCGCTGGCTCGTCAACCTCGCCGTGAAATACGTGAAGCGGATGGTCCCGTCGTGGAGCATCCCCGGAGCAACCGGCTGGCGCGACGCGCTCGCGCTCGGCGCGGAGCAAGGGCTGCCCGAGATCAACCTCGGCCCCGACGACATCGCGTTCCTGCAGTACACCGGCGGCACCACCGGCCGCCCCAAGGGCGCGATGCTCACCCACGGCAACATGGTGGCGAACGCGGAGCAGACCGCGGCCTGGATCGGCCCCGTGCTGAAGGAGGGCGAGGAAACCGTGGTCACCGCCCTTCCCCTGTACCACGTGTTTGCGCTGACCGCGAACCTGCTCGTTTTCGTCAGGCTCGGCGGCACCAACGTGCTCATCACCAATCCGCGCGACCTGCCGCGCTTCGTCGCGGCGCTGCGGAAGCACCGGTTCACCGCGATCACCGGCGTCAACACGCTGTTCAACGCGCTGCTCGACGCGCCGGGCTTCGACGCGGTGTGCGCCGCGAGCCGCGGCGTGCTCAAGGTCGCGGTCGCGGGCGGCATGGCGGTGAGCCGCGCCGTCGCCGAGCGCTGGCAGCAGGCGACGGGCGTGCCGCTCATCGAGGGCTACGGTTTGACCGAGGCCTCCCCGATCGTTTGCGCGAACCCGATCGACGCGCGCGAGTTCAGCGGCAAGATCGGCGTGCCGGTGCCCTCCACCGAGGTGGCGCTTTTCAACGAGCGCGGCGACGCGGTGGAGATCGGAGGGACGGGCGAGATCTGCGTGCGCGGCCCGCAGGTGATGCGCGGGTACTGGAACGCGCCCGAGGAAACCGCCAGGACCTTCCTGCCGGAGGGCTGGCTGCGCACCGGCGACATCGGCCGCATGGACGGGCGCGGCTTCGTCGAATTCACCGAGCGCCGCAAGGACGTCATCGTCGTCTCCGGCTTCAAGGCCTATCCCACCGAGATCGAGGACGTTGCCATGCTGCACCCGGGCGTGAAGGACGCCGGCGCGGTGGGCGTGCCGGACGGGCATAGCGGCGAAGCGGTCGCGCTGTTCGTGGTCAGACGGGACCCGGCCCTCACCGCGGACGTGGTGCTCGCCCACTGCGCGAAGCATCTGACCGGCTACAAGCTGCCCCGGCGCATCGAGTTCCGCGACGCATTGCCCAAGTCGCCGATCGGCAAGACTCTGCGGCGCCGGCTCAAGGAAGAAGCGACGCCCGCCCGCGGCTGAATTCCCGGCGCACCTCGCGCGCGAGCACCGCCTGTTCGACGGGCGCACGGTCACGATCCGCCCGGTCCGGTCGATCGACGAGGCGCACGAGCGCGAATTCTTCAACCACCTGTCGGGCGAAAGCCGCTACCTGCGCTTCCACAAGTGGGTGCGCGTCCCGTCGGAGCGCCTGATCCACTTCCTCACCGACATCGACTACGACCAGCACATGGCTTTCGTGTGCGTCGAGCGCAAGGGGGGCGCCGAGGAAGTGGTCGGCGAGGCGCGCTACGTGGCGGATCCGGACGGCCGGAACTGCGATTTCGGGATCGTCATCGCCGACACCTGGCACAAAACCGGCATCGCGGGCCTGCTCATGGAGGCATTGATCGACTCCGCCCGCGCCCGCGGCCTGAAGACCATGGAGGGACTGGTGCTGGGGAGCAACCGGGCGATGCTGCGCTTCGCGCGGGCGTTGGGCTTCGAGGTCAAAACGGCGCCCGACGATCCGACGACCCGGCGTATCGTCAAGAAACTCTAAGAGCGCGTCACACCGCGTGCTCGGGATACGGCGAGCGGAAGTCGAGCGGCCAGTAGCGCTGCAGGAAATCCAGCACGTGCAGGTCGAAGTCGTGGGAGCGATAGAGCCACAGCGGCTGGCTCTCGTCGAGCTTGCCGAGCCGCTTGCTGCGCACCGCGACGTGGCCGAGGATCAGGCCCATTTTGCCGTACGCTTCGCGCTCGGCTGCGATGTGCGCATCGTCCTCGAACACCAGCCACTCGGCCGCGAACACGCCCTGCATCCGGTCGAGCTCGTGGGCGGCCGCATCGTCGACCGGAACCGGCTTGTCGAGCGCCGGCTCGCGCGCCGTGTATTGGTACTTCCAGCCGCCGTAGAGATCCATGCCCTCGGTCGCGTAGAAGCGGGTCGGCTTGGACGTGAAGAACTCCGCGAGCCTGAAATAGGCGGTATGAAACTCGGCGTCGCGCGCCCCGATCCACCAGCCGTAGACGTCGCTGCCGCGCTCGATCGTGAGCAGCCCGCACATCAATCCCGCCCCGAATGGTGCGTAAGCGATCAGGCTCTGCGGCGTGGACATGACGGTTCCTCTCGCTGACGGGCGCCGCGCGGCAAACGCGGGGCACCTTCGAAGAAGTCTAGGCGGATCGCACCAAGCGCCCGTTGATCTGGATCAAATCCCTTTGCGACGAGAAAGGTAGTCCACGGTGCTGTCGAGCGTCGCCAGCTGTGCGTAATCGCTCTCGGGAATGTCGATCTTGAGGATCTCGTGCAGCCGGATGATCACGTTGAGGAAGTCCATGGAATCGAGGTCGATCTGGTCGCGCAGCGGCTTGCCGGGATCGATCGTGTCCGGTTCGACTTCGGGCGCGATGGCGCCGAAGACGTCGAAGATGGTCTTTCTGATCTGCTCGCGGGTGAGTGTGGCCATGCTCTGCGCTTTCTCTGTATGTACTGTGGCTAGAGTTTCCCGGGGTCCTGCAGCAGGCGGTTGAGCGCGGCGAGATAGAGGCCGCCGCGGTGGCCGTCGCTCACGCGGTGATCGCCCGACAGCGTCGCGGTCATTACCTTGCGAACCGCTACCGTTCCCTGGTGCACCCATGCCCGCTCGGTGACTTTGCCGAGGCCGACGATCGCGACCTGCGGCGGGTAGATGACGCCGAACACGCCTTCGACGCCCTGCTCCCCGAGGCTGGAGAGCGTGATCGTCGGGTCTGACATCTCGGAGCTGCGCAGCCGCCCGCCGCGAACCCGCGTGGTGAGGTCGCGCAGGTCCGCCATCAGGCCATCGAGGGTCTTCCGGTCGGCGTCATGCATGGCGGGCGCGACGAGCCCGCCGCCGCGCATCGCGATCGCCATGCCGAGGTGCACCGCCGCGGACGGCCGGAATGCGCCCTCGGTCCAGGAGCCGTTCAGCTCGGGCACTTCGTGCAGCGCGAGCGCCACCGCCTTCATCAGCGGCACGACCGGCAGCAGGCGTTCCGCGACCCCGCGCTTCGTGTTTTCCGCGGCGAGCCAGTCGGTCACCGCCGTGACATCGATGTCGGTCGCAAGATAGTAATGCGGGATCTCGCGCTTCGACCGCGACATGGCCACCGCGATCGCCTTGCGCATCTGGGCGTGCCAGTCCGCCTCTGCGGGCTTCGCTGCGGCCGCGGGCGCCGGCGCGGCCTTTCGGGCGGACGCGGCGCGCTCGACGTCCGCGCGCGATATCACGCCGCCGGGCTCCGCGGATTGCACGGACCGGATGTCGATGCCCAGCTCTTCGGCGAGCTGGCGCGCCGAGGGCGAGATTCTCGCACGCGCCGGAGCGGCCGCTGGGGGCGCTTCACCCGGCGCCCTCAGGAGCGCGAGCACCTCGCCGACCGGGACTTTCCGGCCTTTTTCGACGACCAGGCGGTCCACGATTCCGGTCTCCCAGATCTCGACCTCGATCGCGCCCTTCTGCGTCTCGACCACCGCCACGACCTGGCCGCGCTTCACCGCGTCGCCGGGCTTCACCATCCACTCGACGAGCGTGCCCGCCTCCATGTCCGCCCCGAGCGAGGGCATGCGGAACTCAACCATGACGGGCGGCGGTGCGGAGCGCGGACTCGACGATCGTTGCGACCTGCGGGATCGCGGCGTCCTCGAGGTGCTTGGGATACGGGATCGGCACCTCCAAGCTGCACACGCGCGCGATCGGCGCGTCGAGGTCGTAGAACGCCTGCTCCATCACGCGCGCCATGATCTCGGCGGCGAGGCTGCCGCTCTTCCAGCCCTCGTCCACGATCACCATGCGGTGCGTCTTCGCGAGCGAGCCGAGCACCGTCGCCATGTCGAGCGGCCGCAGCGTGCGCAGGTCGATGACCTCGGCGCTGACGCCCTGCCCCGCCAGCTGCGCGGCCGCTTCGAGCGTCTTGCCGAGCGAGCCGCCGTAAGTGACCAGCGTCAGGTCCTGCCCCGCGCGCCGCACCACGGCCCGGTCGATATCCACCGCGCCCGCGTCCGGCGCCAGTTCGCCTTCCAGGTTGTACAGCATCGCGTTTTCGAAGATGATGACGGGGTCGGGGTCCATCAGCGCGGTCCAGAGCATCCCGCGCGCGTCCTCGAGCGTCGCCGGCGTGACGATTCGGATGCCGGGAATGTGCGCGTACCAGCCCTCGAAGCTGTGCGAGTGCTGCGCGGCGAGCTGCCGCCCGGCGCCGGTCGCCATGCGGATGACGAGCGGGATGCTGAACTGCCCGCCCGACATGTGGCGGATGGTGGCGGCGTTGTTGACGATCTGGTCGAGCGCGAGCAGGCTGAAATTGCAGGTCATGACCTCGACGATCGGCAGCATGCCGTTCAGCGCCGCGCCGATGCCCGCGCCGACGAACGCCGACTCGGAGAGCGGCGTGTCGCGGATGCGCTCTTCGCCGAATTCCGCCAGCAGCCCCTTGCTCACGGCGTAGCTGCCGCCGTAGCGCCCCACGTCCTCGCCCATGAGGAACACGCGCTGGTCGCGGGTGAGCGCCTCGCGCAGCGCCTCGCGCAGCGCGTCCCGGTAGGTGGTGCTCATGCCGCCTCCGTGTAGACGTGGCGCGCCAGGTTTTCCACCGGCTCCCAGCTTCCCGCCTCCGCGAAGGCGACCGCCTTCGCGATCTCATCCGCCACCTCCGCCTCGATTGCGGCCAGCCCCGGATCGTCGATCAGGCCCTCCATTTTCAGCCGGTTCGTGAAGGTGAGGATCGGGCAGCGCGGCTTCCATTGCTCGACTTCCGCCTTGCTGCGGTAGAGCTCCGCGTCGAACATGGAATGCGCGCGGAAGCGATAGGTCCGGAACTCGAGGAACTGCGGTCCGCCTCCCGCCCGCACTTCCGCCGCAGCCCGCGCGGTCGCATCCATGACGGCAACGACGTCCATGCCGTCCACCGAGCGCGCCGGCACCTTGTAGCTGCGGGCCTTCTCGCACAAATCGGTATCGGCCTCGGAGCGGTCGAGGGCGGTCCCCATCGCGTAGAGGTTGTTCTCGCACAGGAACAGCGCCGGCACTTTCCACAACTCCGCGAGATTGAGCGATTCGTGAAACTCGCCTTCCGCCACGGCACCCTCTCCGAAAAAACACGCGGTCACCCGCGGCCGGCGCATGAGCTTGTCCGCGAGCGCGAAGCCGGCGGCGAGCGGCAGCCCGCCGGCGACGATCGCGTTGCCGCCGTAGAAGCGCGTTTTCGCGTCGAAGATGTGCATCGAGCCGCCGCGCCCGCGCGAGCAGCCCTCGGCCTTGCCGTACATCTCGGCCATCACGGCCCCCGCCGGAATCCCGCGCACGAGCGCGTGGCCGTGCTCGCGGTAGGTGGCGAGGATCGCGTCGTCCGGGCCGAACGCCCGCAGGGCGCCCGCCGCCACCGCTTCCTCGCCGATGTAGAGGTGCAGAAAACCGCGGATCTTGCCCGCGCTGTAGAGCTCGGCGCACTTCTCCTCGAAGCGCCGGATGCGCAGCATGTCCTTGAGCAGGCTCCGCGCGAGCGCGCGATCGAGCGTCATGCGCCTCCCTCGAGCGTCGAGACATCGCCCTCGGGCAACCCCAGCTCGCGCGCCTTCAGCAGCCGCCGCATGATCTTGCCGCTGCGCGTGCGCGGCAGGCTGGCCAGGATGTCGATCTCCTTGGGCGCGACGGCGGCGCCCAGGCGCTTGCGCGCGAATCCCAGCAGCTCGCGCCGCAGCGCCTCGCTCGCCTCGAAGCCCTGCTTGAGCGAGACGAAGGCCTTCACCGTTTCGTATTGCACCGGGTCCGGCTTGCCGATCACGCCCGCCTCGGCGACCGCCGGGTGCTCCATCAGCGCGCTTTCCACCTCGAACGGGCCGATCAGGTGGCCGGAGGACTTGATCACGTCGTCCGCGCGCCCGACGAACCAGAAGTAGCCGTCGCTGCCGCGCTTCGCGAGGTCGCCCGAGAGATACCAGCCGCCCACGAAGCACTTGCGGTAGCGCGCCTCCTCGTTCAAATAGCCGCGGAACATCGAGGGCCACCCGGGCTTGAGCGCCAGCTCGCCTTCCTCGCCGGGCTTCACCTCCTCGACCGTGCCATCCGCAGTCTTGCGCACGACCGCGGCCTCGATCCCCGGCAGCGGCTTTCCCATCGAGCCCGGCTTGATATCCATAGCGGCGTAGTTGGCGATCATGATGCCGCCGGTCTCGGTCTGCCACCAGTTGTCGTGGATGGGCAGGCCGAATGCCTCCATGCCCCACATCACCGCTTGCGGGTTCAGGGGCTCGCCGACGCTCGCGATGAAGCGGAGCCGAGGGAATGCGTGGCGGCGCACGGCCTCGGCGCCGCCTTTCATCATCATGCGCACCGCGGTAGGAGCGGTGTACCACACGCTCACCCGCTCCTCCTTCAGGATCGAGTACCAGCGCTCGGCGTCGAAGTCGCCCTCGTCCACGATGCTGGTCACGCCGTTGGTGAGCGGCGAGACGATCCCGTACGACGTGCCCGTGACCCAGCCCGGGTCGGCGGTGCACCAGTAGATATCCTCGGGATGGAGGTCGAGCGCGTAGCGCCCCGTGACGTGATGCGCGACGACCGCCCCGTGCACGTGAACCGCGCCCTTCGGCTTGCCGGTGGTGCCGCTCGTGAAATGCAGCAGCGCGGGGTCCTCGGCAGCGGTGGGGGGAATCTCGAAAGCCGGGCTCGCGGCGTTGACCAGCCTCCAGAAATCCAGCGTTCCGGGGACCGCCGTCGCGCCGCCGCGCTCGCCGACCAGGATGACGTGCTTCAGCTTCGGCAGGCGCTCGCGCAAGGCCGCGACTTTCCTCGCGTAGAGGGTCTCGGTCGTAACGAGCACCTCGCCCTCGCCCATCGCGAGCCGCGTGTGGATGGGTTCCGGCCCGAACGCCGAGAACATCGCGCACGAGATGCCGTGGTTCTTCAGCGTTCCGAGCACCGTGATGTAGAGCTCGGGAATGCGCCCCGCGAGCAGAAACACGCGCGCGCCGTCGCCGATGCCGAGGCCCCGCAGCGCGTTCGCGAACCGGTTGGTGGCCTCGCGCAGGCCGCCGTAGGTGAAATCGCGCCGCGCGCCGTCCTTGCCGATGCAGCGCAGCGCCAGCTGCCCGGCGCGCGCGCCCGCGGCGTGCCGGTCCACCGCTTCATGGGCGATATTGATGCCGCCGTCCGGCAAGCCCGCGAGGTCCGGCGCCGCGCGTCCCCAGTCGAACCCGGCGCGCGTCGTCGCGTAGTCGCGCAGGTTGGGCGCGAGCCTCAAATCCTGCGGATTCTTGACGATGATTTCCGGAATCATCTCAGCGCTCGAGCACGTAGGTGCCGGGCGCGTCGGCAAGCTTCGGGAATTCCTTCGTCGCGAGAGGCGGCGGCGCTCCGGGCTCGCCGCAGTG